>Ga0265327_10000625_pt1 | contig 58124 bp, 63 predicted proteins | sample 41621metaG_FD_202089 | JGI IMG/M metagenome (GOLD analysis project Ga0265327, IMG submission 202089) | Rhizosphere microbial communities from Carex aquatilis grown in University of Washington, Seatle, WA, United States - 4-16-21 metaG | ecosystem: Host-associated > Plants > Roots > Rhizosphere... | reverse complement strand
ACATCAAATCAAAAACTATATTAATAATCAAGGCTACCAACAGAGAGATTTACCACAGTTGTTTTGAAGTCCGCCTAATGGCGGACAAGAAAGAAACCACTAGCATTAGCTAGTGGTTTTCATTTAACCTATAAATTTTGGGTGAATATAAAAAACAAAGATGATATAATATATGCAGTAAATTTTTAGATAAACCCAATAAAATTTTTTCTAATATCGTTTTGGGTTTTATATAGGTTAGCTGATTAAGTTGAGCAATATTAAAAGCGGTCGTTTTATTAAAATTAAAATTTTAAAGGGCAAGTGCAAAGAATAAAAGTTGCTGTATTAAGAGGTGGACCTAGTTCTGAATATGAAGTTTCCCTAAAAACAGGGAGAAATGTTCTGGATAATCTTTCAGACAAATATATTCCTATAGATGTTTTTATTTCTAAGGATGGTAACTGGCATATTGATGGTGCCCCCGTTACTCCATACAAAATTTTTGAAAATGCAGATGTTGTTTTTAATGCAATGCACGGCGAGTATGGCGAAGACGGAAAAGTTCAACAATTGATGGATAAGTTTGGAGTAAAATATACTGGTTCAAAGGCTCTAGCTTCAGCAATAGGGATGAATAAAGTAATGGCAAAAGAAATTTTTAGGAAATCTGGTCTTAAAACACCAGTCTTTAAAATAATTCAGAAAGGTGCAGAATTAAACGAAGAATCTCTCAAACTTTTCAAAACTTTTCCAATGCCGGCAATAATAAAACCAAACGGAAGTGGTTCTTCGCTTGGAGTTTCTATTGTTGGTAAATTAGATGAGATTAAACCAGCACTCGAAAAAGCGTTTGAACATTCTGACGTTATTATTGCTGAAGAATTTATCATAGGTAGGGAAGCTTCTTGTGGGGTTATAGAAAATTTCAGGGATCAGGAGTTTTATTCACTTCTTCCAACAGAAATAAAAACTGATGAAAAATATGAATTTTACAGTTATGAAGCAAAAAATTCCGGTGAGTCAAAACAAATCTGTCCCGGTAATTTTTCTCCGAAAGAAACCGAAACTATAAAAAATATGGCCGCGGAAGCTCACAGACTTTTAGGTTTGAGACATTATTCCAGAGCTGATTTTATCGTGAGTCCAAAGCGCGGGGTTTATATTTTGGAAGTGAATACTTTGCCTGGTCTTACAAAGGAATCAATTTTTATCAAAGAACTGGAAGCCGTCGGTTGCTCATTTCCTTATTTTCTAGATCATGTTTTAACTTTGGCTTTAGAGAAAAATTAGGCTATTTTAATATGTTGAAATATTAACTCCTATATGTTAATATTTCTCCTGCTGGGCCCGTAGCTCATTTGGTAGAGCGCCTCATTTGCAATGAGGATGTGGCAGGTTCGATTCCTGTCGGGTCCACTCTGAAAAACTTAACCGCTTAAAGGCGGTTTTTTGTTTTTCGAGTGGACCCGAAGCGAGCAATAGGAATTGCTCGCGTCAGGAATCGAAGCCCGATTGAGCAGATTTTGTGAGTGACCTAATTTTCTTGAGTGAAGCGTGAGTTGTGGGATCGGGACCCACGACGCAAGACTCATTGAGAGCTTTTGTGAACGAAGTGAAATAAAAGATCCAATGAGTGGACAGATCTCGTAGAGATTAGAAAATGGAAATACCCTTGTGGCAGAAGCGAAACAAAATCTCCAATCGGGATACTGTCCATGTAATGGAAGATTTCCTGTCGGGTCCACAAAGACTAAAAAACTGCAACTGCTTGCAGTTTTTTGTGCTTTGTGGAAAGCGGAGTGATGTTTTGCTAGCAAGCAAAACCACGAACTAGGGTCGTGAGATTTTTCTTGTGACGACAAGAAAAATACTCCTGACCACAAACCAAAATATTTTCTCTAAGTGTAAAAATCTCATTGATTTTTTTTGTAGAAATAAGATATAATCGTCTTTGTAAATGGGGAAAAAAAGAGTAAACATATATACTGGTTTTACACTTATTGAATTATTGGTGGTTATTTTTATTGTTTCTTTGCTTTCAGTTATTGTTTTAAACTCCTTAAATGTGGTTAGATCTAAAGCGAGAGATGCCTTAAGAATGCAATCTTTGACACAAATTAGAAATGCTTTAGAAATGTATTATGCTGAAAATGGAAATTATCCTTTGATAAATCCGCCAGGTGGTGCAGGTTCAGGTTTTGGAGTATTAAGCTTAACGGGTTCTGGTAGTGAAGATTGGGCTCAACTAGTAACCGCTCTAAGACCATATATAAGTAGTGTAGCGGTTGATCCAATTAATAAAGATGTTTACGTCGGATCTTGTTTTTTGATGGGATCACATTTTTATACTTACTGGAATTATGACGGTACTAATAAACATTATTCCTTATATGCCAGCTTGGAGAATCCAAGATCATCTAAAGATAGTTTTAGTTCAACCACCATGACTATTTGTGGCAGTGTTTCATCGTCAACTAGTATGTATAATGAAAAAAATGGTGGTTTTGGATTTAGCCAATAATGTTTAGTTGTGTTCCATATTAGGTGAATTATTCTCTCTTCCTATATTCTTTCCCCAAAAAGTTATATAATTAATCTGCAATTTTACTAAAAGAAATTATTTTAACAAATGAATCCCGTTAGAAACCGCGGTCGCTGTAGTAAAATGATAAAATTAATAATGTCGAAATATTATAAAAAATTTAACTTAACACAGAGAACGGTACAGACCGCGACCTGTTTCTAACGGGATGAAAAATAATCACAAATATATTTTTGTTGTTGGTGGAGTTATGTCAGGAGTTGGAAAAGGAATTACCACCTCATCTATTGGAGCCCTTATACAGTCGAAGGGTTTTTCTGTAAATCTTTTGAAGGTTGATCCATATTTAAATGTTGATGCGGGAACAATGAATCCAACAGAGCACGGTGAAGTTTTTGTGCTTGATTCTGGACTTGAGACAGATCAGGATATGGGAAATTATGAAAGATTTTTAAATCGATCTTTAACTGGAGATGACTATATTACTTCAGGAATGGTTTACAAACATGTCATTGAAGCCGAACGAGCTCTCAAATATGGCGGACATTGTGTGGAAGCTATTCCTCATATTCGTGATGAAATAATTCACCGATTCCAAAAGTCCGCAAAAGTAAATAAATCAGATATTACTGTCATTGAAATTGGTGGAACAATCGGCGACTATCAAAACATAATGTTCATCGAAGCGGCTCGTGTGATGAAAGTAAAATATCCTCATGATGTTGCTTTCGTCATGGTTAGCTATATGCCAGTTCCAAATATGCTTGGTGAAATGAAATCAAAACCAACTCAAAACGCTCTTCGTCAGCTAAATTCTTATGGAGTAAACGCAGATGTGATTATTGCTCGAAGCGAAGTACCGATGGATCATAAAAGAAAAGAAAAAATTGCTGTTTCTTGTAGCTTGCCAGTCGAACATATAATTTCCGCACCGGATATCGAAAGTGTTTTCGATGTACCGATTAATTTTGAAAAAGATAATATAAGTAAAATTCTTCTAGACATCTTGTATTTAAAAGAAAAGAAAAATGCACCAGGAATAGGTGAGTGGATCAATTTTGCTAAAAGCGTAAAAAATACCAAGGATACGGTAGATATTGCAATTGTTGGAAAATACTTCAATACGGGCGATTTTGTGCTTACTGACGCCTATGTTTCGGTACTTGAAGCAATAAAATACTCGGCTTATAAGCTTGGCAGAAAGGCTAAAATTCATACAATAAATTCTAGAGATTATGAAGGTGAAGCACTAAAAACTGCCGACTTCAAAGCTCTAGAAAAGTTTGATGGAATAATCGTCCCAGGTGGATTTGGAGAGTCAGGTATTGAAGGAAAACTTGCTGTTATAAAATATGCTAGAGAAAAAAAGATTCCATATTTTGGACTTTGTTATGGTATGCAACTTATGGTGATTGAATATGCAAGAAATGTTTTAAAACTTGAAGACGCAAACACAGCCGAGATAAATAAAAGTTCTGGTGCACTTGTGATAGATATCATGCCAGACCAAAAGAAAAAACTTGAAGAATTAAATTTCGGTGGAAGTATGAGACTCGGTGCTTATGATGCACATATTAAAAAGGGAACAATTGCTTACAGTGCTTATAAACAAGAAGTGGTACAGGAAAGACATCGCCATCGTTATGAAGTAAATCCTGAATTCATTAAAAAGATTGAAGATGCTGGACTTATCTTTTCCGGAAAGTCACCTAACGGTGTCCTCATGGAGATTGCCGAACTTCCCAAAAAAGTTCATCCATTTTTCCTTGGCACACAATTCCACCCAGAGTTTCTCGCTCGTCCACTTGCTCCACATCCACTTTTTACGGAGTTTATAAAGGAAGCAATGAAAAGAAAGAGAAATTAATTTTATTTCTTTAGACCATTCATCTCATCTTTAATCATTTTTAGTTGTTCATCAACAGTTTTTACTTTTGGTTTAAATTTCTTATATAAATAAATCGTATTAGGATAATAATGTACTGCTGCATTTCTATTTCTAACATATGTATAGGCCATTTGTTCTACAAAAGAACATAATGTATTTGATATTATATTTTCTAACATCTGAATTTTTATGGTATCAAAAACTAAGGCTGTAGAAATTACTTCTAATTTATTTGCACATTCAACAGATCTAGCATATAGATCATTATTTTTAATATAAAAATTATTCCAAAATAGTAATTTACTATTATATTTTTCATTTTTGATCTCAGAAGACGAGAATTCATCCATTTCTATAATATAAGCAAGCGGATTAATATTATCTATTTTTTTTATTTCATTTATTATTTGATTAAATTCATGGATAATTTTTTCAAATTCTCTCAATTCTGAAATTGTTAAAGCTTTATAGTTTAAATCATTTTGTTCCCGCATTGCTTTTATTTGATCTAATGCTTTGTATGCAAAATAACACAAAACAAGCTGTATCAGTATTGAGAGTTTTTCAGGACTTATATAAAAGATATCCATATATTAATTTCTATTTCTTAGTGCACTTTTAATAGTTTCTGCATCCGAATACTCAAGCTCTGTTCCTGTAGAAAGTCCACGGCCGAGCTCACTGATTTTTATATTATATTTTGTAGTAAGAGGGGAGAGATGACTTTTAATAAGTTCGCCAGTGTATTCTCCTTCAGAATTTGCATCAAGAGCAAGAATTATTTCCTTCAAAATTCCAGTTTTTCCATTTTTATCTATCGAATTATAAATTTCAGTCAGACGTATTCTCATTTCAGGATTTTTATCGAGTATTGGTACAAGCCCGCCAAGTATAAAATATTTTCCTTCAAAAGAATGACTTTTTTCAATATTTTCAAAATCAATATCTCGGCCAACAACCATAAGTGAACTTTGATCTCTTGAAGTATCCGAACAAATGACACAAGTTTTTACAGTTTTATCTCCATTTTTTACAAAATATCTTTTACAATCTGAACACATTTCGATTTCATATTTCAAATCGTTAATTTCTTTTTTGAGTTCATCAACATAACCGCCGCTTCTTGTAATCAAAAAGTAAACAAATCTCTTGGCTTGTTTTGGTCCAATTCCTGGGAATTCTGCAAAAAGTTTTGTAAGGCGTTCAATGCTGTTCATAAGGTAAATTTAATCACAAAAAGAGGTTTTATCCAAGCTCTTTTCTGTCATTCCCGTGAAGACGGGAATCCAGTATAATTATCCAGTGAAAAATTACTATGTTTATATTTTAGCTAGTAAAAGAAATGGTACTTTATATATAGGAGTAACAAACGATTTGAATCGTAGAATGTATGAACATAAAAATGGTTTAGTTGAAGGTTTTACTAAAAATTACAATATTAAAATACTTGTATATTATGAATTAACCAACAGTATAGAAAGTGCTATAACTAGGGAAAAACAATTCAAAAAATGGAATAGGGAATGGAAAATGAGATTGATTGAAGAAAATAATCCGATGTGGAAGGATTTGAGTATCGATTTATAAACTGGATTCCCGTCTTCACGGGAATGACAGAGAAAAAAGAATGATGAAGAAATGAAAAATGGCGCGACGAGGATACGTCGCGCCAGTGCATGGAGTCAGTTGTATCAGACAGGATACACAAACTCCATTCTGCCGTTGCTGTGAAGCCGACCCCACAGGCTTTTCGAAGCGCCGATCATTGTTCCCATGAGCACCACCCACTCACAGATGCCATCGAGCGGGCTTTTGATCACCTCGACTTCGTGCTGACCAGCTTTGAGTACGACTAGTTTGATTCCATTCTTGATGGAACCGTCAATGACCGCGATGTCCTCATTCGTCTTGATGAACATTGTTTTCTCCCGATTTGGTTGTTTAGGCTTCGAATCTGAGAGTAGTGTACTATTATAAATTTAAAAAGTCAAGTAAGGAAAGTTTTCTAGTTGGAACCACCAAAGTCACCAAAATCAGCCTTGTCTACTGACAAGAAAGAAGATTTATCTCCATCAAAGAATAGATCGATTTTACCAGTAGGACCATTTCTGTGTTTTTCAATTAAAACTTCTGCAGTTTGTTTTCTTCCTCCGCCGTCATCATTCATTTCGCGGTGAATAAACATAACGACATCGGCATCCTGTTCAATGGAACCAGAATCTCTCAAGTCTGAAAGTCTTGGACGTCCACCTCTTTGTTCGACAGCTCTTGAAAGCTGGGAAAGAGCAATAACAGGAACGTCAAATTCTTTTGCAAGCTGTTTTAGTGAACGGGAAATTTCTGTAATCTGTTGAACTAAATTATCATTTCCTTTAGTTTGAACCGGCGCCATGAGCTGTAAATAATCTATAACGACAAGACCGAGGCCTTTGTCATGTTTGAGTCTTCTAACAACTGAACGAATTTTTAAAATATTGTTTGCCGCTTGGTCATCGATAAAAATTGGCGCTTTTGAAAGTGGTTCAAGTGAAGAACGAATTTTATCAAATTCACTATCAAGGGTGAGTTTTCCAGTACGAAGTTTCCATGCGTCAACACGAGATTCAGCTGCGAGCATTCTATCTACGAGTTGTTGTGTGGACATTTCAAGAGAAAAAATCGCAGTAGGAATATTGTGTCTGATTGCAGCATTACGAACAATATCAAGGGCAAGGGAAGTTTTTCCCATAGAAGGTCGAGCAGCGAGAATAATAAGATCTGAATTTTGAAAACCAGAAAGTTTTGCATCCAAATCCTTGAAACCAGATGGAACTCCGCGAAGCTCGCCTTGTGTTTTGTGAAGTCTGTCGAGTCTGTCCATTGCTTCACCTAAAACATCTTTCATCTCGACAAAGTTACCGGAAGTTTTTGTACTGGTAACTTCATAGATTTTCTTCTCAGCTTTATCCAAAAGTTCGGCTATCTCATGTGTCTCATCATAACTGATATTTGAAATGTGCTCAGAAGCTTCAATAAGACGTCTAGTTGTATATTTTTTCTGGACTATTTCTGCGTAGTGCTCGGCATTTGAAGCAGAGGGAACAGTGTTTACAAGTTCGGTAAGATAGGACATTCCTCCGATTCTATCTATTTCACTTTTTTCTTTTAAGTGCGAAGAAATTGTAAGCAAATCTATCGGCTCTCTTCTCGCGTACAAATCCATCATCGCAGAAAAAATGATTCTGTGTTTGTCTACATAAAAAGCTTCTGCTCTTATGATATCCATTATTTCAGGAAGTGCTTCAGGTCGCAACATAATAGAGCCGAGAAGTGCTTTCTCGGATTCAATATTCTGCGGAGGAATTCTAATATTTATTTTTTTAATTTCATTTGCCACCAAGACATTTTATCAATTGAGAATTTATCTGCAATCTTTCAAAAGAGTATAAAGTGTGTTTAATCTGTGGAGAATTATTTAGTACTTTTTATTAGAACAACCCCGTACAACTTTTGCAGAATAAACGATTATTTTAATCATAATATATTATAGTTTTAAAATTATTTGTCATTATTTTGAGGGGTAGTGAAAGTTTAACGGGGTCTAGCAAAATACATTCGTAAAAACTCATTATTTTGCAAGAAAAACCGCGTAGTCTATTTATCAGATAGAAACCTACGCGGGGTTAGGATGTGAGGTTTGTCATTTATTGAACTCTCCATGTGTGCTCACTTGCTCTTCTTGATCAGGATTTCTAGAGCATTTGTTCCGAATAGTTCCCACCAACCGACTGGACCACCAATCGGTATGCCTTCTTTGTACTTGTCGCGCAAAGCATACCAGTCTGGCCAATCTTTGTGGTAGGGGTTGGGAACACGCTCTACTTCGTAGTCTCCTGGTGGCAATGTGTGACCTTTTTGCTTTGCACAAGCAAGGGGCACAAGACCATCAAACACCCGGAGCGATACCTTGAGTTTAATAACCGTGATCATTTGATAACCTCCTTTCGTTGTTTTTTGTTTGAGAACTGAGAGAACTTTCTAATATAATTTTATAACACAATAAAATAGTGTCAAATGAATACCTCAACACCGATGATATAAAATAAGTCTAAATTAGAAATTAGAGATAACCCCGTACAACTTTTTTAGAATATATGAGTATTTTAATAATACTATATTACTGTTTAAAAATTTTATTCGTCTTTATTTTGGGGTAGTGAAAGTTTAACGGGGTCTAGCAAAATACATTCGTAAAAACTCATTATTTTGCAAGAAAAAACCGCGCAATCAATTTGATTCGCGGTTTTCGATTTGGTCACATTTTTATTGTAACTTCTTCCGTACTATTGAAAAAAGCATTTGCTTGACTGGTTAGATAGTCCCACCATTGTTTTGGTGCTCCAACCATTGTTCCTTTCATTACAATCCAATCTTGCTTGAGTGGATCGTGAGGATTTTGAACAGTTACGACTTCATGTCGTCCTGCTTTGATTACTGCCTTACGGGCATTTTTTCCAGATCCGTCCCAAACAGTACGATCTCTTCCGACGATAAGGGTCATTTCTTTCTCCTTCAGTACGAGTACTTCCGAAATATTTATAACTTAAAAGGGCAATATTGTCAAAACTTATATTTTTGAAATTTGTTGTCCTTCCGGAGTATCTTTAACTTCATATCCGAGAGATTTTATTTTGTCGCGGAGTTCATCAGACTTTTTCCAGTCTTTATTTGCTCTGGCTGTTTTTCTTTCATCAAATGAATCCTTAATTTCTTTAGGAATTACATCTAATTTTACTTTATTAGTTTTAGTTTCAAATTCACCAGTTTCAGTAATCATCACACGGTGGCGCGGTCTATTATTTGATTCATTCAATTTTAAGCCAAAAACTTTATCAAAATCCAAAACCGTAGCAAGTTTATCAGCATTAGAAATATTTGCTTTTAATATCTCAAATAATATTGCGAGAGCTTGTGAAATATTGAAATCATCAGCTATTCTTTCTAAAAATTTTTCTTTAAACTTATGATCAACTATTCCAATTTTACTACCCAAAGAAGAAATACTATCCAGTAAATTATTGTAGCCGTTTTGTGCTGCTTCAAGTGCTTCCCAGGTAAAATTTTGACGAGAACGATAGTGTGCCTGTAAAAATAAAAATCTTAATGCCAAAGGATCAAAGCCTTTTCCTTTTACATCATCTAGACTAAAACTTGTTCCTTCAGATTTTGCCATCTTGCTGTTATTTGTTACTAGCCATTCATTGTGAAGCCAATAATTTGCAAGTGGAACACCGTTTACCGCTTCACTTTGTGCAATTTCATTTGTGTGATGAACTGGGATATGTTCAATTCCGCCCATATGAATATCAATAGTTTTTCCTAAAAGTTTTCGTATCATTGCGGAACATTCTATGTGCCAACCAGGGGAACCCTCGCCATTTTTTACAAGTGGGGAAGAGAATGGTGATTCCCAAAATTGTAACGCATTTTTATGGGAACCTGCTTTGAAAAACCAAACTGAAAAATCTGCCGGATGTTTTTTATTCGGATCTTCAACTTCTGCCGAACCAGCACCGGAAATATTTTCTTCAAGGTTTTGCCTTGATAATTTTGTATAATCTTTTGCTTTTGAAATATCAAAGTATATTGCTAAATCGGTTGAATAAGCAAAACCTTTATCAAGTAAAATTTGAACCATCTTAATTATTTCTCCAATATATGAAGTGGCTCTGGGTTTATAGTTTGGAGAAAGGGTATTTAATTCTTTTACATCATTTTCAAAAACTTTTATATACTGATTGGCTATTTGTTCGGGTGTAGGCTCAAAAATCATTTCTTTCTTGTCTATGGTATTTAAAGAATTACAAAACTTACAATTAAAAGTGTTATTGACGAAATCACTTGTTTTAAATGAATTTTTTGTTATCGAAATACCGGTTGGCGAGATATTTCCACATTCTTTACATATAAATGATAGTATCTTTGCTGATTTTTCCATTTTATCCTCGCCTGTGTCTTGGTCAGATGTTAGATGTCCGACATCGGTATAATTTCTAACAAATTTTACATCGTAGCCAAAATATTTAAAAGTTCTGTTAATTAAATCGGCCATAACCATAGCACGCATATTTCCTATATGTTGAGTCCAGTAAACAGTTGGTCCGCATTGATAAAATAAAACTTTGCCTTTTTTGATTGGCTTAAAAATATCTTTTTCTCTTGTAAGAGTATTAAAAAGATATAGCGGATTTTGGTTTGTTTGTTTTTTGAATAAAAAATCTAATATCATATTTTTCTGTATTTTTATCTTTGATTTTTGCTTTTTAATTTTTGATTTTCTGTTATAGCCACTTCTTAAATCTTGCAAACATGAAAAGAATAATAACCGCAAGGATTTCTAAGATAACAATTATTTGCCAATCATTGGCTATTCCAACTAACGGTGTTGAAGAAGTATTCATTTGGAAAAAACCGGTAATAATTGTAAATGGCATCCCCAGGAAAGTGATAACAGTAAGTATCTTCATTGTTTCGTTTTGCTTTGTGGAAAGTAAAGAGTCGTTCGTTTCTCTGAGTTCTTTCAGAAAATCAATATTATTGCTCAACATTCCCTCAACTTTGTAATAGTCGTTTGAAATTTTTACGCAATTTTCTTTAAATTCACTATCAAATATTTTTGTGGAAATATCTTCAAGTGATTCTAGGATTTCCTTGTGACTTCTGAGTGCGTGATCAAGATTTATCAAATCTCTGCTCGTGTATGATATATCAAGAACCATTTCTTTTTCTTTTCCTTTAAATATTTCTTTTTCAATTCTTTTCATTCTGTCATTTGCACCATCAAGCTCGTCGGAAACGGTTTTGTAGAGTTCTTTCATTATATAATAGAGAACATAACCGGCATGGTCTTCCATAATGCCTTTTTCCAAAATTGAATTAACCTCAAAAAATTTTGCAAATCTTTCCAGAGCATCTATCGTTTCATATCTTGTGGTAATGATAAAATTTTTACCAACAACAAAATCTATTTCCTGGTCACTGTCTGTCTGGTGAGAGTGTCTCAAAGCAGGGAAGTGCATGACCATATAAAGGTATTTTTCCTGAAGAACGATTTTTTCTTTGAATGATGGAAGGAGAAATTCTTTGGCAATTGATGGATCTATTGAATACTGTTCCATGAGCGAACGTACCTCATCCATGGTTGGATTTTCTGCATCTATCCAAGTTATCGTTTTATGAGTATATTTTTTTATCATTTTATTTTTTGCCAGTTTTGCTCTGGCGAATAATTTTATAATTAAACTTTCTATATTATAGCCTTTAAAATAAGTGATAACAAGCGTAGAATCTTTGATTGACCTATGACTATAATTTTGCGATAATTCACCCAATATGGAAGAAAAAAACAAACAGGCAAATTATAAAGTAGTATTAATAACTTCGGTTTTTGTGCTCGCTGCCTTTGGCATCGGAATTTATTTTGGAAAACAAAACTCTGATAAAAATAACAGCAATGATCTTTTTGTCGCGAATGCATCTTCCTCAGTTTCTTCCGTCGATATGACTCCTTTCTGGACCGTTTGGAAGACATTAAATGATAAATTTGTTTACACTCAAAAAAATGCAAAAGTAATTACAGATCAAGATAAGCTTTACAGTGCGATAGAGGGTTTGGCTGCATCTTATGGCGATCCCTACACTGTTTTTATGCCTCCGGAGGACAGCAAAACGTTTACGAACGATATTAGCGGAAATTTTGAAGGAGTTGGAATGGAGCTTGGAATCAAAGGTTCCAGCTTGGTTGTTGTAGCTCCTCTCAAGGGAACTCCGGCTTACAATGCTGGGATAAAATCTGGAGACATTGTTCTTTCTATTGATGGAACAAGCACAGAAGGAATGTCAGTTGATAAAGCCGTTCAACTCATAAGAGGTAAAGCTGGAACTGCGGTTGATTTGAAAATTAGCAGAGACAGTGCAGCTAGTTCATTAGATATAAAAATAACAAGAGCGGTTATAAATGAACCGACAATTGATACTGAAATAAAGGGAGACGTTTTTGTAATCAAACTTTATAACTTTTATGCAACAGCTCCAGATCAATTCAGACAAGCCCTCAGAGATTTTGTTCAATCAGGAAAAAGCAAATTAGTTCTTGATTTAAGAGGAAATCCCGGTGGATATTTGGAAGGTGCTGTTGATATGGCTAGCTGGTTCTTACCTTTAGGAAAAGTTATAGTTAAAGAAGATTTTGCCGGTAAGCAAGACGAACAGATTTATAGAAGTAAGGGATATGATGCATTCAACAGTAATCTTAGAATGGCGATTTTGGTAAATGAAGGATCAGCTTCAGCATCCGAAATTTTTTCTGGAGCACTTCAAGAGCAAGGTGTGGCAAAACTTGTCGGTGTAAAAACTTTTGGAAAGGGTTGTGTTCAAGAACTTTTGCCAATAACGAATGATACTTCTTTGAAAGTAACTGTTGCGAAATGGCTCACACCAAGCGGTAAATCAATTACAGAAGAAGGTCTTACTCCTGATTATGTCGTTAAAATTTCAGATACAGATTTGAAAGCTGGAAAGGATCCGCAGATGGATAAAGCGATTCAGGTAGTGGATGGTTTATCAAATTAATTTAGTATAAAAATATGAAAATTATTATTCTAAAAGATACAAAAAAGGTTGGAAGAAAATATGAAATAAAAGATGTTGCTGATGGATATGCTTTAAATGCTCTTATTCCAAATAAAATTGCTATACCTGCAACAGCCGGAAATTTAAAAATGATTGAAGCGAAAAAAGCTTTGGATATGGCTTCATCAAAAAATTTGCAGGATAATCTTTCAAAAGCTATAGAAAAACTTCCAGGAGGAAGTCTAAAAATTCAAGGTAAGGTCAATGAAAAAGGTCATCTTTTTGCCGGAATACACAAAGAACAGATTGTTGAAGATTTTAAAAAATTAACTGGTTTTGAACTCCCTATTGATTCTCTGGAGATTGAAAAACCAATAAAAGAAATTGGTGAACACAAAATCAAAATTTCAGTAGGGGACAAATTTGTGAATTTGGTTTTAGAAATTGTTGGTACAAAATAAAAAATGGAAGGTAAAAAAGAAGAGCTCGTTTTAGATGAAGAAAGTCTAAAACCTAAGGTGGAAGTTGTTTTTGCTGAAATAATTAAATTACCAGAAATCAAAGAAGCTCTGGATATTTTGGATGGCTTGCCGGAAAATCTCAAATATCATGATAAAAGTCATACAGTGGATGTTCTCAAAGAGACAATTTTACTTTGCTTAGCTGATAATGTTGGCGAAGATATTTTAAGACAACAATGTATTTCTGCGGCGTGGCATGATACCGGTTATATTGAAAGATACAATGAGAATGAACCAATTGCTGTTGAACTTTTTAGAAAAAGCGAAGCATATAAAAACCTAGATGAGGAAGCGAGAAATGAAATAGAAGCAAATATTCTTGATACTCAAATGGTTATGGTAGATGGAGTGCCACATATATTACAAAAAAGGAGTAGTTTTGCTTATGTTTTGGATGCTGATGTTGGAAATTTTGGCAGGGAAGATTATTGGGATAAAAGATTAAAAGTTGCGGAAGAATTAAATTTGGATTTAAATGATCCAAAAATTAACAAATTGTTTACAAAGTTTGCAATTGATTTGATGATAAATCACGAGTGGAAGACTGAGGCCGCAAAAAAATTGAGACAAGGACAAAAAGATAAAAATATTGAAATGCTGAGAGTTATGTTAAGTAAGATATAGAAAAGAGGTGTTTTGCTTCGCAAAACACCTCTTAAAATATATCTCAACTATTATTCCTGTTTCTGCCAACCATTAAGGTGACAACAATCAAGATAAGTCCAGACATAATCCACGCCGATGTAATACCTGCATATTTTGCAACCATGCCTGATATTAGAAGTCCAAGCGCTCCGCCAAAATGACCCATCATTGATCCAAAAGAGGAAAGTGTCGCTCTCTCTTTTGATGACGTAATGCACTTTTGCGTATAAGAATCCATCATTGGTCCAAATATTCCTCTTCCTACTTCATGAAGGAAGAAAAATATTATTACTGGATAAATGTTTGCAAAGGAAACTGTCAGAACGACACATGCTCCAATTAGAATCTGTACAAACACCATCATTTTCCTTTCTCCGAAGATAACGATCTTCTGAGAAAGTAGTATGCCGATAATTATTGCAAAACTGATTGATCCACCAATTATGCCGTTCCAAGAATTATTGAACCCCAAATTTGAAAAGACCTTTTGCCATTCCATATTCGGAGCCATCATTGCAAACATTTGAACTGACATTATGATCAAAATAAAACGGAAGTTGCTGTCTGTTTTCGCAAAAGCAATACTCTTATTCCATGTATCTTTGATTTTGATTAAACCCTCTGTGAAAGAAACCTTGCTTTTTTCAAAGTAAACTTCTTTCATAAGGATTATTGCGAGAATTCCGCAAACGAAATAAAGTACTCCAGCCATAAAGAATGGTAAATTGAGACCGTAGTCTCCAATATAACCACCGATTATCGCAGAGATAATTAGTGCGACTTTGCATATAAGACTGCGTTTGGAGAAAATTTTAAGTAAATCAAAATTTTCTCCAGTATGTTTAAGACTATCTACGAGCCATGCATTAAATGCACCACTTGCAAAAGTTTGACCTACAGCTCCTATTGTTTCTGCAAGGATAAATCCCCAGAAACTTTTCGAGAAACCATAAACTGTAAAGGAAATGGTTTCCAAAAAACAGGAGATAACAACTGACCATTTTCTGCCGAAAAGATCTGCAAATATTCCGGTCGGAATTTCACAGATAGTAATTACGACAAAAAAACAGACATTCACCATATTTACCCAAAACTCATCAAGACCCGCAGATCTCAAAAAGTTTGAATAAATTCCCATGATGAATCCCATACCAGCAGAAAAAAGTGCCGATATGATGTAGTAGACTCTGATAACATTCTTGCTTTTCATCTTGAACCTCTCCTAGTTGAGATTTGTCAAAGAACTAATCAATACATACCAATGTATTGATACTAAATAAAAGATCTCGGCTTTCATTCAGCCGAGATCCTTCTAAGGATGAAGAGGAGATTTTTTATACCCAGCGCGGGTTTTTAAAAATATCACGGCTAAACAAAATATTATTGTTCCAAGTAGGTGTGGCAAAAGAGCCGACACAATCGGATGACATATAATTTCTATTAAGCTGTGCAATATTTCTATGCATGTATTTATAGTATATATAGAAATAGGAAGTGTCAATATGAATTGTGGATAAGTATAATATATGGCTATGATTATAAGTAAAATAATGTCATTTTGGCACCTCTTATGTGTATTAAGAAAATTTAATATTAAAAAACGGCGTGTATTGCTACACGCCGTTTAAGCTCATTTGAGCTAGATTTCAATGCTGATTTCACCATTTTTGCCAACCTCGATGACTTCGTGAACGGGTACGGCATTGGGACCATGATGCAAATGTTCTACGATATCAACACGGTCGTTTTTGTGTTGTACCTGTGTAAGAATCTCAGGAGACCAGATATTCTCTGTTCTCCCAGGATTGAGGATTCGCATAGGATCGTTCATGAACTTGTTTCCTTTCTGTTTGTGTTACTTGTTGTCATCACCGAAAGTACTTCTGAAAGCTTCACCAGCTTCTTCAGACGGGTTGAAATCGAAAGAATTATCACCGACAGGATCGGGTTGTGGAATATCTCCACTACTCGGTCCATCACAGTTGTCGTGTTCAGATGACCCACTGTCGGAATCATCGTTTGACGAAGAACTGCAACCTGATGAATTACTTTCGCTGTTATTGATTACTTTGGCAATCAAACCAGCTACTCCAAATGCAACAAGAACTGGCAACATGGTTTTTCTCCTTTTTTAGATTTCACCACCAAGCTCGCGAATCCTTTCGCGAGCCCATTCTTCACGTTCAGAATTGCTCGTTTTGTTGTAAGCCACTCTGGCTTCGTCGGGTGTTAAACACAGTTCCAACCAACGACGAAATGCTTTATCCTCACGTACTGAATTACTTGTTATATTGTATGCAACTCTGGCTTGATCTGTGGTTGAACACAAACTAAGCCATTGATCAAAAGCTTCTGTTTCCTCATCAGATCCTGAACTTGCTTTTTCATATCCACTCCTAGCATCTTCAACACTATCATAGCTGTTAGTAGATGTTGCGGATTGTTGCTCATGGAACTTTTCGATATCTTTTTTATACCGATAGTTTATTAGATCAACATTTCTTTGTGACTCTTGTAGTCTAGAAATACCTTCTGTTATTACTGCTTGTTCTAATTGTCTCCACGTGGTTCTTCTATTAAAGTCCATTTTGGGAGATCTAAAACAAGGCATAATTCTTCCACAAGGATCAGATGGACCACTCATGACAAACCTCCTTTTCAAAGACCTTTCTATTTAAATAGTACAAGTAAAATATGTAATGTGTCAATATATTTTGTGGATAAGCATAAAATATGGCTAATATTAATAACAAAAAGCCGGCCACGAAGTGGCCGGCTTTTTGATCGTGTTTATTTACGCGAGTTTAACATTTACAATACCTCTTCTTGTGATTGTAGAATCAAAGTTATTCTTTCTCTTTGTTCCGAATTCAACTGTTCCATCTTTAAGTGCAAAAAGTGTGTGATCTTTTCCAACACCGACATTTGCTCCGGCCATAGTATTTCTGCCTTTTTGTCTAAGGATGATTTCTCCTGTTTTTATCTTTTCTCCATCATTAACCTTAACCCCAAGGTATCTTGGATTGGAATCTCTACCGTTATTTGTCGAACCTTCAGCTTTTCTATGTGCCATGTTATTTTTTTAAATTTTAATATCCCTTTTCAAGGGGATTTTTGATACAATAAACTGTGAAGATGAGTATAAATGATTTAACAACAAAAATCAAGTCCCTTTTTGCTAATGCAAAGGACTATATTTATAGGGAAGATTATGGGCTAAAAATCAAGGAAGATTTGTTTATTGTGCTCCTGATTATTCTAGTTGGTACAGCTTCATTTGGACTTGGTAAACTTTCAGCACTTGAAAAGAAAAAAGTTCCTATTTCTATATTAAAAACGAAAGAAGCAATTCTTGCCTCGGTTGCGGAAAATCCAACCGGCATAAAAGATACTGATTCATCAGTTAACACACAAACACAAGGGAAGGGAATTGTCGTTGCTTCAAAAGCTGGAACAAAATATTATTATCCATGGTGTTCCGGTGTCTCAAGAATCAAAGAAGAAAATAAAGTTTGGTTTCTCTCTATCGATGATGCAAAAAATGCTGGTCTTACTCCGGCAGCAAATTGCACTGGGCTTAAATAAAATTACCCCAACACCAATGGTATTCGGACTCGTGCTTAGAAAAACAGAAGGATGGACTATTCGTCCGCGCACTCGTCCTGGACTGGTGAGGGGTTAATAAAATACAGTCGCTTCGCTCGTTATTTTATTAAAAAAACACCCGGAAGCTCGTCCGGGCGTGTGTTTGGAAATGACTCGTAGTTATTTCAAGTCAGGTTCCAAATCTTTAGGTAGAGTATTCGTCTCTTTAATCTTGGGTTGCATATGTCTGAAGATGACATGATATATTTGCCAAATCAAAGCAAATATTATAACAATCAAAATGACTATTCTGATAGATACTCCAAGCCAAATTCCTACCGCATTATAAAAGAACACAAACGCCCCAAGAATCGCAACGAAGATACCAAGCATGATATACATCTGACACCTCCTTTTTGGTTGTTTTGGTGATTTCTAATTTTATTTTACTACTTATAAAATTAATTGCTACCAAAAAATGTGATAGAATATTGTTATATGATAATTGTAGATGTTGAGTCAACTGGAACAGAGCCAGAAAAGCATTCCATTCTTTCTGTTGGTGCTTTTGATTTTGATAATCCCAAAAATCAGTTTTATGAAGAGTGCAAAGCTTGGGAAGGTGCTCATATTATGGATGAAGCACTAGCTGTAAACGGATTTAGCAGGGAAGAAGTCAATAACAAAAATAAACAAGCTGAATCTGAACTCATTAAAAAATTTATAGATTGGTCCGCTACTTGTAATGAACATACTTTTGCTGGTCAAAATGTTTCTTTCGATAGAGATTTTTTGCATCACGCAGCTCTAAGAGCTCATCTAGATTGGCCGTTTGCATATAGAACAATAGATCAACATTCATTATGTTATATGCATATGATTAAGCAGGGAATTACTCCTCCAATAAATAATAAGCACACAGATTTAAACTCTGACAAAATTATGAATTATGTTGGAATTCCTGTTGAACCTCATCCTCACAATGCTTTAAATGGAGCAAAAGTGGCCGGAGAAGCTATCTCAAGACTGCTTTTTGATAAGAAGTTACTTCCTGAATTTGAAAAGTTCGAAATTCCTTGGATTTCTAGCAAAATCTCTAAAAAGTCTTAAATTTTTAGAACACAAAATAAGGTAAATATCAACAAAAATACGGCTCAGCTGAGCCGTATTTTACGTTTGACTATTGTATAAAATCGTGTCAAAACCCTTGACTTTTAAAACCCGATGTGATAGTATATATAGGAATCAGAGACATCTCTGATTTTAATATGATAGAAATAATAACAACATCATTTTTTGTTTTTTCATCAATCTATGGAGGACCAACGGCAGTAATCACAGATAATAATTCCACAAGTACTGATCCAATAGTCCAAACAAAGACGGAAGAAAAGGCAACGGTAGATATTCCAACAAACAAAGGACTTGAAGCAAAAGTTAAAAGTTACTTTAAAGATGATCCAATATTGGCTGATATTGCAAGATGTGAATCTAGCTTCAGACAATATGATACAGATGGTAATGTTCTTAGAGGAAAGGTCAATAAAAGCGACGTCGGCGTTATGCAGATAAACGAATACTATCATGCAGATAAGGCAAAGACACTTGGACTTGATTTAAAAACCCCTGAAGGTAATATGGCATACGCAAAGTATCTATATGAGCACAAAGGAGGACAACCATGGATATCATCATCTAGTTGTTGGAACACTGCTATAAAGACTACATCAGTAGAACAAGTAGCATTGGCGAAATAATTTTATCACTAAAACAAAAAACTCTCTGGGTAAAACCGAGGAGTTTTTTGTTGTATAATATTTTGATATGTCGCACCACAAGGGCACTAATAGTTAGCTAAGTAGACGAGGACGTCTCCTAAGCTAACTATGTCGCACAATATATCTTTCCCCGCATGCTCCTATAGGAGAAAGACAGTTTTTCGGTCAAAGCACTTCCCCAGATATAAATTTAAAAAAATGAAATATTTTCTTTTGATTCATTAATAATTATATTAATTTAAATTCTAAGTATTTATTATATAAAATATTTTACATGTTCCCCTTTGGTTCTGGTAAATTATTTCAATTATTGAAAACTTACTAAAAAAGCCCCTTTCGGGGCTTTCTTGTTTTTGGTCAGAATTTATCCGCACACTAAATCTGTCATTATATTTTGTTGTCAAAAAGATATAATAAGCAAATTTATTGCTAACTTAAATCGGTAAAATAAATTATTAACATTATAAAATATGGAGCAACGATGACAGAATTAGTGTGCGGATGTACTTACTTTACCCCCATTCCTGCTTGTAATAGCTTCCAAAGCACTCCAACAACAAATGTATTCCAAATATAGATAACTGGACCAGCAAGATATGAATTCCAGACAAAGACAACGAAGTTCCAGACATATTGAAGGTTGTCATGTACAGTTGGAGAATTTATTATATCTTTTATGTTGTAGCCCATTACTCCTAAAATAATAAGAGCGATTACTATCACTAAAATCATTTTTATAAATCCTTTTTTTGTTTCCATTTTATTTAAAGTTAATGATTAATGTTCTTGGTAATTATATCACAACAACAAAACAATTTGAAAAGTATGTATTAAAGATACAATTGATAATCGCTTGATAGATATAGTAATGGATTTAAATAAGCCTTCAAATCTGCAATCGGCATTGTATACGTTGCGCCATTACATGCAACGCTTTTTCTTGAGGTTATTTCAACTCCTTGTGTAGCATAAACCGTAAAATGAAGATGTGGTCCAGTTGAATATCCAGTCATTCCACTTAAGCCTAAGACATCGCCGGCTTTGACTTGTTGTCCAGCACTAACCTCAATGATTGAAAGATGCGCATAAAGGCTCGAAAGTCCGTTATTGTGTTCAACTAATACCCATTTTCCAAATGACGCATTTGGACAAGCTAAATCTGTGTTTCCTGTTCCTTTTACGACGCCATCGGCAGCTGCTTTAATAACTGTGCCGATTGGTGCTCCGATATCAACCCCGTTGTGACCCTTACCGCTATAAACTTGAACGTGTGTGCGAGAAAAGTCTGTGTCTCCAAATAATTGAGTGACTCTGTGTGGAGGATCAATCGGCCAAGAAAGAACCCCAGCTTTAGGATTTGGAATACTTGCAGGATTAATTACCAAATTTAACTGGGATTCAATTTGATTTAACTCAGCTTGAAAAGCCGCAGCTTTTGCTTTTCTGTCGGCAATGAGTTTTTGATAATTTGATTCTTTATTTTTTGTTTGAGTTAAAAGAAGTGTTTGTTGATTCTTGTTGGCAACAATTGCTTGTTTCTGATTACTAAGATCTTTTTGTAGGTTAACAAGAACATCTTTTTGTTTTTGAGTGTCAGATACATTTTGTTCCAAACCCTGTTTGAGGTTTTCTATGATTGAGACATGGTCTTTAACCTTTGAAATAAATTGATTGTCGGCTTCCATGGCGTTCCAGACTTCTGAAAGCGAACTATACTTTATCAGGTTTATAATAATCGATTGGTCATCTGATTTGCTAATAGATCTGATATTTTCTGCAAGTGCTAATCTGTTTAAAGCAATATCATTTTTCTTTCCGACTATCTGAAGTTGTAATTCTTGAATCTGAAGATTGGTAGACGTAATCCTTTGATTTGTAACATTAAGTTCGGCGGCTAATTTTTTGTCATTAGTATTGAGAATACTAATCGCATTGCTCAAACTTTGAGCTTGGGTTGATGTCTTGTCTAATTCAGTTTGATATTGTTTAATTTCTGCTTCAAGCTGACTGATTGTGTTGTTATGATCGTTTATTTGTTGCCTTAAATCACTTGCTAAATCGGCGTGTGAATTTTTTGGAATTAAAAAACAGCTGGCAAGAATAAATAATGACAATATGATTGCTGTTGATTTTTTATACAACATATTTCCATCTATTCTACCAAAGTTGGACGCGTTGGTATATATGAAAGTTAGATAGACTTGATTACTTCTTCAATTCTTTTTATTGAAGTTTCTTTTCCGAAGACGTTTAATAGTATGAAAGGATCAGGAGATTTTTCTTTTCCTGATAGGGAAACACGTAAAGGCCAGAGCACATTCCCCTTCCCTTTTTCTTCTGCAAGTTTCATTAAATTTTCTTTAATTTTTTCCAAGGTAAAATCTTCGTTTTTAATTTCATTCAAAATTTTTACTACGAGCAAAAGATTTTCTTTTGCTTCTTCAAGTGTTCCACCTTTTTTCCAGATTATCATGTCTTTTTGTATTGCGGGAGCCTTAAAGAAATATTCTAAGTCACCATCCAAAACCATTTTATCTATTTCGGACCAAACATTTATTCTTTCGAGAACTAAAGGAGAAATTTTGGCAATCATTTCCTCATTTTGATATTCGGGTGATTGTGGCAATCTTTTTCCAACTTCTTTTTCCACGGCTTCTTTCGGAAGTTTTTTGAGATATTCCTTGTTGTACCAAAGAAGTTTTTCCACATTAAAAATAGCTCCAGCTTTTTGAACTTTCATAATATCAAATCTTTTAATAATCTCATCCATGGACATTATTTCTGTTTCATCACCTGGATTCCAGCCACAAAAAGCCAAATAATTTACCATTGCCTCAGGTAAATATCCTTTTTCTTTATAATATTTTAGAGAAGCCAATTCACCTGCCTGTCTTTTGGATAGTTTGGATCTGTCAGTGTTTAACATAAAAGGCATGTGAGCATAAACAGGTCTTGGTGCGCCGATCGCTTCTTGTATGAGGATTTGTCTTGGTGTGTTGTATATTCCATCTTCGCCACGGATAACGTGATTTACTCCCATTTCAAAGTCGTCAACGACAACTGCAAGATGATAGATTGGCTCGTTTAAACTTTTTGCAATAATAAAATCTCCAAGTTCAGTTGTATCAACTTCTACTTTACCTCTGATCATATCCTCAAAAATAACTTTTTTTCCTGGATTTCTAAGTCTTATAACTTCAGCTCTTTGTCCTTCTTCTTTAACTTCCTCTTTTGAAATATAAGCTTTGTCTTCGGCAATCATTTTTTCGATATATTTTTTGTATGTATCGCCGTGTTCGGATTGTTTGTATGGATGAGCATAATCAATATCTATCCCGAGCCATTTAAGCCCCGCAATAATATCTTGGCTGTATTCTTCCTTGGATCTTTCTTTGTCTGTATCTTCAAGTCTAAATTTAAGCTCGCCATTATTTTGCACAACATAAAAATAATTGAATAGTGCTGTTCTTGCATTACCGATATGAAACCAGCCGGTTGGACTTGGCGGAAATCTTGCTATAATTTTTTCTTTATTTTCTCTCATGTTCTTGTATTTTATTCTTAGTTATTCGTTGTATTAGTATAATTCGTATATTGGTATGTTTAACTTTCATGTTGTAAACCTAATTTTAATATTTCTTCGGCGATAATTTTTGCGGAATCATTTTTTACGAAATTTTTTGCCCCGGCAGACATCTTTTGAAGTAAATTTTTATCTTCTAAAATTCTGTTAATTTCTGATAAAAGAACATTTGGAGAAAGATTTGTTTCCTCTATGACTATCGCTCCGCTTGATTTGGCATAATTATAGGCATTTTTTCTCTGGTGATCACCGTTTGTTTCAGTAATAGGAATGATAATACTTGGAAGTCCCCAATTTGCAATTTCAAAGATTGCAGAGCCAGCTCTGGATATTACAAGGTCTGTTGCGCCAGCCGACATGCTCATATTTAAATTATCTAAATAATCAAATGGTCTGTATCTGTCTTTGTTGGCATTGTCAACGAGAATAACTTCAGCAGTTCTTATTACTTCTTCAATATTATTTTTTCCAGTTTGGTGTATAACATAATATTTTTTAACAAGCTCGGAAATTATGCTTAAAATTTGGTCGTTAATTATTTTTGCGCCAAGAGATCCTCCAAGGACCAAAACTACTGGAATATTTTCTGTCAGATTAAAAAATTGTCTTGCTGCTTGTTTGTTCTCGACAAGTTTTATCTCCTTTCTTATTGGATTTCCTGTAACTGCAACTTTTTTAGCATCAAAAAAGGTGGCTGACTCTGGATATGATACAGCGATTCTTTTTGCAAATTTGCTAGCCCAGAGATTTGTTTTTCCTGGTACGCTGTCAGATTCATGGATAAAAACTGGAATCTTTAATATTCTTGCAGCAAAAAGTACCGGAAAGCTCGCGTATGCGCCCTTGCTGAATATAACATCTGGAAAAATATTAAAAAGTTTTATTGTTGCGCCGATTATTCCAAAAGCAGTTTTGAAGACATCAAGAAAATTTAAAAAGGAGAAATATCTCCTGACTTTTCCGGCTGATATTTTTACAAATTCAATATTATTTTCTAAAAGCATGTTTACGTCGTGAGGAGAATCTGACATATAAAAAAGTTCAACAGGAAGAAGTTTTTCCTCTTTTACTTTTCTATTTATTTCTTCTGCGACTGCTATGAGCGGGTAAAAATGTCCGCCTGTTCCGCCACCAGTTAAAAGTATTTTCATCCAGTTAGAAACAGGTCGCGGTCAGTACCGTTTCCTGTATAAGGTTAATTTTTTTATAATATTTCGACATTTTGTGTTTGTTTATTTTACTATAGCGACCGCGGTTTCTAACGGGATTAATTTCATATTGATTATTTTGAATATCTTGAAACATTTAAAATCATTCCTATTTGCGCAAGCACAAGAAACATCGCGGTTCCTCCTTGGCTGAAAAAAGCAAGTGGAACACCGGAAACCGGTATGATTCCAAGTGTTGAAGCAATATTCATAAAAGATTGCAACATAACAAGTATAACAATTCCGACCACTAAAAGTCCACCGAAAGAATCAGGTGCTCTAATTGCAATTTTAAAGCCTCTAAAAACCAAAAATAGAAATAAACCTATTACAAAAATACATCCAATAAAGCCAAGTTCCTCTCCCATAACTGCAAAAATTGAATCACTTATAGATTCTGGCAAAAATTTAAATTTTTGAATGCTTTGACCTAATCCTCTACCAAAAATTTGTCCAGAGCCTATTGCGATGAGTGATTGTTGAATCTGATAACTCGAACCTAATGCATTTTGCGACGGATCGATAAAGGTTTGAAGTCTTTGCATAACATAAGGTCTTGAAAAAGCTAAAATCGCGATGCAAATTATTCCCAATAATCCCAATAAAAAAACATCTCTGAATTTTCCTCCGGCAATAAGAAACATTATAACTCCAGTTGCACAAATAACTAGAAAAGAGTCCGTGTCGGGTTGTGCGAGACATAAAATTCCTATAACTGACAAAATTGCCAGAAGCGGAAGCAGACCATATTTAATTTGAGAAACCTTTTCTTTTACAAAAGAAAGCCACGCTGACCAATAAATAACAAAACCGATATTAAGAAGTGCGATCGGCTGAAAAGAAATTCCCAATATCGAAACCCATCTTTTTGCACCATTTAAAGATATGCCGACATGAGGAATAAAAACCAAAACCATTGATACAAGAGACAAAATAAAAATCAAAAGTGCATGTTTTCTGAATATTTTATAGTTTAATTTTGAAAAAATAAAACAAGCTACAAAGCCCAAAATAATTCCAAAAAACGCCTGTTTAAATGTTATTGAACTAAATTGTGCAGAATCTTTTGCCAAGATTCCCATTGAGGCAGAAATAAAAACAGTAAAGCCAAGTGCTGTTAAAAATATAACAGAAAATAAAAAGATTTTATCTACCCCATTGCTTTTTGTCATTTATTTTATGAAAGCTAAAATTAGCCCAAATATTGCAAAGATCAAACTTACAACCCAATATCTCATTGTAACTTTATAAGCTGGCCAACCTTTTGCTTCAAAATGATGATGAAGCGGAGCAACGAGAAAAATCTTTTTACCACCACGCAGTTTTTTTGATAACATTTGAAGAACAACTGAAGCGGTGGTGATAATTAGAGGAAGGGCGATAATAGGTAAAACTATAATGCCACGTCCCTCGCCTTTTGCATCTGTCATGAAAGCAACAATAGCAAGCGTGATTGTAAGTGCCATGCTTCCGGTTTCAGACATGTAAAATCTGGCAGGAGGAATATTGAACCAAAGAAAAGCAAGAATTGAACCGACGACAACCGCACAAAATGCCGCAAGATTTATTTGATTTTGAAAAAATGCGATTCCGGAATATGTGGCAAAAATAATTGCAAAAACTCCGCCGGCAAGACCATCAATACCATCAATGACTCCGCCAGAATACATAAGTAGGGTTACCAATATAAAAAATGGAATAAACCATAAGCCTATATTTACTCCAACCATAAACGGAATATTTATTGAATTGACATCGAGTTTAAAATAAAACCAAAGTGAAATTAAAAAAGAAATCAATGCGACAAGAATCAATCTTTTTTTGAGAGAAAGTCCGCCGGCATAATTTCCTCCTTTTCCTCTTATTTCCAAAATATCATCGACAAGTCCGACAATAGCTCCAAAAAGTAAAACACAAAGTGGAATCCAGGTCTGGTCTCTGCTAAGAAAATCTAATTTTGCAAAAACGCTTCCGCTGAAAATTTGTCCGAATATCCAAAAAAGCAAAGTGACAATGAACGCCGAAGCCCAAATGACGATTCCACCCATTCTTGGTGTGCTGACTTCCCTTTCTGCGTGGAGACTATTGAAAATAGGAGTTCCTCCGCCATCGAGCGAGACAGTTTTTGCTTTCTTTTTCCACATTTTATATTTGTAGAGATATTTTGTAAGAAACGGAGTGAAAGCAATACCAACAATGAAAGCTATTATAGAAGGCAAAATTACTTTGATTAAATTTATTTCCATTAGTCCATTTTAACATTTTTAATAAAAAAACCAACAATACACGATTGTGGCAACCATGCTTTTCTGTCATTCCCGCGCACCACAAGAGTACTTCCGATTTCTACACTCGCTGTAGCTCGTAAGAAATCTAGGTCGAGGCGGGAATCTAGTTCTTATTCTTCTGGAATTCCCCTCCTTACAGGAGCCGTACACCTTTCACATTTTTACCACAGGGGTACTTCTTGTTTTCTAATTCGTTTTACTCATAAGAAAACAAAGTCGATTACAAAACGTTCAAGATTTTTCATTTGGGTCCCAACCCAAATTTCAACATTCGCGAGGATGACAGAGAAAAAAAGTTGATTTAATTCTCGGAAATTTTTTGAAGCGTAAGGTTCGCTAGGGTTTCTATATCTGTAAACCTTCCATCTTGAGTTGAACCTAAAACAATGACGATTACGGGGTGCACGATTCCAGCATCAAAGGCAATCGCCAAGTTTCCACCTGCCAAGTCTGTAAAGCCTGTTTTCGATGCAAAGATTCCTGGAATATCATTTATTGATTCATCTGTATTTATTGCTGTGTGGATTATATTATTTTCAGATGTTATTTTGATTTTTTCTTTATTTGTTTTTGAAATTATTTCCGGGTTGTTTTTTATAATATTTTCTAAAAGTTTTGAAACATCATATGCCGAGCTATATGAACCGCTCATTTGCCCATTGATATCAAGTCCAGTTGCGTTGGAAAAAATAGTGTCATTCAAGCCGAGTTCTTTAGCTTTTGAATTCATCAAGCCAATAGAATTTTTTCCATTTGCTGATTCATATTTATTAAGTGCTGAAGCAATTGCATAAATTCCGTCATTTGAAGAAGTTATCAAACTAAAATCTAGCAAATTTTTTAGTGTCCATTTTTCTCCAAGAATAAGCCCGCTATCTCCTTCCTGCATAATTGCATCTTTTCCTATTTCTATTATTGTCGTGTCAGGCATTACATCGGTTGCAACAAGGCCTGTCATCAGTTTTGTTATCGATGCCAAAGGAAGGGTCTGATGTTCATTTTTTGCGAACAGGACTTTTTGTTCATTTACATCATATACGTAATAAGATTTTGCTTGGATTTCATTTAGTGTTGCAGAATAATCTGTTGGAATTTTTTCCTTCGTTACTTCTAAAACGACTCCTTTATTAAAAAAAATAAAAAATATTGCAACAAAAACAACTATAGTGGTAAGGCCAATGATAAAAACTCTTTTATTTTTTTTCAGGAAAATTGCCATTTAAGATTTATTTTTGTTCAGTTTGTTCAGTTGGCAAAATTTCTTCTGTTATATTTGCGACAGTTTCATCTTTTGCTTCTGAAGTTACGGTATTTTTGTAGCTTTCTATTTCAGCTTTAGCTTGAGCAAATTCTGGCATTTCTTCAATTTTTGTAAGGCCCATATATGAAAGTAGTTCGAATGTTGGTTTATAAAGAAAACTTCTTTGATCTTTTGGGTTTGTGATTTTTTCAACAAGTCCGCGAATCATCAAATTTCTCAAAATAAATGTAGATTGAACTCCGCGAATATAATCTATTTCTGCTCGAGAAATCGGACCCTGGTAAATAATTATCGAAAGAGTTTCAAGTCCTGCTTTTCCTAGGTCTCGAATGAGTTCTTCTTTTGTAAGTTTTTCAATGAGTTCTGATGTGTCTTTTGATGTACCAAGCGCAACCTCATCTTCTTTCCATACCAAGGAAACTCCTCTTCCTGTAAGACTTCCTTCAAGAATTTTTAATGCAGCAGAAATCTCTTCTTCAGTTTTTGAAAGAATTTGTGAAAGTTTTTTAATTGAAACAGGTTCTCCTTTCCAAAAAAGCACTGCTTCAATTTGTTTCTCGAGTGTATTTTGTATTTGTTTGTTTGTATTCTCTTCCATTTTTTAATTTATAATTATAATTTTGATATTTGATTTTCTAGTGGCGGGAAAAGGTCCGACCTTAAAGAGTCACTAATACGACGGAACTCCAACTGTCTTCGTCTCCATCTGAATATCTTGAAACTTATCATTTTGCTTAACATCAATTATACCTTGTTTTACAAGCTCAAGCATCGCCAAAAAGCTTACTATGACATTTACTTTATCAGCTTTTCCCATGCCTGAAAACTCTCTAAAACCCATCTTTAAATGTGATTTTACGCGTTCTGTGAGGTTTGTAATCATCTCTTCAAGGCTTACAACTTTTGTGATTTTAACCTGAGGCTTTTTCTCAAACTTCGGAAGATTTTTTATTACATCAAAAATAGCTTTAGCTAAATTTTCTTTATTCATTTCAGGACTTGGAGAAAAAACAGGCTCAGCTTTTCTTGCATTGGGAAAGAAAATAATTTTTTGACCAAAATTATCTTTTATATGAAGACTAAGTTCTTTGATTTTTTTATAAATCTTTAATTTAAGTTCTAGATCGTGAATATCATTTTTCTCTTCGAGAGATAAATCGAGTGTCGGTAAAAGTGATTTCGATTTTATAAGAAGAAGTGTTGACGCGATAACAAGAAAATCAGTCGCATCTTTTATCGGAAATGCTTCCCTATTTTGAATATAAGAAATAAAATCATCGGAAACTTTCGCAAGAGAAACATCATTTATAAGAAGCTTTCTTTTTTCAATAAGCGAAAGTAGCAAGTCCATCGGACCTTCAAATACTTCGGTTTTTATTTTGAAAGCGTCTTCTGTCATTATGATTTCTTTTGTTTTATTTCAATTCTTAAATCTCTAAGTTGTTCAGTAGAAACTTTTCCTGGAGCATTCATCATCAAATCCTTTCCTTCACCGTTTTTTGCAAAAGCAATAACTTCACGAATATTCGGTTCATTTTCTAGTACCATAATCATTCTGTCCAAACCCCAAGCAATTCCACCATGTGGAGGTGTACCTGAACCGAGAGCTCTCAACATGTGTCCATACTGTGCTTCAATTTTTTCTTCATTAAATTCCATTATTTCAAGAACTTTTTTTAGAGCTTCAGGATTATGATTTCTAATACTTCCTCCGCCCATTTCATTTCCGTTCAAATCTAAGTCGTATTGAGCTGCCATAATCTTTTCAATATTTATTTTATTCATCAAATCATTTAATGACTCTTCTTTTGTTGCAGAAAATGGGTTGTGAGTAAATGTCCATTTTCCATCATCACCTTTTTCAAACATTGGAAAATCAACAATCCAAGCAAAAGCCAAAAGATCAGGATCATTTTTATCTTTTCTTATATCTGGCTTATCTGAACCATACTTTTCCATAGCTTCTTTATATGAAATTTTTGGAAAAGGAATTTCTTGAATTTTCTTGTGAGGATAAAGTTTTTGGACGACTTCAATAACAGCTTTTTCATTTACAGCCATTACGTCTTCTTCTTTTACGAAACTCATTTCCAAATCCATCTGTGTAAATTCTGGTTGTCTATCACCTCTTGAATCTTCATCTCGGAAACATCTTGCAAACTGGAAATATTTTTCAAAACCAGCAGACATCAAAAGTTGTTTGTATTGTTGTGGAGATTGTGGAAGAGCGTAAAAGTTTCCTGGGTCGATTCTTGATGGAACGATAAAATCTCTAGAACCTTCAGCTGTGGCAATTGTTAAGTTTGGAGTTTCTATTTCTGTAAAACCTTCTTTTTCAAAAATATTTCTAACTAAAGTCATAACTTTACTCCTGTCACGAATATTTTTCTGCATTCTTGGTCTTCGAAGATCTATATATCTATACTTAAGTCTTGCGTCTTCACCAACATCTTTACCATCTCCACGAACATCAAATGGAGGTACACTTGCTTCATTCAAAACTTTTACAGAAAGCATTTCAATTTCAATTGCACCGTTTACTTCATCTTTATTTATCATTCTTTCTGGTCTTGCATTTACTTTTCCAGATACTTCAACAACCCATTCTGGACGAACAGTATTTGCAATCTCATGAGCTTCTTTGTGGTTTGGCAAAGCTACCATCTGAACTTTTCCAGACATATCCCTCATGTCAATAAAAATAAGTTTTCCGTGATCACGTCTAACATCAACCCAACCAGCAATTGTTACTTCTTCTCCAACCTTTCCTGCCAAATCTTTTATATATGTTCTCATTTTATTTTAATAATTAATTATTTTCTTTTATAAATACGAATCTCGGAACTTTTTGACCATTTACTTCAACTAATTCATTAAACATATTGGCTGGCCGAACCCAATATTTTGATTTATCATTTTCATATAAAGCTTCATAAACCACCATATCTTCTAAAGTTTCTGAATGCTTTGCTACAAAATGAACTTTGTATAAATTTCCTGTCTTTGAATGTTTATAAATTCCTATTTTCATAAATTTTGTAAGAAAAACGCCCTCGCAAAAATCAAAGACTTATTTTGATTTTTGCGAGGGCGAACGAGTTCGCGGTGCCACCTCACTTACGTCTCATTTGTTGGTTCTACTCACCTTTCGGCTTTCCTCCAATAGCTCCACCGTGTTTGCGGCTTCATTGCTTACTTATACATAATACAACTTGCAATTAAATTATGCAAATAGGCCAATTTTGCGAAGCAAAATTGGCCTATTTACCATTTAGTATTTATCTACTCTTTACATCTTTCCCTCCACAAAAGTAATAGCTTTACCTTTCTTTGAACCTCTTCCAGTTCTACCAATACGATGCACATAGTCATCATTTGTAGCAGGAATATCATAGTTTATAACGTGACTTACGTTATCAATATCCAAACCTCTAGCTGCAACGTCTGTCGCAACAAGAATCTGAGAATAATTGTCCTTAAATGAACGAAGTGCTTGCTGTCTCTTTCCATGAGTTTTATCTCCATGTATAGAATCAGCTTTAAAACCTTTTTTGACCAAAGTCTGTGAAAGTTTCTCAACTCCATGTTTTGTACGTCCGAAAATCAAAACCTTTGTAAGTTCTTTATTTTCGAGTAATTTAAAAAGCACATCGTTTTTATTTTCTCCATTTTTAATATGAACAACATCTTGCTCAATATTTTTTGAAATATCTTGTGTCTTTACAGAAATTCTCAAAGGATTCTTCAAAAATTCTTTAATCAATCTTTCGATATCTGGAGAAACAGTTGCTGAGAAGAAAAGAGTTTGCTTTTCTTTTGGCATACCGCTCATAATAGCTCTCATATCATTTACAAATCCCATATCAAGCATTCTGTCAGCTTCATCGAGAATAAGAGTATTAAATTCATCGAGGAAAATCATCCTACGATCAATCAAATCTTTAATTCTTCCTGGAGTTCCAATAATAAAGTTATATTGAAGTCTAAGTTGTGAAATTTGTCTGAAAATCGGAGCACCTCCAACACAACAAACAGAATATATCTGCATGTTTTTTGTAAATTGCTTCAATTCGTCATCTATCTGTATAGCAAGTTCTCTTGTCGGAACGATTATCATAACTTGTTCTTTTCTATTCAAAAGAATTTTGTTTACGATAGGAATAAGAAAGGCAGCCGTTTTACCAGTACCAGTATTTGCAACACCGACGATATCACTTCCCATAAGTACTTGCGGGATGGCTTTATCTTGAATCGGAGTTGGAAGTTTGTATCCTTTTTCTCTGATTGATTCTTTAAGAGAATCTAAAATTTTAAAATCCTGGAAATTATGTTCTGGTTTGTAAACTTCTATTTCTTCTACAACTTGAACTTTATTTATAAATCTTGCAAAATTTATTGTTTCAGTCTTTCCTCTATTTCCACCACCTCCACCTCTTCCTCCACGGAAACCTCCGCTTCTACCACCACGAAAACCGCCACCACTGTGGCTTCTATTACCAAATCTAGCTGGACCAGAAGATGAACTTCTAGGGCCATTAAAATTACCTCTAAACATTATATTAATGCGTATAAACTACGCTAATTCCGTTATTATTTTTAACTTAAACTCTTTACGTTGAACGGGGCGTTATATAAAGTAGTATATAAACAATTCCCCATTTCCATCACCTAACCTAGAGATTCATTTACTTTGATAGTATATATTATATTGTATTTATTGTCAATGTGTGTTATAAATTTCTCAGATTCACAAACAAAAAGGAGTTCTTCTCATGAATGTTCAAGAAAATGCCGAACTGAAAAAATGCTTGGATAGCAAAAACATTATGGTGATAGCTGGTGAAGTAAATGGCGAAATGGTGTCCCATGTCATGAAAACCATTTCATTATTTTTTACAAAAGGATCGCCAGATATTACGATTCTTATTGATAGCCCTGGTGGTGATGTCTATGCTGGTTTAGATATTTATGATTTTTTGAAACTGTATCCTGGTAAAAAAACGGCAATCGTTTTTCGGCGTGCAGCTTCTATGGCAGCAGTAATCCTGCAGGCGTGTGAGGAACGATATGTGACAGCACATGCGGCGATTACGATTCATCATATAAGTCAAAAAAACGTAAGTTTAGATTTGATGCGTAATCATAAAGAAGTTAGGGAAATCAGACTTGATATGGAGAAAAAGCAGGCAATGCTTTATTCCATTCTGGTTTCTAGAACGGGTAAATCAACTAAGCAGGTTCGTGACGAATGTAAAAAAGATCGCATGCTGTTTCCAGAAGAAGCAATAAAATTTGGTCTTATTGATGGGATTTGGAATAAACCATTGCCCAAATAACCATGACAAGACCGAACTGGCCCGCGCGTATCCTCGCGCGGGCCTTTTCTTTTACTTTGGCGGGAAAAGGTCAGACCTTAAAGAGCCAAATTATTCTTTTTTTATATTTGACTTTAAACTAGTATATCGTCACCCCCACCGCCTTTCTGACTTCCTCAAGTTTTTTCTCAGCTCTCATTGAAGCTCTCTTTCCGCCTTCTTTCAAAATATCAAATACAGTTTCAAGGTCATTTGCAAGCATTGCCCTTTTTTCTCTTATCGGTTTTATAAACGCTTCCAAACTTGCTACAAGTCCTTCCTTGGCCTCTTTATAGCTAAGTCCACCTTTTACATATCTCTCTGCCCATGCCTTCTTTTCTTCATCATTTAATAGAAGTTTATGAATTGCAAAAATATGTGATTCATCTGGGTTTTTTGGTTCATCTACACCTTTTGAATCTGTTGGAATACTCATCACAGCTTTTTTTATTTCTTCATAAGTAGCAAAAAGCGGAATAATATTATTATGACTCTTGCTCATCTTTTTTCCATCTGTACCAGGAACAGTTTCAGAATCTTTTAAAATAAGTGGTTCAGGTAGTTTAAAAACTTCTTTTCCAGCGCCAAAAATATTATTAAATTTTTGCGCTGTATCGCGTGCATATTCAACGTGCTGTTTTTGATCTTGTCCGACGGGCACAACATCTGCATCTTGAAGCAAAATATCTGAAGCCATAAGTATTGGATAATCAAAAACGCCAACGTTTATCTCTTTGTTTTTTGCTTCAGCATCTTTATAAGCATGAGCTCTCATAAGGTACGGCATTGTTGTAATACAATTAAAAATCCAGGTAAGTTCATGAACTTGAGGTACATCAGATTGTTTAAAAAGCACAACTTTTTTTGGATCAAGTCCAATAGCGAGATAATCTAGTGCAACATCTATAATCGCCTTAGATAATTCCTCTTTATTTTGAACTGTTGTTATGGCGTGATAATCGGCAATAAAAACATAACTTTCAAAATCATTTTGCATTTCTACAAACTGCTTCATAGCGCCAAAATAATTTCCGATATGCACACGGCCTGTTGGCTTTACGCCAGATAATAATATTTTTTTGTTGTTAGACATGGATTAATAATAACAAATTATAGTCTTTTTAAAAAGAAAAAATTTATCTTGCCAAAATTAAAGTATTATTATAAAATCCGTGAGGATGTTCTTGTGTGCACAGTGTATACAAGGACGGTTGAAACCCCCAAAAGGAGATTGTCATGAAAGTGACAGTTCTTAAGAGAGGGAAAGCAAAAGTCAGATTTTCCAAGTACGGAAAAGACGGCTGCTGCACCTATCGTTGAAGAACAACCTGTGCGGGTAGTTGTTATGCAACTACCCGCACTTTTCAAAAAGGAGAAGACAATGAAATGGAAGTTTAGCCTTTTCAACTTTTTTGTTTTTTTACAAAAACAAGTATTGATTAAAAATTATCTATCTGGGTCAGTTATCAAAATTAGTAAAAGATCTTTTACTAATTTGACTGAGATTATAGAACGTAATCATGAAATGCCAAACTGGGCAAGAAATCTTGCTAGTAGTAACATGATACTTGTCAAAGAAGATATTGATGAAATATCAGTATTTAGAAATATGTTACAAGATTCTTTTAACGAGTCAGGGAAAAAATTGATGATATATTTCTTACCTACCCTACTTTGCCAATTCAATTGCTATTATTGTTTCGAAAAACAAAAATATGCATTTACAAAAACAATGACAAAAGAAACAGAAAATTTATTCATTAAATGGTTAATAAAATACTTAAATTTGAATCCTGAAATAAGTGAGGTAAGAATAATATTTTTCGGTGGAGAACCTTTAGTGAGAAAAGACGTAATTATGAGAGTACTTGATGAGACCAAAAGAATAACATCTAGTCTTGGTATTACAATTAGTACTGAATTAATAACAAATGGCGAGCTAATTGATGAAAAAATAATGGAGGTATTTAAAAAATATTCTCTTAAAAGATTGCAGATAACACTTGATGGTTATAAAAAATATCATAATAAAATAAGGTTCAGTACAAAAGGTGGCTCATTCGACAATATAATTTCTAATATATTGTACGTTGTCAAAAATGATCTGATCTCAAAAATAGATTTGAGAATAAATTTGTCTGAAGATAACTATATTTCTGTAAAAAAACTGATTCAGTACATTAATAAAATTGGTCTTTCACCAAGAATAAGTCTAACTATTGGAATAGTTGAAGACTACGGAAATTCTTGTGGAGGATGTAATAAACAAGATATCGAAAAAATAACTGCTGGTAGATATTTGAGATTAATACTTCTGGCACAAGAACTTGGATTTGAAGTTCAGTCAGAATTTTCTGCGGGACCAATTTGCTTTGCCAAAATCAAACATTCGGTAGTTATAAAACCAAATGGAGCAATGCAGAAATGTTTTTGCTCTGTTGCAAATGAATCATATGATTTTAGTACACTAAATAATGAAGAAAGCAATATTAATCTCTTTGATTTCAGATATTCATTAGATATCAACAGAATTGGAAAATGTATATCTGAAAGGTGTCCATTTATACCGATCTGTAATGGCGGTTGTACATGGCGTTCTGTTTTTAAGAACCCTGAGAATGGTCATCTTTCAAGAACATGCAATAAAGACGCCATGGAGATTATTAACGCCGGATTGATTAGAGCTAATATATATTAGAAATCACGAACGGGTCATTACTTGTTAATGACCCGTTTTTTTTGTATATTAAGAGAAAATATGAAATATAAACAAATCATTCAAAATTTTAAAGAAGACTATAAAAAAGAAAAAGAGTGGTCAATAATAGAAACTGACCATTATATTTTTCATTATTTTAAAAAATATACCAGTAGTTTGTCTGTAAAAAAGGTTGCGGTTATACAGGAAAAATCATATGCAAAAATATTGAGTTTTTTATCTATATCCGATTTAAATATAAAAATTAATTATTACATATATCCAGATGAAGAAAGTAAAACTAGACTAATGGGAAATGGTACATTTGGACAATCAGTATACAAAGATTTTTCTATACATATTGTATATAACAAAAAAATTAAGCCTGTTGGGTCTCATGAAGATACACATTTGTTGTCAATCAAATATGGTTTGGCTACCAGTTTTTTTGCAGAAGGTTTAGCTGAAGTAGTAGATTTCAATTCTGTTTTTATGAGTAAAAGCAGAAAATATTGGTTAAAAAAATGGATTAAAAAATATAATATAGAAAATGTAAGTAAATTTTTTACTCAAGATGGATGGATTGATAGTCCAGATGATGAATCTGCGGAATTCTATACTATTTCAATGTTGTTTGTTAAGTTTTTGATTGACAGATTTGGTATTAAAAGTTTCCTAGACTTTTACAAGTCGATCAATAGAGGAATGAGTGAAGAAGAAATAATTGATAAATTAGAAAAAGTTTATAATATAAAATATTTTTTACTGATTTGTGAATGGAAAAACTTTCTCTCTAATTTTCTTGTAATAAAATAGTTTTATTTCCTAGGCAAAACCACGAAGAACTTTGCACCTTTGCCACGACCTTCGGATTCTGCCCAGATTTTTCCGTCGTGATTTTCAATAATTTTTTTCACAATATAAAGGCCATAACCGGTGCTGTTTGTGTTGTATCTGAGAGATTCCTCGCCTTTTCCTCCCTCGGTAAACAATCTGCTTTTATCTTTTTCTGAAAGTCCTATTCCAGTATCGTTGATTTCAAGAATGACTTGTGGCACATTATCTATCATTTCATTTTTCAAAGAAACTTCAATTTCTCCGGCCGGAGTATATTTAATCGAATTGTCTAGAAGATTTTTTACAACCTGTATAATCTGAACGCGATCCGCCAAAATAATTAACGGTCCCATTGGAAGATTTGTTTTTATTTTCAGACCCTTGTCGTCAATTTCTCTGCTAAAGCTTGCACATGCGCCTCTCACCACATCGGCAAAATCAACTTCTCTCATTGTGTAAGTCATGCTCCCCTTTTTATAATTTGATGCTCCTAAGACATTTTGAATTAAAGTGACAGCATTGTTGTCTGAAAGCAAACCTTCTTTTGCGACATCTTTTAAATCGGTAGACATTGGGCCAAAATCTTCTTCAAGAATTCCCGCAAAAATCATTTTTGATTTTGTAAAGAAACCTTTCAATTGATGAGAAATAAAGTGAATGAGTGATTCTTGATTTGCATTTGCCACCTCAAGCTCTTCTCGGAGTTTGACTTCTTTTTTAACACTACGGACGATCATGGTTCCCATTATTGTTGAAAGTATTAAGGTTATTGCTGTAATAACAAAAGTATATGTAGACATTTGATTGTAATAGAAAAATTCTGAACCAATAGCAATAACTAAGAGCCAAACAAGCGCTTGTGCACCAATAAGTTTAGTGTTAAATGTTTTAAATCTTACAATAAGAAAAACAAGAATTGTAAGAAAAATAAGCATTCCAAAAAGTTTATATTGCTCATATCCCCAACTCATATCTTGAACTATTGTAACGTTTCCTATAATAAAAAGTCCTAAAAAAGATACAACACCAATAGAATAAATAGCAATTTTTTTTCTATTTTCTTTATCTTTAATTAAAGCGTAAATTATTTCGCCAAGTATTATTATGAATATGATAACCTCTATTGCGTACAAATATTTCCATAAAGGACCTTCAATCGCTCCTCTATCACAGTTTGTATAATCAAAAGCTGTTAAGGCAGAACCAGATTGAAGCAAAAAAAGAATTGGAGTAAAAAATAAACCGAATATCCATTTATAGATATTCTTAATTTTTTTATCAAAAGAAATAAACTTTTTTGTTAATAAAAAAGTTACGAAGAAAATTCCAAATTCTACGGGCAACATTATCGCCCAGAAGAACATTTCAAATTCCATATTTCCAGTAGCCCAAAGTATCAAATCAAAATAAACCCATATAGAAAATAAAAGCGTGAGTAGAAAAAATAAAATATTTTTGATTGATTTCTTATCACTCAAAAATACAAAAATACCCAAGATAAGTGAACTTACCAAAGGTAATAAATGGGAATAATAAATCAGCGGATCATAAACATTGTTTGAAAAGATCAAAAATGTTGCTTGATCCCAATGGCAATTTAAAAAATCCATACTTTACTTATGTTCTTTAATATAGTTTTTGATAAAAATCATTTGGAAGTATTTTGGTATAAAGGGGAAATATTTAGCAAAATAATCAGCTGGTAATTTATCAATAGATTTAATAACTTTTCTGCATTCTTTGGCCCCACAAGCACAAGGCATTTCCCAGTCTGAATATTCTGAAGTCGAATAATCAAAAGTTAATTCTTCTCCAGCACTAATATCTCTGAGTGCAATATATGTTGCATCATTTTTTTCATCAGCAATCACATTAGGATTACAATTATGATTTATAAAAACATAAGGAGAAATCGGGTATATATAGGTGTCTTCATTAAGACCAACACAGTTTTGTATAGCCATAGCATCTTCCTTATTCGTCGGATGATATTTAATTTTTGGACCTTTCATAATAAAAGCCACCTCACCTTTTTTGATGGCTTTTGAGGTAAATAATCCATTACCAGCGATTTTACTTTCGTCAGCAAACAGGTGGTTTTCTATTTGATAGTTAAATGCTTTTGGTCTCATATTTTTAATAATTATACAAATAATAGGTTATAAACAACATTATACACCTCAATGTATAAAATTTAAAGGGGGTAGATTTACATATTTAAAAGTGATATCGATAGATCAAAAACATTTTTTAATCCAATATTTTTCAAATTATTCTTTAATTTCATCTATGTTTGTATTCACTTTTTTATCTTATCACAAATGGCTCGTGTGCTTATCATTTAAAATGCTAATATAGATTATATAATATATTACAAAAATGTGTTATATTATTTAAATTATGGCATTAAAATTTATCCCCCAAATATCTTATTATGCGAATTTATATTTTTTTATTCAAAATCTTTCGGAGTGGCATCCTTCAAACCGTCAAAAACACAATAAAGAATGGAAAAACAGAATAAAAATTTCTGATGAAGACAGTCAATATCTAATGGAGTTTAGGGAAATTCATAGACAATTTCCTTTTGGAGGAACGTATCTTGGACGACCATTTTTTCTCAGTGATGATCCATGGTCAGAACTATTATTGTTGGCTGGCGAAAATTTAACAATTAAAGTTAGAGAAATTTTTAAAATATTTGAGCCTTATTTTGATATTATATACAAACAAGATATTGAAGCGCTTGAGACATGGAGTAAAATTATTTCCTCAGCTGATTTTATTTCAAAATCAACATTTCTTAATGGTACTTTGTCTGTATTTTATGGCACGCCTATCTATAATGAAAGTTGTAATGTTTTTTTACTTCTTTCAACAAAAGAAAAAAATGGTGGAACAGCTGGAACTATTGACGATCACACAGTTACACTTGAATTGAGTAATGTTGATTTTAAAAAAGAAGATATGATTTTAGGAATTTTATGGCATGAATTAATACATTTATATTTTAGAAATTATGTATTTTATCCCCTTCTTAAAAAATATACAGGTAATGATCAAAAACTAATTGGTAAATTGGATGAATTGGTTGCCTCAGCATTTTTACCAAACGGATTATTAAGAAAAAATATAGGGGAAAAAAATGAACAAATAAGTTTAAACGCTCGTTTAGACACAAAAGAAATTCAATATGCTCAAGAATTAATAAAAGCATATTTATCAGAGAAAAAAACTGTAGATGAAAAATTTGTGCAGGCGCTTTGTTCTGTGTTTGTTACAGAATAAAAAAAAGGGGGTGGTAATTTCTTACCACCCCCATGGATGTCGAACTACTTGCTGTCAGTATGTCCGTTGTCCCAGTCTCCCCACTGTCCAAAACTGTGGGAATCCGTGTAATCAACGTCACAACCGTTGTTTTCGTTTTCATCCATTCTGGTCAAGGCTCCTTCAATAGCCTGACCACCCTTTGATTCGGGCATATCAACCTACTCTTTCTGATTGCTTCGATTAGAGTCGAGTTTGTACCTTTTTCCCTAGCACTTTTTGGGTTTTATCCCTTAAATACGCATGAACCTCCTTTCTTGATTGACAAAAGAAATACTTGCCTTCTGCTCCTCCAATCCTGTGAGCTGTACAACCGTTATTGCATGAATTTTTTAGTTCACACAATATGCAGTCGTTTGGTAGCTTTCTGGATTTTTGGGTGAAAGCTTTTCTTTTTCTTTCTGTCAATATTTCTTCAAGCGATTTTTGTGACAATTTTCCAAAACAGAATCGACTATCACCCGATAGTCTATCGCATGGATAAACACTTCCATCATGGCCTAATGTATAAAAAGAATGACATGAGCCATTATATGAACAATTACGTGCACGCCGACCGAATACCCCAGAAAGGCAAGCGTCAATCTCTCTGATGCGCAATTTTGCATCATCCCTATCAAACCAAAAATCAATATATTTGCGCATCGATTGTGTTAATTGGTCGTTGGATAAACTTTGTCCAATCATATCCTTATTATTTCCATCAATATCTAGATATGGGTTGATGCACAAACTACTAAGTTGAGCCTTGTCGACAAAGAAATCAAGATTTTGTTCTACCCGATTACTATTTGCTTGTGTTAGGGTTTGAATAATACTTAGTTTAATACCATATTTTTGCAGTATTTTTATTCCTCGAATTGTGTTCGAAAAAGTCCCCTGTCCGTTATGATCGATGCGAAAGAGATTATGACTTTCGCTGTCACCATCAAGACTTACTCCGACACCAAAACTGTTTCTTTTAAAAAATTCCGCCCATTCTTCGGTTATTAAAGTTCCATTTGTCTGAACGGAATTACGGATGAGTCTTTTACCAGAAGTTAATTCTGCTTGCAGACTCACGATTTTTTTAAAAAAATCTAGACCAATCAGAAGGGGCTCTCCTCCGTGCCAAATGAATGATAAGTTGCCACTAACTAAGGCTATATGTTGTCGCAAAAATGACTCAAGTACACCTAGACTCATCTGCTTATCAATCGTCTGGTTGTTGTTATGATAGAAACAATAACCACAACGGTTATTGCAATAATCACCAACTACCTTAATGATCGGAGTAAGAAAAAGACTTCTTGTTGTTTTCATTGTTCACTACCTTTCAAAGAACTCACTTGATTTAGACCATTCAAGACATCTACTGTAAAGACTATCAGCTATCAATTTTAAGTCAAAAAAAGTTATCCACATACAATATAAAAATTTATAATAGTTTCCTTGTACCACTGAGCAAGAGGATTTGCGCGAGGTTTTTTTGTTTATATAAAAAAACGCACCATCCTCCTAGGTGGTGCGTTTACGATTTTTTGCGACGAATGATGATAACAGCCATCAGGATGTGAAGAACGAGACAAGTAGCCGGATAGACCACATCGCCCCACTTTTCCCAACGACTGATTACCAGAATTACATCCAGACCGTATGCGATGGACCAAATGATCCAAGGCAGAGGTTTTTCTTTTGTCGGATCTTTCGCCGTTGCTCTCAATATTGGTATAAAGGAAGCAATAGTTCCAATCTGACAACAGACATTTGTCACAAGCGCAGAGTGTGTGAGAAAACCGATGAGCATTGACCCAGCATCAAGAGAAAACATTGAGATACCTTCTTTGGTCATCTTCTCAAGTTTCTTCCCACGCTGGAACCATTGATCAACAAAAATCGCAACGCAAGCCAAACTGCAAACAAGTGGCAAAATATCTTTAACTAGATCACCTGCGAGTAAAGCGTAACTGATCAAATTGACAAAACTGCCAAATGCCCAGATAAGCCAACTCATAGGTTCTGGTTGAATCGGATCCTCCTTTGAATGAGAACCCTTGTAGTAAATCCAGTATCCTAAAAGGTGCGTAACACCGATCAGGACGCCGAGTGCGATACTGAACATGTGTCACCTCCTTTTGATTCGCCATTTTCAACTCGCAAGTTCACTCGAACTTGGCGATAACAACCTAACTCAATTATACACCTTTATAGAGTTTTGTCAATAGATAGAAAATGTGGCTTAAAATAGGTAGATTGTAAGCTTTATTGCGAACACTGTTCGCCATCTGCCAAATTGGCTGGATCACAATATTTATAAGAGCACTTTTTTTCGTTTGCTAAACAAAAAAGTTCACCATTACAACCAGTTTTTTCTTTGCTATTTTCACAGTCATAAATAGCGGATGCATTTTTGCTAATTATTTTGTAGTAAGTTGTTCTTTGAGATTCATCTTGTGGGCAAGTTGAATCATCAGCTGGATCACAGGTTGTCATGTAGCATTTTTCTGCTTGGGGGTCGCAAGATGCCTGTGCAAAAATCTGATAATCTTTAAATACAACATATCTCAAAAATGTGGCGCCTACGGAGATGATTATTAGAGAGAAAAAGATTGCGTAAAATATTTTAGATTTTTTATCTACATTTTGTACTTTGTTTTCCATATATAATATTTTTTTCTGTTCTGCTAACCATGAACGAGAATAATAATTTTGAGGGCTACGGAGTGCGACGGCACGAGTCTTGAGCAAATTTTCAGCAGAAAATTATGCGGGTCTCAAAATTATTGTTCGAGTGAACTTTACTTTACTCCCAAAAGTTTAACTTGGAAATAAAGGGTTGAATTTGCTGGTATTGGACCATAAGCTTGGCTTCCATATCCGAATTCTGGAGGTATTTGAAGCATTCTTTCTCCACCAACATGCATTCCTTCTATTCCAATATCCCAACCTTTGATAACCATTCCTGAACCGAGTTTAAATGTAAATGGTACGCCTCTATCAAGTGAACTGTCAAACTTTTTACCATCTGCAAATACTCCAGTGTAATCGACAGTAACTTCTTTTCCGGCAACAGCGACGTCTCCTGTTCCAACTGTAATATCTTTTATTTGAACTTGTGATTGTACTTGGCTCATTTGATTTTGGTCTTGATTATTACTATTATCTGCGCTTGTAAAAAAACCGCCCCACAAAGCTGTACCGCCTACGATAAACAGTACTAAAATTATTGCTAAGGCAATTGCAATTCCCTTCTCTTTTTTCATTTGAATTTTCATTTGAGTTATTAAATTAAACTTTTACTGTCTGTAATTATATCAAAAGAAATTAAATCAACAAGGCGTAGATTAAAATATCAATTGTTTTTTTGATCTTTTTCCGATACAATTCTTCATATATGAATTTTAAAAAAATATTTTCTTCAAAAAAGGAAGCGACTGAAGTTCCAGAAGTCCAGATAGAAAAAGCAAGTCCGATGATGATTAGACATCTCGAAAAAGTTATTAAAGAAAGAAGTGTCGTATTGAATGATGAACTTAAAAAAGGTTATGATCTTATTGAAAAATATCCTCGCTCAGTAAGTATTTTGGGTTCTGCAAGATTCAATGAAAATGATACTTATTATCAAAAAGCAAGAAGCTTGGCCGGAAGAATAGCCAAGGAGCTCAAATATGCAGTAGTTACTGGTGGCGGTCCAGGGATAATGGAAGCTGCTTGTCGCGGTGCTAAAGAAGTCGGTGGTGTCGCTATTGGTTTTAATATAAGACTTCCACATGAACAAACTGTAAATCCTTATACAACTGAATCTGTCGATTTTGAATATTTCTTTAGTAGAAAAACCCTGCTTTATTTTTCAGCGGAAACATATATCTTTTTCCCTGGTGGTTTTGGCACAATGGATGAATTTTTTGAAGTTGTAACCTTAATACAAACAGATAAAATTGAAAGAACACCGGTTATTTTGGTTGGAAAAGAATTTTGGACACCTCTTTTGGATCTCATAAAACAAAAACTCTTTAAAGAATATAATACTATTGGCGAGGGTGATATGAGTATTTATAGAATTGTTGATGATGAAGATGAAATTATAAAGATAATAAAAAATGCGCCGTATAGGCAGGAATGAGATAAGTTAGATGTTGTATAAAATAAAATACAAAGGGGTTTTGACAAAGCCAAAACCCCTTTGTATTTTCTAAAAGATTTTTCCTATTTTAAATTAAACGCTGCTTTTACTGTCACCATTACAGTCTTGTTTATTTTAGTTGTGTCATATGTTCCATAATCCGAAACTTCGAGAGAATTTGATGGAAGGACTTGAACTACTCCGCTCGCTGCGGATTTTAATCCCCCAACTTTATTTCCAGTACTCTTTGCTAAACTTTCTGCTCTAGCTTTAGCATCTTTTACTGCATCGGACAAAAGTGAAACTCTGAGTTCTGGAAGTTTGCTGTAATAGTATTCAACTGGATTTGTACTAAAAATTACACCTTGATTGATCAATTTTTGAGTATTTTGGGCAAGGGTAGTAATTTTTTGAATATCATTTAAAGAAACTTCTACATTTTGAGTAAGAGTGTATTCAATTTCTGATTGATCATTTTGCTTGTAATTCTGGTACATGTTTACTGTAGAAATGATCAAATCGCTATCGCTGATCCCTTGGTCTTTAAAAAACTTTTTTACTATGGCAAGATCGCTTGTCATTTCACCATATCCAGTTTTTAAAGCACTTAGTTTTACTATTCTTGAAAAATTGCCGGAAAATTTTGCATTATCAGAAACAACTTCCTTGCTCGCAGATCCAGTCACAGACAAAGTATCACCTGAATCTCTTGTCTGATAAAAAACAGCTGACCAGATAATAACACTGAGAACTAAACAGCCACCCATTATTGCTGGCAACCAAATTAACTTTTGATCTTTCAAAAAATCTTTTACCATATAAAATAAATTAAAACTTATAATGTTTCATTTATATTATAACACTAATAAGCGAAAGCTAGCACTTAAAATTAATCTTCCGGATGTACTTTTCTGAAAATGTAATCAACAATTCTTGTGATTATGAGTCCAACAATTATCCAGGCAAGGATTATCGTTGTGTGTCTCATTCTGCCAAATTGATTTAGTAGCCAGTCAAAGGAACCATTAAAAAAATATCCAATAGATATGACGATTGGAACATATATAAGTATCGCGAGCGTGTTGAAAAAGACAAAAGTTTTTTCCTTAGCTTTTATATAACCAGCAAAAATTGGTCCGACAAATCGCAAGAATGGGAAAAATCTTGAAACAAAAATAGCAGTTCCGACATGACGTTCCATCAGCGCTCTTTTCCTGATGAAAATTTTTAATGATAAAACTTCATGTATAAGCTTTCTAACGTGTTTATTATTTTTTAGTGTAAGTCTATAAAGTATATTGTCGCCGATAATAATAGCAACTATAACCACCATGATGGCTGGTATTAAATGAACAATATGAGAACTTGCCATATATCCGACAATGAGTAAAAGAATTTCTTCAGGTAAAGGAATAACATATCCTGAAAAAATACAGAAAAGAAAAATGGCGATATATGAAAAGTGCTCTACGGAATTTATGAAATATAATTCTTGCACAACGAAGAGGAGTTTAGCATGTCGGGGTCAATTTTGCACTTACAAAATTTGTATATTTTTTGTGAATTTACTCGATATTTTTGTTTCACTTAGGGAAAAATAACACGGTTTATAAAAATATAAAAATGTGCCTCTATCAAATTAAACAATAATATGCTACATTAAGTCAACATTATGGAAGAAAAAATCAGAATAAACAAATATTTAGCACAAAAAGGAGTTTCTACGAGAAAAGGCGCAGATAAGCTGATTTCTGCTGGAAAAATTTTAATAAATGGCAGAAGAGCTATTCTTGGAGATAAAGTTGATTCGACAGACAATGTCGAAGTTCTTGGAAAAGCAAAAAGTGATTATGTTTACTACGCTTACAATAAACCAGTAGGAATTACTACAGATGTTCAAAAAGGTGAAAAAAATATTCTTTCATCAATAAATATCAAAGGAGTTTTCCCTATCGGCAGACTCGATAAAGATTCTGAGGGTTTGATTATTCTTACAAACGACGGAAGAATTACTGATAGATTACTTAGTCCAAAATATGATCACGAAAAAGAGTATGTGGTTAAAACTCGCACACCAATAAAAGATTTTCAACTCGATGTGATGGCAAGAGGAATGGAACTTGAAGGAATAAACACAAAACCTTGCAAAACAAAATGGTTGAGTGAAAAAACTTTCAGTATTATTTTGGGTGAAGGACAAAAACATCAAATAAGAAGAATGTGTGATGCTCTTTCGTTGCCGATCGAATCTCTCAAAAGAGTTCGTATTATGAATATTGAGCTTGATGATTTAAAAAATAATCAACTTAGAAAAATTGAAGGTGAAGAATTGAAAGCATTTCTCGCTTCCCTCTCACTCTAGAATCCTACGGCAAGGTCAGACCTTGCCGTGAAGTGAAATGAGGATTGATGCTATTACTACGATAACGACTACCGAGATCTGAATAACGCTTCCAAGAATCGGCCTGTCATCTAGATCTGGCTTGTGCTCAAAAAATTTATGAATCTTTTGTAAAGTTATAAAAGGTTCTTTTTTAAATTTAAAATATACTGCTTGCAAGAAATCCGGCAAAACTCCGCCGAGCACTCCCACTAAAGTAATAAAAAGTGAATGCCAGTCTCTCGAAAAAATAAGTATTGCAATAATTGTACCAATTAAAAAATCTAAACCGATCAAAAAAAGATGGTAAATTGCACCGAGATTATTTAATACTGATACAAAAGTGTCTGATTTTTTTGGAATTAAATTACCGATTTTATAATGATTGTGAGGTACTGCATCCATTGCATAATGACTGAAATAAGCCAAAGCAAAACCAAGTTCTGGATTATTTGGAAATATATTTGCAACGGCGGCGCCGATTATTGCATGTGGTGTTAATATCATTTTAGTCTACTTTTATGCAGTTATTATAGCTATTAACTTCTTTGTTGTATTGGCCTGCAAGTGATTTCGATTGGTTAACTAAATTATTGTAGCCTTTAACCAGTGAATTGTATTGCAAGATTTTTTCATTTTTCATGTTTGCTGTACTTGTCGAATTTTTAATTTGCAAAGCTAGAGAATCAATTTCTGGTTTGAGAGTTGATATTGTTTTCTGATATGAATCGAGTTTATTTTTTAGACTTGCATCAGTCTTTGTACATAAAGAAAGTGGTCTTGAAAAAATTTGCGCAGATATTGAAACTTTTTGTCCGTCATACATTCCTTCTTTTGTCGCGACTCCAATATTTGTAAATTTTGCATCAAGTATATTGGCTCTATGCCCAGGGCTGTCCATCCAAGCCTGTACTAGAGATCTTGAACTATTAAAATTTCCTAAAGCAAGATTTTCACCTATCATAATATATTCATAATTCATTGATGTAGCCTCTTTTGCAGCATTATCCCCGCTTGGCGATACATGTTCAAAATATGAATTTGCAAACATATCATCAACTCTTTTTTGTGCAATTTTGTCTAGAGTTGCATCTTCAACAAGTGCAGACAAATTTCCATTATTATTTCTTGATATATTTGTCCAATAAATAATTTCATTTGTTGTAAGTTTTAGATTCCCAGTTTTTATGTCACCTAAAATTGGATTAGTAGAATTTGTGCTTGTTGAAAAAAAATGAAAAAAAGTATCTGTAGTAGTTGAAATATTTATTTCCGTGCTACTGGCAATTTTTGAAATAATATTTGAAATTGTGTTGCTGGTTGTTTTTGAATTAATTATGTTGTCTAAAGCGCTGATTGCCTTATTTATACTTATTGTAAAATTGTTTGAAAAATCTGAAAAAGAAAAAGCATTTGCTTTATTGAAAAATAAAAAAGAGAAAATTATTGTAAAAGCTATTATTCCTTTTTTAAATGGCTTGTTCATATAAATATAGTATCACAAAATGAATGAACTTAAAGTTACCATTTTCAAAAGAAAATCAAATTGGTATAATGGTTGCATGAGATATTTGTCAGTCCTTCTTGGTTATTTAAAATGGCACTATGGAAAAGCGCTTTTTACCACCTTTGCTCTTTGGAGGAATTTTTCCGTTTTTGTTTTTAATTTTTTTTCTATCAAATCACTTGCCAGCAATTTTTTCACACCATGGAAAAGGCTGGCCGAAACTTATCCCAAAGGCATTCATTTGCAGGAAGATCTGGAAATTTTTCTTGTAAATACTATGATGCGCTTCGTTGGAATGGTTTTAAGAACGATCATGCTTGCAATCGGTCTGTTTTGTTATTTTATATTTTTGCTCTCAATGCCTTTTTTCTTAATCGTCTGGCTTCTTCTCCCCCCATTTATTTTATTGCTTATAGTTTTCGGATTAATATTAATTTTTTCTAATTCAATATGGAAATAAGAGATTATTTAAAACAAAGTTCCCTATATAATGTGCTCGCTGAAGAGTCGCTTTTTTCCGAAAGAGCTAGAACAAGAATAATAAAGATTTCAAATACAATAATAATTTGTATATTTTTTATTTTAATAGTTCTATTCTTCATCGAATCTTCTGCAAAATTTAAAGATTACCAAAATATGGCAGCTTTTTTGGTACCAAGAATGGTTGGACTGCTTTTTGTGAGCTCTGGATGTTGGATTTTTTCAAAACTTATGGGCTTTTATCTTTCTTCCAAATATTATTTTGAGAGAGTTGCAAAAAATAATTATTCGAAAGATGAGGTTTACACATTTTCCGCAGGAAGAATTCTTTATGCAGGAAGAAAAACTGATATTCTTCATGGTTTTTTAAATTCTGAGATTGGCAGACTCGTTTTTTTGAGACTGGGAGTTTCTGAAAGAGATGTTAGCGACTTTTACGATTCTGAACCTGTTATAAAGGAAGAAGTTATGCCAAAAACCGAAGGAGATATGATGAAAATCGAAGACCTTGTTTCCTATCTTTATTCTGCAAAGCCAAATTTTGTTAAATTTTTAAATGAAAGAGGAATTTCAGATAAGGAGCTAAGCGGTGCTGTTGATTGGGTTATTTATGAAATCGAATCCAGAGAATATTTAAGTGAGTGGTGGCGACCGGAGTTTCTTTCAAGAATAAAAGGCATCGCGGATGATTGGTCTTTCGGTAAAACATTTTTACTTGATAAATATAGCAGAAACCTAATGAAAGATTTTGAAGTGATTTCCGAATCATTCGTTATTTCAAACCGCGACACTGAGATCAGTCAAATAGAAAATGCTCTTTCAAAAACTGTCGGTTCAAATGCAATGCTCGTCGGAGAACCTGGCCAAGAAAAAATCCAGGTTATCTGGAGTATGTGTAGAAATATCAAAAAAGGAAATATCGCTGCCGCACTTTCAAATAAAAAACCAATCCTCCTTTCTGTAAGTTCCATTGCTTCTGTTTGCAAAGATAAGGATACCTTCGAAGATCAAATACAAAGAATTTTTTATGAAGTAATCAAGGCTGGAAATATTATTTTGGTTATAGATAATATTACTCAACTTTTGAAACTTGCGGAAAGTTTGGGTTCAGATTTTACAAATATTATGGATCCGTTTTTTGCGAGTTCGGTCATTCAGGTTGTTGCGCTTGCAAATACCGCTGATTTCCACCAGTTTATTGAATCGAACAAATCATTAATAAATAGATTTGAAACTGTTTTTGTGAGACCTCTTTCCGATGATGAGGTTGCAAGAATCATTTCTGGTTCTGCTCTACTTTCGGAAAGGCAATATGAAATATTTTATACTTATCAAGCGATTCAGGAACTTGCAGATAGCGCAGGATATTATTTTCCTGATGGAGTTTCTTCCGACAAAGCTGAAAGCTTATTAAATGAAATTGCTCCTTGGGCAAAAAGACAAAATATTTTTCTTATAGATAAAGATGCTGTGCTTAAGTTTATTGAACAAAAAACAAATATTCCAACAAGTAGAATAGTTTCTGCGACGGAAAAAGATAAATTATTGAATCTTGAAAAAGTTTTGGGTCAAAGAGTTATAGGTCAGGACGATGCTATATTATCTATAAGCAATGCTCTTAGACGAGCTCGTTCTGGTGTTAGAAATCCAAACAAACCGATCGGTTCATTTCTTTTCTTCGGTCCTACTGGTGTTGGAAAAACAGAAACCGCGAAAGCACTTGCAGAAGTATTTTTTGGTGGAGAAAAAGATATGATGCGTCTTGATATGTCCGAATATCAGACAGATGATGCGATGGAAAAGCTTATTGGTTCGTTTGCTTCCGGCAAACCCGGTATATTTTCAGATATGCTTAGAGAAAAGCAATACGGTGTGGTTCTTTTGGATGAGTTTGAAAAGACAAATAAAGAAGTTCTCAATTTGTTTTTACAGATTCTCGATGAAGGCTTCTTTTCTGATATGATGGGACAAAAAGTTAATGCAAGAAATATAATTTTTATTGCAACATCAAATGCTGGTGCGGAAAAAATATTTGAGATGGTTAAGGAAGGTAAAAATCCAAAAGATTTTCAAGAAGATTTAATTTCAGAAATTGTAAGCAAAGGACTTTTTAAACCAGAACTTATAAACCGTTTTGATGGCACAATAATATTCAAACCTTTAAATAAAGAAGATTTAGCAAAAGTCGGTAAACTCATGCTTCAGAAGCTTTCGAAAAGACTCATAGAAAAAGGCATCACATTAAATATTACAGATGAACTTATAAACTTTGTGGTGGTAAATGGTACAAATGACGCTTTTGGTGCAAGACCGATGAATAGGTTTATTCAAGACACTATTGAAGGAAAAATAGCCACGGCGATGATTTCTGGTGAATTAAATACAGGAAATAATATTGATCCGATTATTGAAAATAATAATTTTTCGATAAAAGTGGGTTAGTCGAATAAGAAAAATAGCCCAATAAAATTTTTTTACAAATTTTATTGGGCTATTTTTCGCATTCGTCTGATTTCATATTATTTTTCTATAAAGACAGCTTCAAGGTTTGTTTTTAAAGAATCTTTGGTCTTTGCCATAGATTTTTTTGCCTTTTTAAATTTTTTCCAAAGAGAAAATTTACTAGGGTTTTCCTTGTAACCTAGATAATAAGTACTTGCCATAGTTCCCACTGCGCAACCTGCCGCATAAAGAAGTACGATCCAAATATTTCCTAGATTATTAACGATATTTTCCAGTACATAGTACCAGACTAAAACGTTAATTACTGTGATGGTACCGCTTGCTAAAACCTTTGTCTTGGTGACGGTTTGAGTCCATGCGGTTACGATTAGCATTTCAACAATGCCGACAAAGAATATCATCATAGTAGATTGAATATTTAGTGGTTTTTAAGCCACAATTGTTAAAGTTCGACCACAAAAAAAAGACGACTTTGGCTTGTATTCCTTTGTCATCTTCACAAAGAACTATATCATATTTGGAGGAAAAATCAAGTAAAATAAGTATTATTTTAGAATATAAAAAAATCGGGGTCTATTCTGCTTTGTCTTTCGACCAAACAGGACCCCGATGGGAGGCTAAGCTTCTATGTCATTCGAGTTCCAGAATGACATACGACGGTGATCCGTCTCTTCCGGCTATTCGGCATTTCACCGGGGCCGTACTTAAACCTAATAACCTCTCCCAAGATTTTCAGGTGTTCAATTAGTTTATATTTTTAAATAATTAAAGTCAAACAAACTTTTTAAGATAAAATTGTCTTTTTTCTTCCGGAAACTTTTCAATAGCATATCTAAGCATTGTCCTTGACATTTTTTTATAATATTTATTTAAAAAAGATATCTCATCTTTCAACGATCTCTTCCCTATTTCTCTGAGCATCCAACCGACGGCTTTATGTATCAAATCGTGCTTATCATCCATCAAAATCTCGGCAATTTTAAAACTATCAGAATATTTTCCCGCCTTTATAAAAGTGAAAGTTGAAATTATAGAAATTCTTTTTTTCCAAAGGTTTTTTGAAACTGCCATTTTGTATAAAATATTCTTTGGTTTGTTTAAAAGATAAGCGCCAATAATTTTTGGTGCAGAAAGATCTACCAAATCCCAGTTATTTATCTGTTTTGTATTTTTAATATAAAAATTAAATACATTTTTCATTTCTTTTTCATCAGCTATTGAAAATTTCTCTACTAAGATAAGTAACGCACAAAGTCTTTCCTCATGAATTTTTGAATATAAAAGTTCTTTTATATCTGCAAATTCTAAATCAATATATTTTTTTGCAACTTTTCTTGTGTTTGGAACTATGATGCCTAAAAATATATCACCTTCGCCATACTCACCAATTCCTGTTTTGAAAAATTTTAGTAATATATTTGATTTTTTGAAATCGGCAAAATTTCTCAATTCTTTTTTAAGATCACTAATTTTCATCGTTTAATTATACACAAAAAAAAAGACGAGTAAAATTTTTTACTCGTCTCTTCTTTTTTTTATGATTACATCTTTGGAGTGGAAGGCATTGCAACTTTCTTTACAATGAAAATTGTATACAAAGCAGAAAGCCCTACCAAACCGTAAACAACTGTTGAAAGCATTGAACCTGCACCAAAAACTGCATCTACGAGGTTCCAATTAAAAGCTACTAGTCCCCAATTGAGACCACCGACTATAACTAGAATCAATGCTACCCAATCCAACCAATTTAGTTTTACCATTTGTCTTTTTAAATTATATTAAAACGACCTTTATTTAAACTAATTATACCTCATTTTTGCGCACAAACAAACTAGAAGCCTCGTCTGAGATTTTTTCTATTGGTAAGAAATTCGTACGTGGTCATAAGAACAATCAAAATATCAAAGAAAATAAGAAATAGTATCCATGGAGAGTTGTTCAAATAATATTCATATGCTTGATAAATTATAAAAACAGTAAAGATAAAAATCGATACGGGATATGCCCAAAGTCTTTTTCTAAATAAATTAACTATTAAAAATATTTTAATGAATCCATGAACTATAAGATAAAATGCAAAAAAGCTTTGTGAACTTGTAGAAAATGTTGCTGCAGAATTAACAATAAAATTTGCCAAATAATCTTTGGGATCATCTGAAAGTTCGGGTCTCGTAAAATCAAGAACAAAAGTGATTATGTAGGCTTTATTAACAAACCAAATAAAAAAACCGCCAGCAATTTCAGCAATCGCATTCAAACCTTTTAGAATAAGTCCAATTTCAAATATTTTAAATATATTTTTTTCTTTAATTATTACCGGTGGCATTTTTCTATATTATTATATACCATATATTTTATAATGTCTTTAGACTTTGACAGATGACAATACTTGTGATATACTTTCTTAAGTGGTACCTTAACACAAGCAGAAAGGATTTTCAGATGAACTCATTTGGAGTTATCTTTCTCGTGATTCTTGAAGCACTTGTGCTTCTTGGTGGATATCTTGCGTATCGAGATGATTTTCTGACCGCGCGCCAGATGGTGAACAATAAGGGATTCAAAGACGGTCTTCCCTTTCTTGCTCACGCGGGAATGTGGGGAGATTTTTTCCTCGTCTCTCCGTTAATCGCGGTGATTATTTCCAAATTTGCAGGACAATGGAGCTATATCATGATCGGTTCATGCTTTGTCGTTGCATACATTATAAGTGCGACGATGCACAAGCTCTATGTAACTGCAAAAATTCCGGAAAGCCACACCTATGGAGGAAGACTCACTGGTACCGGCAAAGTGCATCTCGTTTACATGGCGATCGCTATCGCAATACTTCTTTTGTTCTTCTTTTGCACAAAGGAAGTATCGAAGGTGATGGCGCTTTCGACCTCGATCATTCTTGCGGTTCACATTGCGATTGGAAACCATGTTCTCGTTGGACTTTTCAAACCATCATGGTTTAGCCGATTTCCTCACAAGGAAAAAAGCACTATGATTTCCATCGGGATATCATGGGTTCTGATCGTTGTTGGTTATCTTTTTCTGGTCAACAAGTAGTTCGTCAAGCTAAAACTGTGACGAACAAATGGCGAGTTAGCCCTGCTAACTCGCCATTTTTTAATAAAAAAAATCCCCGCACAACGTTGTACGGGGACCAGGAACAGTCTTGCAGACCTTCCCTACTGCTTATGTTCCGCACACCAAACTCTGGCGTTTTGGAACATTCGGAGCCATGGAGACGCTTCAAGCTTTTGCCAAGAAGCGGGCATCCATGACCAAGTGGACAAACGGAAACATCTTTCCGGATGAGGCATCATCGCCAAGTGTCTTCCGTCAGGAGTACACAGAGCAGTGACACCGTCCGACGACCCATTCGGATTCCACGGGTATCTTTCCGTGACATTTCCATATGGATCTACATATGCAAGGGGTGACAAATTCTGCTCCCTCACATTTTTTGCGATTGATTCATCCGGGAAAAACACACGACCTTCGCCATGTGCTACCCAAACTCCCAGTTTGGAACCTTCCATTCCAGCGAGGAGCACAGATGGACTTGGCAGAACTTCCACCTGTGTCCAACGTGACTCAAACTTTTCTGAAAAGTTGCGAATGAATCTGGGTTGGATTTCTCGAGCGAGACCCTTTTCAGGAATCCAGCCGAGAAGCGCCATGAGTTGGCAACCGTTGCACACACCAAGCGAGAGCGTATCTTGCCTGTTGTAGAATCGGTCAAACATGGACGAAAGTTTTTCGTTTTCGCGAATAATTCCCGCCCATCCCTTGGCACTTTCAAACACATCCATTCGAGAGAAACCGCCCGCGAACGTAATCATCTGGAGTTCATCCAGCGTAACTCGTCCGCTAAGCAGATCTGTCATTGCGAAGTCGAAAACTTCGAAACCGGCTTCGAAAAATGCTGCGCGCATTTCCGCATCGCCGTTCGTACCCTCGTCCCGAATCACCGCCATCTTCGGTTTATCCGTTGAACGGACAACCTCATCTGACGTCTTCTCCGGTTCAAAGGTTTTGTAATAGCCCCAAGTATTCTTCGGTCCAATCGGCCACTTTGGAACTGCCTGATCCTCTGATTCGACACAATCTGGAGTAGTTTGTTGTTTCTCCAACTCCAAACTTGTCGCTTCCCAGAAGTGTCTGATGTTGTAAATGAAATCTTTAAATAACACGTTGAAGCCAGGGGCTTCAATAATGCACTTTTCATCAGACAAAGTACATCCAATCCAATCAAATTTGATATTGTGTTTAGAACAGATTTCCTCTATCTTGTCTCTCTTTTCGGCATCAAATTCAATCACCCAGCCACACTCTTCAGAAAACAACTCTGCGAGAGTTGCCTCATGTGAGTTGACGTGGATAAGAAAACCACAATTACTCGCCATGCACATTTCCGAAACGGCAACCAAGAGGCCACCGTCGCTTCTGTCATGCAGTGCAAGAATTACTTCTTCCGATATCATTTGTTGTACTGCCCGAAAAGCCCTCTTGAGCAAATCAGGATCAATGTCCGGAGACTCATCACCAAGCTGACTGAGAGCTTGAGCCAAAGCAGAACCGCCGAGGCGATTCTTCCCGAGTCCAAGATCAATCAAACCAAGATGACTCTTTCCAGGCTTTTAATATCCGGCGTAACCCGAACATTGAAGTCTGGTACAGATGCATATCCGAGAAACACAAGTGCACCCGGCGCTTTGACCATTTCATCACCAATCTTGGTAGCCATGGACAAACTGTCCTTGCCACCATCAATTGCGATGCCGAGTCCAATCAGAAACTCCACCATGGCCTTCACGCCATCATAAAGTAGAGCTCCTTCACCCGGAAGTTTTGCCGGCCACATCCAATTGGCCCTAGCGCGAATCGCCGAGATGTCCCGGATTTTCACACCTGCCATATTGGTAAGCATTTCTGCCACCGCCATTCGTATTCCTGCTGCTGGGTCAATGAGAATCCTGTTGGAGTTCTCACCTAAAGTCGAAACTTCTCCGACTCTATCCCAGTGCCCAGTTGCACAAATGGCATGATCCGATATCGGAATTTGCATCACTCCGCAACGCTGTTGCTGAATAATTTTTCCGCCAACATGATTGTCCACCTTGTTGACGAGAAATCCCTTGGAACCAACCGCCGGCAACCGACACACTTTTTTGAGTGCTTCGGCGACCGTTAGATTTTCAGGAAGTACAACAGGCGAAAGCTTGCGCTTCGGCCGATCGGACTTCCATATTTTCTGTGGCAGATTTCCAAGAATTGATTCGAGATCGAGATCCACCGGTGTCGTGTAGTTTGAAGAATCACAGACGACGATTTTGCCATCACCCGTTACTTCTCCTAGAATTTCACACGGCACATTTTCTCTTACACAAATTTCCATGAACGTTGCTAGACGTTCCGGGTAAATCAGAAGCCCATACCTCTCTTGATATTCGGCACTCCAGATTTCCAAAACCGACATCGTTGTATCGCCAACATTGATCTCGCAGATATCAACCAAACCACCGGATTTTCCCATAAGTTCGGAGAGAACATTACTGGGACCACCGGCACCTTGATCGTGAATGGAAGCAATGGGATTTTCTTCTCCCATTTCGGCACAAGCAGAGATAGCCCTGTTTGTCCGATTTTCCATTTCCGCATTTCCGCGTTGAACAGATGCAAAGTCGAGTTGGCTCGTGCTTTGCCCTTGAATCATACTTGAAGCTGAACCGCCACCAACGCCGATCCGAAAAGCCGGACCACCGATGGCGACAATTTGCATTCCCGGAGCTGGATCAACTTTCTTGACTTGGTCGTCAAAGATGAATCCAACACCAGCGGAATACAGAATCGGTTTGAAGGATTGGCGAAGCTCGCCACCAACAATCTGACCGAAAGTTCGACAGAAGCCGAATGTCAGCGGTTCACCGATTTCATTTCCGTAAGTCGAAACACCATTACTACCATCAATGAGAATTTTCAAAGCTGAAGCATATGGAACTTCCCGCCGAGTCTCCTCATTTTCTCCAGGAATTTCATACCCTGGAATGAAAAGATTGCCAACGGAATATCCTGCACCAGCCATTCCAACTTTCGCACCGCGACCAGTAGCGACATTGTCCCTGATTCTTCCGCCGGCGCCTGTTTGTGCACCAGGGTTCGGAGCAACTGCTGTCGGGTGATTATGTGTTTCGGCCGTTGCCGTCAAATGAATCAAACGACTTACTGGTACCATGAGCGTTCGGTTATTAGAACTCGGGATAAGAACCATTGCTCTTTCTCCCATGCTCACACCCGAATTATCATTGAACGCCGCCAAGGTAACATTATCAAGAGGTAGACAGGTTTCAATAATTTGAAGTGGTTTGCGCACGAGGTCAAGAAGCGACTCCGGCATTTCCACTCCATCAATAACCTGACGACCCTTGAAGAACCAATGCCTACAATGTTCACTGTTGGCATTGCCGATTTGGAAAAGTTCCACGTCGGTCGGATTTCGTTTGAAAACGTTCGTGAAGAGTTCGGCATAGTATGCCAGATCCTTCTCGTCCATTCCCAATCCGAGTTTCTTGTTTGCCTTTTTCAAGGCGTCGATTCCCTCTTCGAGAACCGGAATGAATCGAACCGGCTCCGGCATTACACCAGAGCCAAACGAATCAAACTTTTTCGAATAGATTTCTTGCGTCATCTTATCGAAAGAATGACCAAGAATTTCTCGACGAACCTCTTCACTCTCGCAGAGATACCTTGCGGCCATCTCAATACGAGCGATGTTCTTGAATCCCATGGACATACAGATGGAAACCGCGTTCGACGAGAACGGAGTTTCAACTGTCATGCGAGGGCCGATTTCAAGAATTGAACCCAAAAGAAACGGACTCGTTCCAGTTTTCGCTGGTGAGAATGTTTCTTCAATGAGTCTCTGAAGAGCCAAAAGCTCAACCGAAGAAAGCTCACTGAGGGTTTGAATGAAAACCACTAGCTAATGCTAGTGGTTTCTTTCTTGTCCGCCATTAGGCGGACTTCAAAACAACTGTGGTAAATCTCTCTGTTGGTAGCCTTGATTATTAATATAGTTTTTGATTTGATGTTCG
>Ga0265327_10000624_pt1 | contig 58153 bp, 65 predicted proteins | sample 41621metaG_FD_202089 | JGI IMG/M metagenome (GOLD analysis project Ga0265327, IMG submission 202089) | Rhizosphere microbial communities from Carex aquatilis grown in University of Washington, Seatle, WA, United States - 4-16-21 metaG | ecosystem: Host-associated > Plants > Roots > Rhizosphere... | reverse complement strand
GCCGCAAAAACACGCTCCGAGCAGCTCGGAATCACATCAGAGTAATTTAACCAAATCTTGATCAATTAGCCCACACGGGTATCAGTAACCCCACTGGTCCCGCTATTCTCCTTCTAGCACGTGCGTGTCCGTACCGCCGATGGGGAAGATTGGCGGCACGACACGTGCCTAGGGAAATGGGTATGCGATGACGTCAATCAATGGGCCATCCGCACGCGACGGGGCCGGCGCCAAGCCGGGCCGAGACGCGGCGGCTGCTGGCCAGTCCGGGAAGGCTCAGTTCCTTACAGTCGCCGAGGTCGCAGCGCTGATGCGCGTCAGCAAGATGACTGTCTACCGGCTGGTGCACAACGGAGAGCTGCCCGCGGTGCGGGTCGGCCGGTCGTTCCGTGTGCATGCCAAGGCGGTCAACGATCTGCTGCAGGCCTCCTACTTCGACGCTGGATAGGCAGTCGCAAGCGGGAGGTGTCCCCCCCCGGCGGGCTATCCGGTTCTGCCGGTTTCCTGACCTGAGGCCGCAGCAGGTAGAGTCATGCGGCACCCTGGCGTAAGCCTTTGTGGGGTTAGGGCGCCTTGTGTACGGCTGGCATAAGCCGCTGTGCACGCGTCCACGGTAAAGACGATTTCAAAGTAGTTAGCAGGAGTTCATGGGTTCAGTTATCAAGAAGCGGCGTAAGCGTATGTCCAAGAAGAAGCACCGCAAGCTGCTTCGCCGTACCCGGGTTCAGCGCAGAAAACTCGGCAAGTAAACCTTGCGTTAGTGGGCATCGGCTCGGGATGCCCATTGGTGCTGTGATGGATAGGCTTCGTCCGTGAGCACCGGTGAGACCAATCTGCATTACCCGCGGGTGGTGCTGGTCACCGGTGCCAGCCGATTCCTCGGGGGCTATCTGGCTGCGCGCCTGGTACAGAACCCGATGATCAACCGCGTCATCGCGGTGGATGCTGTCGCTCCAAGCAAGGACCTGCTGCGCAGGATGGGCCGGGCCGAGTTCGTACGGGCCGATATCCGCAACCCATTCATCGCGAAGGTCATTCGTAACGGTGAGGTCGACACGGTGGTGCACGCCGCGTCGGCCTCGTACTCGCCGCGTTCGGGTGGGCGTGCCGCGCTCAAGGAATTGAACGTGATGGGCGCGATGCAGCTGTTCGCGGCGTGCCAGAAGGCACCCACGGTGCAGCGCGTTGTCGTCAAATCCACCGCGCAGGTGTACGGGGCGAGTGCTCGCGACCCGGTGATGTTCACCGAAGAGATGAGCGCACGCCGCCCACCGGCCGACGGGTTCGCCCGGGACAGCATCGACATCGAGAGCTACGCACGTGGCTTGGGTCGGCGGCGTCCCGATGTCGCGGTGACGATCCTGCGGTTGGCCAATCTGATCGGCCCCGGTATGGATACCGCGTTGGCTCGCTACCTGGCGGGCCCGGTGGTCCCCACCATGCTCGGACGCGATGCTCGTCTGCAGCTGCTGCACGAACAGGATGCGCTGGGTGCGCTCGAACGCGCCACCATTGCCGGTAAGGCCGGCACGTTCAACATCGCGGCCGACGGCATGATGATGATGTCGCAGGCCGTCCGTCGCTCTGGGCAACTCGGTGTTCCCGTGCCGTCGTTTGCGGTAGCCGCGATCGCGTCCTTCACCAAGGGCACCAGGTACACCGAACTGAGCTCCGAGCAGCGCGACTGGCTTGCATACGGGCGGGCCATGGACATCACTCGCATGAAATCCGAGCTCGGATACCAGCCCAAGTGGACGACTATCGGGGCCTTTGGAGATTACGTAAGGGGTCGCGGGATCACTCCAGTTATCGAGCCGGAGTGGGTACGCTCATTGGGAGATCGCGCGGTGGCATTCGCGCAGAGGATCAGTTCGTAGAAATTAGGGTGGAGGTGAAAAGCATGGCCGGTGAGACAAAGGCGAAAGTCATTCAACTGCAGGCTAATTCGGAACGCCATGCTGCCCGCGCTCGCCGGGCCGAGGCGCGGGCCGATGCCGGTAGGCGGCACCCGTCAGCGTTGACCAACGACGCCCCGGCAACGGACACGGCCGCGGTGATCCATGACCTCAACGAGATCCGCGCGGCACAGGGCAACGCACACGTGGGCGATGAGGAGTCGCTGACCGCGCTCGCGGCGAACATCGCCGCCGTCGCCGAGTTCATTCGCCGCCGCGTCGGTGGCGACTACAGCGTCGACGATTTCGGATTCGATGAGCACCTCAACGAATCGCTCCTACTTCCTTTGCTGCGGCCACTGTTCAACCGATGGTTCAGAGTGGACGTGACCGGGGTGGAGAACATCCCGGCTACCGGTGGAGCCCTTGTTGTGGCTAACCACGCAGGTGTGCTGCCGCTGGACGGGTTGATGCTGTCGGTGGCTGTGCATGACCGCTGCCCGGGCAACCGCACCCTGCGTAACCTCGCCGCCGACATGGTGTTCGACGCGCCGTTCCTGGGGCAGCTGGCGCGAAAGGCCGGCCATACGCTGGCCTGCACCGCCGATGCGCACCGGCTACTGTCTGCGGGCGAGCTGACCGCCGTGTTCCCTGAGGGATACAAGGGGCTGGGCAAGCCGTTCAAGGATCGCTACAAGCTGCAGCGGTTCGGGCGCGGAGGATTCGTGGCGGCAGCCATCCGCACCGGGGCGCCGATCATCCCGTGCTCGATCGTCGGGTCCGAGGAGATTTACCCGATGATCGCCGACCTGAAGGTGATCGCCCGGCTGTTCGGCCTGCCGTACTTCCCGGTGACCCCGCTGTTCCCCGCGGCCGGTCCGGTCGGGCTGGTCCCGCTGCCGTCCAAGTGGCATATCGAGTTCGGCACGCCGATCCCGACCGACGGATTCGACGAAGCTGCCGCGGACGACCCGATGGTGACCTTCGATGTCACCGATCAGGTGCGCGAGACCATTCAGCAGACGCTGTACCGGCTGCTGGCGGGCCGGCGCAACATGTTCTTCGGCTAGTCCTGCTCGGCGCTGACACCGCGCTCTATGCCTGACCGGTTCGCTAATCCATGGTGTATGACGCCGGTATCTGTTCTGCCGCTACCGCAGAAAGAGAATAGCTAGCGGCTAGTCCGCGGGCACGTGGCGTCTGATCTCGTCGAGCCAGATGCGAGCCGACATGTCCGATGGTGCCCTCCAGTCGCCACGCGGCGAGAGTGCGCCCCCCGACGAGACCTTGGGGCCGTTGGGCATCGCCGAACGCTTGAATTGGGAGAAGGCGTAGAAACGCTCGACGAATATCTCAAGCCAATGGCGAATCGCTTTGAGTGAGTGGGACGGTCGCTGGCTGGGCGGATAGCCGGGCGGCCATCTTCCGTTATCGGCTTCCTGCCACGCGTGCCAGGCCAAGAATGCGATCCTCGACGGCCTGAATCCGCGCAATGCGTAATAGAGTGAAAAGTCTTGCAGTGCATATGGACCTACGATGGCCTCGCTGCTTTGAACCGCCTCATCATCGCCTGCAGGCACCAACTCGGGGGTGATCTGGGTGTCCACAACCGACTGCAGTAGGGCATTGACGTCGGCTGTGAACTGCCCGGACAAGATGACCCAGCGGATGAGGTGCTGGATCAACGTTTTCGGAACCCCGCAGTTGACGTTGTAATGGGACATCTGGTCTCCCACACCATAGGTTGACCAACCGAGCGCGATCTCCGAAAGATCACCGGTGCCCAGTACTATGCCGCCGCGCTGGTTCGCCAACCGGAACAGATGATCGGTGCGCAAGCCGGCTTGCACATTCTCGAATGTGACGTCGTAGACCTTCTCGCCACGTGAGTAGGGATGGCGCAGCTGGGTCAACATCAGCTCTGCGGCGCCGCGGATGTCGATCTCCTCAAGGGTGACATTGAGCGCTTGGCTTAACGCGATGGCGTTGTGTTTGGTCCGGTCACCGGTGCCGAATCCGGGCATTGTGAAAGCCAATATGTCGCTGCGTGGCCGCCCCAAGCGATCCATTGCTCTGGCGGCGACGATCAATGCATGCGTGGAGTCGACTCCGCCCGATACGCCTATCACCACCTTCGGGTGGTTCAGCGCGCGCAACCGCTGTTCCAGGCCCGCGACTTGAATGGAGTAGGCCTCGTAGCAATCCTGTTGTAGCCGTTCGGGATCGGCGGGCACAAATGGGAATCGTTCGACGACCCGGCGCAGGCCGACGTTTCCGACGGGGGGGTCGAGAGTGAATTCGACGCGTCGAGCCCAGTCCTCGCCTATACCGAGATGGCGACGGTTATCGTCGAAGGTTCCCAGGGCAGACCGCTCGGAGCGGAGCAACTCGAGGTCGATATCGGCTACGGACGCCCGCGGACCTTGCGGGAATCGCTCCGATTCGGCGAGCAGAACACCATTTTCGTAGATCAAGGTTTGACCGTCCCACGCCAGATCGGTGCTGGATTCGCCCTCACCCGCTGCTGCGAAGACGTACGCCGCGAGGCAGCGTGCCGACGCCGAACGCACGAGCAGCTTGCGGGCCTCGGCACGGCCGACGGTGACCGGGCTGCCCGAGAGATTGACCAGCACCGTGGCGCCAGCGAGGGCCGCCCTCGCACTCGGCGGAACGGGGACCCACATGTCTTCGCAGATCTCGACGTGCATCACGAAGCCGGGGAGGTCCGTGGCAGTGAATAGAAGATCCGGCCCGAACGGAACTGTGGTGCCGGCGACCGTGATGGTGCCGCGCACGTCATTGCCGGCCGCCACTTGGCGTCTTTCATAGAACTCCCGGTAGGTGGGCAGATACGACTTGGGCACCACTCCTAGGACTGCGCCTCCGTGGATCACCACCGCGCAGTTGTAGATGCGGTGTCGATAACGCAGTGGTGCTCCCACGACCAGAATTGGCAGTAGGCCGGCTGTTCCGTCCACCACCTGCTGCAGGGCCTCTTCAACTGCCTCGAGCAGCGTGTCCTGTCGGACGATGTCATCGATCGAATATCCCGACAAGGTTAGTTCTGGGAACACTGCCAAAGCCACTGCGTCGGCGTGACATTCGCGGGCCAGCTGCAGCACCGATGTGGCATTGGCCGCGGGATCACCGATTGCGGTGTGTACCGTGCACGCGGCCACACGCGCGAACCCTTGCCGGTAGCTCGAATAGAAGTCCACTACGCCATTGTCGCCGCCGTGCTCTCGTTGCCGCAATGGCGTGATCGGCACCACCGGTGAGCTAGATCTCCATGTGCTGAACGCCAGTGCCCACTCGGTGGATACTCGCCTGAGAACGGGGTTCGATCAATGAAGATCGTTCTCGCGGGCGGCAGTGGATCGCTAGGCCGCCGCATCGCTGATGATCTTGGCCCGCGAGGCCACGAGATTGTGGTGCTGACCCGACTTCCAGGATCGAATCTGACAGTGCGCCAGGTGTATTGGGATGTAAGGGGCGTCGGTTATTGGGCCGCGGAACTGGAGGGTTCGAGCACCTCGGTGATCGACCTGGCAGGCAAGCTGGTCGACTGCCGGCCCAGCGCGCACTATATCGCTGAACTGAGCAGCAGTCGGGTGCTGGCCACACACGCTCTGATGGAGGCCAGCCTGCGGTTGAATAAGCCTCTCACGCATTGGATCCAGGCTAGTACCACCGCAATTTGGTCGGTCGCCGGTGATACCCGGTGTACGGAGAGCGCGCCGCTACCCACGGTGGGGCTGCCGCGTGGGTTCGGGCTGACCCCGCGTACAGGCCTACCGGCTGGTTGCGTCGTGGCTGTCAGCGATCAGCCGGTGCGCAATGCCGAGCTGATGGCCGGCATGCGACCTAGAAGGTGCTGGAAGAGGCCAACTTTCAATTGCATTGTCCCCAGTTGGAGGGCGCGCTGGCCGATCTGCTTTGGTCACGATTGGTGACTGGCGTAGGTTCGACGAGTGACTACGAACCGGGTGACCGAACTACTGGGCATTGAGCGGCCGATCGTGCAGGCACCCATGGGGTGGATAGCGCGATCCCAGCTCGCCAGCGCGGTCTGCAATGCCGGTGGTCTGGGCATCATCGAAACCAGTTCGGGTGAGCTGGATGCCATCAAGGCCGAGATTCGTGCCATGCGTGAGCTCACCGATAAGCCCTTTGGCGTCAACATCGCGCAGGCGTTCGTGCGCGACCCCTCCATCGCACAGTTCGTGGTCGATCAGGGCGTGACCTTTGTGACCACCAGCGCCGGGGATCCGAACAAGTACACCCGCATCCTGAAGGACAACGGAATCATCGTCTTTCACGTCGTTCCCACACTGGCTGCGGCGCTCAAAGCCGTCGATGCCGGAGTCGACGGGCTGGTCGTGGAAGGCATCGAGGGCGGCGGTTTCAAGGACCCCAAGGGCGCGTCGACGATGGTGCTGCTGCCGCTGGTGCGATCGCACGTCGATGTCCCGATTATCGCCGCCGGAGGGATCTGCGACGGTGCGTCGATGGCCGCCGCGTTCGCGCTCGGTGCCGAAGGCGTGCAGATGGGCACCCGGATGATGTCGGCCGCGGAATCACCCATCCACGGGAACTGGAAGGCTGCGGTGGTCGCGGCCCGCGAAACCGACACCGTACTGCTCAACCGGCTCACCAAGCCGGGCCTGCGCGCCCTGCGCAGCGAGCGCACCGAAGAGCTGGAGCGGCGAGATCTGGTGTCGCTGCACGAAACCGGGAACCCGATGGATCTCTACTTCGGTGGCGACATGAACGCGTTCATCCCGATGGGTGGTCAGGTAGCCGGGCGCATCGGCGCCGTCGAGTCGGTCCAGGACATTCTCGACGACACCATGGACGAGTTCGCCGCGGTGATCGGAAAGCTTGCCGCGCAATACAGTTAGGGATTGCAGCCGCTCGCGCTGACCCACCGGCCGTTGTAACCCACGCAGGCATGGACATTCGGTGCGGGCGGGGGAGGCGGGGGATCGTCCGGCAGCGGTGCATAGTCCTCGGGCGGGGCCGCGTAACGCTGCACGGTATCGGCGATGTTGGCGCAGCCGCTCACCGAGATCCGGCGGCCTCCTCCGACGCAGACATCGGCATTGGCTGCCGGTTGGACCACCGGCAGCAGGCCGGCGAACGCCACCGCGACGGTCAGCACGGCCGTCGCGCGCCTCATGGCTGCCGCTCGGGCGGCAGCTGGCATCGCTGGCGGAAGTCGACGATGGGCTGACGGATGCCGCGTAGATCGTTTTCGGCGTCCGGGTTTGTGCTGAAGTAGGCCTTGACGGCGCTCTGTACCTCGCTGTGCGGCTTGCCCGCCTGGCTGGTGAAGAAGTCATTCACATCCGGATGGGTGAACAGGTAGCTCGACGTAGAGGCGGCGACGCCCGCCGAGACCCCGGCCAAGTCGGCCGCCGTGCAGTTCGGCGGACGATCCGGCTCGGCGTTCGAGGCCGCCCCGGTGAACAGCGCCGCAGCGCCCAGTGCGCTAAACAGGCTGGTGGCAATCAGTTTCATGGACAGCTCCTTACGGGACTTGTTGAACAGCGGGTGGTTTCCACGTGCCGTCAATGATTGACGGTGGGGTTTCCTTGGGCCAGTACAGACGAAGCATCAGTTTGAACTTCCCGGCCGGTGCCGGGAGCCAGTTCGCTTCCTTTCCGGGCCCCGGGTTCTCGTGCTGCAGGTACAGATCCACCGAACCATCGGGGTTCGGCGTGAAGGTGTTGCGCTGGCTCAGGGTGTAGCGGTCGAGCGGATTGTCGACGAAGAAGTAGTCCTCGTCGTACATGGTCAGCGACCAGAAACCCTCGGCCGGCGGGAACTGTCCCTTGTCGAAGTGCGCCACATACTTTTTGGTGCCGTCATAGGGTGCGCCGGTGCTGTCCACCTCCGAGGTCGGATAGACGGCATCCTGAGGTCGGTTGGCGCCCAATCCAATTGCAGTGATTATCGCGCGCTGCAGGTAGTCGGTGTCATACAAACCCGTCTTCGTGGTGAACACCCACCCATTGATGTTCTTGCCGGTGTCATTGAAGTGCGCCATGATCTTCTCGAAGCCCTCCTTGGGCACCGACTGCAGCGCGCTCACCACGTCCGGCCCGAGCTTGTCGATATCGAGTGGCTTTCCGGCCTCAATGCCAATCTTGGCCATTTTCTCCACCATCGGCTTATCGGCCTCCGTGGGCGGATTGTCCTTGAGCAGGCCGGCCAGTAGATCGAAGTACGCCTTGCTACTCAGGTTGTTGACCTGTTCGCGGACAGGCGTTTTCATGTCGATGCGTGGATCGACGTTGCCGGCCGGCGGGGTATATGGCTTCCCGTATGAGCTGAGTGGCACCAACGAGGTTTCGTCTTGCAGCTTGTGGACGGCCGCGTAGTCCTCTGGAGTGCCGGTGCAATAAGTGCGGCCCAGCAGCCAGACAAGGGATGTCGGGGACTTGTACTCCTTGACCCCTTGGGGCAGTGTGCCTTTCCAGCCGGGGCCGGTGATGGCATAGGTCTGCGGGCCAGTGCCCGTCGTGCGCTTTCCGGGTACCTCGAAGACGTTGGTAAACCCGTCCAGCATGGGGAACAAGTAGTACCGCCCGCTTGCCTCCGGCAGGTTCAGAATCCACGGTTCCTTGCCGACGTCGACGAATGCGTTGGTGTACAGGGTGTCGGCATTGGGGGCGGTCACATCACGGAAGACCGCAGTGGGATATTCGCGCATCCGTATGAGCTGCCCCATTGGGGCGCGAGGAGATTCGGGCTTGTCCACGTTGGTCATCACGCGCCGGGTCATCTCCACGGTGACGAGCGGGTAGCCGTAGATGTAGGCGTCAAGCGCAATCGCTTTGGCCTGGTCGGGTGAGAGTGCTTCTGATTGATTGTGTTTTGAGCATCCGGCGGTACCGATCAGCAGCATCGCCGCACTCGAGAGGGCGAGCCATCGGAGTGATCTCTGCCGCCTGCGAGCCATGAACATCTCCCTTTGTCCACGTGCTCACGGGAGCGCGTCGGTGGCCCAAGTGTCACGCGTTGGTGACAGTGTGGGGCATCTGGGGTGTTCGTGTTGTCCCTTTGGGGGCAACAGATTTCAGGCGGAACTGGCTTATGATCGTCGCCAGACTATTCGGATCCGGCTAGCTCTTGCGATGTGAGGCGATGTTCGCGGCCATGGCAGCTGCGTCGCGTTCGTGTCCTTCGGCCTCGCCGATCATCGTCACGATGCTGGTGGCGACGGGATCACCGTTCTCGTCGGTGACCTCGGCACGTACCTCGGCGGTCACCATGCCGTGCGACTCCAGCACGCTGTCCAGGTAGCTGTCGAAGTACAGCCTGTCGCCGACCTTGATCGGCCGGTGGAACTTGAGCTTCTGGTCGCGGTGCAGCACCCGCGCCACGTTGATGGGCAGATCCATCTCGGTGAAGATCTTGTGTTGCACGCGCCGGCCTGCGACGGCCAGGAAGGTGATGGGCGCGACGACGCCGGAGTTCTCTTCGCACTCGTCCTTGATGGCCGCCGCGAATTCACGCATCTTCTCGCGGCCGACCTCGAAGTAGTCGGGGTAGCGGTAGTGAGTTCCGACGATGTCTTGGCGGATGGCCATGCATTAACCCATTTCGCTGCAGGTCAGTGACGAATCTAGGACAGTTCGAGCGGCGCTGAGCCTATCAGCAGCGTTAATGCCCAACGTCACTTCTCTCGGCGGGCCAGTGCGGCCGCCAATGCCCCGCCAGCGGCACCGAGCAGCACTGCCGACGGTACGCCGATGCGGGCGGCCTTGCGGGCGGTGCGGAAGTCACGGACCTCCCACCCCCGGCGCCGTGCCACGTCCCGTAGCTCCGCGTCGGGGTTGATGGCCACTGCGGTGCCCACCAGGGAGAGCATCGGCACATCGTTGACACTGTCGCTATATGCGGTGCAGCGCTTGAGGTTTAAGCCGTTGCGGATGGCCAAGTTACGCACGGCCCGCGCCTTGCCCGGTCCGTGCAGGATGTCGCCGACGAGGCGTCCGGTGAAGACCCCGTCCACCGATTCGGCGACGGTGCCCAACGCTCCGGTCAGGCCCAGCCGCCGGGCGATGGTCTCCGCCAGCTCCCTGGGGGTGGCGGTAACGAGCCACACCTGTTGGCCGGCATCCAGATGCATCTGAGTCAGGGCGCGGGTGCCGGGCCAGATCTTGTCCGCGATCGTCTCGTCGTAGATCTCCTCGCTGAGCGCGACGAGCTCGTCGACGCTGCGGCCCTCGATGAATGAGAGCGCCTTCTGGCGGCCGGCCGCGACATCATCGGAGTTCTCGCGTCCGGTCAGTCGGAACTTCGCCTGCGCCCAGACGAACTGAAGCATGTCCGAGTACCGGAAGTAGTCGCGCTGCGCTAGGCCGCGGCCGAAGTGGACCAGCGAGGAGCCATGCACCAGCGTGTTGTCGACGTCGAAAAACGCGGCAGCTGTCAGATCGGCGGGGGGAGGCCCCGGCGGCAGTTCGGCCGCCGCGTCAGCCTCTGCGAAGGATGCCGCCCGCGCGACATCTTCGGCGAACGCCTCGGCCAGCACTTCCTCCTCGGCAGAACCCTCGGCAGGGGGTTCGCCGTTGATTTGTGGGCTGGTCATGACTGGTTACCCGCCCTTTCTGTGCGCCGCGTGCCAATGCCGTCCAACCCTACTGAGGGTGGCCGGAACGCGGGGGACCCGGTGGCAGAATTGGGATATGACGTCGCTAACGCTGCTGACACGGGCCGGATGCTCTGCCTGTGATCGGGCCCAGTGCGAATTGGCGGCGTTGGCCGACGAGTTCGGCGTCGCCCTCACGGTCACCGATGTTGATGAGGCCGCCGTCACAGATTCCTCGCTGCGCGCGGAGTTCGGCGACCGGCTTCCGGTGGTTCTGCTTGACGGTCTGGAGCACAGCTACTGGGAAGTGGACGAGCCCCGGCTGCGGGCGGACCTGAAACGTGACCGATAACAGGCTGTTTGGATTTTGCCCAGTGGCCATATTCGAGCTACCGTGCTTGAAGTTCGAGCCTCACCAAAAGCAAGGGAGCTGGACAGTGATGAGCCGCTTGCGCGAAGAGCGTCAGGCCCTGACGTGTCCGCGGAGTGACCTGCGGTGAGCGTCCTGCTGTTCGGAGCCTCGCACCGTAGCGCGCCCGTGCCGGTGCTGGAGAAACTGGCGATTGGCGAGGCCGATCAGCCCAAGATCATCGAACACATTCTGCAATCGCCCCTGGTCACCGAGGTCATGGTGCTTTCGACCTGTAACCGGGTCGAGGTATATGCCGTGGTCGAGGCCTTCCATGGCGGTCTGACCGTCATCGGGGAGGCAATCGCCCGCCATGCCGGAATGGGCATGAACGAGCTCACCAAGTACGCCTATGTGCGATACAGCGAGGCGGCCGTCGAGCACCTGTTCGCGGTGGCCAGCGGCCTGGATTCCATGGTGATCGGTGAGCAGCAGGTGCTGGGTCAGGTGCGCAACGCCTACGCCACCGCTGAATCACATCAGGCGGTCGGTCGTGTACTGCACGAGCTGTCTCAGAGCGCGCTGCGGGTGGGCAAGCGGGTGCATTCGGAGACCGGTATCGACGCGGCCGGTGCCTCGGTGGTGTCGGTGGCGCTGAACCTGGCCGACGGCAAGCTCGATGGCCTGCCCGGACGCACGGCCGCCGTGGTCGGCGCCGGCTCGATGGGCTCGCTGGCGACGGCACAGCTGATCCGTGCAGGCATCGACAACCTCTGGGTGGTGAACCGCAGCGCCGAGCGTGCGCGCCGCCTCGCCGCGACCGCCCGCGAAGCCGGTGTGAACGCGCAGGCGATCACCCTGGACAACCTGGACCAGGCGTTGGCTCAAGCCGATGTGGTGGTGTCCTGTACCGGCGCGGTGCGTCCGGTGATCTCACTGGCCGATGTGCACCGTGCCCTGGGCGTCGGCCGCCAGCTGGTCTTCTGCGATCTGGGCATGCCTCGTGACGTCGATCCGACGGTCGCAGGCCTGCCCGGCGTGGTCGTGGTGGACATGGAACGCATCCAGCGCGAGCCCACCGCGCGCGCCGCGGCCAACGACGCGGGTGCGGCCCGCCAGATCGTCAACGACGAGGTCGCCCGGTACCTGACCGGCGAGCGGATGGCAGAGGTGACCCCGACGGTCACCGCGCTGCGTCAGCGCGCTGCCGAGGTCGTCGAGGCCGAGCTGTTGCGGCTGGATGGGCGTCTGCCTGGTCTGGCCGGAGCCGAGCGGGACGAGGTCGCCAAGACCGTGCGCCGTGTCGTCGACAAGCTGTTGCACGCCCCCACGGTGCGGGTGAAGCAGCTGGCGTCGGCACCCGGCGGTGACAGCTATGCCGAGGCGTTGCGTGAGCTGTTCGAGCTTGATCCGCACACCGTCGAGGCGGTGGCGACGGCCGGTGAACTGCCGCTCGCCACAAAGGAATTGCACGAATAGCCGTCGTGGTTGATGTTCCTCGCCCAACTGGGTCATCCGTCTTGACCGCCATCGCCCGAGAGGCTTGTTCATGATCCGAATTGGTACCCGCGGCAGCCTGTTGGCGACGACTCAGGCCGGGGGAATTCGGGACGCGCTGCGCGCCAAGGGGCACGAGGCGGAGCTGGTAATCGTGGCGACCGCCGGGGACCAGTCGGCGGCACCCGTCGAGCAAATCGGCGTGGGGGTCTTCACGGCCGCTCTTCGGGAGGCCATCGCCGATGACGTCGTCGATGTTGCCGTGCACTCGTACAAGGATTTGCCAACGGCGGCCGACCCGCGCTTCGTCATAGCCGCCATTCCGCCTCGTGAAGACTATCGAGATGCCCTGGTGGCCCGGGACGGGCTGGTGCTGGGGGAGTTGCCCGCAGGCTCTGTGATCGGTACCTCGTCTCCGCGGCGGGCCGCGCAGCTTAGAGCACTGGGTCTCGGTTTGGAAATTCGCCCCCTAAGAGGCAACCTGGATACCAGGTTGAGCAGGGTCTCCAATGGTGATCTTGATGGTGTCGTAGTCGCCCGGGCGGGTTTGGCCCGTATCGGACGTCTGGACCGCATCACCGAGACACTGGAACCGGTGCAGATGTTGCCCGCACCGGCTCAAGGAGCGCTGGCGGTGGAGTGCCGCAGTGAGGTCGCCGATTTGGTGGCCGTACTGGCGGAACTCGATCACACCGACACGCGCGCCGCGGTGACTGCCGAAAGGGCTCTGCTTGCCGAGCTGGAGGCGGGCTGTACCGCACCGGTCGGCGCGATCGCCGAGGTGGTCGAGTCGATCGATGAGGATGGCCGCGTCTTCGACGAACTGTCGTTGCGCGGATGTGCGGCGGCGCTGGACGGATCTGACGTGATTCGGGCCTCTGGGATTGGCATCCCCGATCGGGCCGCAGAGCTTGGGCTCGCGGTCGCGAGGGAATTGCTTGATCTCGGTGCGCGAGCACTGATGACAGCTGAGTAGGCGGCGCAAACCGCCGATATGGGAGGCAGTAGTGACCCGAGGGCGCAAGAAGCCAGGGCGCATTCTGTTCGTTGGTTCCGGACCTGGTGACCCAGGTCTGTTGACCGTCCGGGCGCGCGCGGTGCTCACAGGTGCCACGGTGGCGTTCACCGATCCCGATGTGCCGCAGGTGGTACTCGATCTCGTCGGGTCGGCGGTCGAACTTCCGGAACCCGCGCCCGTCAAACCCGCGACGGGTAGCGATGAGGCGCCTGCCGCGACTGACAGCGAGACCGCTGCCGAGCCGCCGCTGACCATCGACATTCGCCCTGCCCTGGGTGATCCTGCCGACGTCGCGAAGACTCTCGTCGCCGAGGCCAAGAACGGTGTGGACGTGGTGCGGCTGGTCGCCGGCGATCCGCTCTCGATCGATTCGGTGCTCGCCGAGGTTCACGCGGTCACCCGGACCCAGGTGGCTTTTGAGATCCTGCCCGGTCTGTCGTCGAGCACCGCGGTGCCCGCGTATGCCGGTCTGCCCCCGGGATCCGCGCACACCGTCGCCGACGTGCGCGGCGATGTGGATTGGGCGGCGTTGGCCGCAGCTCCCGGCCCGCTGATCTTGCACGCCACCCCGACGCATGTGCCCGACGCCGCCAAGGCGCTCATCGAGCACGGCCTTTCCGACCAGACCCTGGTTGCCGTCACCGCGCAGGGCACCACCTGCGCGCAGCGCACCGTGGAGACCACGCTGGCCTCGTTGATCGACGGTGTCCCGGTGGATGCCAATGACCCGCATGGGCCAATGACCGGCGCCCTGGTGCTGACGATCGGCCGTGTGGTCGGTGGCCGCTCCAAGCTGAACTGGTGGGAAAGCCGTGCCCTGTACGGCTGGACCGTGCTGGTGCCGCGCACCAAGGATCAGGCCGGCGAGATGAGCGAGAAGCTGGTCGGATACGGAGCGCTGCCGGTCGAGGTGCCCACCATCGCCGTCGAGCCGCCGCGTAGCCCTGCCCAAATGGAAAGGGCGGTCAAGGGTTTGGTCGATGGCCGGTACCAGTGGGTGGTCTTCACCTCCACCAACGCGGTGCGTGCGGTGTGGGAGAAGTTCGCCGAATTCGGTCTGGACGCGCGCGCGTTCTCCGGCGTGAAGATCGCGTGCGTGGGCCAGGCGACCGCCGACAAGGTGCGCGCCTTCGGTATCAACCCGGAGCTGGTGCCCGCGGGCGAACAGTCCTCACTCGGCCTGCTCGACGAGTTCCCGCCCTACGACGACGTTTTCGATCCGGTGAACCGGGTGCTGCTGCCGCGCGCCGATATCGCCACCGAGACCCTCGCCGAGGGCCTGCGTGAGCGCGGCTGGGAGATCGACGACGTGACCGCCTACCGCACCGTGCGTGCGGCCCCGCCCGCGGCGCAGACCCGCGAGATGATCAAGACCGGTGGATTCGACGCGGTCTGCTTCACCTCGAGCTCGACGGTTCGCAACCTGGTGGGTATTGCAGGCAAGCCGCACGCACGCACCATCGTGGCGTGCATCGGGCCGAAAACCGCCGAGACCGCAATCGAATTCGGGCTGCGAGTGGACGTGCAGCCGGAGACCGCGGCCGTTGGTCCGCTGGTCGAGGCTCTCGCCGAGCATGCGGCAAGGCTGCGCACCGAGGGTGCCCTGCCGCCGCCGCGTAAGAAGAGCCGCAGAAGGTAACGACGGAGATAGCGGAGGCCACAGCGGTGCCATTTCCTTACCAGCGTCCGCGTCGGCTGCGAGCTACCCCGGCGATCCGCCGGTTGGTGGCCGAAACCACGCTTGCGCCGCGGCAATTGGTGCTGCCGATGTTCGTGGCCGATGGTGCGACGGAATCGCGCCCCATCGCTTCCATGCCGGGAGTGGTTCAGCACGGCATCGAATCTCTGCGCCGGGCCGCGGCGGATGCGGTGACGGCCGGTGTTGGCGGCCTGATGCTGTTTGGGGTTCCTGAGGAGAAGGACAAGGACGCCAGCGGAAGTGCCGGGCTGGCGCCGGACGGAATTCTCAACCGGGCGTTGTCGATCCTCACGCAGGACCTGGGTGACTCCACGGTGTTGATGGCCGATACCTGCCTCGACGAGTTCACCGATCACGGGCACTGCGGGGTGCTGGACGCAGCCGGGCGGGTGGACAACGACGCCACGCTGAGGCAGTACGTGGACATGGCGGTGGCGCAGGCGAATTCGGGTGCGCGCGTGGTGGGCCCCAGCGGCATGATGGATGGCCAGGTGGCGGCCATTCGCGACGGACTGGACGTTGCCGGGCACACCGATGTGATCATCATGGCCTACACCGCCAAGTACGCCTCGGCGTTCTTCGGTCCGTTCCGGGAGGCCGTAGGTTCTTCGTTGCGCGGAGACCGGCGCACCTATCAGCAGGATGTGGCCAACGGGCGCGAAGCCCTGCGTGAGGCCGAGCTTGATGTCGAGGAGGGCGCCGACATCATCATGGTGAAACCGGCGATGGCCTACCTCGATGTGTTGCGGCAGGTGGCCGATGTCTCACCAGTGCCGGTAGCGGCCTATCAGGTGTCGGGCGAATACGCGATGATCTGTGCTGCGGCGCAAAACAATTGGATCGACCTGCAGGCCATGGCGCTGGAGACGCTGACCTCCATCCGGCGCGCGGGTGCCGATATCGTGCTGACCTACTGGGCGGCCGATGTCGCGGACTGGCTTTCCGAATAATGCCACAAGCGGCTCTTCCCTGCGATTTTGGCCAGTACAACCGTCGCTGACCGGGTTGCCGGCGGCAGTACCCGTCGGCTCTCCATTACCGTGGTCGGGTGATGTATCCCGATCCGCACCATCGGAGCGGGCTGGCTGGACAACCCTCAACAGGTCCGGCCAAGCCGCGACCCGACGATATCGACACCGGCTGTTGGCTCTGGCTGGCCTCGCTCCCGCTGATGATCGTGAGCTATATGGCCGCGAACGTGGGCCAATGGCAGCAGGACCCCGAGGTCCGTAAGGCCGCGCCGCTGTGGACGGTGTATGCGTTCAACGGGTTCATCGTCGTCGTGGTGGGTGCTCTTGTCGTCACCGCGATCTTCCTGATGCGTGCGGGTTACCGCCTGGCCCGCACCTTCCTGACCGGCGGTGCGGTCGGGTCGGTGGTGTTCACCGCGACGCGGTTGATCGACCTGCAGGGTGTGCCCGCGATTGTGCAGGCGCTCTCGGGTATCACCGCGTCCGTCCTGATCTGTGGCGGGCTGTTCCTGCTGCATCGCGAGGACTCCACCGCGTACCTGACGAGGCAGCGCTAACGCCCCCGATACGCTGCCCGAATGACGAAGGGCCCCGAATGACTCCTGCACAATCGCGCCCACGCATTGTCGACGTGGCGTTCTGGTTCTGGGTGGTCTCGGCGGCCGCGCTGTTCCTGAACGGACTGGCCGGGGTAACCCAGCGCTATGACGCGGTACGGGCCGCCGCGAAGCCCGCGCTGACCGACGGGGATGTGCGAAATCTCGTCACCTACTTCCGCGCGTGGGGCGTGCTGTGCATCGTGCTGGCTGTCGGTATCGCATTCCTTGCCGGGCGCACCCGGCGCGGGGATAAGCGTTATCGCCGGGCGTTGATCGCGCTGTCATTGGTCTCGGTGCTCGGTGCCATCGCGATGGCAAGTTCCGGTTCGGTGGGCCCGTTGCTACTCATCGCCGCACTGTCGCTGATCGTCGCCAATGTGCTGATCATCAGGCCGACCGCGCAGGAATGGTTCGACGGGGCTGACCATGCCTGAGGAGCCGGATGGCGAGCCGCGGTTGTTCTATGAACCCGGCAGCCGGTGGCGGTGGCTGTTCCTGGGCCCGCTGGCCGGGCTGATCATGTTCGGCCTGCAAGTCTGGGGCAAGGCCGGGCTCAGTCCCGTCATGCCGTTGATCGCGGCGGCCATCGTCGCCTTCTTCATCTCGCTGCAGATCTACGCCGCACGGGTGCACGCGACCGTCGAGCTGACACCCACCGAGCTCCGGCAGGGCGGCGAGACCCTGGCGGTGAGCCAAATCAAATGGCTGTATCCGGATGCCGACCGGCATGTCTGGGAGGAGTCCCGTCCGCTGGGAGAGCTGACGGGCGTGCCGAAGGGACGTAAACCGGTGGGCCTGCGCCTGACTGCGGGGCGTCGGGCACAAGCGTGGGCCAAGAAGCATGAGGAGCTGCGGGCGGCGCTCGCGACCTTGGTGCCCGCGCCGCCGGCCGGCATGGATCTGGGCGACGACCCGGAAATCGATATCGAGAGTGAGAAGTGGTGAAGTTCGGGAAGCGCGTAGCAGTGGATCTGGTCATCGCGGCGGTGGCGATCGCGCTCGCCGGCTGGGCGGCAGTGGCAGCGCGTATACCGACCGAGGTGGCGCCCGTTGCGAAGGGTGAGCCGACGCTGTATTTCACTGCCCTGGACGGTGCATGCGTGGCGCGGGCCCTCGCGCTGAGCGCTGTGGCCGGCATATTCCTGGTCATGGCGATATCGCGGGGTGTTCGTGCCTGGCGTGAGGCGGACCGCTCGATTCACAGCTAAATTTAATGTCAAGGTAACTGACATTAGTCTACGCTGGTGTCATGCCCGAGACTGCTGATATCGACCTGATGCCGCGCGCTGGATTCGGCGCCCCCTTGTGGGACCGCACGCTGCAGACGAACCGGCTGGAGTACCTCGACCGCGACGACGTTCCAGGCAAGAAGCGGGCGGTCGTCGAGTCGCTTGACCTTCTGGGCGAGAAGAAGGGGCTGCACAGGTGGAATGCGGAGCGGGCGGCAGGCTTCCTCGTCGGTATCGACAACCCGCGCGTGCTCGAACTCGGCGCCGCCCACGGCGGTCTGTCCCGTGAACTGCTGAAGTTACGCCCCGATGCCTCGATTACGGTGACCGACATCGAGCCGTCCTCTGTCGCTGGTATCGCCGCCTCTGATCTGGGTTCGGACTCCCGGGTGACCGTCCGTGCCATGGATGCGACAGCCATCGATGCTGAGGACGGGGCGTTCGATCTGGTGGTGTTCGCGTTGTCGTTCCATCATCTGCCGCCTTCGCTTGCTGCGAAGGTTTTCGCCGAGGGCACTCGGGTGGGTCGAACTCTTTTGATCATCGACTTGTTGCGCCTGCCGGCCCCGCTGCTGGCACCCTCGTACCTTCTCGCGGCGGTCATCGGGTGGGCGCGTCCGGTTGCCCATGACGGTGCCATCAGTCAGTTGCGTGCCTACGGTCCGAGGGCATTGCGTAGCCTTGCCGCGCATGCGGACCCGTCGATCGTTGTCGAACTCCGCGCCAGGGTTCAGCTGCCGATGCCCTTGCAGATTGTGGTGGCGCGACGGGGGCTGTAGCGCAGGTCACCCTGGTATTCGGTACCCCCTAGGGGTATAGTTCGGGTATGGAGTTCACTGACACGGGCATGGAGACCACTGATCTGCGGCTACATGGCATGACATGTGCCTCGTGCGCGTCCCGTGTGGAGAAGGGGCTCAACAAGCTCGAGGGCGTGACGGCCCACGTGAACTTGGCGCTGGAGAGTGCCCGCGTCGAACACGATGGTTCGGTCTCCGATGAGGATCTGGTCAAGGCCGTCGAATCAGTGGGTTACAAGGCCCACGTGGTCGGCGGCTCACAGCACGCTGTCGATGAGCACCAGGGCCACGATCCGCAGGATTACATGAACCACGATGTGCCCGACGGCCAGCTCAAGGCCCGGCTCATCGGCTCACTCATCCTGGCGGTCCCGGTGGTGGCTATCTCGATGGTGATGCCCTGGCACTTCTCCGGCTGGGAGATCGTGGTCGCGGGGCTGACCACGCCGATCCTGCTGTGGGGCGGTTACCCGTTCCATCGCGCCGCATTCGTCAACGCACGCCATGGTGCCTCGACGATGGACACCCTGGTATCCCTGGGCACCATCGCTGCCTACGTGTGGTCGATGTGGACATTGTTCGCCGGCGCCGGACACACTCACGGGTACGTTCACGTCTACTTCGAGGTGGTCGCGGCGGTCACGGTCTTCCTGCTCGCGGGCCGGTTCGCGGAATCGCGGGCGAAGCGCTCGGCAGGCTCGGCGCTGCGCGCCCTGCTGTCCCTCGGAGCCAAGGATGTCGCCGTCTTGCGGGGTGGGCACGAGACGCGCATTCCCGTCGAACAACTGGCGGTGGGCGACGAGTTCGTGGTGCGCCCGGGAGAGCGCGTCGCCACTGATGGCGTGGTGACCGATGGCCACTCGGCCTTGGACACCTCCACCATGACGGGCGAATCGGTGCCGGTCGAGGTCGGCGCGGGCGACCCGGTGGTGGGTGGCTACGTCAACACACACGGGCGGATCGTGGTGCGTGCCAACACGGTGGGCGCCGATACGCAACTGGCCCGGATGGCGCGGCTGGTATCCGATGCGCAGACCGGCAAGGCACAGGTACAACGGCTCGCCGACCGGGTGTCGGCGGTGTTCGTACCGGTCGTTCTCATCATCGCGGCATTCACCTTTGTGGCCTGGACGGCGCAGGGCTACCCACTGTCGTCGGCGTTTACGGCGGCCGTCGCTGTGCTGATCATCGCGTGCCCCTGCGCGCTAGGACTGGCTACGCCCACGGCGATTCTGGTCGGCACCGGCCGGGGCGCGCAGCTGGGTGTGCTGATCAAGGGCCCCGAGGTGTTGGAGAACGTCAAGAACATCGACACCGTGGTGCTCGACAAGACCGGCACCGTGACGACCGGCGCGATGAGCGTGGTGGCCGTGCGGCGCAGCATCGGGTCCGGTGTCGCCGACGCCGACGAGATCCTGCGCATCGCTGCCTCGGTGGAGGCGGCCTCGGAACACCCGGTGGCCAAGGCCATCGTGGAATCGGCCCGGACGCGCGGGCTGACGTTGTCACCCGCCACCAACTTCCGCAACGAACCCGGTATCGGTGTCACCGGTGTGGTTGACGGCCACGAGGTGTCGATCGAAGCCATCCCGGGCCAGAACACCACGGCGGCAGTCACCTGGGGCGGATTGCGCCGCGGCGAGATCGAAGTGGCCGACACGGTGAAGCCGTCCAGCCGCCGGGCCATCGACGAGCTCAAATCCATGGGCATCACGCCGGTGCTGTTGACCGGTGATAACGCGGAGGTGGCCGCGCGGGTCGCCGCGGAAGTCGGGATCGCCCCGGGCGATGTCATCGCCGGAGTCAAACCCACCGAGAAGGCGGACGTCGTCGCGCGCTTGCAGGCCGAGGGCAAGAAGGTCGCCATGGTCGGCGACGGTGTCAACGACTCCGCCGCGCTGGCCACGGCCGATATCGGCATGGCCATGGGCACCGGTACCGACGCCGCGATCGAGGCCAGCGACCTGACCCTGGTGCGTGGTGAGCTCACCACCGTGCCGACCGCGCTGCGTTTGTCGCGCAAGACACTCGGCACCATCAAGGCCAATCTGTTCTGGGCGTTCGCCTACAACACCGCCGCGATTCCGCTGGCCGCGCTGGGCTTGCTCAACCCGATGATCGCGGGTGCGGCGATGGCGACGTCATCCGTCTTCGTGGTGCTGAACAGCCTGCGGTTGCGAACCTTCCGCTAGGTTCCTTACCCAAATGCTGTGAGTGTCAACAGGACGGTTCGTAGGTTAAGAACGTCCGCTACACGCTGCCGGGCGCCTTCACTCAGGTCAGTTAGTCACTACCGCCGACACGCCGCATTGTGCGCGAGTTACTCGCACAACAGATCACAACGCGGCGTGTCGAAGGGTAGCTGCTAGAAAAGCAGCCGCCACAGGCCGATCAGGCCAACCGCCACGATGACCACCCGCAGCGCGCCGGGGGAGAGCCGGCGCCCCCAGCGGGCCCCGGCGAGTCCGCCCACGAACGAGCCGGCCGCGATGATCCCGGCCGCCGTCCAGCTCACCCGATCGAACGCGACGATGGTGTAGGCAAGGGCGGCAACAATATTGGTGATCATGGCCAGCACGTTCTTGGCCGCGTTCATTCGCTGCATGGATTCGGGAAGCAGCGCGCCCATCACCGCGATCTGCATGATGCCTTGGGCGGCAGTGAAATACCCACCGTAGATGCCGACGAGGAAGTTTCCTCCGGTGAGTGCGGCCATGCGGCCGGGAGGGACGTGATCGGCGTCCAGGCCCTGCGCCTCGGACCGCCGCCGCGCCCAGGCCTGGATCTTGGGGCCGACAACCACCAGGACCAGCGCGAGGATCAGCAGCACCGGCACCACGGCGACGAATGTGGTTTCGGGAAGATGCAGCAGCAGAAACGATCCGATGAGCGCGCCGAGCAGCACCGCGGGTACCTGCCACTTGAGCCGGGACCATTGTCCGGTCAGTTCGCGGCGATAACCCCACACGCCGGTCATGCTGCCGACGGTGAGCCCGATGGCGTTCGACATCGTCGCCACCACGGGCGGATAGCCGAATGCGATGAGGGTGGGGAAGGTGATGAGGGTGCCGGACCCGGCGACCACGTTGATCGCCCCGGCACCGAACGCGGCGAGCGCGATGAAAAACATCTCCTGCACCGGCACCCGTGCCAGCGTACGACCGTTAGCGAGCCGAACCAATCCTGCTCTCAGTGAAACCCGCCACAGCGTGAGGCTCGACGCGGTGGCTTAGATGGGCAAAATGGGGGCATGCCTCTGAGTCGATCCGCCGGTGTGGCGGCGTTAGTGCTGGCCGTGTCCCTCTCCGGGTGTACCCGTGACCAGCCCACCGCGCCGGTAGCGTCGAACGCGCCCATTCCCACGTTCGACAACGCGCAGCTGAGCATGCGTTTTGCCGCGTGCGCCGATCTCAACGGGTTTGTGAACGCCAAGTGGATCGATCAAGCCACCATCCCCGCGGACAAGGCCAGCTACGGCAGCTTCGACATGCTGGCCGACGAGTCCCGCAAGGTTCAGCACGAGATCGTCGATGGTGCGGTCTCGGGGCTTGGTACCGCCGATCATGAGTCGGTCAATTATCAGGTCGGTCTGCTGTACCGGACCGCCACCGACGACGCGAAGCTGGATGCGGCCGGATACGACCCCATCCGTCCGACGCTGGCCGCGATCGATCAGATCAAGAGTCCCGAGGACCTTGCCGCCTTTTTGGCTGCCGACGCTGCCACCGGACAGCATCTGGTGTTCGGCTTCGAGGCCGGCGCCGACTACGCCAACGCCACCGAGCAGATCGGCTATGCCCGGGCCGACGCGCTGGGCATGCCCGCCAAGGACTACTACACCGATCCGAAGTATGCGTCGGTGTTCGACGCGTACCGCACGTACATCGCCTCGACCTTCGGCTCGATCGGAGCCGGCCAAGAGATGGCCAAGGCTCGTACCGAACAGGTGGCTTCGCTCGAATCTGCGCTGGCGGCAGCGACATTGAGCCCGGTGCAACAGCGTGATCCGGCCAACCAGTACAAGCTGGTCACGGTTGCGCAAGCTGATGCGTTGACACCGCATTTCGAATGGGGCGCCTACCTGAAGGCGCAGGGAGCCCCGGAGGCCAGGTCGTTCTCGCTGGCCGAGACCGAGTTCTTCACGACATTCGATCGGCTGCTCGCCACCACCGATCTGGACACCTGGAAGTCGTATCTGACCTTCCATGCGGTGCATCGGTCGGCCAACGCGTTGTCGAAGACATTCCGTGACAACGCTTTCACATTCAAGTCGACGCTCACCGGCACAACGGCGCAGAAGGCGCGCTGGGAGCAGGGGCTTGAGATCGTCAACAAGCTGATCGGTCCGGCACTGGGCCAGCTGTACGTGGAGCGGATGTTCAGCGATGGCGACAAGCGATCCGCCACCGAGATGGTGGGCAATGTGAAGGAGGCGTTGCGCAAGCGCATCGAGGCGGTCGACTGGATGAGCCCGCAGACCAAGCTTGCCGCAAAGAGCAAGTGGGACAAGCTGATCCTCAAGGTGGGATTCCCCGACAGGAACCGCGATTTCTCGAAGCTGAAGCTGGGCGGCGATAACTTTTACACCGACCGGGCCGCCGCGCTGAAGTTCGACTACGACTTCGAGATGGCCAAGATCGGGCGCCCGACTGATCGGTCGCTGTGGGGGATGACCCCGCAGACGGTCAACGCCCAGTACGACCCCACCGAGAACAGCATCACCATTCCCGCGGCGATCCTGCAGGCGCCGTTCTACGACACCAAGGGAGATCCGGCGTTCAACTACGGCGGTATCGGTGCGGTGATCGGCCACGAGTTCACCCACGCGTTCGATGACGAGGGCAGCCAGTTCGACGGCGAGGGCAACCGGGTCAACTGGTGGACACCGAACGATCGTGAGGAGTTCGACAAGCGTGCCAACCGGCTGGTGGAGCAGTTCAACGCTTACGCGCCGATTCCGGGCCGTCCCGACCTGCACGTCGACGGCAGGCTGACCCTGGGCGAGAACATCGCCGACCTGGGCGGCGTCAACACCGCGTACGACGCACTGGTCGCCGAGCTGGCGAAGAAGAACGATGCCGACAAAGCCAGCGGCATTGTCGGGTTCAACGAGAAGCAGCGGTTCTTCCTGAACTACGCACGGATCTGGCGTGACAAGCAGCGTCCCGAGGCGGCCATCACCCAGCTGGCCAGCGATCCGCATTCTCCGCCGGCGCTGCGGATCAACGGAGTGGTGCCGAATGTCGCACCGTTCGCGGCCGAATTCGGTTGCCTGGCAGGCGATCCCATGGTGAACGCGCCGGACAAGTTCGTGAAGATCTGGTAGCGGAGCGCTCGCGGAACAGGCCTAGGTGTAGGTCAGCAGCACGGCCTGCTCGAACGGTAGACGCCCGAACGCGCGGCTCTGCACCAGCGCCGCGGCCTCGTCTCGGCTGACGATGCGGGGGTTGACCACATCGTGCGTCTTGCCCCGGCGCACGATGTGACCGCCGCCGGCGGCCTGCAGGTTCTTGAGCCAATCCCGGTCCGGGCCGTAGGTCAGCAGAATGGCGACGCCGTCGGGCGTCTTAAACGCGGTGACCGGCGTCCGGAACTCCTTGCCGGACTTGCGGCCCTTGTGTTCGATGATCGCGAAGCTCGGGGCCCAGCCCGCCCACAGCCGCTGGACGGGGTTGGTGACGTACTTGTTGAAGCGCGCGACCGATTGCGGTATTTGCATACCACCATCAAACTGTGATCCATGGCATACCTCAAGCCCCCATGGTTTGTGCGCAAGATCTTCAACCGGGTGGCGATGGCCGCCAATATCGGTGAGACGCTCACCATCACCAAACGAGTCAGCGGCGAGCCGCAGCAGATCCCGGTTGCCACCGTGGACGTCGACGGTATCAAGTACGTGGTCTCCACCCGCGGCGAGAGCCAATGGGTCAAGAACATCAGGGCAAACCCGCAGGTGACGCTGACCGTGAAGGGCGCCAGCACGGCATACACGGCCACCGAGGTACCGGTAGCCGACCGTGCGCCCATCATCGCCGCCTACAAGCCCAAGGCGGGAAAGGTTGTCGACGGCTATTTCGCTCAGCTGCCCGACGACGCCGATCACCCGACATTCGCGTTGACACCTGCCTGATCCACTACACCCTGTAGTGGACGATTTGGCATCAGCTGAGACACTGGATGCCGTGCCTGACGAGACGCCCAACTCCACACGTCTGTTCGCCGACGCCTCGGCCGTCATCCCAGGTGGAGTGAACTCGCCGGTGCGTGCCTTCGCTGCCGTTGGCGGTGTCCCGCGGTTCATCAAATCCGGCGCCGGATGTTGGCTCACCGATGTCGACGACAACCGGTACGCGGACTTGGTCTGCTCCTGGGGGCCGCTGATCCTTGGCCACGCACACCCCGCGGTGGTGGAGGCCGTCCGTGAAGCCGCGCTTACGGGGTTGTCCTACGGTGCTCCGGTCGAGGGTGAGATCGATCTCGCGCGCGAGATCATCGATCGTGTCCAGCCGGTGCATAAGGTGCGTCTGGTCAACTCCGGCACCGAGGCCACCATGAGCGCGGTGCGCCTGGCTCGCGGATTCACCGGCCGGCCCAAGATCATCAAGTTCGCCGGGTGCTACCACGGTCATGCCGACGCCCTGCTGGCCGACGCGGGGTCCGGGGTGGCCACCTTCGGCCTGCCCTCCTCGCCTGGGGTCACCGGCGCCTCGGCGGCCGACACAATCGTGTTGCCGTACAACGATATCGGCGCCGTGGCCCGCATCTTCGCCGAAGAGGGCGATCAGATCGCGGCCGTCATCACCGAGGCCGCGGCGGGGAACATGGGCACGGTTGCACCCGCCCCGGATTTCAACGCCGGACTGCGGCGCATCACCGAAAACCATGGCGCCCTGCTCATCATGGACGAGGTGATGACCGGTTTCCGGGTCAGCCGTTCGGGTTGGTACGGCATCGATCAGGTGGCCGGCGATCTGGTCACGTTCGGCAAGGTGATGAGCGGTGGCATGCCCGCCGCGGCGTTTGGCGGTCGCGCCGACATCATGGACCGGCTGGCGCCGCTGGGCCCGGTGTATCAAGCGGGCACGCTGTCCGGCAATCCGATCGCGGTCGCGGCGGGGCTCGCCTCGTTGCGCGCAGCGGACGCGAAAGCCTATGAGAAGCTTGATCGTAACGCTGACGCGATTATCGCCCTGCTCACCGCCTCCCTGGATGCCGAGGGTGTGGCGCACCAGATCGGCCGCGCCGGCAGCATGTTCAGTGTCTTCTTCGGTGCCGAACCGGTACAGGACTTCCAGAGTGCCAAGGCCACCGAAACCTGGCGCTACCCCGCGTTTTTCCATGCACTGCTGAGTCGTGGCGTGTACCCCCCGGCGAGTGCGTTTGAGACCTGGTTCGTTTCCACCGCCCTCGACGACGAGGCGTTCGACCGTATCGCCGACGCGTTGCCCGCCGCCGCCCGCGCCGCGGCGTCTGTTGAGGAGAACTGACTGTGACGACCCGCACCATCGTTCATTTGATGCGCCATGGCGAGGTACACAACCCGGAAGGCATTCTGTACGGCCGACTACCGAATTTCCGGCTGTCGGACAAGGGGCAGGGACAGGCCGCGAAGGTGGCAGAGTCGCTGCGAGGCAATGCGATCACCGCTGTGGTCGCCTCGCCGCTGCTGCGTGCCCAGCAGACGGCCACACCGATCGCCGACGCTCACGGGCTCGCCATCGTCACCGACGACGACCTCATCGAGGCGGGTAACTCCTTCGAAGGCATGAAGGTGTCGGTGGGCGACGGCGCGCTACGCGACCCCCGCAACTGGTGGAAGCTCCGGGATCCGTTCACTCCCTCCTGGGGAGAGCCCTACCGCGACATCGCATCCCGGATGTCGGTGGCGATCGATCGTGCCCGGGCCCGCGCCGAAGGCTCCGAGGTGGTGTGTGTCAGCCATCAGCTGCCGGTCTGGACCGCGCGCCAGTACCTGCTCGGCAAGAAGTTGTGGCACGACCCGCGTAAGCGCCAATGCAATGTCGCGTCGCTCACCTCGCTCGTGTTCGACGGGGAAGAGTTGGCCGACGTCGTGTACTCGGAACCGGCGGGGTAACGAGTGCGACTTTTGGTCGCGGCGATGGCCGCGCTGGCTCTGTTCATCACCGCGTGTTCCACCGGTGATGACGCGGTGGCGCGCGGTGGTCAGTTCCAATTCGTCTCACCCGGCGGCAAGACCGATATCTTCTACGACCCGCCGCAAACTCGTCAGACACCCGGGCCGATAGCCGGGCCGAGCTTGCTGGATCCGACAAAGACGCTGTCGCTCAATGATTTCGCCGGCAAGGTCGTCGTCATCAATGTGTGGGGGCAGTGGTGTGGTCCCTGTCGTTCGGAGTTCTCGGCCCTGGAAGAGGTCTATCGGGCCACCCATGCTCAGGGGGTGGACTTCCTCGGTATCAACGTCCGGGACAACGAGATCACCAAGGCGCAGGACTTCGTGACCGATCGCACGGTGCCGTATCCGTCCATCTACGACCCGTCGATGCGCACACTCATCGCGTTCGGCAAGAAGTTCCCCACGGGGGCGATACCCGCGACCTTGGTGCTGGACCGTGAGCACAGGGTGGCGGCGGTGTTCCTGCGCGAGCTGCTGACCCAGGACCTGCAGCCCGTGGTGCAGCGCGTGGCACAAGAATCAGCGAAAGAGCCTGCGGGGGATGTGAAGTGATTCTCGCCGATGCCGGCTCCGCGTTTCAGGACGCGGCGACCAGCGGACCGCTGCTGCTGGCGCTGGGCGCCTGCGCGCTCGCCGGGCTGGTGTCGTTCGCATCGCCGTGCGTGATTCCGCTGGTGCCGGGATACCTGTCCTATCTGGCCGCGGTGGTGGGCGCCGACGACAGACCGGCGAACGGGGCCGACGCTCGATCCCATCGGTTGCGTGTCACGGGATCTGCGCTGCTGTTCGTCGCCGGGTTCACCGCGGTGTTCCTGTTGGGCACGGTGGCCGTGATGGGAATGACGACCACGCTGATCACCAATCAGGTGCTGCTGCAGCGCATCGGCGGGGTGGTCACCATCGCGATGGGCCTGGTGTTCATCGGCCTGGTGCCGGCCCTGCAGCGTGATTTCCGGTTCACGCCACGCCGCGTCTCGACGGTGGCCGGTGCGCCGCTACTGGGCGCGGTGTTCGCGCTCGGGTGGACGCCGTGCCTGGGGCCGACCCTGACCGGGGTGGTCGCGGTGGCATCGGCCACCGAGGGTGCCGATGTGGCGCGCGGGATAGCGCTGGTGATTGCCTACTGCCTCGGGCTCGGAATCCCGTTCCTGCTGCTGGCCTTCGGATCGGCGCGCGCGGTACGCGGTATGGACTGGCTGCGGCGGCACACCCGGACCATCCAGATCATCGGCGGTATCGCGCTGTTGGCCGTCGGGGTGGCGCTGGTGACCGGCGTGTGGGCTGACTTCGTCGCCTGGGTGCGCGATTCATTCGTTTCGGACGCGAGGTTGCCCATCTGATGATGATCGCGAAGCGTCTCCTCGCCTATGCGCGCAACACCTGGCGGGGCTTGACTTCCATGGGCACCGCGCTGGCGCTGTTGGTGCTGCTCGCGCTCGGCGCGATACCCGGTGCGATGCTGCCGCAACGCGCACTCAATCAGGCCAAGGTCGACGAGTATCTGACCGAACACTCGACCATCGGTCCGTGGCTGGATCGCGTGCAGGCCTTCGACGTGTTCTCCAGCTTCTGGTTTACCGCGATCTACGTTCTGCTGTTCGTCTCGCTGGTGGGATGCATCATTCCCCGGACCGTCGAGCACGCCAAGGCCCTTCGCGCGCAGCCGGTTCCGGTGCCCCGGAACCTGGGACGGTTGCCCAAGCACGCCGAACGGACCGTGACCGCGGACCAGGAGCAGCTGGCCGCGGTCATTTCCGGTCGGCTTCGTGGTTGGCGCAGGAGCATCCGGGTCAAGGACGAGATCACCGAAATCTCGGCGGAGAAGGGCTATCTGCGCGAGTTCGGGAACCTGGTCTTCCACCTGTCCCTGGTGGGACTGTTGGTCGCGTTCGCGGTCGGCAAGCTCTTCGGATACGAGGGCAACGTCATCGTTGTCGCCAACAACGGTCCAGGATTCTGCTCGTCATCGCCGGCGGCCTTCGACTCGTTCCGGGCCGGCAACACCGTCGACGGCACCAACCTGGATCCGGTCTGCGTCAAGGTCAAGGATTTCAGGGCCACGTACCTTGCCTCCGGACAGGCGCATTCCTTCGAATCGAATATCGAGTTCCAGGCCGGAGACGACCTGCAGAACAATGTGTGGCGGCCGGACAGGCTGGCCATGAACCATCCGCTGCGCGTCAACGGCAACCGTGTCTACCTGCTCGGTTACGGCTACGCGCCCACGTTCACGGTCACCTTCCCGGACGGACGCTCACGCAGCGAGACCATTCAATGGCGACCGGATGACCCCACCACGCTGCTGTCCTCGGGAGCAGTGCGCATCGATCCGCCGGCCGGTACCTACCCGGATCCCAATGTGCGTCGCAAGAATCAAATCGCCATCCAGGGTTTGTTCGCACCCACCGAACAACTGCACGGCACCCTGCTCTCCTCGAGCTTCCCGGAGATGCGTAAGCCTGCGGTGGCCATCAACATCTATCGGGGGGACACCGGGCTGGACTCGGGGCGGGCGCAGTCGATCTTCGAGCTTGACCCCCGCATGATCGAGCAGAAGCGCCTCAATCAGGTCGCGCGCGCCAACTTGCTGCCCGGGCAGTCGGTCAAGCTCAATGACGGCACGATCGTCAAGTTCGACGGCGCCGTCAACTTCGTGAATCTGCAGGTGTCGCGTGATCCCGCCCAACTGTGGGTGCTGATCTTCGCGCTGACCATGATGGCGGGCTTGGTGGTGTCGCTCGTCATCAAGCGCCGCCGGGTTTGGGCGCGGCTGACCCCGGGCGCCGCCGCGGGTACGGTAAACGTCGAGCTGGGAGGGCTGGCACGCACCGACAGCTCCGGCTGGGGCGATGAGTTTGAGCGGTTGTGCGATCGCTGCCTTGAGGGCTTCCCCCCGCTGGGCGCAGCCGGGGCCGGCAATGGCCACAAAGATGAGGATGCCGAATGAATTCGACCAATATCGACGTGAATCTGGCCAAGTTCTCCGACTACGCCTTCACGTCGGCGATCGTGGTGATGGTCGGTGCGCTGGTGCTGTTGGCCATCGAGTTGGCCTACCGGCAGAGCAACAAGACCGCCCAGCGTGAGCTCGTCAGCTCCGGTGGTGAGGTGGTGTCCGCCAACCAGAATCAGCCGGGTCTGGTGGTGCCGCAGGGCAAGCGTCCGCTCGCCGAGCGGGTGGGTGGCTCCGGGTTGGCCCTTGTCTACCTGGGCATCGGGTTGCTGTTGCTGTGCATAGTGCTGCGCGGCGTGGCGACCACCCGGGTGCCCTGGGGCAACATGTACGAGTTCATCAACCTGACGTGTGCGTGTGGTCTGGTGACGGCGGCGGTAGTGCTGCGCCCTCGCGCCAACAGCGCAGAAGGGCGCCGGGCGCTCTGGGTCTTCGTGCTGATTCCGGTGCTCATCCTGCTCACGGTCTCCGGGCGGTACCTCTACACCTATGCCGCCCCGGTGATGCCGGCGCTGCAGTCCTACTGGCTGCCCATTCACGTCTCCGTGGTGAGCCTCGGATCGGGTGTCTTCCTGGTCGCCGGGGTGGCAAGCATCCTGTTCTTGGTCAAGATGTACCTGCCCGACAACCCATTTGTTCAGCGGTTGCCCGACGCCCAGGCCCTGGACCGATTGGCATATCGGACCACCATCTTCGGCTTTCCCATCTTCGGATTCGGCGTGATCTTCGGTGCTATCTGGGCCGAGGAGGCGTGGGGGAGGTTCTGGGCATGGGACCCCAAGGAAACCGTCTCCTTTGTTGCCTGGGTTATCTACGCCGCGTACCTGCACGCACGATCCACCGCCGGCTGGCGGGACAAGAGGGCCGCGTGGATCAACGTCGCCGGATTCGTGGCGATGGTGTTCAACCTGTTCTTCGTCAACCTGGTGACGGTTGGTCTTCACTCGTACGCTGGTGTGAGCTAACGAACTGTTCCGCCAGATCGGTTCATCACACCTGCGATAGGGTGCGATGCTGAGTCGTTCCGAACAGTTGTTCCGAACGCTCCGTGTCCGAACTGCACATCCAACCAATGCATTGGGGGATCGATGTCTGACTATCCCGCGCACCGCGCGCCGGATGGACCGTCGCCATACGCCGACGAGGCGCAGGGTGGACCAACGGCCCCGCCGTGGGCAGCTCAGGAGCCTGCGCAGCCGGTGATGTACGGCCAGAGCACGCCGCAGCAGCCTCACGAGATGACCCAGCAATTCCAGGCGGTCCCGTTCCAGGATCCATTTGCGCCACAGCAGGACATCGCGGGCTTGGGACACGATCCTTCGGTGCCTTCGCTGAACACCCTGGGTGGTTCGTTCGCGCCGCTCGATTTCACGCCGTCGGGTGGGCATGAGAGCGCCGACCCCACCGCGATCGGAGCGGCAGGGTCGGCGGTCGGCGCGGGAGGTTTCAGGGCCGACAACCGGTTCAGTGACTCCGCTGAGCAGCCCCAACAACAGACGCCGTTCACGGCTGATCGCTGGGGCGGCGACACTCCCGCCACCGGCATTCCGCAGCAGACCCAGCAGCCTCCCGTCGGCGGCTCCCGGTACTACACCCCGGTCGGCGGCCAGCAGACCGGAATCGGTGCCCAGATCCGGCCCGAGCTACCGCCATCCTCGCGTGACCTGTCTACCTCCGCGTTGCTGCGCCCGCACAAGCCGGCGCCGTCCGCGGGGTGGCGTAAGACCGTCTACCGCGCATCTTTCGGGACGATCAACCTCGGTGAGGGCACCAAGAAGACAGAGGAAAACGACCTCGTCGCCCAGGTGAACCAGCCGCTGCAGGGCTGCTACAAGATCGCTCTGCTGAGCCTCAAGGGCGGTGTCGGCAAGACCACCGTCACCGCAACTCTGGGTGCTACCTTCGCGTCCATCCGCGGTGACCGTGTCATCGCCGTCGACGCCAACCCGGACCGTGGCACGCTGAGCCAGAAGGTGCCGCTGGAAACCCCGGCGACGGTGCGCCACCTGTTGCGGGACGCCAACTCGATCCAGCGCTACAGCGATGTTCGCAGCTACACCTCGCAGGGGCCGAGCCGCCTCGAGGTGCTCGCGTCGGAAAGTGATCCGGCGGTATCCGAGGCGTTCAGCGCCGAGGATTACTCGCGCACCCTGGAGATTCTTGAGCGCTTCTACAGCGTGGTGCTCACCGACTGCGGTACCGGGCTCATGCATTCAGCCATGTCATCGGTGCTGGAGCAGGCGGACACGCTGGTGGTCATCAGCTCCGGCTCGGTGGACGGTGCCCGCAGCGCGTCGGCGACCCTGGACTGGCTGGACGCCCATGGGCATCGCGAGCTGGTGCGCCGTTCGGTCGCGGTGATCAACGCGGTGCGTCCACGTTCGGGCAAGGTCGACATGCAGAAGGTCGTCGACCACTTCTCGCGGCGGTGCCGTGCGGTGCGTTTGGTGCCGTTCGACCCACACCTGGAAGAGGGCGCCGAGATCAGCCTGGACCGGCTTCGGCCGCCGACGCGGCGCGCGCTCATCGAGTTGGCCGCTGTCGTGGCGCAGGGATTCACCGGTACGCAGCGCCAACAGCAGACGTTCCAGGGCTAGAGGCGTTGTGTGGCCTATCGGGCCGCATAACGTCAGTGTTCGGACGGATCGTCCCTGCTGATGCGCCAGAGAAATTCGGGATCGTCGTCGGGGCCGGTCACGCGAGTCTGCGGACGGGTCGGAACCGACTGGCTGATTCGCCACCCGGCGTAGACCAGCGCGCCGAGTACGACCGCGATGAGCACGTAATACACAAGAAAATCCTTCTGAAAGCCTCCTGAACAACTAACTCCGAATATACGCGCGGCCAAGGTTGGTGTTCGGCGCAGCGATAGGGTGGTGACGTGGCTGAACGGTCGCCGGGGAGCCGGCTCGCTATGGACATCGCGTTGTACACCTTGGCGCGGTTGGGTCTCGCGGTCGTCTTGACGCTCGTCATTTTCTGGCTGGCCCGGCTCATCGGGTATGAGGACTTTCCGTTGGCCATCGCGATCCTGTTCGCGTTGATCATTGCGCTGCCGTTGGGGATGGCGGTTTTCGCCCCGCTGCGTCGTCGAGTGACCGCCAGCATTGCCGTCGTCGATGAGCGGCGCCGGGCCGACCGTGCCGATCTGCAAGCGCGGTTGCGCGGCGAAAAGCCGAAAGACTCCTAACTCACTCTCCGCCGACGCGCCGTCTCGTGGCGGGGCTGTATCGAAGGCCGCCGTGGCGTGTCAACTTTTCTTGACACATTGAAGTTGTCAATCTATGTTGACAGGCATGAGTGACCTCGCGGCGGCCAATCTGGACGACGCCGTCAGCAGTACCGACCCAGCTGTGGGCCTGCGGGCGGTGCAGGCCCTGCGGCGTCTGTGTGAACGGCTGGAAGCGATCCACGTGACCAATGCCCGCAATCAGGGGTGGAGCTGGCAGGCGATCGCCGAGGCACTCGAAGTGAGCCGTCAGGCAGTGCACCAGAAATACAACCGCGTGAGGAAGTGAGTGGCCATGTTCGAGAAGTTCCAGAAGTCGGCGAAGGTCGCGGTGGTGCTCTCGCAGGAAGAGGCCCGCGACATGGACGAATCACGCATCGGGGCCGAGCACGTCCTGGTGGGTGTGCTGGACAGCGCTGGCGGACCGCTCTCAGCGCTGCTGAGTGAATACGGACTGACGGCAGATGGTGTGCGTGACCGGCTCCGCGCCGGATCCGTGCAGCCGCCGCTGGACGACGAGGACGCCGAGGCGCTCAGGGCGATCGGCATCGATCTGTCTCAGGTACGGGAGAGCGTCTCGAAAGTCTTTGGCCCGCAAGCCTTCGACGAGGCCTTCGAAAAATCGGGGCGCCGCAAGGGCCGCATCCGTGGCTGGCGTCCGTTCGGGATGATCCCGTTTAACTCATCGGCCAAGAAGTGCCTGGAGCTGGCGCTGCGGGAGGCCATTGCGCACAAGGACAACTGGATCGGATGCGAGCACATGGTGCTGGGTATCTTGCGTGGCGGTGACCCGGTCGCACTGGCCGTCATCACCGAGCGGGTGCCCGCCGATGAACTACGGCACGCCGTGGTGGGCCTGCTCGATCAGGCCGCCTAGCTCAGCCAGGCGAGCGCCAAGGCGGTGAGAATCGCCCAGCCGAGCATGGCCAGCCCGGTATCGCGCAGCGTCGGGATCAGTGCCGGCCCTTGTGCTTTCGTTGCGACCGGCCGGGCGGCCTTGACCATCAGGGGCAACATCACAAGCCCCAGCAGATGCCATGGGTGACTGAAGCCCAGTCCGATGCTGACCAGAGCCGGGACCGCGAGCAGGGCCGGGAACAGGATTCGGGTGCGGGCGTCGCCCAACCGGACGGCCAGGGTGATCTTCCCCGACACGCGATCGGTGGGGATATCGCGCAGATTGTTGGCGACGAGTACGGCACTGGAGAAGCTGCCAATAGCCACCGCCAGCGCAATGCCGGTGGGGCTGATCGCCAGGATCTGTACGTACTCGGTGCCCAGCACCGCGACTAGCCCAAAGAACACAAATACCGCGATCTCGCCAAAACCGCTGTATCCGTAAGGTTTCGAACCGCCGGTGTAGAACCATGCCCCGGCGACACACGCGGCCCCGACGGCCACCAGCCACCATGCGGTTGTGATGGCCAGTGCCAAACCCGCTACCGCGCCCAGCGCCAGGAACACGATGGCGACGGCCTTGACCGCTGACGGTGACGCCAGTCGGGAGCCCACGAGGCGCAGTGGGCCCACTCTGTCGTCATCGGTGCCGCGGATGCCGTCTGAATAGTCGTTGGCGAAGTTGACGCCGATGATCATGCATACCGATACGGCCAACGCGAGAAGCGCTTTCCACCAGACCGCCGAGTCTGCTGCCGCCGCGGCACCGGTGCCCGCGATGACGGGTGCCACCGCGTTCGGCCAGGTGCGGGGGCGGGAACCTTCGATCCACTGTGCGATGCTGGCCATGCGGCAAATCCTGCCATGCAGCGATCTGGGTGTCTCAGGCGCGCTAGGGGAAGATCAGGCCTGGTGTCTTGGATACCGCCGCGGCGAAACGTGCCTGGACATCGGGCCAGTTCACCACGTTCCAGAATGCCTTGATGTAGTCGGCCTTGAGGTTCTTGTACTGCAGGTAGTAGGCGTGCTCGAAGACATCGAGGCCAAGTAGCGGAACGGTACCGAATGGCACGTTGGACTGCTGGTCGTACATCTGGAAGGTGAGCAGCCTCTTCCCTAGGGTGTCGTATCCCAGCCACGCCCAGCCGGAGCCTTGCACTCCGTTGGCCGCCGCCGAGAACTGGTCACGGAACTTGTCGAATCCGCCGAATTGCTGGTCGAGGGCACTGGCCAGCTGACCCTGTGGTTTGTCGCCGCCATCCGGCGACAGGTTCTTCCACCAAATCGAATGGTTCGCGTGCCCGCCGAGATTGAAGGCGAGGTTCTTCTCGAGTAGCACGATGGCCGCGTTGTCGCCTTTCTCGCGTGCCTGGGCGAGCTGTTCCACGGCGTCGTTGGCGCCCTTGACGTAGGCGGCGTGATGTTTGTCGTGGTGCAGTTGGTTGATTTCGCCGGAGATATGCGGCTCGAGAGCTGAATAATCCCAGTCGAGATTTGGTAATTGATACACGCCGCTCGTCTCCTTTGTTGGGGCTGTTTGCTCGTGGGACTGGCCGGCGCACGACGCGAGTGCGAGGGCGCCCGCGGATGCGGCCGCCATCACCAAGAATTGCCTTCGATGTAGTTGATACTCAATCGAATTCACGACTCCACGGTAGTCGCGGTGGGTGTTTCGTCAAGGCCCGTTGTGCGAATCTGTCGAAATCGGGAGATCCCCGGTTTCGGCGAATTCTTCCGGGAACTATCTCGGCCATTTGGACGACTAATTAAATGCGGAGTGTGTTCTCTCACCCCTGGATGGATTGGGGCTCAGACGATAAACGACAATAGCGGCATGCTCGCGGTGATAGGTGGAAGCGGTTTCTATTCGTTCTTCGACAAACCGGTGCGGACCGTTACCCCGACGACGCCGTACGGTCAGCCCAGCGCACCCATCACGATCGGGCTGGTGGGGGAGCGGGAGGTGGCGTTTCTGCCGCGGCACGGCAGCCGTCACGAATTCTCGCCGCACACCGTGCCGTACCGCGCCAACATGTGGGCGTTGCGGGCGCTGGGTGTGCGCAGGGTGTTCGCGCCCTGCGCGGTGGGCAGTCTCACCGCCGATCTAGGACCCGGTGCCATCGTGGTGCCCGATCAGCTGGTGGATCGCACCAGCGGACGCGAGCAGACCTACTTCGACGGCGGCGGCATCCATGTCGAGTTCGCCGACCCGTACTGCCCCGAGCTACGTGGGGTGTCCCTACAGCCGGGTGCCGTCGACGGCGGCACCATGGTGGTGGTGCAGGGGCCGAGATTCTCGACGCGTGCGGAAAGCCGTTGGTACGCGTCGCAGGGCTTCACCCTGGTCAATATGACCGGCTATCCCGAGGCAGTGCTGGCCCGTGAACTCGAAATCTGCTACGCCGCAATCGCATTGGTCACCGATCTGGATGCCGGTGTCGAGCATGGTCAGGGCGTTCGGGCGGTGGACGTGTTCGCCGAGTTTGAACGGAACATCGGCGGATTCAAGGAGCTGGTGCGCGCCGCGGTCACCGCTACGGAATCCGTCCAGACGTGCGGGCACTGTCGCGCGCATGACGGCGTCAAGCTCCCCATCGAGCTTCCCTAGGGGGTGTAGCGGGTCTGTCCGTGCGGGTTTTGGCGAAGGAGAGAACCTTTGACGGCGTCACCCGGTACACCATGGCGAACTGGTCACCTTCCCCGAATCCGCCCTCGTTTGGCGTGAATTTCCAGTCCTCGGCGTACTTTTCGAAATAGGCATCGGCGAGGTTCTGCAGTGCGGCCGAGTCGACCACCCGTTCCGTGGTCCCTCGACGACGACGTCGTGCCCCTGGTTCCAGGTATTCACGCCGGTGGCGACCGTCACCGCGGCATTCGATTCCAGATTGCGGGCCCACGAGCGGGGTCCTATGCGGGCTGCCGTCGGGGCGCACCGTGCCGATCCAGTACAGCTCGGCAGCGGCCAGCAGCGCCGACACCTCGCTCCAGGCAGGCGCGCCGGCGCCGGGCCCGCTGAACCGCTGATCAAGACGAGAGGTAAGGGTCATGCGGATACAGACCCGACCCGGCGTCAGTATTCATCGCGGGTACCGTAACGCCATGCGTGATTCGGTCACGGTGCACATCGCGGCTCCCGCCGAGAAGATCTGGGGACTGGTCAGCGATATCACCAACACAGGCAAGTTCAGCCCGGAGACCTTCGAGGCCGAGTGGCTCGACGGGGCCACCGGCCCGGCGGTGGGCGTGCGCTTCCGCGGTCATGTGAAGCGCAATCAGAAGGGGCCCGTCTACTGGACGGTGTGCCGGATCGTCGAGTGCGACCGCGATCGCTCCTTCGGTTTCGCGGTGCTCTGGCCTAACGGAAAGACGGTCAACACCTGGCGCTATCGCTTCGAGCCCGCCGGTGACGGCACCGAGGTCACCGAATCCTTTGAGCTGACGCCGACATTGTCGCTGCGTATCTACTGGGCATTGCTCGGCTGGGCGCGCGGGCGCACCAATCGAAACGGCATGCGTGAGACCCTGAACCGGATCAAGGCGGTGGCCGAGGCGGTGTGACTACCGGGCGTTCAGCGCCGATAGCCCGCGTCCTTGCGCCCACACCGCGCTCTCCACAAAGTGGTTGTCGTAGGTCTCCTGTGCCGTCTGCAGCTCGCTGATGTCGGCCTGTCCGTGCACGATTCGGTCCAGCAGTCGGAAGTAGTCGAAGCGTTGGACGCCGGGGGAGAGCACCGTGAAGATGTCGACATCGCTGTCACCGGTGGCGCCGAAGGCATGTGGCATGAGCCGCGGAACCAGCAGGGTGTCGCCCTGCTCCAGGATTTCGATGCGATCTCCGGCCAGGATTTCCAGTCGCCCGGATACCACGTAGAACAGCTCGGTGGACCGGGTGTGGAAATGCGGGGCGGCGCCGTTGGCGCCCTTCGGGAGGGAGACGGTGAGTACGCTGACTGCTCCGCCCGCTGCCTCGGAGTCCAGCACCAATCCGGTCAAGTTTGCGGCGGCGGTGCTGACAATCTCCCGATCCCCGTTCCGAACCAGCGGCGCGGAACCCGACTCAAACTCCTGGCGTGCCATGGTGGTCCACGCTATGGGCTCAAGCAAGCTTGAGGTCAAGAGAAGCGTTTGACAAGGGCGCGGCGGTCCAGTTTCCCGATTCCGCGCCGGGGTAGTTCGTCGAGGAGGTGTAGTTCGCGCGGTGCCGCGGTGCCATCGAGCGCCGCGGTGACGTGCTCCCGCAGATCCTCCAACGTCGGGGTGCCTGCCGCCGAAGGCACCACCGCGGCGGCGACGCGTTGGCCGAGCCGGCCGTCGGGCACGCCGAAGACGGCGCATTCGGCTACCAGTGGATGAGCGCCAAGGGCCGCCTCCACCACCTGTGGGACCACCGTGAGCCCTCCGGTACTGATGGCTTCGTCCAAACGTCCCAGCACCCGGAGCCGGCCGTCCTCGAGCTCGCCGAAGTCGTCGGTATGAAACCACCCGGGTTCGGCAAAGGCTTTGTGGTCTGGCATGTTTCGATATCCCGCTGCCACGGTGGCGCCGCCCAGACTGATACGTCCTTCTGGGCCGACGCGCACCTGGACTCCGCTGAGGGCGACCCCGTCGTAGACGCACCCTCCGCAGGTCTCGCTCATGCCGTAGGTGCGCACTACGGGGACGCGCGCTTGAGCGGCCTTGATGGCCACGGTGGCGGGTAGGGGACCGCCGCCCAACAGGACTGCGTCAAAGGAGGCCAGCGCTTCCGATGCTGCCGAGTCGTCCAGTGCTTTCACCAATTGTGTTGCGACCAAAGAGATGTATCGCCGACTCCCGGTCATCTCGGTGGCCGCCCGCACAAAGTCGGAGATGGAGAAGCCGGCTGATACGTCGAGCACAACGGGATCGGTTCCGGCCTGGATGCTGCGCAGCAGCACTTGCATTCCGGCGATGTGGTGGGGTGGCAGCGCCAACAACCATTGGCCGGTACCGCCCAGGCGTGCGTGCGTCGCAGCACCACTGGCGGCAAGAGCCTCGCGGGTAAGCATGGCGCCCTTGGGGTTTCCCGTTGTGCCCGAGGTCGACACCACTATCGCGACGTCCTCGGCGATGGGCTCGTCGGCGGAGAGCTCGGAGGCGAGGAGGTGTGCTTGATCGGCGTTGTCGGCGGGCACAGGCAGGACCGCGTCGCCGCGACCGTCCAGGAGTTCAGCCAGGCGGGGCAGCAGCCCGAGCATTGTCTGCCCGCTGGGTACGGGCAGGGCGCGCAGCAGCCGTGTCACGCGGGATGGTCTGTTGCCTGACCGGAGCCGTTCTCATCGTGTTCCGCGGGCTCGCGTGGATCATCAAGGGGCCAGCCCTTTTTGGCCAGCCGCTCACGGACGCGTTCGATGTCCTCGCCGGTGGGCAGCTCGTCGGTGACCTGGGTGATGAGAACCGCGATGTCGATGTTGTCGAAGTCGCCGCGGGCCATTAGTTCGCGGGCCACGGTCTTGACCTCGTCGTTGCTCAAGCGGCGTCCTAGGAGCGCCAACAACGGGACATAGTCGGGTGGCGGGACGCCCTCGGGGTACCCCGCCCGAAGCCAGGTGACGATCTTGCTCAGAAATGCGTTCACGGCCTCTAACTCCTGTAAGGACGGGCGGCCGTCCTGGATCTTGTCGACTGCCTAGCGATCGTAGTGCCGTTGAGGCCCATTGTCGCCAGTGGAAAACCTAGCGGTACTCGGTGCTGAAACTAACAAGCAGCCCGAACAGTCCGCACCCAGAAGGTTAACGGAATGTGAACTCCTTGCGGGAAATATCAAACTGGCCGGTCAGCGCCCAAACTTCGTCTGTCATCAGCTGGTCAAAGTCAAGGCCTTTGCCCCAGAATTAGCGCCATGGACGCAACCATGATCATCCTGGTGCTGCTTATTGCCACAGCACTGGCTTTCGATTTCACCAACGGGTTTCATGACACCGGTAACGCCATGGCCACGTCCATCGCAACAGGCGCACTCAAGCCCAAGACCGCGGTTCTACTGGCCGGCGTCCTGAACCTCGTCGGCGCCTTCCTCTCCGTCGAGGTCGCCGTCACCGTGACCACCTCGGTGATCAAGGTGCAAGACAGCAAGACGGGGCACCTACTGCCCAACATCACCCCGTCCACGGGATTGACGATCATCTTCGCGGGCCTCATCGGCGGCATCCTGTGGAACCTGCTGACCTGGCTGTTCGGTATCCCGTCCAGCTCCTCGCACGCGCTCTTCGGTGGCCTTATCGGTGCGGCCCTGGCCGCCATCGGCACGTCGGGCGTCAAGTGGGACGGCATCCTGCAGAAGGTGATCATCCCCGCCGTCGCCGCCCCGCTGATCGCGGGCCTCGTCGCCGCCGCGGGCACCTGGCTGGTCTACCGGATCACCCGCAACGTGGTGAAGAAGCGCCGTGAGGAAGGCTTCCGCTGGGGCCAGATCGCGACCGCGTCCCTCGTCGCGCTGTCGCACGGAACCAACGACGCGCAGAAGACCATGGGTGTCATCGCCTTGGCGCTCATCACCACCGGCCACCTGACCGGCAATGTGAAGGAGACGGGCCTGCCGTTCTGGATCATCGCCAGCTGTGCGCTCGCCATCGGCCTGGGCACTTACCTCGGTGGATGGCGGGTCATCCGCACCCTGGGCAAGGGTCTGGTCGAGATCGAGTCCCCGCAGGGTCTTGCTGCCGAAGCGTCCTCGGCCGCGATCATCCTGAGCTCGAGCGCCGCGGGCATGGCACTGTCCACCACCCACGTTGCGACCGGCTCGATTCTCGGTACCGGTGTTGGTAAGCCGGGTGCCGAGGTGCGCTGGGCCGTGGCAGGCCGCATGGTGCTGGCCTGGCTGGTCACTCTGCCCGCCGCAGGCATCGTCGGCGCACTGTCCTACTGGCTGTCGCATCTCATCGGAAACCTCACGACCCCGATGGTCGGCGACCTGATCATCTTCGCCCTACTGGTGGTGCTCTCCGGTTACATGTGGTGGCGCGCCCAGCAGGAGAAGGTCGACTCCAGCAACGTCAACGCCGACTGGGACGACTCCACCAACTCGGTGGTGCCTGCTGATAGTCGCGAGGTCGAGGTCGGAGCGTCCGCCGAGGTCTCGGGCAAGGATGCTTCGAACAAGGACTCCGCCAACGACACGGCTTCGGTCTAACCGAACTCAGCGAATCAGACCTCAACGGAAGTAAGGAATCCTCGATGAACTACTTGGAAGCCCTCGGCAAGGTGCTCGCGGTGGGGTTGATTCTCGGTGCGGGTCTGCCGGCGGTCTTCGCCGCGGGCCTGGTCGCCTACTCGTCGGGTGCCGGTGGCGCCCACGACGACGGCACCGTGGTCGCCCCCAACCCGGTCGTGAAGTTCCTCGGGCTGGCGCTGTTCACTCTGGTCGGCGCGGTTGTCGTCGTGGCTCTGCTGTGGATCACCCGAACGACGATCATCCACCACACCGGCGTCGACTTCTTCCCGTTCCTCAAGAAGTAACCGAGACACCGCAAAGACACCCGGCGGGAGCTACCGCCGGGTGTCTTTGCGTAGTGGGTGGTCGGCCGGGATCTGCACGAAGATCAGCGTGACACCGTCGGGCGCCGCGACATGCATCTCATGTAGGCCCCACGGTTCCTGTTGTGCGGCACGGGCTATTGCGGCCCCACGGCTTTCGAGGTCGGCCTGCGTCGCATAGACGTCGCGAACCTGGAGCCAGAGCGCGCCCGGAAAAGCCGTCGGCGGACCGTCAGGGCGACCATGTCCGGCGATCTCGATGAGGGACTGGCCGGCGAAGAACACCATGCCTGCCCCGTAATCACGCGCGACGGCCAGCCCCAACGTCTCGCGATAGAACGCCAACGTCGCGTCATAGTCCTTAGGCCGCAACAGTATTCGGCTGGACAATATCTCCATGAGCCGTGTCTACCACGGTGGGCAGTATTAGCCCAGGGTTTCGGGCCCCGATCGCGCCATGCGAGTCACCAGCTCGGGTGCCACCGCGTTCACCGTCGCGGCGAGCACCGAGAAACGCGGGGCGATCCGGGCGGGCCGCACGCGCGCGGCCAGCACCATCCAGTCGGCCGCCTCGGCAGAGGTCAGCGCCGGCGCATCGGTGAACGCGTCGGTGGGCGCGATCATCGGGGTACGTACCAGGGGGAAGTAGAGCGTGCTGGTGTGCACGTTGTACTTGCCGTACTCGGCGTCAACGATTCGGCTGACCGTCGACAGCGCCGCCTTGGACGCGTTGTAGACGGCGAACTTGGGCACCACATCGTTCAGCACACCCCAGGTGGCGACGTTGATGATGTGCCCGCTGCGCCGCTCGACCATGCCGGGGGCGAACCCGCGGATCAACCGCAGCGGCGAGAAGTAGTTGAGCTGCATGGTGCGCTCGGCATCATGCCAGCGGTCCAGGGATTCGTGGGTGGCGCGCCGAATGGAACGCCCGGCGTTGTTGATCAGGACGTCGACGCCACCGTGGCGTTCGGTCACGGTCTCAACGAGCTTGTCGATGGCATCCAGGTCGGACAGGTCGCACGTGATGGCGTCGGCCTCGCCGCCGTCGGCGGTGATGCGGGCCGCGACCTCGGCCAGCAGGTCTTCGCGGCGGGCGACGACGATGACCTTGGCGCCGAGCTTGCCGAAACGGTAAGCGGCTTCCTCGCCGATGCCGGAGGAGGCGCCGGTGATGAGCACGCGCTTGCCCTTGAGCGAGACCCCGTAGTTGGGATCGAACTTGGCCCTAAGGAGTGAGGGGCTGGGATATGGCTGCATGGCCGCGCGCGCGATGGCTGTACTGACGCGACTGCTGACCGAGTTCTTACTCACGAGTAAGAACTGTATTCCCCTTCCGTCGCGTGCGAAATGCTGGGTCCCGGTGACATTGATCTCGCCCGGTTTCACGCGCTGGCGGTGTCCTACGCTGGCCTCACTCAACCCTATGACGACAAGGACGTGGCTTATGGGATCGCTGGCGGGTAAGACCATCATCATGTCGGGAGGCAGCCGCGGTATCGGGCTGGCCATCGCGCTCCGCGCGGCACGGGACGGCGCCAACGTGGCGATCATGGCCAAGACCGCGGAACCGCATCCCAAGCTTCCCGGCACCATCTACACCGCCGCCGAGGAGATCGAGGCGGCCGGTGGTCACGCTCTGCCCCTGCTGGGAGACGTCCGTGACGACGAGGTCGTCGTGTCGGCGGTAGCTCAGACGGTCGAGAAGTTCGGTGGGATCGACATTGTGGTCAACAATGCCAGCGCGCTGAATCTTGCTCCCTCGGAGTCGATTTCGATGAAGGCCTACGACCTGATGCAGGACATCAATGCGCGGGGCGCGTTCTCGCTGTCCAGGTCGGCGATCGGGGCACTCAAGGAGGCCGACAATCCGCACATCCTGACGCTGTCGCCGCCGATCACCCTGGATCCCAAGTGGTTCAGCCGGACCACCACCGCGTACACCATCTCCAAGTTCTCCATGAGTCTGGTGGCCATCGGTTTGGCCGCCGAACTGCGCGAGTACGGCATCGCGTCGAACTCGCTGTGGCCGCGCACCACGATCGACACCGCCGCCATCCGAAACATCCTTGGTGCGGAGCTGGTTGCGCGTTGTAGGTCTGCGGAGATCATGGCCGATGCCGCGTACGAGATCCTGATCAAGCCCAGCCGTGAGGTCACCGGAAACAGCTTCATCGACGACGAGGTACTCCGAGAGGCAGGCGTCACCGACTTCTCGCAATACCGTCAGTGCGCCGAAGAGGACCTCGAGCTCGACTTCTGGATGGAAAGCGCCTAGTCCTTGTCCGCCAGCATGCGCAAATGTCCCTGAAAGCGTTCATATTTGGCACGTTTGCGCATGATCGCGGATGCGGGTGGGGGTAGTCGGCCCCTTAGTAATGCCAGGGGTAGGGCGACCAGTCCGGCTCGCGCTTCTCCAGGAACGAGTCGCGGCCCTCGACGGCCTCATCGGTCATGTAGGCCAATCGTGTTGCCTCACCGGCGAATAGCTGCTGTCCCACCAGTCCGTCGTCGGCGAGGTTGAAGGCGTATTTCAGCATGCGTTGCGCCTGCGGTGACTTTCCGTTGATGGCGTCCGCCCACTCAAGCGCGACGTTCTCTAGCTCCGCGTGGTCGACGACCTCGTTGACGGCACCCATGTGATGCATCTGTTCGGCGGTGTACGGCCGACCCAGGAAGAAGATCTCGCGGGCAAATTTCTGCCCGACCATCTTGGCCAGATACGCGCTGCCATATCCGCCATCGAAGCTGCCCACATCGGCGTCGGTCTGCTTGAAGCGCGCGTGTTCGCGGCTGGCCAGTGTCAGGTCGCACACCACGTGCAGGCTGTGTCCGCCACCGGCGGCCCAGCCATTCACCAAGGCAATCACCACCTTTGGCATGAAACGGATGAGGCGCTGCACTTCCAGGATGTGTAGACGGCCCGCACGTCCAGGGTCTACGGTCTCGGCGGTTTCGCCCCCGGCGTACTGATATCCGGTGCGGCCCCTGATGCGCTGATCGCCGCCGGAACAGAATGCCCAGCCGCCGTCTTTGGGGCTCGGGCCGTTCCCGGTGAGTAGTACCGCTCCCACATCGGAGGTCATCCGTGCGTGATCCAGCGTGCGATACAGCTCGTCAACGGTGTGTGGCCGGAACGCGTTGCGCACCTCGGGCCGATCGAACGCGATCCGCACGGTGCCTTTTTTGACGCCTTCTCCGGAGCCGGGCTCGACGTGCCGGTGATAGGTGATGTCCGTCAGGTCGTCGAACCCTGGCACCGGCTGCCAGCGCGTCGGGTCGAAGGGATTGGCGGTCTGCCCGTGCTCTTGGGTCATGGCTCCGACTCTAGAGGCCGCCTTGTCGGTGGTCGGCCGAAGCTACCCGTGAACGACTAGGCCGCGGCCTGTGCTGCCGACGACGTCGTCCACTGGGTGAAGAGACCCGGAGGCGGCTGTTGGCACCACGCCCACTTGCCGCCTTCCTTGCGGAACTGGTTCGGCTTGGTCTGGGTTTGGGTGCCGGCGCCGCCGAAGCTGTAGGTCGCGGTGATATCCCCGGTGGCGCTGTCGCCGACGACCTTGATGTTGTCGATCGCGAACTTCTCCACCGTGGTGGATTCGCGGATGACCTGCAGCACGGTGGTCGAGTACGCGAACTGGTCGCGGTTGACGATCGCCCGCACGAGGGTGGCGCGTTCACCGCTTCCTGCGCTGGGGAAGTGTTGTGCCACATCGCTGGACAGCGTTGAGGTGTCGCCGTACATGAGCGCTTGCTCGGCGCCACGCCAGGAATTGACCGAGGGGACGAGCTTGGAGTCGGCGGTGCGGCTGGACACCTGGTACCGCGGGCACGTCAGGGCGTTGCCGGCGTCCAGGTCGAGGCTGCCGAGGGCCTTGCCCATCTGGGCCGTCACCTGGCGGATCTGTTCCTGATCGCTGACGGTGGGGGCCGTCGTGGTCTGGGGAACTTCGGTGGGTTTGGTGAGTGTCTGGTAGACGGTGCACCCGGACAACGCGGTAGCAAGCGTGGCTGCCACCACTACCGAACGCGCTGTCCTACGGAAATGTGTGGCATGCACCTGAGCCATCGTTGAATACCTTCCCCATGAGATATGTCAGTGACCAGATCATTACCCTGGCTTAAGAAATCTAACTCATGGTGGTGTGGCTGTATTCCCGCCCCGTGACCAGTTGTCAGCGCTGCTTGATCCGGTGGCGGCTCAGAATGGAGATCCGGTTGAAGGTGTTGATCATGATCGCCGACCACACCAGCGCCGATACCTGATCGTCGGACAGGTGTTCGCGCACGGCGGCGTACTGCTCGTCACTGAGGTGCTGGTCGGTGACTTCCGTCACGGCTTCGGCGATCGTCAGGGCCGCGCGCTCCACATCGCTGAACAACTCGGCCTCCTGCCACACCGGTAGTACGGCGATCCGCTGAGTGGACTCGCCTTCCTCCAGCGCGATCCGGGTGTGTAGGTCAAGGCAAAACAGGCAGCGGTTGAGCTGCGATACCCGGATGTTGACCAATTCCAGCGTCGTTCGCGTGAGCCCGGCTTCGGCGGCGCGCGTGCGGAGCTCGGCGGCGGCCTTGCTCAGCCCCTGATAGACGGAGGGAGTTTGTTTGTCGATGTAGACGCGATGTTCGCTCATTCCTGGCGCGCCTCGACCGCCGCCAGTGCCTCCTGGGTGACGGGGCTGAGGATGTCGTCGAACTCGTGGTGCTTGCCGACGAACTTCCTGATGTAGGGGCAGACCGGCACGATCCTGCGCCCCGTGGACCGCGTGGACGTCAGTGCGGACTGCACCAGCGTCCCGGCGAGGCCGCGACCACCGAACTGCTCGTCGATCTCGGTGTGAAAGAAGATCCGTACCCCAGTGCCGTCCAGTGCGGTATCCAGGTATTCGGTGAATCCTGCGAGCTCACCGTTTGGCGTTATCTCGAATCGACAATTGGCGGGCGCGTCGGCGACGGTGGCGTCGGATTCGCCCATGGTGAGCCACTATGCCGCACGTTTGGTGAATTCGGCCGATGATGGTGACATGAGCAATACCGAGACCACGCCGACGGAAACCCGATGCGAGGGTGGCCTATGTCCGCTGGATGCGGCCGGTCGCCCGGTGGTTGAAATACTCACTGCCCGAGAGGTTCCACTCGGCGGACCGCGCGCGATGACGGTGCTGCGGACGCTGCCTCAGGCTCAGCGCTCGCTGATCGGCGCCTGGTGCTTTGCCGATCACTATGGACCCGATGACGTCGCGCAGACCGGCGGTATGGATGTCGCGCCGCATCCGCATACCGGACTGCAGACGGTGAGCTGGCTGTTCACCGGCGAGATCGAGCATCGCGATAGCAACGGCGTGCATGCCATGGTGCGCCCGGGGGAGCTCAATCTAATGACGGGTGGTCGCGGTATCTGTCACTCGGAGGTGTCGACACCAGCGACCACCACGCTGCGCGGCATGCAACTGTGGGTCGCGTTGCCCAATGAATCTCGTTATGCAGCAAGAGATTTCCAGCATTACGCGCCCGAGGCAGTGGTGGCCAGTGGGGTTAGTGTGCGGGTTTTTCTGGGAGCGTTGGCGGGTCAGGTGTCACCGGTGCATACCGCCACGGCGCTGCTCGGTGCGGAACTGCTGCTGGAGCCGCGCAGCACGGTGCGATTCGATGTCGATCCGGGGTTCGAGCACGGCCTGCTGGTGGATACCGAGACCGTCGAGTTTGCGGGCACCCGGTTGTCGCGCGGTGAGCTGGGTTATGTGGGCACCGGAGTGGAGCAACTGGCCGTGGCCAACCCAACGGATGACACGGCACGTGCGATTCTGTTGGGCGGCAAGCCGTTCGGCGAGCAGATCGTGATGTGGTGGAATTTCGTCGGTCGCGATCATGATGAGATCGCGGGATTCCGCGAGGAGTGGCAGGCCGAGTCTGAGCGCTTCGGTCGTGTGGAGGGTTACCGGGGCGCGGTGTCCCGTCTGCCCGCCCCGCAGCTGCCGACAGTGCGGATGGTGCCGAGGCGCAACGCCCTGGCCGCCAATCCGGAGGGCTAGATGCCGAACAGAATCCTCGCGTACATCCGGTCCACTGCCTGGATGAGCTTTTTGCGTCAGTGGTGGACCGAACCGGTTCCCAGGGGTTGGTTGCGGGCGTTCTTGCACGCGCGCAAGCTTGATCGGACCGTCCGTAACCTCATCGGTGCGCATGCGCTGGTGTTCGCCGCGATCTGTATAGCCGTGCAGTTCAGCGACACTGGGCCGCGGAGCGCGGTGGGCCGCGTCATCGACGGCCTATGCGCACTCGGTGCGCTGGGATGGACCGTGCGCTGGGCGGCGGGGCCGTGGCCCTCCCTGCGCGAAGCGGTCGCATTCGTCGCCCTCGTCGATATCGGGATCGCCGTCGCGTGCTGGCAGGACTCGGATCCGCTGGCAGGTTTTGTGGGGACGGTGCTGTTCACGCCCGTCGGAGCGTACGTCAGCTTCTTTCTGGGAAACCGTCTGCTGGTGGCGCATGTGGCGTGGTGTGGCCCAGTGATCATCGTGCTGTCGGCCCGTCTGTTTGCCGAAGGCACGGTCGGCGCGGCGATGACCGCGCTGGTGAAGGTGACGAGCATGCTGCTGGTGGTGGTGTTGATACCGGTGGTCATTCAGTTCGGGATCGCGGTGGTGCGGCTGGACGCGCTTGCCGCTCAGCGTGATCCGCTCACCGGTCTACTCAATCGTCGTGGCATCTTCGGAGAATGGGAGCGTCTGCACAGCGGGCTGACGCGCAAGTATGGGCTGGAAGGCGATCTAGTCATCGCTGTTGCCATCATCGACGTCGATCGCTTCAAGTCGATCAATGACCGGCACGGCCACGGGACGGGCGATCAAGTGCTCGTCGAGCTGGCCGAGGCGCTTGCCGCAGAGGCGATCCGCGGGAACCTGGTGGGCCGCTCAGGCGGTGAGGAATTCCTCGTGGCGACGGTGTGCCCGGCGGAATCCGTCGCGGATTTCGCCGTCCGGCTCAGGGAAGCCGTGACAACGGCCGAGCCTGCAGGCATCGCCGTGACCGCGAGTGTGGGTGTGGCAGCACAGGCGGTCGCGAGCGTTGCGTCGGCAACGCCACAGGAGGCCATCGATGTGCTGACCGCGTGTGCCGACCGCGCCATGTACCAGGCAAAGCACAACGGTGGCAACCAATCCCGGATTCTGCATCCAGGCCTCGATCTCGATGGTCGTTACTTGTGGCAGCGGGGTGCCTAGCTTTCTGCCGGATCGAACCGGAACACCGCCGCGATCCCGGCGAGTGCCTCGAACTCGTCAGGGGTGCCTTCCTTGACCAGCCCGGCATTTCTGATGAAGCCGACTCCGGTGGGTACCTCGATCGGAAATGCGCGTAGCACCGGGCGAGAGTCCTCGGCAGAAAGCTCGACGATGCCGACCCGCTGAGTGTGGCGTCCCTGCGTCAGGGTGCCCGCTTTGGCCTTACGCGCGTTGGTGATCCAGGCTGATCCCGGAACTCCACCGACGGCATAGCGCTGCCCGTCGAGCGTGAATGGGGTGATAGGAGTCGAACGCGGCTTGCCGGACTTGGCGCCCGGGACGGTCAGGACCACCATCGGCAATTTGAGGCCTACCTTGTGTCCGCCGATGACGATCTTGTTGAAGTATTTGAGCCATTTGGGAACAGATTTGATGTCAACTGACATGACATTACGGTACGCCTGCGGTGTGTTGTTTGGCTAGGGGTTTGGCACCACATGCGTGGAATCAGAACCCGCTTTATGGAGCTAGCTGCGTGTGGTGTCTGCGAGTTCCGATCGTAGGTGTGCGGCCTGGTCGGCGATTTTCCGGCCACGCTGCGATGCGACGTCGGCAAGCGTGGCGCCCTGTTCTTGTGCGATCTGCGCCAGCTGACTGCCCTTGTCGCGGGCGTAATCGGCCAATTTGGGGGCCTTGTGGCGGGCGATCTCACCCAGCGTGGAGGCCCCTTCGCCTAGGGTTTCGGACACCTCATCCCAACGTTCACCGGCCTTCTCGGCCAACATCCTTGTGGCGTCGCCAAATTCATTCATTCTGTCGCTAAGGGGCTGCGGCGGGTGATTGGTGGTGGGGACGACCGACGCGACCACTTCGGCTGCGCGCCGAGTGGCCCGGCGGGCCCGCCACGATAGTCCCGGACGGCCCTCGGTGTCTACTCCCGCGATGATCAGGCCACCCAATATGGACGTGTTCTTCCAGAAATGAGCTCGTTGTTGAGCGCGCAGCGCGGGATCGGACTCCTGCCAGAAGCGGTTCTCGGCCAACGTAGTCGGCACGAGCGTGCCGGCGAGTACCAGTGCGGAGATCCGCGGCAGTTTTCCACTGGCCAACGCCAACCCGCCAATCAACTGCAGTGCCTTGTTGGCGCGCGCGTACACCTGCGGGTCATCCGGCAGATATCGAGTGGCTCGCTCGGGCAACACGTTCCGGACTCCGGACACCACGGGTTCGGCGGCAGGTGTCGCCGCCTCACGCCAACCACTTAAACCTGCGGTGATGAAATACGAGCCGAGCAGCGGGCGGGCAATGCGCCGAACCAACATGAAAACCTCCAACGCGATTGTGCGGATGTCTTATTTGGATCGGGCGCCATGCGGCGGCGCCCGCCGAGGAAGATCGGTTGGCGCCACCATCGCCAGGCAGTTCTTGCCGCTGATGCGAAGTTCTTACGGCACGCACGCGCCCGATTACCCACTCTAGTTTACGGTGTAAACCACGTGCTGGCAAGGTGCGCGAGGGCGACCACCGCGGCATGTGCAACCGCGGTGATCGCCCTTTGGCTCACGGGACTTGGATGTCCGCCGTGGTCAGGGGTCTTGCCCTACAGGATTTCGCCGAGGAGCAGGCGAGTCACCTGCTCCTCGCCACGACGGCGTTGAGACCCAGTTCGGAGAGCTTTCGTGAGGTGCCGGTGTGGCCCGACAGGATGGCCAGCAGGAGATGTTCGGTGCTAGTAAAGTTGTGGCCCAGCCGAAGTGCGGTATGCAGCGTGGCTTCCCTGGCGGGCTAGTTGCGGCGTGGCCGAGGGCGGAATCGTCTGCGCGCCGCGTGAACGGCTCCGACCGAACGGCCCAGCCGTGTCGCGACCTGCGCGGCGGTCGACGACGCGTCGAGCACCGTGTTGATTTCCTCCTTGGTCCAGGGCTTCTGCCAGTTCAGCGGATGATCCGAAGCGTCGGCGAAGTAGCGCTGAGAGCGCCGGGTGGCACGCTGGTTGATGGGTTCCCACCGTTCCCGTTCCGTGTCGCCGATCCGCCGCAGCCGCCGTGACTCCGCCGAGGAGCAGCCCCCGCACCGGCAACCCGATTGAAATCCCGCGACACCGTGAACCGTTGCCATGTCCTCTCCTTCGCGCATCGCGTACATCGCCGAGGGCAGACTGGCATCCGGCCACAAGGCTGCCTAGAACCGAAAGTCACTTTCAGGGCGGCCCGGTGGATCCGCTGAACAGCGTGCGACGATCGCAGGCGTGGAGCTGCCCGCGTTGGACGATGTGCTCGACCGGTTGTATGTCGTCGCGCTACCCATGCGGGTGCGATTTCGCGGCATCACCACCCGTGAAGTTGCGCTGATCGACGGCCCGGCGGGCTGGGGTGAGTTCGGCGCCTTCCCCGAGTACCAGGCCCCCGAGGCCTCCGCCTGGCTGGCCGCGGCCATAGAGGCCGCATACCGCGAGCTTCCCGCGCCGCGCCGCAGCCGAATCCCGGTCAACGCGACGGTGCCCGCGGTCGCCGCCGCAGACGTGCCCGAGGTGCTGGCCCGATTCCCGGGCGCCCAGACCGCCAAGATAAAGGTGGCCGAGCCCGGACAGACCCTCGATGAGGACATCGCGCGGGTCCAGGCAGTCCGCGCGCAGATTCACGCCGTGCGCATCGACGCCAACGGCGGCTGGACCGTTGAGCAGGCAGTCCAAGCGCTGACCGCGCTGACCCGCGACGGTGAGCTCGAGTACGCCGAGCAGCCGTGTGCCACCGTGGAGGAACTGGCGGAACTGCGCCGCCGTCTCCCGGGCGTGCCGATTGCCGCCGACGAAAGCATCAGGCGCGCAAGTGATCCGCTACGCGTCGCGCAGGCGCAGGCGGCCGATATCGCGGTGCTCAAGGTGGCGCCCCTCGGTGGTGTGGCCGCGCTGCTGGGGATCGCCGAGCGCATCGGCATGCCTGTGGTGATCTCCAGTGCGCTGGACAGCGCGGTAGGCATCGGAATCGGCCTGCGCGCGGCAGCGGCGCTCCCGGTGCTGGAACATGCCTGCGGATTGGGAACCGGAGGATTCTTCTTGGATGATGTAGCGGATGTGCCGCCTTTGGTGGACGGTCACCTCGCGGTGGCATCGTTCACCCCCGACCCGGCTCGGCTGGCCGCGCTGGCCGCACCCGCTGACCGGCGCGATTGGTGGCAGCACCGAGTGGCCGACTGCCACGCGCTGCTGAACCGGTAGGTTCAGTCAACGTGCCTCTCGCGAACATCAACGGCATCCAGATCAGCTACGACGATCGTGGACCCCTGGCGCTCGGCGCCTCGGGCGATCCTGTCGTCTTCATTTCCGGGCGTGGTGGCGCGGGACGCAGCTGGCACCTGCATCAGGTGCCGGCCTTCCGCGCTGCCGGGTACCGCACCATCACCTTCAACAACCGGGGGATACCGCCGACCACCGAGTCGGCCGATGGTTTCACCCTGCAGGACATGGTGGCCGACACCGCGGCACTCATTGAAGATCTCGGTGCGGCCCCGGCCCGGTTGGTGGGGTTCTCCATGGGTGCACTCATCGCCCAGGAGCTCGCACTCACCCGCCCCGATCTGGTGACCGCCGCGGTGTTCATGGGGACCCGCGGCCGTGAGGATTCCACGCGGTCGTTCTTCCGCAAGGCCGAGCTCGAGTTGTCCGCCTCAGGGGTCGAGGTACCACCGGCATACCAGGCGGCGATGCGCCTGCTGCTGAACTTCTCGCCGAAGACCCTGAACAACGATGTGGCCATCAAGGACTGGATCGACATGTTCACGCTGTGGCCGGAGCCGACCTCGGGCGGCATCGACCATCAGCGCAGCGCCATACCCGCCCCCGATCGGCCCGGTGCCTATGCGGGGATCAGCGTCCCATCGTTGGTCATCGGGTTCACCGACGATATGACCCTGCCGCCCTACCTTGGTAAAGAGGTGGCCGACGCGATTCCCGGCGGAAGGTACGTCGAGATCGCCGATGCCGGGCACCTGGGCTTCATCGAGCAACCCGACGAGGTCAACCGCGTGATCCTGGAGTTCTTTGCGAGCACCGCTCGGACGGTATGACACCCTGATGGCATGAACCCGTCGACAGCACAGGCCCACGCCGTCGTCGACGAGCTCATCCGCGGCGGCGTCCGCGATGTGGTGCTGTGCCCGGGTTCGCGCAATGCCCCGCTGGCCTTCGCGCTGCACGATGCCGATAAGGCCGGCCGGCTGCGTCTGCATGTGCGCATCGATGAGCGCACCGCCGGCTTCTTGGCTGTCGGGCTTGCCGCCGCCAGCCGCGCCCCGGTTCCCGTGGCGATGACGTCCGGGACGGCGGTAGCCAACCTGGGCCCGGCGGTGGTCGAGGCCAACTATGCCCGAGTGCCCCTGATCGTGCTGTCCGCCAATCGCCCCTACGAACTGTTGGGCACCGGCGCCAATCAGACCATGGAACAGCTGGGCTACTTCGGCACCCAGGTTCGCGCCGCCATCAGCCTCGGTCTGGCGGAGGAAGGTTCGGAGAAGATTGAGGCGCAGAATCCGCACTGGCGTTCGGCGACCTGTCGAGTCCTGGCTGCGGCCAAGGGATCCCGCACCGCCAACGCCGGGCCCGTGCAGTTCGACATCCCGCTGCGGGAACCGCTCGTACCCGACCGTGACGGGGTCCCGGTACTCGCGGGACGCCCCGGCGGCGCGCCATGGACGTATACCCCGGACGTGACGTTCGATGAACCTGTCGAGATCGACCTGACCCCCGATACTGTGGTGATAGCGGGGCACGGCGCGGCCGCACATCCGAATCTTTCGATGTTGCCCACGGTGGCCGAACCGACTGCGCCGCAACCCGATAACCCGGTTCATCCGCTGGCGCTCGCGCTGCTGCATCCGCAGCAGGTGATCATGCTGGGGCGGCCAACGCTGCATCGGCAAGTGTCATCGTTGCTGGCGGATAGCCGGATTCCGGTGTACGCGTTGACCACCGGGCCGCGCTGGCCCGATGTGTCCGGCAACTCGCAGGCTACCGGGACCCGGGCGATCACGTCCGGAATCCCGGATGCCGGCTGGCTGCAACGGTGCGTCCACGCGCACCAAAAGGCACTCGATGCGGTGCGTGGACAGCTGGGCGCGCACCCCCTCACCACGGGTCTGCATGTGGCGGCGCAGGTATGCGGGTGTTTGCGTGACGGGGACCAGCTGGTGCTCGGAGCCTCCAACCCGGTCCGCGATGCCGCCCTTGTCCCTTGGGGCGCCAAGGGTGTTCGCGTGCGCTCCAATCGGGGCGTCGCTGGTATCGACGGCACGATATCGACCGCGATCGGTGCGGCGTTGGCGCACAAGGGTGGCCGCACGGTGGCGTTGATCGGTGATCTCACCTTCGTGCACGACAGCTCGGGCCTGCTGATCGGCCCGACCGAGCCGCGGCCCGACAACTTGACCATTGTGGTCTCAAATGACAACGGCGGCGGAATTTTCGAGCTGTTGGAGCAGGGCGACCCGCGATTCCGCGATGTGTCCTCACGCATCTTCGGCACCCCGCATGATGTCGACATCGCGGCGCTGTGCCGGGCCTACCATGTGGATTCGCAATCCATCTCGGTCGAGGAGCTGGGTCCCGCACTGGACGAACCAGCCAGGGGTATCAGGGTTCTCGAGGTCAAGGCCGACCGCTCGACCCTGCGCGAGCTGCATGCCGCGATCAGGGCCGCTCTGTGAACCGGCGCTCCCGGGTCATCAAGAGAGTCCGGATCGGGGTGCTGGTACTGGCGGGATTGATGACCCTGCAATCACTGCTGTTGGTCGCCGGGGCCTGGCGCAATGACAAGGCCATCGAGCGGGATATGGGTGTCGCCTTGGCCGAGGTGCTCAGCGCGGGGCCGCGGCGATCCGCCATCGAGTTCGTCACGCCCGAACGCGTCACGTACCGACCGGAATTGGGCGTTCTCTACCCGTCCGAGCTCAGCCCGGGTATGCGGATCTACGTTGAATACAACAAGGCCAACCCGGATTTGGTTCGCGTACAAGGGCGTAACGCATCACTGTCGATCGTCCCCGCGGGCTCCATCATCGTGGTGGTGTGGACGGTTGCCGGGACGTTGTTGCTGGGGCTTGCCTGGATGCAGCGCCGCAGCCCTGCTCCCGTTCATGCTTAAGTTTGCGTGACGTATGCCTGGGGGCAACCTAACTGCCGGTTGACACTGACATGCTGTCGACGTGCGCATCGCGATCGTCGCCGAGTCGTTCTTGCCGAACGTCAACGGAGTGTCCAATTCGGTGCTGCGGGTGCTGGAGCACCTCCGCCGCAGCGGGCACCAGGCCGTCGTCATCGCGCCGGACAGCCCGCGCGGACAGACCCCCGCCGCCACCGAGCACGACGGCATTCCCGTGCACCGGGTGCCGGCGATCATGTTTCCCAAGGTGAGCACACTGCCGCTGGGAGTCCCACAGCCGCGCATGGTGCGGATCCTTCGTGAGTTTGCGCCCGATGTGGTGCACCTGGCTTCGCCGTTCGTGCTGGGATACGGCGGACTACGCGCCGCGCAGCACCTCGACATCCCCGTCGTGGCCGTCTATCAGACCGATGTGGCGGGATTCGCCGACAGCTACGGCGCCGGTTTCGCCGCGCGTGCCGCATGGCGCTGGACCAAGCATCTGCACGGGCGAGCCGACCGCACGTTGGCACCGTCCTCCTCTGCGATGGAAGACCTTGCCGTGCACGGAATCCCAAGGGTGTTTCGGTGGTCGCGCGGTGTGGACATCGAACGTTTCGCACCTTCGGCGCGTGACGAGGAACTGCGCCGATCCTGGTCGCCCCAAGGTAAGCCGATCATCGGGTTCGTCGGTCGGCTTGCTCCCGAAAAGCATGTGGAGCGCCTCGCCGTGCTGGCCGATCGTGATGATCTGCAACTCGTCATCGTCGGCGGCGGCGTGGAGCGAGAAGCACTCGAAAAACGGATGCCTACAGCGGTTTTCACCGGTGAGCTAACCGGTTCGGCGCTGTCGCGAGCGTACGCCAGCCTCGATGTCTTCATCCACCCCGGTGAGCATGAGACGTTCTGTCAGGCGGTGCAGGAAGCACTGGCCAGCGGAGTGCCGTCCATCGCGCCCGATGCCGGCGGCCCGCGCGACTTGGTGGTCCCAGGGCGCAACGGCATGCTGCTGCCGGTCGCCGACTTCGAGGCGCGGCTGGGCATGGCGGTCGACCATCTGGTGCAACCGGCGACGCGCAGCCGATTCTCGGCGGCCGCTCGCCGGGGAGTGCTCTCGCGCACCTGGCCCGCCATCTGTGATGAGCTGCTGGAGCACTACGCCGCCGCGGCGGGCACCACGCTGGGTCGCGGCATCATGACCGCCTGATCATTTCCTCAATACGCCCGCGGACTTGTCCAAAGGCGGGACGAGTAATTCTGCGGGGCAGCTAGGCCGCGGCCGAACAGCCGCCCGCGCGCGATTCCCGGAAACTGGTAACGGCCATGGGCGCAATGGTACGGTGCCGTTACGAGAATGCGAACGAATTGATCGTTCGGGGCGATTCCGTCACGGTCGGGCTAAGGCCTTCCTTGTGAGTTGGTGACGGCAACTACTGAGGTGGATCAGTGATGAATCACGGAGTTTGTGGCGACCAATCAGCTTGTTGCCATGCGGATTATGTCTCGACGGGCCCGTACCGTAGCGGCGCTGACGCGTTGCCGTTGTGGTCGTCCGCCCGGGCGGGCAGGTCATGACAATGGTGATACACGTTGATCGGCTCGGCCGATCATTTAATTCTGTTCGTGAGACCCGTGGCCTTTCATAAAGAAAACCGACCCTTTTGAGTGGCAAATAATGGAGGTGGCGGATCGGCGCTCCTCGGAGCGGGGCGAGACTAACAATCTCGTAATCGAATTGCGGCCCGTAGACATTGACCGTCAGGGCCGTCGGTATGGGGTGCCATATCGATTCCTCACAATGGCGCTGGAGACGACGAGAAACACCGCCCGGTTAAAAATCGCCATTGGGGTGCTGTGTATGTCGATGACCGTGCTGGCGGTGATCGTGCAGTTCAATCCGCTGGGGCCGCAGGGTCTATGGCCGCGGACTATACATGGCATTGCGGCCGGGTCGGCGTTGCTGGTGGGTCTGGCGTGGATTGTGCGGCCATGGCCCGGCCGGCCCTGGGCCATTGCGTTCGTTTTCTGGGCTGACACGGCAACTGCTGTCGGCGCCAGCATGTGCTCCCAACCCGCATCGCAGCTCGGAGCCACCAACCACCTGGCCCTGATCGGGATCTTCGCGGCCTTCCTGCTGGGGTGGCGGGTGCTGGCCGCGCACTGCGTCTTCGCTACCGCCGTGATCACCAGCCTGACACTGTGGAACCTCTATATCGGTGCCGCCACGCTGTCTGAGTTGTACGTGTACAGCGCCCCGACCTACTCGAACGTGGTCTTCGTGCCCATCGTCATTCAGGCCGTAATCGAAGGAGTGCGCAAGTCTATCCACAGGAATGCCATTGCTGCACATCGTGATCCGCTCACCGGCCTGCTCAACCGTCGGGGCGTGCAATCAGCCATGAAAGCCCGGCTACGGAGGGAACCGCGACCTGCCGTCGTCGCGGTGTTCGTCGTTGACATTGATCATTTCAAGGAAGTCAATGATGCCTATGGTCATGACGTCGGCGACTCCACCTTGAAGAGGGTCGCCGACACGCTCGCCACCGGCATCCGTCACCGCGATATCGCCGCCCGCATCGGAGGGGATGAGTTCATGGTCGTGGCCTTCCTGGACCGCTTCGAGGACGTCGACACCGTGCTCGGGCGGATCTGCGACGCTCCGTTGAAGACCGCCGAACCCACGGTTTCGATCAGTGTCGGCTCGGCCTGGCAGTACACCTGCGACGAAGACTTCACCTTCGAATCGCTCTCGCGAGAAGCCGATTTCAGCCTTTATGAGGCCAAGCGCGCCCGCCGGAACCGCAACGGCACTCGCTCACGGGTGATCTCGCCGACTGCGCGTCGGCGGTAAATCGGGCTGCCCTGTACCGTCACGGTATGAACCGCGCCACCCTGGAAAAGGACCCGCACGAGGTCGCGTCCATGTTCGACGCGGTGGCCAAGCGATACGACATCACCAATACCGTGCTCTCTTTCGGACAGGACCGTTCCTGGCGCCGCGCCACCCGGGCGGCGCTGAAGCTGAAGCCCGGAGACAAGGTCCTCGACATCGCCGCGGGCACAGCAGTCTCGACCGCGGAGCTCACCCAGTCGGGAGCGTGGTGCGTGGCGGCGGACTTCTCGGTCGGCATGCTCAAGGCGGGTGCCCGCCGCAACGTGCCGAAGGTCGCGGGGGATGCGACGCGGTTGCCTTTCGCGGATCATTCGTTTGACGCGGTGACCATCAGCTTCGGGCTGCGCAATGTTGTCGATCACGTCGAAGGATTGCGTGAGATGGCCCGTGTCACCAAACCCGGTGGCCGCCTTGCGGTATGCGAGTTCTCGACACCGGTCAACCGGCCGTTCCGCACGCTGTACATGGAGTATCTGATGAAGACGCTGCCCGAAGTCGCGCGCGCCGTCAGTAGCA
>Ga0265327_10000623_pt1 | contig 58280 bp, 55 predicted proteins | sample 41621metaG_FD_202089 | JGI IMG/M metagenome (GOLD analysis project Ga0265327, IMG submission 202089) | Rhizosphere microbial communities from Carex aquatilis grown in University of Washington, Seatle, WA, United States - 4-16-21 metaG | ecosystem: Host-associated > Plants > Roots > Rhizosphere... | reverse complement strand
CGACAATATTGAAAGAAGCTAACGGGAAAGCGCCACCGATATGGATCTGTACAAAGAAGTTTTGAAAAAAGTATCGGTCGGCGGGCCTAGTGCCAATTGTTGGTTGTTGGTTGTTGGTTGTTGGTTGAAAATGCGGCTGTTTTTATCGCAGCTGCTAAACTGAAGTTCCACATACTTGCGTCGGCGCTAATCGTCGTTTTCCGATGCTTATTCCTCACACCGAATTGTGAAGCGCTGATGCTAGTTGGCAACGCAAAAAAATTAAGCGTATTACTACTCGTCTTCGGCGGCTTGCTGATCAGCATCGCCGCGCGTGCCACCGACGACGAATATGTCAGCGTGCAAATTGCCGACCCGTATATCGAATTGCATACCGGACCGGGCCGTGGCTACCCGATTTTCTACATCGCGCAGCGCGGTGAAACGGTGCAAGTATTAAAGCAGCGCACCGATTGGTACAAAGTGCGCACAGTAAAAGGTAAGGAAGGCTGGGTCGCGCTCGAACAGATGGGGAGAACACTGGAGAATGGTCAACCGCTGGCGGTGAATTATCCCACCTTTGCCGCCTACACCAAACGGCATTGGGAGGGTGGCTTTATGACCGGCAGTTTCGCCGGTGCCGATACCGTCAGTGTATATGGCGGCTATCACTTTACCACGAACATTTCCGCCGAGTTGGACGCAGGACAATATTTCGGCAATTTCGCCAACGGCAAATTTGCCACCGCCAACTTAGTGCTGCAACCGTTCCCGGAGTGGCGCATCGCGCCGTTTGTAACGCTGGGCACCGGGATTTTGTGGACCGAACCAAAAGCTACACTCGTCAACACCAAGGATCGCTCCGATCAAGTAGTCGATGCCGGCATCGGAGTGCGTTATTACCTGACACGGCGGTTTTTGCTGCGCGCGCAGTACAAAAACTATGTGGTATTAACCGACCGTGACACCAACCAGAATGCGGAAGAATGGAAAATCGGAATCAGTACCTTCTTTTAATCGGCCTGTTGTATGCAGCCTGTAATGTCGGCAACGTATGGGCCGACAAAGCGCCGCCCAGCGATGCTAAAAGCAACAGCGCGGATCAGGTCATCGAGCCCGAACTGCAGCGGCGTAAACTCGACCCGCCAAAAATCGATGCGCAAAATTTTGAGCTCGGCGTCTACGGCGGCGTGCTCAGTATTCAAGATTTCGGCAGCAATCCGGTGGTCGGCGTCAGCCTCGCCTATCATGTCACCGAAGACTTTTTCCTGGAGGCCGATTACGGCAGCTCGAAAGGCGATAAAACCAGCTTCGAAAAATTGAGCGGCGGCGCGGAACTGCTGAGCAGTTCGGATCGCGAATATAGTTACTACGCGGCCTCGGTCGGCTGGAATGTACTGCCCGGCGAAGTTTTCTTCGGCAGTCATTACGCATTTAACTCCGCCCTATATTTGATCGGCGGCATCGGCGGCACCAAATTCGCCGGCGACAGCGCTTTCACGATCAATTTCGGTGTCGGTTATCGAATGCTGTTCACCGACTGGCTGGCCTGGCATATCGATGCGCGCGACTATGTATTCGATCGCAGCATTTTCGGCAACAGCGAGCGCTCCAACAATCTGGAATTGAGAACTGGCGTCAGCGTCTTTTTCTGAAGCGCTGCTATGCTCAGAGCGAATGTTGCCGCCAAGGTTTAGTATGATGATCAGCCAACGGTTTTTAGCGATTCTGGCATTTATATTCGGCATCGCACATGCGGCCTCCGGCAGTGCCGCCGACGCCGCGCCGGATTTCGCGCTGAAAAGCACGCACGGCGATAATTTGCGTCTTAGCGAACATCGCGGCGAAGTCGTACTGTTGAATTTCTGGGCCTCCTGGTGCGGACCATGCCGCCAGGAAATGCCGATCCTGAATACTTTGCATCAGCGCTACAACAAACTCGGTTTCAGCGTGATCGGCGTCAACGTCGACAAAGACTCGAGCCTCGCCGACAAGTTGTTAAAAGATATTCCCGTCACTTTTGCGGTGCTGCTCGACGATACCGGCGCGGTCAGCAGTAGCTACAATATCAGCGCGATGCCGACCAGCGTGTTGATCGATCGCGATGGCAACATGCGCTTCCTGCACAAGGGCTATAAGCCAGGCTACGAGCAGGATTACGAAAACGAAATAAAGGAATTGCTGCGCGAATAATGCTGCGAAAAATATTCTCCATCGGCGCCATCGCCCTACTCTACGCCGCGTGCACCGCGTGCAGCGTTGAACCGTGGGTGAAACCCTACGAACGCGATCACATGGCCGATCCGATCATGAGTTTCGATCGCGATCCGGTCGCCACTTCCTATCTCGCCCATGTGTACGGCGTGCGCGAAGGTTCGCGCGGCGGTCAGGGCGGTAACGGAGGCGGTTGTGGTTGTAACTAAGGAGCCCGCGATTAAGCTACTGCGCGAGCCAAGGGCGGCGTCGCTTCCTCGCTCAGCGCTCGCCTATCTGTTTGATATGTCTCGCGCTTCGCTGTGGGACTCCTTGCCCTTGGCTCTGCTCGCTACACTTACTCGCAGACTCCTTACAAAATTTTCGTTAGTGCTGTTAAGCAGCGCACCGCTATTGTTCGCCGCGGTACTGCCCGAGGAGCGCGCCGATGTGTTGTACCACCGCTATCAGGGCGGCGGCCTTACTGTCGATGGTCCGTCGGTGCTGATCCGCAAAAATATCAACGATAAAGTTTCCGTCAGCGGTAATTACTACGTCGACAATGTCAGCAGCGCGTCGATCGATGTCGTGACGCAGGCGAGTAAATTCACCGATAAACGCACCGAGGAAAGCCTCAACGTCAGTTATTTGGAAGATCGCACGCTGATGACCGCCGGCTATATTCACAGCTCGGAAAGCGATTACATTTCAAAGACTTTTCATTTCGACTTCAGCCAGGATTTCTTCGGCGACCTAACGACGCTTAACATGGGTTATACCCGCGGCAACGATACGATCAAGCGCAACGGCGACGACACGTTCGAAGAGACCGCCACGCACCAAGAGTACCGCGTCGGCATCAGTCAGATTTTAACGCGCGATTTGATCGCTTCGTTGAACGAGGAAATTATTACCGACTCCGGTTATCTGAGTAATCCTTACCGCAGTTATCGCTTCGCCAGCGGCAATTCGTTCGCGTGGGCGCCCGAGGTTTTTCCCAAGGCCCGTACCAGTTCGACCACCTCGTTGAATGCGCGCTATCATTTACCGGATTATCGCGCGGCGGTGTATGGCAATTATCGCTTCTATCGCGATGGCTGGGACGTTAAAAGCCACACTTTCGAGATTGGCTACGATCATACGCTGCCGAGCGGCTGGTTATTCGATGTGCATACGCGCTACTACAAGCAGACCGAAGCCAATTTTTACAGCGATTTGTTCGAGCGCGCGAATGAGTTCGATTATATGACGCGCGATAAGCAGTTGAGCACGTTCCATTCGATTGCGGTTGGCGCCGGTGTCAGCTACGAATTACCGTTCAAAAATAGCCGCTGGATCGACAAGGCGAGTGCCAATTTATATTGGGATCATATCAAGTTCGATTTCGACAATTTTCGCGATGCGCGGGAGAAGAGCATCGCGCCCAGCCAAGAGTCGTTGTATTCGTTCGACGCCGATGTCCTGCGCTTCTTCTTGACGGTTTGGTACTGACGCAAAAATCTTTACGCCAGTTGGTAGGGTCAGCGAAAAAACATGTTCTTTGGTTTGCGCGCCAACTGGGTACTCTTTTCAGAACAGCCTTTGCGAAACTTATTTCGGCAGTAATTTCACGAAGACATTTATTGGCTTTATCGCTCCCTACAATCCTTACTGATAACACCTATGCTTTCCGCGTTCTGAAAAGAGTACCCAGTCACCGCGCGGTCAAGCCAAGTGCCAACGAACAACTCTCGATGGTCTATCTAAGGTCAATTTGGCGCGATGCTGACGAGAGCGGTGAGGGGTGTTGTTTTCAGGGTAGAGGAGACAGTGCCGCTATTGGCAAGGACAGCACGATTAACTGCTGCCGTTGAACCAAAGAATGACTACTCGCAGAAGCTGTTTAATTAAAGACTCGACCTGAAAACAATGTCCCTTATCGCTCTCATTGGCACGGACCTTAAGTTCTGCCTAGCCCAAATCAATAGAAGTACCAGCCCCATTTCCATTAAACTGCCTCATCTCACCCTGTAACCGCAAATGAAAATTTCCCGCCGATGAAAACATCGTTCAGTTGGTTCTACGGATGGAACGTCATCGCCATCACGCTGCTGTTTCAGTCGCTGACGATCGGCATGCATTTCTATTGCTTCACATTGTGGGTGGTGCCATGGAGCGCCGAGTTCGGCGGCGTCGTGCGCGGCAATATTATGATTGCGATCACGCTGTCGTCGTTATTTTCAGGCCTGATCTCGCCGCTGGCCGGCCGCGCGCTCGATCGATTGCCGAGCCATATGCTGGTCTGCGGCGGCGCGCTGACGTATGCGATCGGTTTGATGTGTATCGCGATGGCTCAACAGGTCTGGCAGATTGTCGCTATTTATATGTTGGTGTTGCCGATCGGTCTGGTGCTGACCGGTGCGATGGCGGCGCAAACTTTAGCCACGCGCTGGTTTACTAAAAATCGCGGCCTGGCGATCGCCTGTTCGACGCTGGGCACTTCGGTGGGCGGCTTTACCATGCCGCCGCTGGCAGCCGCTTTATTGGCCGCATTCGGCTGGCGCAGTACCTTTGTGATTCTCGGCCTGACGACCGCGCTATTGGTGATACCGGTCGCGTGGGTGGTGTTGAAGCGCAAGCCGCCGGTCGATGAAGCAATGTTAGCGTCGGAACTCGATGCCAGCGTGCCGCGCAAAAAATCGCTGAGCAGCAAAGCATTATTGCGCGATCGCAATTTCCGCATTTTGGTGATCGCGTTTTTACCGCTGTCGCTGACCTTCAATGCGATTCAAATGAATCTCGGCGCCTACGCACAGGATATTAATGTTACGCAGCAACAGGCGGCATGGCTGGTCTCGCAGCTATCGATTCTGATGTTGATCGGCAAGGTGTTGTTCGGAAAATTATCGGACCGCTTCGATCAGCGCAATCTGTATTGGGCAATTGCGCTGGGCATGGTCGCTTCGGTGTTGATTATTAGTTTTTCCACGGACTACGCGCAATTGGGCATCGGCACCGGCGTGCTCGGTTTTATCTATGCCGGTTATCTGCCGTTGATCGGCGCAATCATCGCCAATCGTTTCGGCACACGCGGTTTCGGTCAGGCGATGGGGTTGGTCAGTATATTTTTGGGCCTGGGTTCGGCAGGCTCGTTTATCGCCGCTGCGATTCGCGATTTCAGCGGTAGTTATGCGATCGCGTTCAGCGCATTTTTAATTATGATTGTTCCCGCCGCATGGACAATGCGTAATTTAGATACCAGCAAAACTCATGAATAGCGGCTTTAAAGATTAAGGCAAAGGAGTTCGTGCCAAAGCGGGGTATAGGGGGTCTCTTTTTCAGGACGCTGAGGCGAGCATTCAAGCAGCCTCGGTGCTATCGGCCTAGAAGAGCTTGTCAGCTTCACGGATAAATCTGGCTCGCAGCTTCGAATAGAACTCCTTCATGTCCTGAAAAAGAGACCCCCTACACCCCGCCGTCAAGTTCAATGCAAAGCTGAAACCTCAGCGGCTCGCCCCTTTAAAACCGAACATTTATTCGGCTAATTCAGCGATCGCACTCGCGATTGCCAACACACGCTGCGCCTCTTCGACATGTACGTTCTCGATCAATTTACCGTCGAGCAATGTCACCCCCATGCCGGCGCGTTGCGCTTCTTCCCATATCGCCAGGACGCGCTGCGCATGATCGATAGCTTCCGCGGTGGGACCGAACAATTCATTGGCAGCCTCTACCTGATTCGGATGGATCAATGTTTTGCCGTCGAAACCCAACTTGCGGCCGTGCTCGCAAATCGCGCGAAAATCGGCACCGCCGTTCAAATCCAGATGCACGCCATCGAGAATATCCAAACCGTGCGCGCGCGCCGCCAGCACACCGGTGCTGAGCGACATCAGCAATCCCAGGCGATCCGGCGTATGCGGCACTCTTAAATCTTTGGCCAGATCGGTGGTACCCATCACCAATACTTTGATGCGCGGATGCGCACCGGCGATCGACTGCGCGTGCAAAATACCGAGCGACGTTTCCAGCATCGCCCAGATCGCCATATCGGCCGGTGCGCGTAAATTATCGAGCGCGTCGGCGACCGCGCGAATCTGTGTGGCGCTTTCGATTTTCGGCAGGCAGACGGCGTGCGCCTGACTCCACGCCACCGCCTTTAAATCATCCTGTCCCCACTCGGTATCGAGCCCATTGATGCGGATCACTAATTCGCGCTTGCCATAACCGCCGCCATTGATCGCGGCCACCACATATTCTCTGGCCAATATTTTTTGCGCCGGCGCGACGGCATCCTCCAAATCCAGGATCAAGCTATCGGCGGTCAAGGTCTTGGCTTTTTCCAGGGCGCGCTGATTGCTGCCTGGCATATATAACGCTGAACGACGGGGACGAACTTGCATGATGAATCTCCTTAAAATATCCGTATCGAAACAACCTCGATCCGTGAGGTTTACGGGCGGCCGCCAGGGACCGCCAAACAATGTATTAATTTTGGTTGCGTATCTCAAGCATCCGCTTGGGCCAAACTTTTCGCCACCACCTCATACACATCGGGCGACAAGTTGGGCTCCGCTGCAATGCGTCGCAACTCCGCCAGCATAAACGTCTGCGCGGCCTTGGGATATTTTTGCCATTTCGACAGCGGCGGCAGCAGGCGCGCGGCGATTTGCGGATTGGTGCGGTTCAGCACTAATACCTGATCCGCGAGGAAGCGATAGCCGGCGCCGTCGGGGCGATGGAAGTTCACCGCATTCGAGTTGGCGAATGCACCGATCAGCGCACGTATTTTGTTGGGGTTTTTGATATCGAAGGCCGGATGCAGCATTAATTGCTGAACCGCTGCCAGAGCACCGGGCAATACGCAAGCTGCCTGCACCTGGAACCATTGATTCACCACCAGAGCCTCGTGCTGCCAGCGCGTGTAAAACTGCGCGAGCGCCCGCTCTTTCGCTGCCGTCTGCGTGCTGTTGACGAGCGCAGACAATGCGGCCATCACATCGGTCATGTTTTCCGCGCGCTCGAATTGTTCGACGCAAGCGGCGACTGCGGCCTCATCCTCCAGCAGCATCAGATAACTCAAACAACTATTTTTCAAACTGCGCTGTGCGATCTGCGCGGCGCTCGGTGCATACGGCGCAGCATTTTGATTGGCGCGATAAGCCTGCCAGAGCGGCTCGCGCAACGCCGTCGCGATTTGCACACGCGCCGCCTGCCGCGCCGCATGTAGCGCGGCAACGTCGGCGACCTCGGCGATCTCGGCGAGATACGCTTCGCTCGGCAGTGTTAACATCAGCGCCACCATCGCCGGATCGAGCGCTGCATCTGCGCCGGCACTCGCCAGCAAATTGGCGAAGGCATCGATCAGGCGGCTGTCGACCGTCATGCTGGCGCCGCGCTGATACGCCGCCACCATATCGTTCAATACCGCCACGCTGAGTTGCTGTCCGGCATCCCAACGGCAGAAACCATCGCTATCGCGCTTCATCAACACTAATAATTCATCGCGCGAATACGGAAAATGCAATTTTACCGGCGCGGAAAATTCGCGCAGTAAACTCGGCACCGGGCGCTCTGGAATCTGGGTAAAAACAAAACTCTGGCGCGCCTGCGTAATATCCAGCACCAGTTCGGTATTATCCGCGCTCTCGAAGTTCGGCTCGCGGTCGGCCAATTGCAAACGCAGTGCGCCCGCTTCGCCGAGCAACGCCAGCGCCAGCGGAATATGAAAGGGCTCCTTATGCGGCTGCCCCGGCGTCGCGGGGCAGGACTGCGCGACAGTCAATGTATACGTCTGCGCCTGCTCGTCGTACTCGCCGCTCACTTCCAGCCGCGGCGTACCGGCCTGTGTGTACCAGCGCCGAAATTGCGTGAAATCGCGACCGCTGACTTCTTCCATGGCTTCGACAAAATTATCGCAGGTCACCGCCTGCCCGTCGTAGCGCGCGAAATACAGATCGGTGCCGCGGCGAAAATCCTCCGGACCCAATAGTTGCCATAACATGCGCACCACTTCCGAGCCCTTTTCGTACACCGTCAGCGTGTAGAAATTGGAAATTTCCATATACGAATCGGGCCGTACCGGATGCGCCATCGGCCCCGCGTCCTCGGCGAATTGCAGCGTGCGCAGCAGGCCGACATCCTCGACGCGCTTCACGGTCGGCGAGCCCATGGCGGCTGAAAAAGTGCTGTCGCGAAAAACCGTGAAGCCTTCTTTTAAACTGAGTTGAAACCAATCGCGACAGGTGACGCGGTTGCCCGACCAGTTGTGAAAGTATTCGTGCGCGACCACGCCCTCGACGCGCTGAAACCCCATATCGGTAGTGGTTTCCGGACGCGCCAGTACGCAGGAGGTATTGAAGATATTGAGGCTTTTATTCTCCATCGCGCCCATATTGAAATCGTCGACGGCGACGATATTGAAAATGTCCAGATCGTATTCGCGGCCGTACTGCTCTTCGTCCCAGCGCATCGAGTGCTTAAGCGACGACATTGCATGCGCGCATTTATCGATATCTTTGGCATCGACATAGATACGCAGCGTTACGTCGCGGCCGCTCTGCGTCGCGAAATGATCCTCGATAAACTCCAGATCGCCGGCCACCAGCGCGAACAAATAGCAGGGCTTTTTAAACGGATCGTGCCAGGTCGCGAAATGGCGGCTGTCGTCGCTTGCATTAACGCCGCTGCTTACCAAGTTACCGTTCGATAGCAATACCGGATAGCGCGCACGCTCGGCATCGACAGTGACGGTGTAAATCGACATCACATCGGGACGATCGAGAAAATACGTGATCTTGCGAAAGCCCTCGGCTTCGCATTGCGTGCAAAACATCGTTTGCGATTTATACAAACCTTCGAGCGAAGTATTTTCCTGCGGTTTGATTTCGGTGCGGCATTCGAACACGAACTGCCGAGGCACATTGGCGATGCGCAAATACTCGGCATCCAGTTCGTATTCGCTCGGCGTCAGCAAGCGCCCATCGATTTTGACTTCGAGCAATTTCAGCTCGCTGCCATTTAATTGCAGCGCCGCATCCACCGTCGCAGCCGCCGGGTTGCGTCGCACCGATAATTTCGAGCGCACGATGGTTTTCAGCTCGTGTAACTCAAAATGTAATTCGGTGCTATCGATCAGGAAATCGGGGGCGCGGTAATCCTGTAAATAAATCGTACGGGGTTGTGCGTCGCGCATGGTATCTCTCCTGTTAAAACTCACATTTATGCTCTGGCGCAATGAGCTTGTTATTTCCAGGACACGCGGCAAATACATCCCTGTAGCTCCTTAACGGCATCCTTGCCGCCAAGGGTCCTGGAAATAACAAGCTCATCGCGCCTCGCTAACCCGCATTGAATTGCACATGATATGCGCCAAATTTTCGAATATTGATTACGCCGCTATCGAGCATTAAATATTGACCCTTGATGCCTAGCAAGCGCCCTTCGATCAGCGGTGTTTTTTCGAAATCGAGGCTGGTCACCTTGCTGGGATGCTCCAGCACCGGGTAGTCGATGGCAATGGCTTCGGCATCCGGCAATAGCTGCACAGCCTGCAGCCCGAAGCGCTGCTGTAACCCGGCAATATCCGCGGCGTACTCCGCCAGCAGGCGATCGCGCTGCGCCGGCAAATCGAGTACATCGACCTGCCCTTTCAGCATCGCGCGCCAGTTGGTTTTATCGGCGACATGCCGCTTAAACAACATTTCGACGAAACCAGATTGCTGGCGCGTCTGCACGCCCAGAATCGGCAGCGCCTGCACCGCGCCCTGATCGATCCAGCGCGTCGGCACCTGCGTGCCGCGCGTGATCCCGACTTTAATACCGGAAGAGTTCGCCAAATAAACAATGTGCGGCTGTAGGCAATGCGCTTCCGCCCAGCTCGGCTCGCGGCAGGTGCCGCTATCGTAATGGCACTTTTCGGGGCTAACGATGCAGCTATCGCACTGCGCCAACGATTGAAAACACGGATAACAATAGCCCTGGCTAAAACTTTTTTTCGTCGCTCTGCCGCAATGTATACAACTGATCGCGCCCAAATAGCGCAGCCGCACGCTGCTACCGAGATAGGGGTTTAGCGGTATGGCGGACTCGCCCACTAGTAGTTGATACGTTACCGGAGCGGTCAGCTCGACGCGCATTTTCCGCAACGGTCCCGCAACCTCAATCGAATTCAAACATATTCTCCAAAAAATCCCACTAAACAGCTTCGCATTTATTGGCGGAGGTTTCGCTGGCGCACGCACCGCCGCTATCTATTTCCAACCACCTATTTCCAACTATGTATTCCAACTGCTGCTTCAACAACGCAGTTACTGCTGCCATTTCAGGGCTTGCTCGGCGTCACCTTGGTCGCTACCGCTCGCTGACGGAGCTTCGTCATCGCAAAGCTCGCCCTGTTGTTTCGTACCGCGATCGATAAAACCCGTGCGCTCGCGCTCGTCGAGGTGGCGCGCTTCGAAAGCGATCACCGCCTGCATACTCAGCGCACGCTGCTCGACCGTCAATACGCGACCGTCCGGCCACTTGCCGATCTCGACAGCGCGTTTCAGATTGCGATAAATTTCCGGCGTGATATCGTCGATCAGCTGATTGAAATCCACAGCTATTTACCTCTTAAACATTCACTTTACGTAACTCAGTGCTCGAATGCGGTGTCAGCGCTCGGACCTGAGCACCAGAATCACATACGCACCCAGCAGCAGACCCATGAGCAGGCCGCCGACATGCGCGGCGTTCGCGACCGCACCGATGCCCATCACTTCGGTGATACCCGTCATCGACAGGAACATCATGACCAGCATTGCGATCATCACCGGCTTTGGCACGTGCAATATCGGATCCTTGCGCAGCCAGCCCCACAGCCAGCAATAGCCGAGCAGACCGTAATCGACACCGGACATGCCGCCGAAAATATTCTGCCCGGCAAACGCGGCCTGCGTTATATTCGAGCCGGCACCGATCAATACTACGATCAACAATAAGCGCCAGCGCCCTTGCACCAGTTCGACGCGCCGCCCCAAGTCCCACAGCCAAAGCATATTGAATACGATATGCGGCCAGCCGAAATGCAAAAAAATCGGCGTCAGCAAACGCCAGTATTCGCCTTTAACCGTATTGAAAAACACGTAGCCGCCGAGTTGATCGAATTCGAAAAATGTAAACCACGGCAACAGTGCTTTATCGATGGTGCCGATAAAAAAGCCGATCAGACTCAGCACGACCAACACCGAGGTCACCGGCGTATGCCAGGGCGCAAAATCTACGGAGCGCGGCTTGGCAACCACAAGCGGCGCAGCCAACGCCGGCAGCGCTTCGCCGCGCTGCATGCGCGCGTACAGCGCGCGCACGCCCTCCGCCTGCGGTTCGCGCTGCACCCATATCACCTGCTGTCCGGCCTCTTCGACGATGCGATGCGGAACTCCGCTGCGCCATAGGTACACGCTGAGCGGACGCAAATCCTGCTCGATGGAAACTTCCAGGGCTTTAATTTCCGACATTAAACTCTCATTGCGTGACACTTGAGGCAGATAGGGAATTAACCGACATGCGAGTGCAAGCCGCGGCTAAAAGCTGGATGTGTGCCAGCCCAATTTGTCGCGACAGCTGGCATAAAAACTATGTGTAAGCGGATGGATCAATTTCAATTTGTGCGGCTTCTTGGTGACGTAGATGAGATCGCCCGGCTGCGCCATGACATTCACCTGCCCGTCGAAGGTCACCGGCACCGCGCCGACATTGGTATCGCAGATGACTAATTTAATTTCGCTGTTGCCGTCGACTACGATCGGCCGGCTGCTCAAGGTGTGCGGGAACATCGGCACCAATACCATCGCGTCCAAGCGCGGATGCATGATCGGGCCGCCACCGGATAGCGAATACGCGGTGGAGCCGGTTGGCGTCGAAACGATGAGGCCGTCGGAGCGCTGCCGATAGACAAACTCGCCCTCGATATACAATTCGAATTCGATCATTTTGGCCGAGGTGCCCGAGTTCACCACCACATCGTTCAACGCATCGCCGGTGCCGATCGGCTCGCCGTTGCGCTTAACGGTGGCATCGAGCAGAAAACGCTTTTCGATGCGATAGTGGCCATCGAGCACCTCGCCGACGCGCAACTCGATCTCGTCGGGCGACACGTCGGTCAAAAACCCGAGCCGGCCGCGATTGATGCCGAGCACCGGTACATCGTAGCGCGCCAAGGTGCGCGCGGCGGCAAGCAGACTGCCGTCGCCGCCGACCACGACAATTAAATCGCAGATTTCGCCGATCATTTTGCGCGAGCAAATCCGCGCATCCTGCAACAGACTGCTGTCGAGCAGATGCTCGATATGATCGCCGATAATGATATTTAAACCGCGACCGCGCAGGAATGCGATCAGACGTTGCAAGGATTCGACCACGCCGCTACCGTCGCGGCCGATAATGCCGATATTGCGAAAAGGTTCCATAGGCATTACAGCCCCGCCGAAAAATCAGAGCTGCATTATACACATTGCGTTAGAGACGCCGAGACGACGCGTAGACTCAGCCGCACTATCCGGCAGTGGCACTCAGCGCCGCGGAACCAGTCGCCAATTGCTGTTCGCGCTGCAGGTATGCCGCCTCGCCGGCATCGAGAAAGCGCAAGCGCTGCGCAGGCGCCAATGCCTCGAAGCCATTGCGCAACACTGTGACATTGTAGCCTTCCTCGGCCAGCAAAAATGCCGCCGCACTGCTGCGCCTACCGCTGTTGCAATAGGCGATGTAGCGGGTATTGCGATCGAGCAGGCGCGATTTCAATTTCAGAATGGCGAGTGGCATATTCAGCGCAGCGGCAGCGTGGGCGCGCTCGTATTCCTCGCCGCTGCGCACATCGATCGGCACCGCGCCGGCACTCAACTCTTGTTCCAGCTCGGAAAAATTCAAGCTGCGCACCGGCGGCGATTTCAACAGTAGATAAAAGTCCTGTTTGTCGAGCCGCATCAACACGCCGTTTTCGCGCATCACCACGGTGGCGTTGCGCGGCGCATCGTTGACTAACGCATCCTCGCCAAAACAGCGCCCTATGCCCAGCTCCGCCACCAAATCGGATTTACCCTTTTCATCGGCGGCGCGATATACCGATACGCTGCCCTCTTTAATAAAGTAACAGCACTCGCCCAACTCGCCCTGGCGAATGATCGGATCGCCGGCATGTGCAAACACCGGCTGGAAGCGCGACAGAATCTGCCGAATATTCATCGGCGGCACTTTATAAAATAAATTGGAGCGCAGCAGCATCAGCATCCAATCGGCGTCTTCGTCCATATCCCGCTGCCCGGAGATATCGAGAATGATGTAATTAGCCGCCTGATCCCAGGCCAGCATCGCATCCAGATCATCGCTATCGAAGCGAATGACCTGGCAATCGGTGAGCGCCGCGACCGCTTCCAGGCGGGGCTGGTGATGCGCCAGCGGGTAGCAGGCAGCGGCATCGTTCGCGTCGACTTGCCGGGTTATGCCGGCGCTATCCTCGATGACGACGCTGCCGCTCAACAGATAGATGTGGGTACTATCGCGATCGCCGCGCTGGCACAATGCCTGACCGCGACAGACGACTTCGACTTGAGTATCGCGCAATAACGTATTGAGATGATCCTCGGTCAAGGCATTGACCGGCACCAACGATTGCAGCATGCGTTTTTTTAATTCTTGATCCATACGAATCGTATTCATTGTCTAGTTATCCAAAACTTCGCGGCACCCCATTCGCGACAACCCCTTCACGGCAACCCCCGTTCACGGCAACAGTAAGGACCGTGCGCCGCTCAAGCAGTCGCTACAGGTACCATGGCCGGCTCGACAAATCCCCGCGCCCCCTGCAGACCGCCGGTATGCAGCGCCAATACGCGCGTGCCAACGGCGAACTCGCCCGCCAAAATACGGCGGTACAACGCATACATCATTTTGCCAGTGTACACCGGCTCCAGCGGAATCCCGCTACGCCGTTGCAAGTCATCGATGAATGCCATTAGCGCGGGTGTCGTGCGCGCATAACCGCCGCAATGCTCATCGGTGACAATACGCCAGCGCGCGCAATGCGCCGCGCCCGCCGCCTGCAAATGATCCTGCACGGCCGCGCGCAAAAACTCGCCGCCTTTTAATACCGCCACGCCGAGTGTAGCGCAATGATCGGCGAGCCCGGCAACCACGCCCGCCAGAGTCGAGCCGGTTGCGCACGGCAACACCACCGTATCGTTTGCTGCGAGCTGGCCGCGAATAACCTGTCCCAATAGGCGGCAACCCGCTACGCCAGCCGCATTGGCACCGCCCTCCGGAATGATATAACAAGGACCGAAACGGCGATGCAAATCTGCCGTTAGCTCGGCTTCGTGCTTGCGCCGATAGCTCTGGCGATCGACAAAATGCAATGACATGCCGGCCCGTTGCGCATCGCGCAGCGTAGGATTTTGCGCGGCGACGGTTTCGCCGCGCACCACGCCGATAGTAGCAAACCCCTCGGCGGCGCCGAGCAATGCCAAGGCATGCAAATGATTGGAAAAGGCGCCACCGAAGCTCAATAAACGCGTATGGCCGGCCGCGCGTGCGAGACGAAAGTTTTCGGCTAATTTAAATAGTTTATTACCGGCCGCGGTCGCATCGATGCCGTCCAAACGCAGCATGCACCACTCGATACCGCAACGCTCGATTTCCGGCAGGCGAATCGATTGCACAATCGCGCCTGCCGCGAGCGAGCGCAAATCCATTCAGTTGTTGCTCGCCTGTGGCACCGCCGATTCCGCAGGTACCACAGCGGCGGCACTGTGCTGATGGCAACGATCGCTGACGCCGGCGATGAATTGATGCGGTCGCTCGACTTTCTCAATCGGCTCGCCGCAAATTGTATCGGGGCTCGACATCGCGCCGCACACCGGCAATTCGTGATGATCGAGCCAGCGTCGATACTGATCGATGCCCACCGAACATTGCTCGGCAACATAAACTGCCGGCTCATCGAGATAACGCGGAATATCGGTCAGCGGAATACTCATCGCGTCGACGCCGGGCTGATACGCGACAAAGGCCACACCGCTCTCGACTAACTGCTGCAATACGCTGTCGCCACCCTGCGTAATAAAACGTTCGCGCTCCTGGCGCAGCCGCGCAATTTCGTCGCGCAATGTACCTAACTGCTCCTCGCGATAAAACAATTCGACCTCGCGCATTTCCAGCATTTCTTTCAACTCGGCGCTCGCCTGCTCGATGCGCGCCTTTAATTCGACGGCGAATTGTTGCTGCATTTGTTGCAGCTGCGCCTGCTGCGATTTGGCATGTTCCTGATCGCGCGCCGCGACAGCGCTTTGCTGCGACTCTTCGCGCGCGCGCTGGAACTCGTCGAGTTGCGCCGCCAGCTTTTCTTTGAGCTGCAGCGTGCGTTGCTTTTCGTCCCTAAATAATTTCTTGGTGGATAACAGCGCTTCTTTAAACTGTGCAACCTGTACTTGATAGTGTTGATGCACCTGATCGATCTGTGTCTGCAACGCGGATTTCAACGTCGCCACTTGCAGTAGTTGCCCCTCCTGCATAGCGGTGACTTTATTGCGGTAGTCTTGTTGCAACCGGCGATTGATCCGCTCGGTTATTTGCCGCTCGAATTCTGCGCTTGCCGCGGTGTTCGCGTGGTCGCCACCGACCATTTCACCCAGTAAAGGCGGATGGCTGACCTCGTCATAGCGCAACTCCGGCACGTCGACGGTTAAGCCCAAACGGTTGCGTTTTACCGCCTGCTGCATCTGCCGCAGCGAATTATTCTCCCCTTCCAGCACAGGATCCCATAATTGGCGCGCATGCCAGGGGACCGAGCATTGACTGCGGCACGCCAGACGAATGCGTCCAGCGCCCAAATCGGGCCCGCGCCCAGCGTTATCCAGCAAGTGCTGGAGCGGTACATTCCAACTGCGGTCGACGTAACCGCGCGCGTCGAAGTCGGCTAGAAAAAAAACCGCGCCTACAATCTGCAAGCGTTGATCGATGCGTAAAAAGCAGGCGCATATCTCCCGCTCGGCAAATTCAGGCAAGCCCACCACCTGATCCAATACCGCCTCGAACTCCACCTGCAGCATCTCTTTGACGAGTTGGTCGCCGTCAAAAAATACCACCGCCTGGTGCATGACACCCTGCTCGCGCGTGCTCATCCTCGAATTCTCGAATTCCCCAATACATTGTCCCGTCGATGTTTTTCACTCGATCTTTTACGCCGCCTGTAATTATGGACGGCGCTCTATAAAAAACACGCCGGGGATTGTGACTGACTTGGCAACCTCCGCGCTCGCGCTTTTAAATGCCGGCTTGATCCACCGCAATACCGGCCTAGCGTGAAGCTGCGAAACTTTCCTGAGACTAGGCCTAACGACTTCGCCTGACGACTCGCTGACTCCTACAAGTTTTTATAATGACGTTATGCTTAGTACTTGATCTATAAATAAAAGCGATGTATACAGACGGGGCACGCTACCCTTCGCAGGCGATGCCCCCTTACTTTACCCAACAATAAAGCGAAGGATTTTGTAATTACAGCGATCGGGGTTACGGTCTTAAGAACAAGAGGTCGAACCAATAACATCGTTTTTATAACTAACATCAAAAACGCTCAACTGTGGAGAGCATCACTATGAGTTGCAACTTCAAGAAAAAGCCGATGACACTAGCCATAGGGTATGGATTGCTCTCATTGATGACTGCGGGTTCGGTCATGGCCGCCGCCATCGAAGAAGTCACTGTTACCGCGCAGAAGCGCGAGGAAAATCTGCAGACCACGCCGATCGCTATTACGGCATTGTCCGCCGATGCACTGCAAAACATGGGCATCACCGGTTTTGACGGCTTGGCCAAATCGTCGCCCAGTATCTCCTTCACACCGTATCCCAGCTCCACCAATTTGCTAATTCTGTACATGCGCGGCCAGGGCGTATCCGACGCCATGCAAATCACCAGCGACAGCTCGGTCGGTTTGTATAACGATGGTTTCTATATGTCGCGGCCGCAAGCGGCAACCGCAGATATCGCCGATATCGAACGCATCGAAGTATTGCGCGGCCCGCAGGGCACTCTGTACGGCCGTAACACCACCGGCGGCGCGGTCAACTTCATCAGCAAAAAGCCCACGGGCGAGTTCGGCTTCAAACAGGACCTGAGCTTCGGCACACTGGACGAGTTCCGCAGTCTGACCACCGTCAACCTGCCGAAATGGAACGACATCTCGACCAAGTTCACGTTCCTTAAGTCGAGCAAGGATGGCTGGGTCCAGAACGCCGGCAGTTCCCACGACTACGGCGAGGAAGACCAGAAAGCCGGCCGCTTCTCGCTGCACTGGGACGCCGCGGACAACGTCACCGTAGACTACTTCATGGACAAGGGTAATTTCGATTCGACGCCGAGCTATTACCAGAACAGCGGTATCAGCGGCCCGATCTGCGTCCCGGTCAATGATCCTGCGTGCCTCACCGGCGGCGGCACGACGTACCAGTACAACAACAAGGACCAAGCCAGCAGAACGTATCGTCCGATCGATCTGAACCTGAGCACATCGGACTTCGAATCGCACGGCCTGACCCTGACCTGGGACGTCAACGAAAATATGACGGCGAAATCGTTGACCGGCTACCGCAAACTCAGCTGGCATGCCTACCAGGATTACGCAGAGGCGTTCTCCGCTATGGTACCTCCGCAGTTTGGTGGCGGGATCTTCCCTGTCACGTACACCACGAACGATGAAGTACACAGCCACCAGTTCACGCAGGAGTTCATCCTGACGGGCAACGCGCTGGACAACCGTCTCAAGTACACCGGCGGCCTTTACTATTTCGGTGAGGGCGCGTCGCACTCCGAAATACTTAACATCGACCTGCCGTCCTACAATCCGCCGTCGCACACGTTTAAAGACCGCTATGCGACTCAGGATGCGGAATCCGAGGCTATCTACGGTCAGGCACAATGGACCCCACCAATTCTCGACGACAAGTTCGACGTCACAGTGGGCTGGCGCTACACCTGGGACTCCCGCGATGCAACGCGCGACTTCCTGATCCAGGCCGCGCCTTATCCTGATACGGTCGAACACGCCAAGGCCGGCCAGAGCTTCAAGCGCGGCAATCCGGCGATCACGTTCAACTACAACTGGACCGACGACCTGAGTACCTACGCCAAGGTCGTGACCGGCTACAAGGCAGGCGGTTTCTCCGAGTCCGGCCCGATCGGCAACTTCGAGCAAGGCTTCAGCCCGGAAAAAGTCATCAACTACGAAGGCGGCCTGAAGTCATACTGGTGGGATCGTCGCGTCCGCGCCAACGTGGCGGGCTTCGTCTCCAAGTTCGACGACCTGCAGCTCGGTTTCACCGTCGACCCGAACGATTCGTCGGTCGTGCAGTCGTACAACGCCGGTAAGGCAACCATCGAAGGTGTAGAACTGGAACTGCTGGTGCAGCCGATCGACGACCTGTCGTTCAATTTCGACTACACGTACCTGCATTCGCAATACGACAGTATCAAAGCGCTGGCGGGTACCACGTTCGATCCGGCTGTCAACCACGCTTCGCCGTTCCACGTAGGCGACAGCATCAAGGATGTGATGGTGCTGCCGTATGCACCGCGTCACAAAATGAACCTCGGCTCGGACTACACCTTTTATCACTTCGATAAAGGCAGCCTGACCGCGCACCTGGACTATCAGTTCCAGTCGTCGATATTCGATACCGCTCCGGCGGGCCCGGACGTGCCGAATCGCGACAACTATAAGGTCCCGTCCTACGGCGTGCTCAACGGCCGTCTGATCATGGCGGTCGATCTACCGCGTGGCGACAAGGCGAAGATATCGCTGTGGGGCCGCAATCTGGGTAACAAGGAATACAAAACCCAGGTCATCGGCAATGGCAATAGCATCGATACCTTGAGCGCGACCGGTACCTTTACTCCAGCCGGCTACAACACCCAAGCCGCCATCTGGGCTCCGCCGCCCGCGTATGGCATCGACATCAGCTACGAGTACTAAGCAGTACGCTCGTAACGAACGTCGCTTCAGTTGTAAAGGAAAGAAAAAGCCCGCCAGAAATGGCGGGCTTTTTTTATGCGTCGCATTCAGCGCCAGAGGTCAGAGCTTCGACTCCGACCCCTATTTTTGGGGCTTATTCGTACGCTTCGTCCATATTCGGGATGAACAACTGCATGCCGGGTGGCGCGGAGATACAGGTCTCATCCCAATACGCCTGCGCAATTTGAATTTTTCCGTCATCGTTAATTACGAAACGATCGATCACGTGCAAATCGAGCCCCTGATTCAGTGCCGGGAGACGCACCTGCATAATAAAATCGAGCACGCCTTCGTTGCCGCAGGCCGCCATGCGATTTACCTTCGGCGACATCTGGCGAGTGGTGTCTTGATGCGCAAAATTCCAAAATGCCGTGATGCCCTCGTGCCCGATAAACGCCGGTGTGCCGACTGGATCGCTCCAACTGGCATCCTCCGCGAATATCGATAACAATAATTCTTTATCGTGGTTAGTCCATGCCTCGACATAGGTGTTGATTGCCTTGCGCACTTGATCGGGGGTAGCTGCCATTTTCCGTTCTCCTCAATAATGTAATTATCGTTGCACTGTGTCAGGAATATTTTTGAATCACTGCATTAGCGAAACGCTCGAGACCTTTTTTCTTCACGTCCAAATTGCGCATATCGTCGCCCTCTTCGATCCAACGCACATCGCCCCACGGCGACATCAACCACGGCGAAATCATGGTGGCGTTATGCACGTGCATAGCCTGCATTTCATCGACGATGGCCTGCGTCAGCGGTTCGGATAGCGCTGCGCAGACATCGAAGCTTTCCACCGGCAAGCCGGCTGCGCGGCGAATATCGTGCATACCGCCGACCACTGTTTTCAATTGCGGCAGATTCATCGGCAGCCCCAGCCAGCCATCGTTCAATGCCGCGCGGCGCAGCGCGGGCTTGCTGCCGCCGCCGCTCCATATCTTGATGGATTGCTTCGGTGCGGGGCACATGATTGCATCGTTAAAGTTAAAAAATTCGCCATGATGATTAACCGGTTTGCCGCTCCACAATTTACGCATCACCGCCAGCATTTCATCCATGCGGCGACCGCGCGACGGAAAGTCGACCCCCACTAAATCGTATTCTTCTTTGATCCAGCCGACCGATACGCCGCAGGTAACGCGCTCCTGCGTCAGCGCGGCTGCCGTCGACACCGCTTTCGCGGCGGTAAACGGATCGCGCAAGGCCGCGAGATAAATATTGGTGGCGAAGCGCAGCTTTTTGGTGACCGCGCCCATCGCCGTGATGGTGCTCCACGGCTCCAGCCACGGCGTATCTTCCGGCCACCAGATTTTGCCGTCTTCGGTATAGGGATATTTGCTATCCCAATGCGTGGGCATGATTAAATGATCGGCGACGGTGATACCGTGAAAGCCTACCTGCTCGGCAAATTGCGCGATCTCCAATAATTGATCGAACTCCATATTGGATACCAGCGATAACCAGAACTTCATAACGATTTCCTCATTATTGATCTGCCCGGCGGCAATCGATTCATCAATGCAACCGGCGTAATTACTTTCGACTGATGCGGTATAGCGCAGTATTGCCAGCGTTTTTCGACATCTCAGTATCTTTATGTTCTAACGTTTTAGTGCGGCCAACTATACAGGATATTTTATGCCCGAGCGCAGCTGCAACCGATCAGTTCAGCGGCGTCTCGACAGCCAAAAAGTTGCGCTTATCGCGCAAGGGTGACGCGGCATTCATTAACTTAATTTAAAGCAGCGCCTTATTTGCCACGATCACGCCATTGCGATCCGCATACACAAATTCGCCCGGCTTAAACGTCGCACCGCCAAAGGTAACCGGAATATTCAAATCGCCGATGCCGCGTTTTTCGGTTTTCAACGGCACGGTATTGAGCGCCTGTACGCCGAGCTGCATTTCGTTTATCGCATCGACATCGCGAATGCAGCCATAAATAATAACGCCGGCCCAACCGTTCTTGACCGCGCTCGCGGCGATCATATCGCCCAACAATGCTTTGCGCAGCGACCCGCCGCCATCGACAACCAGAACCTTGCCAGTTCCCGGCAAACCCAACTGCTCTTTTACCAGCGAATTATCTTCGAAACATTTTACCGTGACGATTTCGCCGCCGAAGTTAGCGATGCCGCCGTAGCTGTTGAACATCGGCGCCAAAACTTGCACGTCATCGGGAAATTGATCGCAGAGATCGGGGGTGGAGAAGCTCATGGTAAACGTCCAATTGCAGGCTTTAGGCTTTAGGCTTTAGGCTTTAGGCTTTAGGCTTTAGGCTTTAGGCTTTAGGCTAATAGAATATCGGTCACAGCAATTACTTCAACTAGTCCATCCAACTAAAACCTAAAATCTAAAATCTAAAAACTGCGCGCCGAAGGCGCGCTACCCCAGCGATGCCACGCTTTTTAAAATCAAACTCACCAGCATCGGCTGGCGGGTCACGCCGGTCTTCGCGAATACCGAACGCAGATGCGTGCGCACGGTGTTGCGGCTAACGCTCATCGCATCGGCGGCTTCATCCAGGGTCATGCCATTGGCCATCAACATCGCCAGCGACGCCTCGGCCGGCGTGAAGCCGAATAATTGTTTAATCACCTGGACTGGCGCTTCGGCCTGCGCGAGCGGATCGCTGAGAAAAATAACCGCCGACGGCACCGCTTCGGCTTCGGCCCACTGATGCTCCGGCACCGGCCGAATCACCAGACCGAGTTCGCCACCGCTGCCGCGCGGGATACGCATCGCTTCGACCACCGCGGCGCCGCCGCCTTGCTGCTGCGCTATCACGCGGCTGACTCGCGTCTGTAGCTCGCGCGTGCGCTCGCGAGTGCTCAGCACCAATTGCTCGTCGCGCAATGCCACGCCGTCTTTTTGCTCGAGCAGTTCGTGCGCGCGTTGATTGACACTCAGCACGTTGCCCGCCTCGTCGAGAATGATCGCGCCAACGCGCATCTGATCGATCGCGCCGGCGTACACCGCGCGCTCCGATTCGATTTTATTCATGCGCACATGCATATGCACGGCGCGCTGCAGATGCGGCAGCAAGGCGCGAATGATGGCGCGATCGGCGTCGTTAAAACTGCGCGCCGCCTTGCTGCGGCAGATGCGAAATCGCACTTCGACTTCGCGCGGAATTTGAAAATCGGCGCCTAGCACGTCGTACAGATCGCTGGGCTCCATAACCAGCCGATAAAAATCGCTGGCAAGCAATGCTTCGGAACCCATGAATTCGTGCAGCGTCACTACTTCGCCGGCCGGCAGATTGATAAACGGATCGAGCGCATAGGAGCGCTCGTTGTAAGTGACGATATGTTCGGGCACGCCGCCGACCACCCGCATAATGCCGAGACCGGGTGTATTGGGCGAGCGCAAAATCAAATTGGCGACGCGCGCACTCATCAAATCCTGGCAGCGCACGAGAAAGGATCGCCATGGCACCTCTTCGAGCGGCCCTTCGTAAATCAAGCCGATGAGTTCGCTGAATTCTTGATCGATCTGCATTGGTGGGCTGACGCCAGTTGTTAGTTGCTGGTTATTAGTTGTTAGTCAGTAGTTGCTGGTTGCTGGCCTGAATTGTACGACACACCCATAGAGTCTTTAACTAACAACTAAAAACCAACTACTAACTACTATACAAACCCCGATGGTGAACCGGAGGCAGACTGGATGCAACGATAAATACCAGGAGGATACTGAGAGCTGCCTTAGGGGTTGCGGCTGGCGAGGCGATTCAGCGCCGGCAAACCATTCAACACCAAGCCTTGCGTGGGCTTGACGGGACCGGCGGGGGTGGCAAAGACGAAGGGAATCGATTGCCAACGCAGACCGGCGTTGCGCAATACCGCGAAATGCAGATGCGGGCCGGTGGAATAACCGGTGTTGCCGGATTGCGCGATGATCTGACCGCTCAATACGCGCTGCCCAGGCCGCACCAGCGCGGAGCCCTGACGCAAATGCGCATATACGCCGAAGGTACCGTCGTCGTGCAATACATACACGCTGTTGGTCTGGCTGCGATACGCGACGGAGTTGCCGCCTGCGCCAAAACTATCCTGCACGCTCACCACTTCACCGCCGCGCGCGGCGCGGATGCCGGTGCCGATCGGCATACCGATATCGACGGCGTAGCGGCTACCGTCGGTATTATGGCTGTAATTGCCGTCGAAGCCCTGCGCGATGCTAAAAACACCCTGCTCGGGCAGCGGCGGACTATACGCAAAATTGGCATTGGGCGCGGCGCGCGGATCGCCGAGCTGCCAGCGGATTCGATAATCGTAGCGCAGCGGCTCGCCGGCATTTTGCGGCTGCAACTCGGCGATCTTTAACGTGCTCTTACCGGGCACGATCCATTGCTCGGGAATCGCCTGCAGCCGCACATTATCGCGCTGCGTCAGCGCGAACCGAACCTCGACCGGCGCCTGATTCTGATTGACCAGATACAGCTCGGGCCGCTGCGGGGTGCCGCGCCTCTCGACAAACACGGTGCGCTGCTGCTCCGGCGCGCTGCCGAATAATTGGAATATCTCGACCGGCTGATGCGCGCCGGGGCGCTGATCGGTGTAATGTGTCACGCCATCGGCGTCGCGGTATTTGAAAATCGCGCCGGCCCAAACCGCCGGCAACTGGACAGCCAGCAGGGCGAACAATAGAGAGCGGGAATGGCGCAATAACATCGGCGATACACTTGGCGGCAAACGGCAGCGATTTCTAAAGCATATCGGGAGAATGGAATTTCTCCAGTCGGCATGTCGAGAGCGGGATGACCTTCACAGATTACGACCTCCCACCTTTGAAAAGAACCCCAGTCTAATTCCCCCTTTGAAAAAGGGGGGCTAGGGGGGATTTGCATTTCCCTGCCGCGACCAAATCCCCCGCTCGCTGCGCGAGCTGCCCCCTTTGCCAAAGGGGCAAATGCACCTATCGATCACCCCCTCAACCGAGTTCTATAAACCCCATGCCTCGGCCAGCAATTCGTACGAGCGGCAGCGCGCGGCAAAATCGTAGGTGATGGTGACGATCACCAGTTCATCGGCGTCGAAGCGCTCCGCGACCTCCTGCAATTGCTCTTTCACCTGCGCCGGCGTACCCAGCACCGCGGCGCGCGGAAAGGCGCGCATAGTCGCCAGTTCCTGCGGGCTATACGCATAATTCTCCGCCTCCTCGACACTCGGCAGCGGCCCGCCATTCGGCGTGCTGAGAATGCGCAGATACCATAGCTCGCGGCTGCGGGCCAGGCGTTGCGCCTCCGCCTCGGTATCCGCACAGATCGCGAACACACCGAGCGACGCGTACGGCTTGCTCGCAACCTCGCTCGGCTGAAAGCGCTGCCGGTATAAACGCAGAATATTGTCGCCAACCTGCGGATTGATAAATTGCGCAACGCTGTACGGCAGGCCCATCAAACCGGCCAGATGCGCGCTATCCGGGCTCGAGCCCAACATCCATAACTCCGGCGCGACGTCCAGCAGCGGCATCGCGCGCGCCTTTTCCAGGCCCTCGGTGCGCGGCGGCACATCGCGCAGCAGCGCATCGAGATCGGCGACTTTGTTGGGAAAATATTCCGGGCCTAACGGCGAACCGTAGCGCAGCGCCGCCGCCGTGTATTGATCGCTACCCGGCGCACGACCGACGCCGCAATCGATACGGCCCGGATACATCGCGCCGAGCAGTTTAAAATTTTCCGCTACTTTGTACGGACTGTAATGCGGCAGCATTACACCGGCCGAACCGAGACGAATCGCCCGCGTCTGCGCACCGATACGCGCCAATAATATTTCCGGCGCGACGCCGGCCAAACCCTCCATCGCATGGTGCTCGGAAACCCAGAAGCGCCGGTAGCCGAGCCGCTCGCCCAATTGCGCCAGCGCAACAGTCTCATTAATTGCATCGAACGCATTACCGCCGCGCCGAATCGGCGACTGATCGAGAATGGAGAGGGGGATGGGATTGGACATGCCGCGTGCCATTTAAGAGAGGGGGAATGAGTTGTCAGTAGTTAGGTTTTGGGTTTTAGTAGTTGGTAGTTGACGAAGAGCTCTGCGGCAGTCATTTACCACGGAGTCTTTACCTAACTACCAACTACTAATTGCTAACTACTCATTATTGCGTCTTCATTTGTTTCATCATCGCCGCCAGCGCAGCCTGGCTCTCCGTTACCAATTGCTTTGTGATCGGCCGCTGTCCGACCTGTTCGTACCAGGCTTTTAAACCGGGCACTTCCGCCAGCACATTCCAATCGTACAATTTGCCGCCGATGCCAATAACGACGCTGAGCGCATGAAATACAAAAATATCGGCGGCGGTAAAGGTCGAGCCACAAATCCACGGCGAAAATTTCGCCAGGCGCTGAAATGCCGCCAAACCTTGCGTCATTGCCGTTTTGGTAATAGCGCGCTGCTCGTCGGAAACTTCCGCCCCGAATAAGGCGTTAACCAGCTTGTGCGCCGGAAACTCCAAATACAGCTCGGACATTTTGATCATCTGCCGCACTTTCGCGCGCTCGAAGGCATCGCTCGGAAACAGTGGCGAAGCGGGATGCGTATCCTCCAGGTAGTCGAGAATCACGTTGGTTTCCGTCAGGCAACCGGCGGCGGTTTCCAGCACCGGAATTTTTCCCATCGGGCTCTTCGCCAGATACTCCGGCTCCTGATTCGGCATCGCCGTGACTTCTTCGAACGGAATATTTTTTTCCAGCAGCGCCTGCTTGACGATGCAGTAGAAATTGCTGACCGGTAACCCATGAAGCTTCAACATACTCTTTATCCTCGTTGGTGGTGGTTGGATAGCGTTGCTGTTTTATGTGCAAAACTGGGGTCACAGTAAATTTTTACGCAAGAGTAACGGTAAGCCTAACCTCCTCGATGAAAGTTTTACTCTGACCCCGGTTTTGCCCGGCTGCGATTAAAACGATCGCGATTTTCCTGTTTGCGCTTCTCGCTTTTCTTCAACATTACATACACCGCACCGGTGCCGCCGTGCGCCGGCACCGCACTGCAAAATGCCTGCACGTCGTCGAATTCCGGCAGCCATTTGTTGACGTAACTTTTTAGGATCGCTTCCTGCGAATTGCTGTGGCTGCCGCGCCCCGGCACGATCAAGACATTGCGTAAATCGTAGGCGACCGCTTCGCGGATAAATAAAAATACTTCCTCGCGCGCCGCTTCGACCGTCATGCGATGCAGGTCGAGGCGCGCGTCCATCGGATATTTGCCCTGCTTGAGTTTGCGGAACACGCCGTGCTGCACACCGGCGCGCTTGAAATCCAGCGGATAATAAGGGTCGAGCATATCGACATAATCGAGCCCGAGAAAATTGCGCTCGGCCTCCAGTTCGCGCACCGCCGCGGCGCGGCGCGCGGCGACCGCCAGCCCGGAAACCGGCGAGCGGTTGAGACTGACTTTGGCGGGAGCCTGCAGTGGCGACACGCCCTGCAATTGTTCGCGAAACAGCTCGTCTTCGGCGTCGGACATAGCCGCTCTCCTCTGCCATTGGTATTCTGCAATTGTTACTCTGCAACAATTGCTCCGCCACCTTAGCGAAGCCGACCGGGTGCGTCAATTTCGCGCTGGCGGCGTACAATGCGTTGCTTTCATTTTCCGGGATCGCCATGACCAACACCGTGCAACCCTCGATCTGCCCCAACTGCGGCGCGGCTAATAATTGTGCCGTGACGAATGGCGCGCCGATCGAACAATGCTGGTGCTGGCAGTCCGCCGCGCGCTTACCGCTGCTCGTCGATAGCGCACTCGGCTGTTATTGCGCGGCCTGTTTACAGCGGCTGACGGCGACCGCGAAGCGCGAGGAATTTTAATGACCGGGAGTCCGAGCGTCGGCTTTCGCTACTTGCTGCGCGGTTTCGGCTTGCTGGCGCAACCTAGTTTGCGGCGTTTTGTCGCCATCCCGCTGTTGTTGAATTTTTTAATTTTCGGCTTTTTTATCGGCGCCGGTTTCGAGCTGTTGGGCGAATGGATTCAGCAATTGCTAGCGCTATTGCCGGACTGGTTACAATTTGTCCGCTGGATTCTGTGGCCGCTGGCTGCGTTATTGATCGTGGTGGCAGTGGCTTATGTATGCAGCGCCTGTGCGAATATCGTCGGCGCGCCGTTCAATGCCTTGTTGGCGGAAAAAGCCGAAGCGTTATTGCTCGGCAATCGGGGCGGTGCCGATACCAGTCTGCAGGCGATTCTCAAAGACGCGCCGCGCTGTATCGGCAAAGAGTTTCGCAAAATACTGCTTTACCTACCGCGCGCGCTGCTGGTGTTCGTGTTGACCCTGTTGCCGCCGCTGTATCCGTTCGCACCGCTGCTTTGGTTTGCACTCGGAGCCTGGATGCTGGCGCTGGAATACTGCGACTACCCGCTGGATAACCACCGCTACACATTGGCGCAGGTACGGCAATCGATCGCCGGCGAGCGTTTGACGACTTACGGTTTCGGCAGCGCGGTCATGCTGGGTAGCATGGTGCCGCTGTTGAATTTGTTTATCATGCCGGCGGCGGTGTGCGGCGCCACGTTGTATTGGGTGGAGCGTTTACGACCGGCAGCGGATACAATTAAGCATTTGCAGCCGCGCTGACTGAACCGATAATAGGCGCTCGCTTAAACGCCAATTTCATACCGTCGAATCGATAAGGATAAAAACCGTGCCCGCTCCTCGCGTCCCAAATGCTCGCACCAACAAAAGATGGTATTGGCTGCTGGTGATACCGTATATCGCCGTGCTGTGGATACCGTCGTATAACCGGCTCGAGCCAACGGCGTTCGGCGTACCGTTTTTTTATTGGTATCAATTGTTGTGGGTGGTGCTCAGCACATTGGTGATCGCCATCGTATTCCATTTTGCGCATATCGCTCCGCAAAAAAATTCGCGCAAACGTTAGGAGTACGTCATGAACGTCACTGCCACCGTAGTATTTGTCGCGCTATTCGGTTTCGTTACCGTACTCGGCTTCGTCGCCTCGCGCTGGAAGCGCGCCGATCTGCATTCGCTGAACGAATGGGGCCTCGCCGGTCGACGCTTCGGTACGCTGTTAACCTGGTTCTTGCTCGGCGGCGATCTGTATACCGCCTACACCTTTATCGCGGTGCCGGCATTGGTATTTGGGGTCGGCGCCTTCGGCTTCTTCGGCGTGCCGTACACCATTCTCGTCTATCCATTCGCCTTCATTATTTTTGCACGCCTGTGGACGGTCGCGCATCGACACGGCTTTATTACACCGGCCGACTTTGTGCGGGCGCGCTATGGCAGCCCGTGGCTCGCGCTGGCGATCGCCATCACCGGCATCATGGCGACAATGCCCTATATCGCCCTGCAATTGGTCGGCATCGAAGTGGTGATCGGCGCGCTGGGCTTCGAAACATCCGGGCTATTGGGCGAGCTGCCGCTAATTGTCGCTTTCGTAATTCTCGCCGCATACACCTATTCCAGCGGTCTGCGCGCACCGGCGATGATCGCCGTCGTCAAGGATACCTTGATCTACGTGACCATCATCGCGGCGGTGATCGTAATTCCGGCGCAACTCGGCGGCTATGCAAAAATTTTCGCGGCCGTGCCGCCCGAAAAACTGTTGTTGAAAGTGCCGAGCGGCAACGACTACAGCGGCTATAGCGCCTATCTCACCGCCGCGCTCGGCTCCGCATTCGCGCTGTTTTTATATCCGCATGCGATGACGGCGGTATTCAGCGCATCGGGCGCCAACACCTTGCGTCGCAATATGATGCTGCTGCCGGCGTATTCGCTGGTGCTGGGTTTGATCGCGCTGCTCGGTTTTATGGCGCTGGCATCCGGCGTGCGCGAGATGCCGGAATACGCCGCGCAATTTAAACAGTACGGGGCGAATTTCGCGGTGCCCGCACTATTTCTGCACAGCTTTCCGGATTGGTTTATCGGCATCGCGTTCGCGGCTATCGGTATCGGCGCGCTGGTGCCGGCGGCGATTATGTCGATCGCGGCAGCCAACTTATACACGCGCAATATTCACCGCGAATTTATTAATCCGCGGGTCGACGCCAGGCAGGAAACGCAACTCGCGAAAATCGTCTCGCTGGTGGTCAAGTTCGGCGCGCTGGCATTTATTTTATTCTTGCCGCAACAGTATGCGATTCAATTGCAACTGCTGGGCGGCGTCTGGATGATTCAAACATTACCGGCGATCGTGCCCGGTTTATACACGCGCTGGTTCGATCACCGCGCATTATTGGTCGGCTGGCTGGTGGGTATGGTCGGCGGCACGCTGATGATTGCATCGCTGGGTTTCAAGAGCTCGACGTTTCCGCTCGAGCTATTCGGTTATCGCTTGTCCGGTTATGCCGCCGTATATGCACTGTTATTAAATTTTGCGGTATCGATCGGGTTGACGTTAGCGGCGCGCGTACTCGGCCTGAAAGCGGCGCCCGATGCCACCCAACCGGCGGACTACCAAGATCTGCCGGAGGAGTTCGGCGGATCGCCCGGGGATGCCGCGAGTTTACCGCCGGTCGACTGATTATCCGGACCGATCGCCGCGCGGTCGTTTGTTGCACGAACGCCGCGGGGCACTGCCGCAAGGTATCCGCGGCTTCCGCAAGCACCACCGAATATCGGCCATCGCGCCGCGGCGCCCGCCTCACCCCTAACGTATCTACTTAGCCGCAAGCATTTTCCCGAATATCGAGCGTGCAACTTGTCGCGCGGCGATCAGTATTAATACCTACCGCACGCAAGACCCGTCAACTGCATCACACTCCACAGCTCGCCTGCATCAACTTATTTACTACTACTGCATCGCGAAATTTTTATCGTTTTTCGTACCTCATGCGGCACTTCACAAATTCGGCAAGCAACGCTCCTGCGACGGCGAATAGTCCACTACATTTCACACGTCCCGAGCGAGCGCTCAGCTATCCAGAATCAACTCTTAATAGCCAATGGATTGTGCCCACAGCAGGTTTGTTATCATGCGTAATACACCGTTAATCAGTGTTTTGTCTGTCCTCTCAGTCGCGATTGGCATCAGTGCCAGCGCCGGCGCCGCGACCACCACGTCGACGTGGGTGAAAATTGCCAGCGAGAATCAGAAGTTCACCGTCAGCGGTACGCAAACCGTGCGCTTTGGCGCAGATACGCGCTGGGTACAGAAAAAACTCAGTGGCACCAACACTTGTAACAAAACAACTTTCGGTAGCGACCCGGCGCGCGGTGCAACGAAAACCTGCGCACTGCTGACAACTGTCGCGACGCCAACGCCGACGCCAACTCCAGTGCCCACCCCGACACCGACGCCGGCCCCCTCGGCACCCTCGTCCGCGCCGGTCGCACTGTATTCGTACACCAATGACATCAACACCGCGGTGCCGTTAGCCGGCGCGGCGCTGGCGCCCAAAATGGTGTATTTATTCTGGAGCGCGCCCAATACCGCGAAGGCTACTTTTTATTGCTGCAAAGGCATAAGCGGCGCGGCAACAGGCGAAGCGCATTCGGCCGGCGTAACGGACTCGACTGCTCCGTTCAGCGTTGCGGTCGATATGTCGAAATTTACCACCGCCGGAACACGCGAGCTGTATATCGATTACATCGATACCAGCGGTGTACTGCATACCGACAACTCCACCAATTTCTCCATCAATGTAGCGACGACGGCGCCCGCACCGACGCCGACACCGACACCGGTACCTACACCAACGCCAACCCCTACGCCATCGCCAAAACCGACGCCGACTCCCACACCAGTGCCGACGCCCATCCCCACACCGGTGCCAACGCCGGTGCCGACGCCCGTCCCTACACCGGTCCCGACTCCAGTGCCGACTCCGACGCCGGTGCCTACTACTTACAAAGCGCATTTCACCTGGAATATCCCGAGTACGCGCACCGACGGTTCGGCGCTGGCACTCAGCGATTTAACGGGTTATGAGATTTATTACACGACCGACAATCCCGCCATCTCGAATGTATTCACCGTCAGTGGCGGAAGCAAAACGGTGTATGACGCCAGCGGTCTAGCGGCGGGAACGTACTACTTCACAATCTCCGCAGTCGACACCAATGGCGCGAAGAGCCCGATGTCGGCGGTGGTTTCGATCAAATTCGGCAATTGATTATTCGTGGGTGAGTATTGGCTGCTGCCGGGGGCAACGTAAGTTGCCCTTTTTTATGCGCGGAATTTTTGAAAAACCGGGGTCAGAGTAAAATTTTACGCAAGCGCAACAACAAGGTTAATCTCTCGATGAAAATTTTACTCTGACCCCATGGCCGTCGCTGCAGAAATCTTAGCGCAGACAGGCCAACTGATTGCGATTGAGCTGCAGCATACGCGTTTGAATAATACCGGTGCGACGCTCGATATAACTGGTGGGGCGCGCGGCGTCCCAGAGAATCGGATTCGGCAATATCGCGGCCAGACGCGCCGCCTCGATACTCGATAATGCCGCAGCCGGTCTATGAAAATAATACTGCGCCGCGGCCTCCGCGCCGAAAATACCCGGCCCCCACTCGGCGATATTGAAATAAATCTCGAGAATTCTGCGCTTAGGCCAAAGCGCATCCAATGCCAGCGCCAACGGCGCTTCCAGCACTTTGCGCCCGGCACCGCCGCCGGTCCATAAAAATACATTGCGCGCCACCTGCATACTGATCGTACTGGCGCCGCGCAGCTTGCCGCGCTCTTCATAATCAGCCACGGCGTCCTCGACCGCGTCGAAATCGATACCGTTATGCGCGCAGAAGCGGCCATCCTCCGAGGCAATTACCGCGCGCTGCAATAATGGACTGATACGCTCCAGCGGCAGCGCGCGCCGATCGAGACCGGCGCGATGCTCGAGCACCGCGATCAACATGGTCGGCGTAATTGGCGGATTGAAATAGCGAAATAACAACAGGCCGCCGATCCAAAAAAACAGCAGACTGAATAGAATAATTTTTATTAATTTGAACAAAAATTTCATGCGCTAGATCGGACTTCAGTCCGACGTCGATCCTTGAATCCACTACGATGGTCGGACTGAAGTCCGACCTACAAAAGCCATGAATCTAAAGCGAGCGCTCAGGCCAATAGTTCTTGCGGCGGCATTTCGCAGACTAGCTTTTTACCGAGCAATACTTCGAGCGGCATCAGCAGGAAGCCATCGTCCTCGCTGGCAAAACTGATCGAGGTACCGCTGGCGCCCGCGCGACCGGTGCGGCCGATGCGATGCACGTAGTCCTCGGGGTCTTCCGGCAACGCGTAATTGATCACGTGGCTGACGCCGTCGACGTGAATGCCGCGACCGGCGACATCGGTGGCGACCAGCACCTGCAACTTTCCGCTCTTGAATTGCTGCAACGTGCTGGTGCGCTTGCCCTGCGGAATTTCGCCGGAAATCATCCCGCAATTGATGCGATTTTTCTGCAGCTTTTCAAACAACCAGCGCGTCTCGTCGCGGCGGTTGGCGAAGATAATCACACTGACCGCATTCGGCTGTCGCAGAATATTGAGCAGCAATTGAAACTTTTCGCGCTCGGTCACCATGTAGATCTTCTGCTCGACAGTGTCGGTAGCCACGCTTTCCGGCTCGATCTCTACACGCGCCGGCTCGTGCGTCCACTGATCGGCAAGATTGATGACGTCCTGCGTGAAGGTGGCGCTGAATAATAGTGTCTGGCGATGGGTATTCTGCGGCGTGCTGCGCACGATGCGTTTGACCTGGGGAATAAAACCCATATCGAGCATGCGATCGGCTTCGTCGATCACCAGTATCTCGACCTGATCGAGATATAAATCCTTGCGCTGCTGAAAATCCAGCAGGCGACCCGGCGTTGCCACCACGACATCCACCACGGCGCTGCCGAGTTGATTCAATTGTTTTTGGTAGTCCATGCCCCCGATCAACGTGACGATATGCAGTCCGGTGTGTTTAGCGAGTTTGCTGGCGTCGTCGCCGATCTGCTGCACCAGTTCGCGCGTCGGCGCGATGATCAGCGCGCGCGGTTCGCCGACATAACGCTCGTCCTGTAGCGGATTGTTGAGTAGATCGTTAAGGATGGTGATTAGGAATGCGGCTGTCTTGCCGGTGCCGGTCTGCGCCTTGCCGATCATATCGTGACCCCGTAGGGTCTGCGGCAGCGCGGCTGCCTGGATCGGCGAGCAATACTGAAAACCGAGATCGGCGATGCCGTGCAGAATGCGCTCGTCTAGGCCGAGATCGTGGAAACGGGTCTTGCCCTCGGCCGCCGGCACTTGAAATTGATCGATCGACCAAGCCGGTTGCGGCGCGCCGGTCGCTTTAGGATTTTTGCCGCCGCGCGGACGGCGCGCTTTCTCGGTGTGCGCCGCAGCGGCGCCGCTGCGCGCATTGTCGCGACTCGTATTATCGCGACTGTTGTGGGAATCTCGCTGCTGTTCGGCACCGCGACTTTGCGCTTCGCCACTCTGTGGCGCGGCGGTGCGACCAGTTAAAGATTTCAGCCATTTGCTAATCAATACGGTTCTCTCAAGCTGCTCTAGATAAGTGGCTGCAACAATACCTGCAGCGGATGCGGTACGAGTCCGGGTGGTCCCACACAAATCCGGCAACGCAGCGGTAGAGGCAGATGAGGAACAGGAACTCCAGGGGGGACTGACGCGCGCGGCTATTATCACTGCAAGCCGCGCGCTTGGCAAACCAACCGCCGCGCTCGCCCCATCGAAACGCATAGCTTCGCTGCTCTAAACTTTACCTCGCTCGCCGGCGCCCGCAAGCCGCATGGCGTCCTTTATACTGGCAGGGCAATGCCGGCGCCGGATATTTGCACCGACTATCGCCACCACGGATCATCCCTACCACGAACCATCGCTACACGGAACTGGCCATACCTTGCCCACTCACATGTCCGCTCCAGCCTCCTCCGCGCTGGCGTCGCAAGCGCCCCAATTGCCGCCGCGCGCGCGCGATTTGCGCGAACTATTACAGCTCGGCTGGCCGATGTTGATCGGTCAACTGGCGCAGGTGGCGATGGGCGTGGTCGATACCGCTATGGCCGGCGCGGTGAGCCCCGTCGATCTGGCGGCGGTCGCGGTCGGCTTCAGTCTGTGGATGCCGGTTTTATTATTCAGCAACGGCCTATTCAGTGCCGTCACCGCGTTGATCGCGCGCGCGCATGGAGCCGGTCAGCGCGACAGCATCGCCATTACATTTCAACAGGCGATCTGGCTGGCATCGATGATGGCGATCGTGAATGCGCTGCTGGCCAGTCAGTGCGGCGAGCTATTGCAATGGATGTCGGTCGATGCGCAGGTACAACCGCTCGGCGAATTATATTTACGCGGCATCGCGTTCGGTGCGCCCGCTGCCACTTTTATTTTTGTATTGCGCGGCTTCAGCGAGGGTAGCGGCCGCAGCACGCCGGTGATGATCATCAATGTCGGCGCGCTATTGCTGAATATCCCACTCAACTATATTTTCATTCACGGTCTATTCGGCGCGCCGAAACTCGGTGGCGCCGGCTGCGGATGGGCCACCGGCATTTCGCTATGGCTGAATTTTTTTGCGCTGGCGGCGCTACTGTTTCCACGCTATCGAAAGTTGCTGCGCAATTTTCAGCGCCCGCGGTGGTTGCATATCGGCAAAATATTGAAGCTGGGATTCCCGATCGGCGCGGCGGTTTTTGCCGAGATCAGTTTATTCGCGCTGGTCGCGCTATTGATCGGCCAACTCGGCGCCACCACCATCGCCAGCCATCAAATCGCGCTGAACTTCAGCGCGCTGATGTTTATGGTGCCGTCGAGTCTGGGTTTGGCGCTGACGGTGAAAATCAGCCGCGCACTCGGCGCGCAGGAAGCACTGCGCGCGCGCCGCTATGTGCAGATGGGCGCGATCTACGCCACGCTGTTCTCATTGCTGAGCGCCTCGGTGATGTTGTTATTTCCCATCTATATCGCGTCGATATACAGCAGCGATAGCGCCGTCCATCAATTGACCGCGCAGCTATTGGTCTTCGCAGCGGCTTATCAGTTATCCGACGGCTTGCAGGTCACCGCCGCCGGTTGCCTGCGCGGCTACCACGACACGCGCGTCGTGATGGTGATTACCTTGATCGCGTATTGGGGGATCGGTCTGCCGGTCGGCTACGTACTGGGATTAACCGACCACTTTGGCGCCGCGCGCGGCGTCAAAGGTTTATGGATCGGTTTGGTATTGGGATTGACGGTGGCGGCGATATTATTGAATTGGCGATTGGTGAAACTGAGTCGCCGCGTATCTATACAACAATAAGTGCACCGAATAAAAATCGGATTAGCGCGGTGATCTGGAACCTTGCTGGGAACGCCTACAACAAACATCCTGTTAGGCTCGGGCGCGGCCATCCATGGCCGCTCACGTCCCTGCAAGGTCCCAGACCACCGCGCTTCAAAGCCAGGAGCTCTAGATCATTTAACTTCCACAAACCGGACAATTTTTCGCGCGCGGCAAAATCAAGCTGCGCCACTCCAATGTTTTAGCGTCGAAGATTAATAACTTCCCAACTGCAGGTGCGCCGTAGTTCGCCAACAATTTAATTGCCTCCAGCGCTTGCAGCGTGCCAATCACTCCGACCAGCGGCGCCAGTACACCATTTTGCGCGCAGCTCAATTGTTCGTCCTGCACCGCATCGTCGTATAGACAGCGGTAACAGGGACTGTCCGCGCGGCGCGGATCGATCGCCAATAATTGCCCTTCGCTGCGAATCGCGGCGCCCGACACCAGCGGCTTTTTATTCTTCCAACACGCCGCATTCAACGCGAAACGAGTGCGGAAATTATCCGAGCAATCCACCACCAGATCGACCGCCGCGACGCTATCGTCGAGCAGATCGCCCTGTATTTTTTGCTCGATGGTATTTACTTTAATTTGCGAATTTAATGCGCGCACCGCAGCGGCCGCCGACGCGACTTTCGCGCGCCCAATAGCATTTTCGCCGTGCACTATCTGCCGCTGCAAATTACTCAGATCGACGGCGTCGTGATCGGCCAACCACAACTCGCCGACGCCGGCGGCCGCGAGATAGAGCGCCACCGGCGAACCGAGGCCGCCGAGCCCGACGATTAACACTTTGGCCGCGAGTAATTTCTCCTGCGCGGCAATATCGAAATCCGGCAGCATGATTTGCCGGCTGTAACGCAGTAATTGTTCGTCGTTCACGGTGCCGTTCCTCCGCTGACACGCTCGCGACCACCCCAATCGTTCCAGGTGGAAATATTCTGGAAACCCGCTCGCGATAATAACGAGCGCACGGCCGGGCCCTGCTCGTAACCATGTTCGAATAACAGCCAGCCGCGGCACTGCAAAAAATTCGGCGCCATCGTGGCGATCGCCGCAATGGCAGCCAAACCGTTTTGCTCCGCCACCAGCGCGCGACGCGGTTCGAAGCGCACGTCGCCGCGCAACAGATGCGGATCGTCGGCATCGATGTACGGCGGATTGCTGACGATGGCATCGAACTGCCGCGCGGGCACGGCGGCGAACCAGTCGGACTGAAAAAACTGGGTGTTATCGAACGCTAAATTGCGCGCATTATTATTTGCCAACGCCACCGCATCGGCATCGATATCGACACCGCACAGCGACCACGCCGGCTTTTGCGAAGCCAGCGCCAGCGCAATCGCACCGCTACCGGTACCCAGATCGAGTACGTTGGCGCTTAACTGCGGCAACACTTCGAGCGCCACTTCCACCAGACGCTCGGTATCCGGGCGCGGAATCAACGTGCTGTTATTCACCGCCAGCGGCAACGACCAAAATTCGCGCTCGCCGGTCAGATACGCGATGGGCTCGCCCTGCTGGCGGCGCGCCAATAATTCTCGAAATAGCGCTTCGTCGCTCGCGGCGATCTCGCGCTCGGGCCAGGTATATAAATAGGTGCGATTTCTTTTCAGGCAATGCGCCAACAATAATTCGGCATCCAACGCCGGGCTATCGCTATTGATAAGAAGCGCTTCGGCACAACGAAGTAGATCGCGAATCTGCGTCACAAATATCTCGTGGGACAGGCGGCGCTGCCGGCAAACGTATTTACAAAAAAATTATTCATCACCCATCGCAGCCAATAGATCGGCCTGGTGCTCTTGCATCAACGCGCCGACGATCGGATCGAGATCGCCCTGCATCACATCGTCCAGTTGATAAATCGTCAAATTGATGCGGTGATCGGTAATGCGACCCTGCGGAAAATTGTAGGTGCGAATACGCTCCGAGCGATCGCCGGAACCAACCAGATTGCGACGCTCGGCGGCCTGCTCCTGCTGCTGTTTATTCTGCGCCTGCGCCAAAATGCGCGATTGCAAAACCGACAGTGCGCGCGCGCGGTTTTTGTGTTGCGAACGTTCATCCTGACACTCGACGACAATGCCGGTCGGCAAGTGCGTGATGCGAATCGCCGAATCGGTTTTGTTGACGTGCTGGCCGCCGGCGCCGCTGGCGCGGTAGGTATCGATTTTTAAATCGGCCTTGTTGATTTCGATCGCCTCGACCTCGTCGATCTCGGGCAGAACCGCCACCGTGCACGCCGAGGTATGGATGCGGCCCTGCGCTTCGGTTTTCGGCACGCGCTGCACGCGATGCGCACCGGATTCGAACTTTAACCGCGCATACACATCCTGGCCTTCGACGCGCGCTATGATTTCCTTGTAGCCGCCGTGCTCGCCGGGACTCTCGCTAATAATCTCGACGCGCCAGCGCTGCTTTTCGGCGTAGCGCGCATACATGCGAAATAAATCGCCGGCAAAAATCGCCGCCTCGTCGCCGCCGGTGCCGGCGCGCACTTCGAGAAAAATATTGTGGCTGTCGTTGGGATCGCGCGGCAGCAATAAGCGTTGCAATTCCGCCGCGAGCGGTTCCAGACGCGCGCGGCCGCCGGCCATTTCCTCCTCGGCCATGGCGCGCAATTCGGGATCGCTCTCGGTCAGCATTCCTTTGGCCGTATCGAGATCGGCCTGCACCTGGCGATATTCGCCGTAACATTTAACAACCGGCTCGATCTCGGCAAATTCTTTCGACAGCGCGCGAAATTTATCCTGGTTATTGATGGTATCGGCGTCGCTGAGCAGCGCCGCTAATTCTTCGTGACGATCCAGGAGCTGATCGAGTTTCTGCGATACACTTTTTTTCATCGGTAATCTTTCATAAGAGTAATTTGCATAAGAGTAACTGGGAGCCGAGCGCGGCAGCGCAACGTTAAATCAACGCGCTTCGATCGCGCTAACGCTCGGCGTCGTCGGCCGGCGGCTCGCTATCCGCGGCCGCTTCGATTTCGAATAATTCGCGCGACCAATTGATGACTTCGCTGCGGCCCATCGCGCTGGCTTTGCGCATTTGACTGCTGGGACTGTGCAGCAACTTGTTGGTGAGATTACGCGCCAGACCGGACAATACTTCTTCGGGCGCATCGCCGCGCGCCAGTGCGCGCAGCGCTTTTTCCAATTCGGCATCGCGCAGCGCTTCGGCTTTGGTGCGCAATGCTTTTACCGTCGACACGGCGTTCAGCGCGCGCAGCTGTTGATAAAACTCTTCGACGCCGGCGTCGATAATAAAATCGGCCTTGCGCGCCTCGCTCTCGCGGCTCTTGCGGCCCTCGTCGACAATCTCCTTCAAATCGTCGACCGTGTACAAATAAATATCGTCGAGCTCGCCGACCTGCGCTTCGATATCGCGCGGCACCGCTAGATCGAGCATAAAAATCGGTTTGTGCTTGCGCAGCTTCAGCGCATTTTCGACCGCGCCTTTGCCGAGAATCGGCAATTGGCTGGCGGTGGAGGAAATCACGATATCCGCCTTTGCCAACTGCTCCGGTATTTCCGCCAGCAGCACCGCCTCGGCGTGAAATTGATCGGCCAGTTCGCGCGCGCGGCTCAACGTGCGATTGGCCACGACGATTTCGCGCACGCCCTTCTCGCTGAGATGACGCGCCACCAGTTCGATGGTTTCGCCGGCGCCGATCAATAAGGCGCGCGTGCTACTCAATTCGGTAAAAATATGCTGCGTCAAATTCACCGCCGCATACGCGACCGACACTGGATTTTCACCGATCGCGGTATCGGTGCGCACCCGCTTGGCGACCGCGAACACCTGCGGAAAAATGCGCCCGAGCTCGCTGCCGACACTGCCGGAGTGCGCGGCGACGGCGTACGCCGATTTCAACTGGCCGAAAATCTGCGGCTCGCCGAGAATCATCGAGTCGAGGCCGCTCGCCACCTGCATCATGTGGCGCAATGCGGCCTGATCGCTATGCATATAAGTGCAGGCGCGCAACTCATCCATCGGCATGTGATGGTATTGGCCGAGCCAGGTCATCAGGCGTTGACTGCTATCGGCGATAACGCCGGCGACGGCACCGTCAGGGACCACCGCAGCGTCGGCAATCACCGCAGTGTCCGCGACCACCGCAAATAGTTCGGTGCGGTTACAGGTCGATAAAATAGCAATCTCGTCGATGCGCGCGCTGGTCAAGGCGTCGGCCAGCGCCTCGGCCATTTGCTCGGGCGCGAAGTTGACGCGCTCGCGCACGGCCAGCGGTGCCGACTTATGATTGATTCCAATGACCAGCAGGCTCATGCAGTGCCGACAACCTAGAGAAAAAAGCGAGTAATTCTAACAAGGTAGTAAGGATTTGTGGATTTATGTTGTACTTTTGCCAACGCTTAAACATGCTAGACTTCGATTTCGTTGCCCACTCCTCATTAGTAGACTCACGATGAAAACAACCTTCGGGTTGCTGCTGATCGGCAGCTTTCTGGTCGCCGGTTGCAGTATTCACCCAAACCATCCGCAGGCTGCGGATGACACCCTCGATACTGCGGCGACAGCACCGGCAGCGCCGGTAGAAGTAAAGGAGCGCCCCTTCCCCGCCGAAAGTTTTTACGACTTGTTAGTCGCGGAGTTCGCGCTGCATCGCGGCGAGTACGATCTGGCGCTCAACAATTATCTGCAACAAGCCCACGCCACCGGCGATGTCGGCGTCACCGCGCGCGCCTCGCGGCTCGCCCAATTCCTGCGCGCCGATCGCGCCGCACTCGATGCTTCGCAGCTGTGGGTCTCGCAAGATCCCGACGATATGGAGGCACAATTCACGCTCGCCACCCAACTGGCCAAAGCGCAACGGCCGCTGGAAGCGATGCCGCATATGGTTAAAGTACTGGATTCCGGCACCAACGCTAACTTTGCCGTGATCGCCGCGGCCGCCATGCAACAGTCCGATGCCGTCCAAAGCGAACTGCTGGAACAGTTCAATCAATTGCTCGTCACGCATAAGGACAGCGTCGAGCTGATGACCGGCAAAGCGCTGCTATTGCAGGAGCGCGGCGATAAAACCGAAGCCCTGGCACTGGTGCGCAAGGTGCTCGATATCGCGCCGGACACCACGCACGCCATCATCATCGAAGCGAAACTGCTCGAGGAAATGGGCCGCCGCGACGAGGCGATGACCCGCCTGCAGCAAATGGTCGAGCAGAATCCCTACAATCGCCGCCTACGTCTTCAATACGCGCGCCTGTTGACGCGCTTCGATATGGCCAAGGCGCGCGAGCAGTTCGCGCTGCTGGTCGAGCAGTCGCCCGGCGATGCCGATATGTTGTTATCGCTGGCGCTGGTGACTAAAGAGACCGGCGCGCTCGACGATGCGGATAATTATTTTCAGCAGCTACTGGCGCTCGGGCAACACGTACAGGAGGCCAATTTCTATCTCGGCCAGATCGCCGAGCAGCGCGGCGATACCGCGGCCGCGATCCGCTACTACGAACAGATTCCACCGAGCCCCGACTTTTTCCCCGCGCTTGGCCGCATCGTTCAGTTGCAAATGGCCAACCATAAAATCGCCGGCCTGCGCACCCATCTGCGCGATCTGCGCGAGCGTTACCCGCAGCACGCCGTGCGCCTGTATCTGGTCGAGGCCGAGGTGCTGATGCAAGCCAAGGAGTATCAGGCCGGCAGCGACCTGCTCACCGAAGCGCTGAAGAAATTCCCCATGCAGCCCAACCTGCTATACACGCGCTCGACCTTCAGCGAGCGGCGCCACGATGTCCCTTTAATGGAAAAAGATCTGCGCGCGATTCTCGACAAAGATCCCAACAATATCGTGGCGCTGAATGCGCTCGGCTATACGCTCGCCAATCTCACTAATCGCTACGATGAAGCCTACGCGCTGATTAAAAAAGCGCTGGCGCAAAAGCCGGACGATCCCGCCATCATGGACAGCATGGGCTGGGTGGAATACCGGCGCGGCAATCTCGCGGCGGCGCGCGAACTGCTGGAAAAAGCCTATGCCACCTATCCCGATCCAGAGGTCGCCGCACATTTGGGCGAAGTGTTGTGGCAGGCCGGCAACGAAGCGCGCGCGCGCGAAATCTGGCTAAAAGCGCTGCACGATGAGCCCGACAACGATGTCGTGCGCGCCGCGCTAAAACGCTTCGCGCCGGATGCGCTACCGTAACGCGGCACGAACCTCTATGAAACGATGCTTTCTTGTAGGTCGGACTTCAGTCCGACACGCATCTCGATTGCGGCGCTATCGCCTGACTGAAGTCCGACCTACGAATTCCCCCTCTTTGAAATTACTTTGCGCTTTTATCGCGTGCCTTTTGCTTGCAGTCACTGGCTGCAGCAATACCGGCATTCGCCCCGGCGTCGACGATCAACGGCATTGGCAACTGAGCGGCAAGCTCGGTTTACGCGGCCCGCAATTGGCGGAGAGCGCCTACCTCAATTGGCGACAATGCGGCGAGCGCTACGACATGCGGCTATCCGGCCCGCTCGGTCAGACCGTGGCGCGCATCGACGGCAATGGCGCGCTCTTGACCGTGCGCATCGAAGGTCAGGAACCGGTGACCACCGCCGAACCCGAACAATTATTGCAGCGCCAGTTGGGTTGGTCGGTGCCGCTGCGCGCGCTGCGTTATTGGGTGCGCGCCGAGGCGGTCCCCGGCAGCGAGGCGCAAATAGAAGGCCCCGCGCAACAGCCGACCGCGCTGCAGCAATTCGGCTGGCAAGTGCGCTACCTGGCCTACCATCAAACCGCCGAGGTCGCCCTGCCCGCTAAACTGACGTTGCGCAACGACAGCGGTCTGCAGGCCACGCTGCTCATTAACGATTGGCTGCTCAGCGACGCCGTCGAAGGCTGCGAGCCATGAGCGCGTTAAGTTTACTGTCGCCGGCCAAGCTGAATTTATTTCTGCATATCACCGGTCGCCGCAGCGATGGCTACCACAATTTACAGACGCTGTTTCAATTGCTCGATTACGGCGACACGCTGCATTTCGACGACACGGCGGATAAAGCAATTACGTTGACGCCGCCCCTGCCCGGCGTTCCGGAAGCGGACAATTTAATCGTGCGCGCCGCGCGTTTGCTGCAGGAAGAAAGCGGCTGCCACCGCGGTGCGCGCATCGAACTCGTAAAACGCCTGCCATTGGGCGGTGGTATAGGCGGCGGCAGCTCGAACGCTGCGACCACTTTATTGGCGCTGAACCATTTGTGGCAATTGAATATGTCGCTGGAAACGCTCGCCCAGCTCGGCCTGCAGTTGGGCGCCGATGTGCCGGTGTTTGTGCGCGGTCGCAGCGCCTGGGCCGAAGGCATCGGCGAGCGGCTCGAACCGATTGCTATGCCTGCGTGTAACTATCTGATTTTAGTGCCGCCCTGCCAGGTTTCGACAGCACGTATTTTTTCGCATGAAGCGTTGACACGCAATTCGAGTCCCATCACAATAGCCGCCTTTCTGAGGGAGGGGGGTCGCAACGACTGCGAACCAGTGGTCAGAAAACTCTATCCGGAAGTGGCTTTTGCCCTCGATTGGTTGAGTAATTTTGGCCCGACCCAAATGACAGGCACGGGTGCCTGCGTGTTTGCCAGCTTCGCCGATCGCGCTGACGCCGACATGATTGCGCAACAAATACCCGCGGGATATCGCGGCTTTGTAGCGCGTAGCGTGAACCTTTCACCGGTGCACGCCGCTCTCGGAATAGCAACGGCGAATTGAAGTTGAAGTTTATGTTTTGCAGGGGTGTCGCCAAGCGGTAAGGCAGCGGGTTTTGATCCCGCCATTCGGTGGTTCGATCCCATCCACCCCTGCCACTATTTATTTATAGATACTGGTTATTTATAGACAACTGAAATGCATCTCCAGATGTATTTAGTTTTCGCGGTTTCCAGCCGCCGTTTGAAATTTTCGCGGCCGCCAGCCGCCGGGTTCGCCCACGAACCCCACATGCGCAGCGCCCACTCATAATCTCTCTGCGTCGACAACACACCTATCAAAGACAGGCCTCTCAGTTACAGGCTTCTTAATATACAGGCTCTCAACCACAGACTCTCTACCCACAGACTCTCTACCCACAGACTCTCTACCCACAGGAAATGCCCGCGTGTCTCGAATGATGGTCTTCTCCGGCAATGCCAATCCCGCCCTGGCCCGCGAAGTGGTGAATAGCCTCCACATTCCGCTCGGCGACGCCGTGGTCGGCCGCTTCTCGGACGGCGAGATCATGGTAGAGATCAACGAGAACGTCCGCGGCGGCGATATCTTCGTACTGCAATCCACCTGCGCTCCCACCAACGATAATCTGATGGAATTGATTTTCATGGTGGATGCATTGCGCCGCAGCTCGGCGGGACGTATCACAGCAGTGGTACCGTATTTCGGTTATTCGCGCCAGGATCGCCGCGTGCGCTCGGCGCGCGTACCGATCAGCGCGCGCGTCGCTGCGGACATGCTGACCGGCGTCGGCGTCGATCGCGTATTAACCGTCGATTTGCACGCCGAACAAATTCAAGGTTTCTTCGATGTACCGGTCGATAACGTCTATGGCTCGCCGATATTGCTCGACGATATCGAGCGCCAGGATTACGAAAACCTGGTGGTGGTATCGCCCGATATCGGCGGCGTAGTGCGCGCGCGCGCCGTCGCCAAACAACTCGACGAAGCCGATCTCGCCATCATCGACAAACGCCGCCCCGCCGCCAATGTTGCGCAAGTGATGCACATTATCGGCGAAGTCGAAGGCCGCAGCTGCATCATCGTCGACGACATGGTCGACACCGCCGGCACCTTGTGCAAAGCGGCCACCGCGCTCAAAGAGCACGGCGCCAAAAAAGTCGTCGCCTATTGCACGCACGCGGTGCTGTCGGGCAAAGCGGTGGACAATATCAATGGATCGGAGCTCGACGAATTGATCGTCACCAACACAATTCCGCTCGGCGAAGCCGCGCGCCAATGCGGTCGTATTCGCCAACTGAGCATCGCCAATTTGTTAGCGGAAGCGATGCGTCGAGTCAGCAACGAGGAATCGATCAGCGCGATGTTTCGTTAATAGAACATTTCGCCCACGGACTCATCGACGAGCAGAAAAAGTTTTACACCGGCGTCGTTAAATCGGTCGCGGATTTAACGGCGTTTTAATAGCAACACCCATAAACCGAAAGGAGCAACACCATGGCAACTAATTTCACTCTGGCAGCGAAGGTCAGAACCGACGCAGGGAAAGGTGCGAGCCGCCGTCTGCGCCGTCTGGCCGGCGAACTGCCCGGCATCGTTTACGGCGGCACCAAAGCGCCGCAAAACATCAGCCTGTCGCACAAAGACTTGGCCAAGGCGCTGGAAGACGAAGCGTTTTATTCGCACATTATCACGCTGACCGTCGACGGCACCGCCGAGCAAGTCGTACTCAAAGACCTGCAACGCCATCCGGCGAAAAGCACGCTGCTACACGCGGACTTCCAACGCGTCGATGCCACGCACGAAATCGTGCTGCGCGTTCCGCTGCACTTCATCAATCAAGAGAAGTGTGTCGGCGTACGTTTGGAAGGCGGCCTGATTTCACACTCGATCTCCGAGATCGAAGTGCGCTGCCTGCCGCAGAACCTGCCGGAGTTTATCGAAGTCGATGTCGCGGAAATGCACGTCGGCGATATTCTGCACATTTCTCAGCTGAACTTGCCGGCTAATGTTGAAAGCGTCGAGCTCGCGCATGGCGAAGGCCACGATCACGCGGTGGTCAGCGTTAACTTGCCGCGCGGTAGCAGCGCCGATGCAGCGGAAGATGCAGCGGCCGAAGAGAAGCAAGACTGAAGTTAGTTTACTGTCCCTGAGATCGAGCTCCCGCCGTGAGCGCCATCCAGTTGATCGTCGGCCTGGGCAATCCGGGCCGCGAATACGAAGATACGCGCCACAACGCGGGCGCCTGGTTCGTTGCGCAGCTCGCGCGACAGCAGAACTGCTCGCTGAGCAACGACAGTAAATTCTCCGGACTGACCGGCCGCATCAATGTCGCCGGTCAGGACATCAAGTTATTGATCCCCACCACCTTCATGAATTTAAGCGGCCAGGCAGTGGCGGCGATGGCGACGTTTTATAAAATCCCCGTCGAAGCCATTCTAGTCGCACACGACGAATTGGATATCGCTCCCGGCAACGCGCGTCTTAAAGTCGGCGGCGGCCACGGCGGCCACAACGGTCTGCGCGATATCATCGGTAAATTCGCCAATCAAAATAATTTTCATCGCCTGCGTATCGGCATCGGTCATCCCGGCAGCGCCGAAAAAGTGGTCGGCTACGTGCTCAATAAACCGAGCGGCGACGAGCGCATCAGCATCGATGCCGCGATCGGCGCCGCGCTGAAGATATTGCCATTGGCGGCGAGCGGCCAATGGGCGCGCGCGATGAACGAATTGCATACCTTTAGCGCCGCATAACGCGGCGCACGAATTTTCGCTGCATCGACAGCCAACATTTTTTAGCAGGAACGTATCATGGGTTTTAATTGCGGCATCGTCGGCCTCCCCAACGTCGGCAAATCCACACTCTTCAATGCGCTGACCAAGGCCGGCATCGGCGCGGAAAACTTTCCGTTCTGCACCATCGAGCCGAACTCCGGTATCGTACCGATGCCCGATCCGCGTCTCGACGAGCTGGCCGCCATCGTTAAACCCGAGCGCGTGATACCGACCACGATGGAATTTATCGATATCGCCGGCATCGTCGCTGGTGCCTCCAAAGGCGAAGGACTCGGCAATAAATTTCTCGCCAATATCCGCGAGACCGATGCCATCGCGCATGTCGTGCGCTGCTTCGAAGACAACAATATTATTCACGTCGCCAACAAGGTCGATCCCGCTTCCGATATCGAAGTGATCAATCTGGAATTAGCGCTCGCCGATCTCGACACCGTCGAAAAACAATTGGTGCGCGCCGCCAAATTTGCCAAGGGCGGCGATAAAGATGCAATCGCGCTGAAAGCCCTATTGGAAAAATTGCAGTTGCAATTGAACGACGGCAAACCGGTGCGCGCACTGGCGCTCGATGGCAACGAAAAACAATTGTTGCGCACGCTGCATTTATTGACCGCAAAACCGACCATGTACATCGCCAACGTCGACGAAAACGGTTTCGAAAATAATCCGCACCTCGCCACCGTGCAACGCATCGCGGCGGCCGAGGGCGCCGTGGTGGTGCCGATTTGCAACAAACTGGAAGCGGAGATCGCCGAGCTCGAAGACGATGAGAAGAGCGAATTTCTCGCCGATCTCGGCATGAGCGAGCCGGGTCTCGATCGCGTGATTCGCGCCGGCTATGGCTTGCTGGGCTTGCAAACTTATTTTACCGCTGGCGTTAAAGAAGTGCGCGCCTGGACCGTGCGCATCGGCGCCACCGCACCGCAAGCGGCGGCGGTGATTCACACCGATTTCGAAAAAGGTTTTATTCGCGCCGAAGTAATCGCCTATAACGACTTCATTGCCAATAAAGGCGAGCAGGGTGCGAAGGACGCCGGTAAATGGCGCCTGGAAGGCAAGGAATATATCGTGCAGGACGGCGATGTCATGCACTTCCGGTTTAATGTTTAAGGCGCGGCGGCGTCAGCGCGCTAACCGGCAAAATCGTAAGCGCGCACCACGTCGCACACCTGAATGCTGTAGCGCTTAAACAAGCGATCGCGCCGCGTCGCCTGCGTGGCGATATTGTCGGGATGATCGCGCCACGCCGCGAGCGTCTCGTGCGATTCGAACTCCAACAACACGATACTCTCGCCGTCGGTGCCGACCGCGCGATCGAAGGCGACAAAGCCGGCACTGATCGCGGCAAAATCGCGGGCCGCGACCAACAACTCGTCGACTTCGTGCTCGAACCCGGCGCGCAGCTGCGCGCGCAAAATCACGATCGGCATCGCCAACTCCCTTTCTTATCCGTACACCGACACCGCTACGGCTGTTTCAACGGGTTACAGTTTTTGATAATCACCGTTCCCTGTAGCAAATCGCCGCGCGAATACTCGTGGAACTCGCAGGTGTTGTTGACCGGGTCGTAATTTTCGACCCACAAATTATCGTCCTTCCAAGTCACGCCCATGTGATGCATGCCATTGGGCACTGAAATGCTCATCACCCCGCCCCAGCGCTTCACAAAAACTTGCTGGTAGTGAAAATAATACGCGCCGGTGCCGATCAGACCGACCGCGACGGCGACTAAAACCGCAGCGCCCCACCGCTTGAGCATCACACCGCCGACCCACAGCGCGGCAATCACCAACACGAGCACTGCCAGCCAATAGAAATAAGTAATCATCGAAAACTCCTAGCGCGGACTATCCGGAGAGATTGTCATCGCATGTTAACCTTTTGCACGCCCAAAATGATTTAGTCTAGCGACATTCTTATTTCCGCCACTGGGGAGCCTCTGAAAAACGCAGCGAGCGCAGAAAAGACAAGGCAAAAACGCGCGAAAAACCGGAGTTTATACGAAATAAATGAGGATTTTGAGCGCGTTTTTAACGCTGTATTTTCCAGCGCAGCAGTTTTTCAGAGGTTCCCTTGCGCACTTTCCGCTATTTGATAGGAGACTCCCATGAAGTTGTTTTTTAGCCCGGCCGCCTGTTCGCTATCCCCCCACATCGTATTGCGCGAGAGCGGCCTGCCGTTCGAGCTGGTGCGCATCGACATGGTTGCCCGCAAAACCGCCGATGGCGCGGACTACCTGCAACTCAATCCGAAAGGCCAGGTGCCGGCGCTGCAGTTGGACGACGGCCAGATCATCACCGAAGGCCCGGTGATCGTGCAATATGTAGCCGATCGCGCGCCGGAGAAAAAACTCGTACCGGCAGCGGGTAGCATCGAGCGCTATCGCGTGCAGGAGTGGCTCAATTTCACCTGCAGCGAAATCCATAAAAATTTCGGCCTGATTTTTAAATTCGCGGCGATTGAGGATATGAAGCCAGCTCTGATCGGCCTGATCAACGAGCGTATTCGCTATGTCGAACAACAGCTCGAAGGCAAAGACTTTTTGGTCGGCAATACCTTTACCGTGGCCGATGCCTACATGTTCACCGCGCTGAGCTGGTGCAAGTTTTTACAGATCGATCTATCGTCGCTGCCGTCGATTACCGCCTACAACGCACGCATCGCCGCGCGCCCCGCAGTGATTGCCGCCATGCAGGCCGAAGGCCTGATGTAAGTCTAGTTCGATTAAGTAGAATTCAATCAAGTAGAGTTCGATCGCGTTACGGGGCCCGCGCGGCCCCGAATTATTTTTGCGCGCGGCTCTGACTGCCGCCTCGCTCGTTTACAATAGCCTCCTCATCACCAGCGTCGGCAATCGCCCAACGCATTATTTATTTTCGAGAATCCGTATGCCCGCATCTCGGCCCCTTACGCCAGCTTTTCGACAAAAGTGGCAAGCTGGCCTTTTATTCGCGCTGCTAACGGCCGCGCAATGGGGCGTGGGACCGCCGCTGCTGAAAGAGTTACTACCGGTATTAGGCTCGGCCACCATCGTTTGGTGCCGGCTGACAATTTCCGCATTGGTGTTGGGCGCCTATTTCGCCACCAACCGCAACACGCCGTGGCGCAACCTGCTGCTGCCGCGCAACGCCGCGCTGATCGCGATAGCGACCTGCGGCCTGCTCGGCAACTACATCGCCTTTATGCTCGGCCTCGAACATATTCCGCCGGGCGCGGCACAGATCTTGGGACAGCTGGGCCCGCTCTCGCTGCTGGTGGGCGGCGTGGTTATTTTTAAAGAGCCGTTCAGTCCGCTGCAATGGCTCGGTATCGTGCTGGCGATTTTCGGCCTGTGCCTGTTCTTCCACAAAAACTTCGCGACGATTTTGCATCTGGGCGATTACGGCATCGGCTTGTTATGGGTATCGTTCGCCTCGCTGTTATGGGGCGTTTTCGGCCTGGCGCAAAAGGCCTTGAGCCGGCAGGTCGGCTCGCAACAGGTATTGCTGGTGATCTATACCGTCGGCATTCTGACCTATATGCCGGGCGCGCAATTCAATCGCATTCCGCAGATGACCACGCTCAGCGTTATCTATCTGTTGCTGGCTTCGTTATCGGTGGTGGTTTCCTACATCACGCTATCCTCCGCCATGAAATGCTGGGACGCATCGCGCGTCAGCGCCATCCTGACCACCACGCCGCTGTTTACGCTGTCCTACGTCACGCTCGCGGCCTACTGGTTCCCCAGCTACGCCACCGCCGATACGCTCGACTGGCTGAACTGGCTCGGCGCTGCACTGGTCGTATTGGGTTCGTGCGTAGCGGCAATTGCGCGCCGCTGAATCCTTGACGGTTGAGTCCTTGACAGCGGCGACCCCAACCGGGAAAATGCGCGCCTCCTGAATTATGGCAAGGTAGCTCAGCCGGTTAGAGCACAGCACTCATAATGCTGGGGTCGCGAGTTCGAGTCTCGCCCTTGCTACCATATAAATCAGTTAGTTAGACGCCGATTTCGGCAAACAGCAATCCAACGGGTTAAAATTCCCTGCACATTCCCTGCGGGAAGTTAAGTTACCCCTAGCTTGCACTTACCAACAATTGGCATGCACCGTTTGCCAGGAACCCACGCATTTACTTTCTTTAATGCTTTTCGACCCACTAATTACCGGCTGCATTTGCAATTATCACCGCGCCGATAATCACCGCGACACTGACTGGAAGCGCCGCCACCACACCAAATAGCCAATACGCTAGCAACCCCGCAATTGCTATCAGCAGTAACGCACCAACCACCTTAACTATAAATGTAAAACCTTTTTCAATCGCCAAAAACACAGGGGCAAAAAGCATCGCCAGATATTCCTTAACCCTTTTACATATCTTAAATATTGCCCGCGCTATCCTCGACCTCCCTAACCTCGACAACCAAGCAAGAAACAATGTGATTAAACGCGCATGCCCGCGAACTCGTAACAACAGGTCATACACTGCCGCAATTAATGTCGCGGCAATCGCTACCAGCAATACGGCCTCAAACCCTTTTTTTGGCAACGATTCACTGAAGAACACTATTGGAGAAAGCACGATCAACAGGATGACGAACCAAGCACAAAACCACATCATTAAAAGATCAGTGGCGTGGCAAAGCCTGCTCCAGACTCTACTTATCTCCATTGGCTGCTCCTCAATTTTATTTGACCGCGGAACAATCTAAGCGGCTATCGATGGACATAACCTATCGCCCATGACAGGTAAAGTCTATTTTATTATGCCAGATGGCCTTCAAGCTTCAGCCACAATCATTAACCAACCCTAGTCACGCAAAATATCTGTGACATTACCTAGCTATACCGCCCAATATTCGCAGCAAATCATCGGCCCCAAGCAGGTTGGCAGCGGCAAGTACAAAGGCTTCATCCGCTGCCCCCGAAATCCAATCCCATTCTTTCATCAGGCGATCTCGCTTAGCCTTACGCCACCACTTGCGCTTATCGCCCCACAGCATCGCCTCTAGCTTTTCTTGCCGACGCATGAGGCGGCCTAGGTGATCCTCACATTGCGATTGATACGGAAGCCGATAGCATTTGCGGCAAGCCGGATATTTTCCGGCAAGCGACAATACCTCACAGCGACGCTTACAGTACGGGCAGCGAAACCAAGCGCGCTCACCACCAAAGCGACAGGGGGTGCGCTCAAGATAAACCGTTTGCTCGACAGGCTCATCGCTGTAACGATAGGTGAACACAATGTGATCACCCCAAGTTTGATAGCAAATGCTGCCAGATGGTTCGCCACCACGATTCCAACTCAAGGTGCCGACCCAGCCAACGCGTAGCAGGCCATGTCGTCGCATGTATCGAATATCAATACGCTGCGTAGATTCCAGCGCCGTGGCTTTGCTCCAATGACAATAATGCCCGCTACCTCTGCCGCCCATGCTCGCCTCGTTTATTAATCGAAATCATTTGGCTAACCTGCCCTTTTAATCTTCGCGGCCTCGCGTAGTGCCCCCGATAAAATCATGGTGTGAGCGCTAATAACAACAAAGGCCACGACGAAAATAAAACACCCCTATGTATGGTAAATATATAAAGGTCACCGATAGTAGGTGCAGAGAAATCGGAAAAATGGCCTCTACTGCACCGATAGTAGGTGCGAGCTGAACCGATAATAGGTGCAGTACCCCCATCACCTTGCACCGACAATAGGTGCAGCCTGCACCGATATTAGGTGTGGGCGATTTGAATTTGGCAGCGGCATGGGTCGCAAAGGGCGAGGCGCATTTAACGTCGGCCCCACATCCAAATGTTTACCGGGACATTCATTGATCGGCTGCCAGGTAATTGCGAACAAGCTAGGGCCAATGCCTAGCCCACCCTGTCGCGTTTCAATGAGTAAATTTTTTTCAATCAATTCGCGCTTGGCTCTTTTCAACTGACTGTTGGAATTGAAACCAAACGGTTTAAGCAACGTAAGTGCCGCGCATAAATCACCATTGTTGCGACCGTTGTACTGCCGAGCAACGTAGATCAACAATTTCGTTGCACTACCGCTCAACGAATAGAAATCGACGTGCGCCGTCAGTACATCGGGCAAATGCAAGAAGCCTGAATAGGTAATGGCGCGGTGATCCCCGCGCCCTTTATCTTTGCGGGACATCCTTATCCCTCCAACTCGTTAGCGAAAATATCCGGCTCTGGATAATCATCATTACCCGCTTCGCCCTCACCCGCCAAAACGCGCTCTATCGCGTCCTGCTGGGTTTCAGCATCGACGGTGTACCTAGTTTCGCATTTCGTGATAACTCGCACCTGATAACGTTTCATAATGCACCTCGCCACCTTCCCGGCAGCAACACATAACGCGCGACACGATGTTGATTGCCTTGCGCATTAGTATCGCGATCCCAAATGGTTTGAATGTTTCGGCCATCGCGGAATCGCAATTCAAAAACGCGCGGTGCGGGTGCAATTATGTCGAGGTGTTCGCGTGCGTAGATTGTTGTAATTCCAAGCGCGCCGACTTCTTGCAGATAGATGAATAAGCGTTGGCGCTGAGCCTTTGCCGAATTACTATTGGAGCCGCTACCATTTGAGCCCCCTTGGCCGGGGGTTTTGTTTTTTCTCATTTCGATTCCCCTTACGCCGCCGTATTAGTGCGAGTGCCGAATTGCTCCAGCCACGCTTGTAACGCATCGCGGTCATAAACCACTTTGCGGCCAAGTTTTCGATACGGTGGTGCTTTGCTGCCGAGAAGGGTTCCGGTAACGCGGGAGATTTTCAAAGTGGAAGGAGCGCAGCCGATAAAAGCTGCGGCTTGGCCGGTACTGTAACGGGGTTTGTCGTCTGTCATGCTTGCCTCCAGTGAACAGCAGTTTGCTGTTGTTCACTGGAGGCGATCGTCTAATAAAATTTAGTCCAACAGATCATATTAGATTTTGTCTAATATCTAATATCTTAAAATTCGTCGTTTGCTGCCTTTAAGAATTTAATAACTGTGGCCCGGCTTGGCAGTGTCAAACCTTTATCTGTAGCGGCCTTAATTAGCACATCGGCAGAAGCCGATGATCTACTAAGGTCAAACTCCGATTCAGCCGCGAGAGCCCTAATAATCATCAGCATCGATTGACGCTCTCGCGGATCGGCATCATTTGTGGAGCCACTATCTATGATGTCATCTTCGCCCACTAAAATGGGGAATTTGCGAAATTTTGGTGCCGCCCATTGGATTGCATCGGCCGGATAAAAATATCGAGCGGTTCCATACAGCTTGTCACCCGTCGTTGCGTCAGATGGATCAATGCATGGAAGTGCCTTGCTCAAAACGGCTCTCTGAATTGCAACAAGTGCGCTGTTAAGCTCATCAGTATTAGGTCTCGCTCCATTCGGCTCCAGTCCGCAACAGAGCTCCTGAAACTCTTTCTCGCTCCACAAGTCCTTTTGCCGCCATGTCGCTTTTTTTTCCTCAGAAAATTCAACGGTGGAGCTTTGTGAGCCTACCGCAATTTTTTTCAATTCATCGGGAACACACCAACCAACAGAAGTTGCCCAGGCCGAAAAGCCAACAATTGCGGTTTTAGACCTAAAGTTGCTGCCCATATTTATTGCGCGAATAGGTAATAGCTCCACTTTTCCAAGATTCGAAGCTAGCACTTGCACTCGATCGGTAAACTCTCGCGACTCCTCATAGCTATGCGTGACTGACATCCAATTATTTTCACCATGACGAACTTTATCGGGATCAATATCAAGCGAAAGAGCAACTGCCTGCCATATTTCTACATCAGGAATAAGGCTCCACTTTTTCCAATTGGGCTTGCGATCTGTCATAGCACCCCCTTAAGTGCCCACCCTTAAAAAGGATCGCAGCGCCAGCCCGGAAGGGTGCCGGGTTTTCGGGGATCAGCCTAGGCGCTGCAAACTCAGTAATCAGTTGTTCAACAAAGCCACCGCCGCCGCTTTATGATCCGGCGACAAATGTGCATAGCGCTGTGTCATCACGATAGTTGAATGGCCGAGTAGCTCTTTTACTGTGTACAAGTCAACGCCACGCATGACCAGTTTAGAGGCAAAGCTATGGCGTAGATCGTGGAATCTAAAGCTTTTAATCCCCGCTAGCGCGAGCGCACCTGTCCATGATTTTTTGATGTTATCTAGGCGCCTGCCATTTACCGGAGAGGGAAATACCAAATCGCCATCACTTGCTTGATTGCGCCAAGCAGTGAGTGCCGCAAATGATTCATCGTTCAGTGGCAAGTGGCGAGTGGTGCCGCTTTTCGCGGTCTTGCCGGCAACAGTGAGCACACGCCCCTTTAAGTTCACCTCAACCCAGCGCAGATTAAACAGTTCACCGCGTCGCATGCCGGTATTGAGCGCAACCACGACCATAGGCATCAAGTAATCGGTATAGCGCTCGATCAGCGGCTGGGGTGGCTCTAAGCCGCGCTCCTTATGCCATGCGATAAATCGGGCGCGCTCCTCTCGTTGTTGCGTCTGGCGACTCTCCAGCGCTGCCAATAACGCCTTTTCCTCTTCGTCAGATAGGTAGCGCACCGGACCTTGTTCATCGACCTTAATCATGCGCATGCCGGCAAGCGCGCTGTGTGGAATTAACCCCCAGCTTTTCGCCTTCCCCAATACCGCCTTTAAAGCTGCCATACGCCGGTTAATAGTGCGCGGCTTCAACTTGGCTTTAGCGGCGTCGGCAGCCCACTTCTGCAAATCCCACTGCGTAAGATCGGCCAGTTTGCGGGGGTGAAGGTGCCCGAAATCATTGTTAAGGATGCGCTCATCGTCGCGCCAAGCCTTCAAATGCGATTGCGCCCACGGGAAGTATTGGAGTTCGAGGAATTTACCGAGCGTTTCAAATTTGGCCGATTTCGCCGCCTCGCGGCTCTTACTACGGACGGCCTGAATATCGACCTCTTTTGCAACATCGCCCGACTTAGCCTTTGCCAAATCGCGGGCAATGTCCGCAGTGATGGCGCTATTGCGCCCCAAGGTGAACTCGTTGGCCTTGCCGTTTACGCGATAGTAAAGAACATAGGTCTTTAGGCCGCTCGCAGCCACTCGAACAAAAAACCCCTTTATTTCGGTGTCCCAAACCTTATACGCCGCAGATTCGGGCTTAAGCGCATTGACCAGTTTGGCGGTCAGCTTTTCTTTCATGGTGTCGGCGAGTTCCCGGCGGGCATATTTCCCTGCACATTCCCTGCAAGAATTAGCACCTTTCGGAAACGATTATAAACCTCCAAGCCCCAAACTCAAGCCCTAATATGCTGTTTTTACGCGACTTAAACGATAGATTGCGGCTTGCTGAGGGATTGCATGGAATCTGCAATTAACGCACTCATAATGCTGGGGTCGCGAGTTCGAGTCTCGCCCTTGCTACCATTATTTAAATCGATAAACCGCAAGCAAATCGATAATGTAGTACGACCCACCCCATACAATTTTCACCTACAACAAACTCTATCGACACAGTCCCCATCCAGCAGTGTCCGCAGCACCCCATACCCCTCGAATCAAACAGTGCCGATGCGGCCGAATAGGAGACTGCCAGTAAGGTCACTCGCCACTCCTTTAATTGCAATCGGCCTTCGACTTGTCGAAATGGACAATTCAAAGCGGCCAAACCCCAGTGTCGATCTCTTTATCACCAGGCCAAGCGCCCGATAGGCCCCATTTCCGGCTGTAGCCCAGCCCTATCGGTGTAGCGCTGGATAAACGGTGTCGAAAAATTTTGCAAAACATAATTTTTACTTCGAAAATAAAATATCAGCGCATTGATTTTTAAGAATTAATTGAAATCGGCACAAAGCATGCTTTAATACGAGCAGTCCACTTTCACCCAAAGGTTATGGGGGAGAACGCCCTGGGATAGTTGCCCAGCTCGATCCTCAAACCGCTAGCAAAGGATGTCGTTATGAACATGATAAGAACGCTAAATGCAGTACTGGTCGGCTCTGTGCTGGCGGGTGCTACCGCGGCAAACGCGGCGTCCTACGATGTAAGCGGACTGTTGACCGGCTTCTCGACCAATCCAGCGGTAATCGCAGCTGCATTTTCGCCGACCACCCCTACCTTTACCGGTAGCTGGAATGTCGATACCAGTTCGTTAGTGGGCGATGCCAGCTTTGCTCCCTACACGGTAGCGTGGAGCGTATTTGGCGATCCTGCAGGTACAACCAGTTACACCACCGATACTTATCACCTGGATACCACCGGTGCGACCGTTTCTTACGATGCCGGCACCCGCACGCTGAACATCACCAACGGCACGCTGACATCGACAAACTCCGTGTATACCTGCTCTGAAGGCTCGCTGTTTTGCGGCAGCACCTTACCGAGCTTCCAATTAAACCTGGCACTGACCTTTACCGACGCAACACTGAAAGCGTTCAGCGGTTCCGCCGTTGCAACGAACGACGATGGTGCTGGCGATCAATACATTTATAACTGGTCGTTTAACGGCCAGGCACCGGCAGTGCCGGTACCTGCAGCGGCTTGGTTATTCGGCTCCGGATTGGCAGGCTTAGCCGGCTTGGCGCGCTCGCGTAAAGCTTAAATCTCTTCGCCAATACTCGATAATTACGGCGCGCTCGCGGTTGCGATCGCGCCGTAATTGTTTGTGCCTTCAGCATCTCCCTACGCAACTCTCGATCGCTGATCCCTCTCCGGCAATTAGGCCCGCCCAAGCCATTAATGCGATATTTTCGCCTCGCCTCAACCCTTTACCCCCACGCCCTTATTTTTCGCGCTTAATTGGCGCCGACATTGTTCATCGCTAGCGTAAACAACTTCACGCCATGAATTCTTGTGCGACAATTGCTGAGTTAACTTTTAATAAGCGATTTGGTTACAGGAGAGTATCTTTTGTTTCGCAGCACTGCCCACAAAGGTCGATTACCGTTATTCGCAGCCCTCAGCTGGCTGCATATGTTGGTGCAAACCTGGCCGTATTTACGCGCCGGTCTCGCCGATCCCGGCGCAAATTTAGCGACGCTATTTCACGGCTTGGCATGGCTAAGCTATAGCTTTATCTATCTGATACCGGCGCTGGCGATCACCGGGCTATTCGCCGTTGCACTGCCGCAATGGCGCAAAACTATCGCGACGGTTGCCGTACTAACCACGGTCTGCAGCCTGTTATTCATTCGAACCGATCGCACCATTTACGATTTATATAATTTCCACTTCAACGGCTTCGTGCTGAATCTCATCATGACCCCCGGCGGCATCGCTTCGCTCGGCAGCGATAGCGATAGCTATGTCACCATCGCCGCCATCGCGTTGCGCGTGGCGGTGGTCCAGGTTATTGCTTATGCGCTCTGTGCAAAATGGCGGCATAGCACCTCGACGACATTATCGTCGCCCCCGCCATCGCGTTGGGGCCGTAAAACACTGGCACTATTGCTCGCGACTCTGCTTGGCAACAGCGTTATCTACGGTATCAGCGACATCCGTAACTACGGCGCGGTGCTGGACACCGCCAACGTTTATCCTTTCTACGGCCGCGTTAAGTTTCGCGCGCTGGCGGAGCAATTCGGCGTCAAAGCTGAATCCAGGGCGGGCTTAAACGCCGCCATCGACGATTCGAGGCTGAGTTACCCGCTAAAACCCATACAATTTACGGAAGTAACACAACCCCCGAATATTATTTTGCTGGTTGCCGAATCGCTGCGCTGGGACCGCCTAACTCCCGAGATCATGCCCAACACCTGGGCAATGGCGCAACGCAGCCAGCACTTCACGCGGCATTATTCGAGCGGCAACGGCACCCGAGAAGGTCTGTTCGGTATGTTTTATGGATTGTATGGCTCCTATTGGGCCAACTTCCTGCATGCCAATCGCGGCCCGCTATTGATGGATAGAGTACAGAGCCTTAACTATCAACTCGATTTGCGCACCAGCGCGCGCTTCTCCTACCCGGAGTTCAACAAGACATTATTCGCCAGCGTACCGCTGCAATTTATGCATGAGGAGCCCGAAAACAAACCCGCCTGGCAGCGCGACGAGGACAATGCCAGCGCCTTGATAAACTTTATCGAGCATCGCGATGCAACGCGCCCTTTCATGAGCTTTTTCTTTTTTGAATCGACGCATGCGCGCTACACATTCCCCGATTCCGCAATTATCGCCAAACCTTATCTGGAGGATTTGGATTACGGCGCCATGTCGAAGGAATCGCTCGCGCCGAACATCGATCAACTACTTAATCGGTACACCAACTCCGCACACTGGGTCGATCAACAGATGGGGCGTATTTTTGACTATCTCGAGCGCAATGGACTATTGGAAAACACTGTAGTCATCGTCACCGGCGATCACGGCGAAGAGTTTCTCGAGAAAGGCTTCTGGGGACACAATTCCAGCTTTGTCGACGAGCAGACGCGCACACCCTTAGTGGTATCTGTGCCG
>Ga0265327_10000622_pt1 | contig 58359 bp, 49 predicted proteins | sample 41621metaG_FD_202089 | JGI IMG/M metagenome (GOLD analysis project Ga0265327, IMG submission 202089) | Rhizosphere microbial communities from Carex aquatilis grown in University of Washington, Seatle, WA, United States - 4-16-21 metaG | ecosystem: Host-associated > Plants > Roots > Rhizosphere... | reverse complement strand
GCCCACGTAATTCAGGTGACGCATCGCGGGCGAGAAGCTCATCGAGCTACCGAACGGGTTGTAGGTGTAGGCTGAGGTGAACAGCGGGTTGTCATACTGACCCAGCGCCACCTTACCGAAACCACCGCTCAGAGCGACATTGGAACCACGGCTCCAGAAGCCACCAGCCTTGTTGCGGGTATTGGGACCACCGGCTTCACCCGTATCAGCAGCCAGGAAGGATTCCAGGGTGAATTCAGCCTTCAGGCCGCCACCCAGGTCTTCCACACCGGCAAAGCCGATGAAGCTGGTCATCATGTCGCCGCTTTGAACCTTGGTCACGCGGGAGGAAGTGCCCTTGGCGTGAGCGCCTTCGTAGGAACCAGCGTCCATTTCAAGATAGCCGTACAGCTTGACGCTCGACTGGGCTTGGGCAGCGCCAGCGACAGCCAGCAGGGCAGCCACGGCCACCAGGTTCTTCTTTGCAAACATTGAGTTCTCCTAGCAATGAGATGAACAGAAATTTGAACAAGGAGGGTGCCCAACAAGGCTCCCAACCACGCGGTTCATTGTGGGACGGAAAGTCCGCCGGAGATTCGATAAGCAAGAATCGTGACAGCCTTGGCCCCCAGTTTTTGCCTGTTTTCGTTGCCACACCACCACAAAAAGTGATTTACCCATGCGTTTATGGGACATTTTGCGGGCAAATCACGTGATTTAAACCAAAAAACAATTGCCCAGGCAATCAATTGAATGAACGCACAATCGTGGTGCGCGCGGTCTTTGCGCGTCATTTCTATTCGGACATTTTTCCCCGAGATGGGGCATGCACCGCGCCGTTTCAGGGGTTCAGAACCGCCAGGATCTGGTCACCGTAGGCTTGCAGCTTCTTGGCCCCCACGCCGCTGATGCCCGCCAGTTCCCCCAGGCTTTGAGGCGCGATGCGGGCCATGTCAGCCAGGGTGGCGTCATTGAAGACGATGTAGGCCGGCAGGTTGTGCTCACGCGCCACGCCCGCACGCCAGGTTCGCAACTCGGCAAAGCGGGCCAAGGCGTCTCCGGTGAGGTCGGCCGGTGCCGAGGCCGCCTTGCCGGCGCCGGGTTTGCCTGTTTTGCTGGCGCGCCCGCGGCGGGGCGTTTCGGCCGCCTCACGCAGGGTCAAGTTGACCTCGCCCTTGAGCACCGCGCGGGCGCTGTCGGTGAGCGCCAGGGTGTTGTACTCCCCTTCGGCGACCACATGGCCCAGGGCCACCAGTTGGCGCAAGACGGCACGCCACTGGTTTTCTGACAGCTCGGCCCCGACACCGAAGGTGCTCAAGGACTGATGGCCGTATTGCTGCACCTTGTCGGTCTGTTTGCCACGCAGCACGTCGATCAGGTGCCCTGCGCCAAAACGCTGCTGGCCGTGCTGCCAGAAACGGTAGATGCAGCTGAGCATCTTGCGTGCGGCCTCGGTGCCATCCCAGGTGGCGGGCGGGTTCAGGCAGTTGTCGCAATTGCCGCAGGGTTCGCTGGGCTCGCCGAAGTAAGCCAGCAGGCGCACGCGGCGGCAGTCGTGGGCTTCGGCCATGGCCAGGAGCGCGTCGAGCTTGCCACGCTGCACGCGCTTGAAGTCGTCGTTGGCAGGGCTCTCGTCGATCATGCGGCGCTGGTTGACCACGTCGGCCAGGCCGTAGGTGAGCCAGGCGTCCGCCGGGGCGCCATCGCGCCCGGCACGGCCCGTCTCCTGGTAATAGGCCTCGATGTTTTTAGGCAGGTCCAGGTGGGCCACGAGGCGCACATCGGGCTTGTCGATGCCCATGCCGAACGCAATGGTGGCCACCATGACCAGGCCATCTTCGCGCAGGAAGCGGTCCTGGTGCTTCTTTCGCACGGCCGCATCCAGCCCGGCGTGGTAGGGCAAGGCGCTGATGCCCTGCTCGTTGAGCCAGGCGGCGGTTTCTTCAACTTTCTTGCGGCTTTGGCAGTAGACGATGCCGGCATCGCCGTCGTGCTCGTCCTGGATGAAGCGCAAAAGCTGTTTGCGTGGCTCGTCTTTTTCGACCAGGGCGTAGCGGATATTGGGCCGGTCGAAGCTGCTGATGAAAACGCGCGCGTCCTGCAGTTGCAGGCGCTCGATCATGTCGGCGCGGGTCTGGTCGTCGGCGGTGGCGGTCAGGGCCAGGCGAGGCACGTCGGGGAAGCGTTCGTGCAGCAGGTTGAGCTGCAGATAGTCTTCGCGGAAGTCATGGCCCCACTGGCTGACGCAGTGCGCCTCGTCGATGGCAAACAGGCTGAGCAAGCCACGTTCGTGCAAGCTGGCCAGTTGCGCCTGGAAACGCAGGTTGGTGACGCGCTCGGGTGCGGCATACAGCATCACCATGCGGCCAGCCATCATCTCGCGCTCGATGCGCTGGGTGTCTTCCAGGCTGAGCGTGCTGTTGAGAAAGGCCGCGTGCACGCCCACTTCTTCCAGCGCGCCCACCTGGTCGTGCATCAGGGCAATCAGGGGCGAGACCACCACGGTCACGCCCTTGCCGGCACGGTGGCGCGCAATGGCCGGAATCTGGTAGCACAGGCTTTTGCCGCCGCCCGTGGGCATGAGCACCAGGGCATCGTGGCCAGCTGTGACGTGGTCGACGATGGCCTGCTGCTGCCCTCTGAAAGCGGTGTAGCCAAAGACCTCCTGCAGGATGGTCAAGGGCTGGGTGGGCAATGCCTCAAGGGCATCGGCGGCAGGCAGGGCAGACACAGGTGGCGTGGGTTAACGGCTTGGTCAGCGCCCACATCATGAAACACAACGCGAAAAGACCGGGGGCGCACAAAGCGTATTGTCGCCGCAGTAACCCCGTTCAGGCCGCGTGGTGGCGTCCACTCCCCTTTCGGTGGGCCCCACCCCTTCTGGATGCTTGACCTCAGGTGCGGAAGAAGCTGACAGAACCCTGCAGCGCCTGCGCCTGTTGCTGCAGCGAGGATGCTGCAGCGGCAGCCTGCTCCACCAGCGCGGCGTTTTGCTGCATGGTGTTGTCGATGGCACCGATGGCCTGGCTGACCTGGCTGATGCCGGACGCCTGCTCGCGCGCAGCCACCGTGATCTCGGAGATCACCTCGCGCACCTGGCGCACCGCCTGCACGGCCGAGGCGATGGTGTCGCCCGCCTCACCTACCAGGTTGCTGCCGCGGTCCACGCACTCGACGCTGGCGTTGATGAGCGTCTTGATCTCGCGGGCGGCGTTGGCACTGCGTTGCGCCAGGGCCCGCACTTCAGAAGCCACCACGGCAAAACCACGGCCTTGCTCGCCGGCACGGGCCGCTTCCACCGCGGCGTTCAAGGCCAGGATGTTGGTCTGGAAAGCGATGCCATCGATCACACCGATGATCTCGGAGATCTTGCGCGAGCTTGAATTGATGTCGTTCATGGTCTGCACCACGTCATTGACGACGGCACCGCCGCGTTCGGCCACTTCGCTGGCACGGGTGGCCAGATCCTGCGCCTGGGCGGCGTGGTCGGCACTGTGCTGCACGCCGGTGCTCAGCTGGCCAATGGTGGCCACGGTCTCTTGCAGGTTGGAGGCCTGGGCTTCCGTGCGCGCGGAAAGGTCCATGTTGCCCGAGGCGATTTCGCTGGAGGCATGCGAGACCATGTCGGCCGCTTCGCGCACCTGGCCAACAACGCGCACCAGGCTGTCGTTCATCTGGCCCATCGCGGCACGCAACTGGCTGACTTCGTCTGCGCCATCGGCGTGGATGGCCACACGCAGGTTGCCGCTGGCCACCTCGGCGGCGGCCGTCATGGCCTGATGCAGCGGGGTGGTGATGCTGCGCAAGATCATCCAGGCTGCGGCGGCACCAGCCCCCAGCGCGAGCACGATCAGGCCCAGCATGCCCCAGATGGCCGACTGCATGCGGGCCTTGGCCACATCCACGGCCTGGGCCTGCATGGTCTTGGCCGACTTCAACACCCCGGCGACGATGTCATCGATCTTCTTGGTGGGTGGGCGGTCCATGCCCTTGACCAGCTTGTCGACCGTGTGTGCGCTCTTGTCGGCATCGGCCCGGTCGTAGTGCGTCAGGGCGTCCTGGTACTTGGTCTTGAGTTCGTTGAGGGCCGCCTGCGCCTCGTCGATGTCGGACGTGGGCAGATCCAGCTTGGCCATCACGGCCTTCAACTCCTGGAGCTTGCCTACCGAAGCGTCGCCCTCTTTGGCAAAGGCCTTGCTGTATTTCTCGAACGAGGCCTCGTCACCGCCGCGCAGCAGGGTGTTTTTCCACTCCTGGATCTGGATCTTGAAGGCCACCTGCGCGCCACGCGCCAGGTCGATGGCGTTCTCGAAGTGCTGGGCTTTTTGCGCGCAGGCCTCGAACTGGGCCTCGTCGGCCCTGAGCGCCCACAAGCCCGTGCCCCCCACCGCCAGCAAGGCCACACTCATGACCCCACCCAGTACGGCCACACGCGTACCGATCTTCAATTGTGCGAAGTTCATCACCCATCCCTGGTCGTCCGGGCTGTTTGAGGTCGCCAGCCCAATGGCGAATAGCCGGGGCAGGTTCGCTCGCTGATGCAATGCGACCCAGCGTGATACTTCTCCGGCTGAAGTAACCGGCTTTATCGGGTGAAACTCAGCTGACTTGAGGGACCACGGCCGCCGAATAAGCGGAGAAAAACGCCTCTGGCATGCGCCTGACTTTGCCTTGGGCAATGTCCACGCACACAAAGTGTGTGCGCCCCCGAAAAACGGTCACACCGTCGGCTTGGCGGACGAACTGGTAGTGGCGCCGCAGGGTGAGCTTGTCGGCGTGGGTCAACCAGGTGGCCAGCACCAGTTCATCGCCCAGGCGCGTGGCCTGGATGTAGGTCAGCTCATGCTGGCGCACCACCATGCCATGGCCCAGGGCCTCGTATTGAGCAGGGCCCAGGCCCAGCGCGATGGAATGCGCCCAGGCCACATCTTCCAGCCACTGCAGGTACACGACGTTGTTCGTGTGGCGCATCAGGTCGATGTGCGGGGCCTGCACGGTCACATTCAAGAGGTGGGGATCGGGGTGATCCCATTGGATGGCTGTCATGGCTTGCGTTTGGTCCGGATTGGCGCAATGATGCCATTTCGGCCCTGGGAGTACTGCCATGAACCTGTCCAAGTGCGTGTTCATCATCACCGGCGGCTGTTCGGGCCTTGGCGCCGCGACCAGCCAGATGGCCTGGGAGGCCGGCGCCCGTGTGCTGCTGGCGGACCGCTGTGCGCCCCCCTCGAACCACCCTTTGCACCAGCTTGACCCGCACCAGGAACGCTGGTGCTGGCAGGACACCGATGTCAGCGACGACACCCAGGGCTCGGCCGCCGTCTACATGGCGCAGGACCGTTTCGGGCGCGTGGACGTGCTGGTCAATGCCGCGGGCGTGGCCTTTGCTGAATGCCTGCATGGCCGCGAGGGCCCGCACCAGTTGTCCACCTTCCAGAAGGTGATGGAGGTCAACCTGCTAGGCAGCTTCAACATGATGAGGTTGGCGGTGTCGGTGATGATGGCGTCGCCGCCTCGCCCCGGGGAAGCCGCGGGCGCCTGTCGGGGCGTGATCATCAACACGGCGTCTGTAGAGGCTTTTGACGGGCAGATGGGCCAGGTCGCGCTGGCCGCCTCCAAAGGCGGTGTGGCCGCCATGACCTTGCCCGCCGCACGCGACTTGGCGCACGATCGCATCCGCGTCATGACCATTGCGCCCGGTGCCTTCAACACGCCGTTGACAGCCGGTTTGCCGCCAGAAGCCCGGGCGGCGCTGGCCGCCAGCGTGCCCTGCCCCGCACGCCTGGGCCAGGCCACCGAATACGCCGCCCTGGTGCGCCATATTGTGGAAAACGAATACCTCAATGGTGAGGTGATCCGGCTGGATGGCGGCTTGCGCCTGGCGGCCGGCTGAGCGGCACTCAAACACTGCTCGCTGCGCGGGCATTGCGTCACACATCAGTGTCAACCCTGATAAAGAGCCGGACATGAGTGGCGCCACTCATGGCATGATCGCGTCATTCTTGAGTACCACTCAACTTTCGTCGTGCCCAGTCTGCAACGCACCACACCCCGCCGAGCCAAATCCCTGGAGCGCATTCAGACTTTGCTGAGTGCGGCTCGGCAGGTGTTTTCGCAGCACGGCTACCAGCGCGCCACCACGGCCCAGATCGCCGAAACGGCGGGTGTGTCCGAGGCCACGGTATTCACCTACTTTCCCGGCAAGCGCGAGCTGTGCATCCAGGTCATCAAGGACTGGTATGACGAGATCAGCAGCGAGCTCGAGCGCGACGTGCCCCGCCTGCATGGCGTGCACGCCAAGCTCAGCCACGTGGTGCGCGCCCACCTGGTGACCTTGCTGGCCGATGGCTCGGGCATGTGCGCCCTGGTGCTCGGCGAGGGCCGCGCCGCCGAGCCGGAACTGGCCCAGGTCATCGCCGACTGCAAACGCCGCTACACCGCGCCGCTGATGGACTGCCTGGCCCAAGCCCAGGCCGAAGGCCAGGTCCGCCAGGACATGCCCTTGCGCCTGCTGCGCGACCTGGTTTACGGCTCGATGGAGCACGTGCTGTGGGACGCCATCACCACGATGAAGCGCCCCCGCATCGACACCACGGCCGAGCAGCTGACCGAGTTGATCTGGAGCGCGCTGATGCCACGTGACGCCTCCCTGGCGGCGCTGAGCCGCTTCAAGGACGAAGTCAGCGAAGCCCTGCGCCACATTCACCCCCAAGACTGAACCCCGCCATGCCCGTCATCGAGACCCAACTCAACCCACGCTCGGACGCCTTCAAGGCCAATGCCCAGGCCATGCAGGCGCTGATGGACGACCTGCAAGCCCAGCTCGGCCGCATTGCGCTGGGTGGTGGCGAAGCCGCTCGCGCCAAGCACCTGGCCCGCGGCAAGCTGCTGCCGCGCGACCGTGTGGAGCAACTGCTGGATGCGGGCTCGCCCTTCCTCGAAGTGGCCCCGCTGGCCGCGCTCAATATGTATGACAACGCCGCGCCCAGTGCCGGCGTGATCGCGGGCGTGGGCCGCGTGGCGGGCGTGGAATGCATGATCGTGTGCAATGACGCGACCGTCAAAGGCGGCACCTACTACCCGGTGTCGGTCAAGAAACACCTGCGTGCGCAGGAGATCGCCGCGCAGAACCGCCTGCCCTGCATCTACCTGGTGGACTCGGGTGGCGCCAACCTGCCCAATCAGGACGAGGTCTTCCCGGACCGCGATCACTTCGGCCGCATCTTCTACAACCAGGCCAATATGAGCGCGGTCGGCATCCCGCAGATCGCCGTGGTGATGGGCTCGTGCACGGCCGGTGGCGCTTATGTGCCCGCCATGAGCGACGAGACCATCATCGTGCAGAACCAGGGCACCATCTTCCTGGGCGGCCCGCCTTTGGTGAAGGCCGCCACGGGTGAAGTGGTGAGCGTAGAAGACCTGGGCGGCGGTGACGTGCACACCCGCCTGTCCGGCGTGGCCGACCACCTGGCCCGCGACGACGCCCATGCCCTGGCCCTGGCCCGCCAATGCGTGGCCCGCCTGAACTGGCGCAAGACACCCGACATCGCCCTGATCGAGCCGCGTGCGCCCCTCTACGACCAGGATGAGCTCAAAGGCGTCATCCCCACCGACACGCGCAAGCCCTTTGATGTGCGCGAGGTGATCGCCCGCCTGGTGGACGCATCCGAGTTCGATGAATTCAAGTCCCGCTACGGCAGCACCCTGGTCTGCGGCTTTGCCCACATTGAAGGCATGCCGGTGGGCATCGTGGCCAACAACGGCATCCTGTTCTCGGAGAGCGCCAACAAGGGCGCGCACTTCATCGAGCTGTGCTGCCAGCGCAAGATCCCCCTGCTCTTTTTGCAGAACATCACCGGCTTCATGGTGGGCCGCAAGTACGAGAACGAAGGCATTGCACGCGCTGGCGCCAAGATGGTCACAGCCGTGTCCTGCGCGCAGGTGCCCAAGTTCACCGTGATCATCGGGGGCTCGTTTGGTGCCGGCAACTACGGCATGTGCGGCCGGGCCTACAACCCGCGCTTCCTGTGGATGTGGCCCAACGCGCGCATCAGCGTGATGGGCGGCGAGCAGGCCGCCAGCGTGCTGGCCACCGTCAAGCGCGATGGCATCGAGGGCAAGGGCGGCACCTGGAGCGCCGATGAAGAGGCCGCGTTCAAGGCCCCCATCCGTGATCAGTACGAAGCCCAGGGGCACCCGTATTACGCCTCTGCCCGCCTGTGGGACGACGGCGTGATCCGCCCCACCGACACCCGCCGCGTGCTGGCCCTGGCCATGAGCGCCAGCCTGAACGCACCCATTGCCGAGACGCGCTACGGCGTCTTCCGCATGTAAGGAGGCCACCATGCCTACGCTTGATATCCAGCACGAGGGACATGTGGCCCACGTCTACCTGAACCGGCCCGAGCTGCGCAACGCCTTTGATGCCGACACCATTGCCGAGCTGACGCACACCTTCAAGGAACTGGCCACCGACACCGCCTTGCGCGCCATCGTGCTGGGTGCGCATGGCAAGGCCTTCTGCGCCGGCGCCGACCTGAACTGGATGCGCGCCATGGCCGATTTCTCTTGGGCCGAGAACCACACCGATGGCGCCCGCCTGGCCAACATGCTGTGGACGATTGCCAGCAGCCCGGTGCCGGTGATCGCCAAGGTGCAAGGCGACTGTTATGGCGGCGGCGTGGGCCTGGTGGCCTGCTGCGATGTGGTGGTGGCGTCCAGGCAAGCGGGCTTTTGCCTGTCCGAAGCCAAGCTGGGCCTGATCCCGGCCACCATCAGCCCTTATGTGATCGATGCCATTGGTGAGCGCGCCGCCCGCCGCTACTTTGTGACGGCCGAGCGCTTCAGCGCCGAGCGCGCGCAAATGATCGGCCTGGTGCACGAGGTGTGCGAAGCCGACGCACTGCACGAGACCACGCAGCAGGTGGTGCACAGCATCGTGCACAACGGCCCGGTGGCCGTGCGGGCCTGCAAGCAACTGGTCAAGGACATCGGCAAGATGCCTTTGAGCACCGACCTGCGCGACCTGACCGCGCGCCGCATTGCCGACATCCGCGCCAGCGACGAAGGCCGCGAAGGCCTGCAGGCCTTCCTGAACAAACGCACACCGGCCTGGCAGCTTGACGTCAAGCCCACGGCCATCCAAGCGGGCCCGCGCGACCGCGCCGAGCCCAACGACTGAACACGACGGAATCCCTTCACCATGTTCAACAAGATCCTCATCGCCAACCGCGGTGAAATCGCCTGCCGCATCGCCGCCACCGCGCGCCGCATGGGCATCCGCACCGTGGCCGTGTACTCGGATGCCGACGCCCACGCCCTGCACGTGCAGGCCTGCGACGAGGCCGTGCACATCGGCCCGGCCAGCCCGCGCGACAGCTACCTGCGTGCCGACCGCATCCTCGAAGCCGCCAAGGCCACCGGCGCCCAGGCGGTGCACCCTGGCTACGGCTTCCTGAGCGAGAACGAAGACTTCGCACAAGCGTGCGAGGCCGCGGGCATCGCCTTCATCGGCCCGCCCGCCTCGGCCATTGCGGCCATGGGCAGCAAGTCCGCCGCCAAAGCCTTGATGGACAAAGCAGGCGTGCCCCTGGTGCCCGGCTACCACGGCGACCAGCAAGACCCCGCCTTCCTCAAGGAGCAGGCCGACATCATGGGCTACCCCGTGCTGATCAAGGCCAGCGCGGGTGGTGGCGGCAAGGGCATGCGCGCCGTTCAGCAGGCCGCAGACTTTGAAGCCGCCCTGGCATCCTGCCAGCGCGAAGCCCAGGCCAGCTTTGGCAGCGCGCACGTGCTGGTCGAGCGCTATGTGAGCCAGCCGCGCCACATCGAGATCCAGGTCTTTGGCGACCAGCAGGGCCACTACGTCTACCTGTTCGAGCGCGACTGCTCGGTGCAACGCCGCCACCAGAAAGTGCTGGAAGAAGCCCCCGCGCCCGGCATGACGCCTGAGCGTCGACGCCAGATGGGTGAAGCCGCCATCGCCGCCGCACGCAGCGTGGGCTACGTGGGCGCGGGCACCGTCGAGTTCATCTGCGAGCAGGATGGCCGTTTCTATTTCATGGAGATGAACACGCGCCTGCAGGTCGAGCACCCGGTCACCGAAGCCATCACGGGGCTCGATCTGGTCGAGTGGCAATTGCGCGTGGCGGCTGGTGAGCCCCTGCCCTTGCAGCAGGACCAGTTGCAGATCAAGGGCCACGCCATCGAGGCCCGCATCTGCGCCGAGAACCCCGCGCAACAGTTCCTGCCGGCCACCGGCCAGCTGCAGGTCATGCGCACACCGGCCGCCTCGTCGTTCGAGGTCTCGCCCGTGCGCATCGACAGCGGTGTGCGCGAAGGTGATGTGATCTCGCCGTACTACGACTCGATGATCGCCAAGCTCATCGTGTGGGGTGAAGATCGCACCGCCGCTTTGAGCCGCCTGGACGCGGCCTTGCGCGACCTGCACATCACCGGCCTGCACACCAATGTGAGCTTTGTGCGCCGCGTGCTCCACACGGCCTCGTTCTCACAAGCGAAGCTGGACACGGCCCTGATCGAGCGCGAACACGCCGCGCTGTTCCAGGCCCCGGGCGTGAGCACGGATGTGGCCATCGGCGCGGCCATGGCCAGCCTGCTGCAAGCTGCCCCCACCGCCAGCGCTGGGCCGCGCGATCCATGGGCCACACCAGATGGCTGGCGCCTGCATGGTGCGCCACGCCACCGCGAGGTGCTGCTGCATGAAGGCCAGCCGGTCACAGTGACCACCACCCGCCTGGGCACAGCGCAGTATCAGCTTGAGTTTGGTGAGCACAGCGTCATGCTGACGCTGCTCGGCGCGCAAGGCGACACGCTGGACATCGGTCTCAACGAACAGCGCCTGCGCGTGTCGGTATATCGCCATGGTGACGACATCCATGTGTTCACCCCACAAGGCGCCATGCACCTGCAGGACGTGAACCCGCTGACCCAGGTTGACCAGGGCCACCACGGCACGGGCCGCCTCACCGCGCTCATGCCCGGCAAGGTCGTGGCCTTGCTGGTCAAGGAAGGCCAGGTCGTCAAGCAAGGCGAGCCCCTGGCCGTGACCGAAGCCATGAAAATGGAACACACGCTGACCGCGCCGCAAGCGGGCACCGTCTCCGCCATCCTGTGCGCCGTGGGCGACCAGGTGGCCGAGGGGGTCGAGCTGCTGCGCATTGAAGATTGAGGTGCCATCATGAACAAGCCATCCAACTTCCCCTCTCATGTCACGCTGGTCGATGTGGGCCCACGTGATGGCCTGCAAAACGAGGGCCGCCCCGTGGACGCGGCCGACAAGATATCGCTGGTGCACCAGCTGCAGGCGGCCGGGCTGCGCCAGATCGAGGTCACCAGCTTCGTGAGCCCCAAGTGGGTGCCGCAGATGGCCGACAACGCCGAGGTGATGGCCGGCATCCAGCGCCAGCAGGGTGTGCGCTACTCGGTGCTCACCCCGAACATGAAAGGCTTTGAAGGTGCGCTCGCGGCGGGTGCCGACGAGGTCGTGATCTTTGCGGCGGCCAGCGAGGCCTTCAGCCAGCGCAACATCAACTGCTCGATCGCCGAATCCATCGAGCGCTTCCGCCCTGTCGTCGATGCGGCCAAGGCCACTGGCAAACGCGTGCGCGCGGCGGTGTCGTGCGCGCTGGGCTGCCCTTATCAAGGCGAGGTCAGCGTGGACGCCGTGGAAGACGTGGTCAAGCGCCTGCTGGACATCGGCAGCGACCACATCGGCATTGCCGACACCATTGGCGTGGGCACCGCTGGCCGCGTAAAGGCGGTGATGGAGCGCGCGCTCAAGCATGTGCCGCTGGCCGAACTCAGCGGCCACTTTCATGACACCTATGGCCAGGCCCTGACCAATATCTACGGCTGCCTGGAGCTGGGCATCCACACCTTTGATACCAGTGTGGCCGGCCTGGGTGGCTGCCCCTATGCCAAGGGTGCCACCGGCAACGTGGCCACCGAAGACGTGGTCTACCTGCTGCACGGCCTGGGCATCCACACCGGCATCAAGCTGGACAAGCTCGTAGACGCCGCCGATTTCATCTCGGGCGTGCTGGGCCGCAAGCCCGTGTCCCGCGTCAGCAATGCCTTGCTGGCCAAACGCGCCCACCCCACTCACTGACGTTCTGCACTGAACCCCACACACAAGCGACCGAGGAGACACCAACATGAACCTGCCAGGCCTCAATCACCAACTGGGTGAAGACATCGATGCCCTGCGCAACGCCGTGCGCACTTTCGTGGCCAAGGAGCTGACCCCCATCGCCGCCGATGTGGAGCGCGAGAACACCTTCCCTGCGCCCATCTGGAAGAAGCTGGGCGACCTGGGCCTGCATGGCCTGACGGTGAGCGAAGAATACGGCGGCACCAACATGGGCTACCTGGCCCACATGGTGGCCATGGAAGAAGTCAGCCGAGGCAGCTCGGCCGTGGCACTGAGCTATGGCGCGCACTCCAACCTGTGCGTCAACCAGATCTTCCGCAACGGCAGCGAAGTGCAGAAGCGCAAGTACCTGCCCAAGCTCATCAGCGGCGACCATGTGGGCGCGCTGGCCATGAGCGAGCCCAATGCCGGCTCGGACGTGGTGAGCATGAAGCTGCGCGCCGACGTGAAATCGGGGGTTGGTGGCGACCGCTACGTGCTCAACGGCAGCAAGATGTGGATCACCAATGGCGGTGATGCCGACACCCTGGTGGTCTATGCCAAGACCGAGCCCGAAATGGGTGCCAAGGGCATGACCGCCTTCATCATTGAGAAGGGCTTCAAGGGCTTCAGCAAGGGCAACAAGCTCGACAAGCTGGGCATGCGCGGCTCCAACACCTACCCCTTGTTCTTCGAGGACTGCGAGGTGCCGGCCGAGAACGTGCTGGGCGGCGTAGGCAACGGCGCCAAGGTGCTGATGAGCGGCCTGGACTATGAACGCGCCGTGCTCTCAGGCGGCCCGCTGGGCATCATGCAGGCCGTGATGGACAACATCGTGCCCTACATCCACGAGCGCAAGCAGTTTGGCCAGGCCATTGGCGAGTTCCAGTTGCTGCAAGGCAAGGTGGCCGACATGTACACCATGCAGCAGGCCGTCAAGGCTTTTGCCTACACCGTGGCCAAGAACCTGGATGCGCTGGGCAGCGGCCATGCACGCCATGTGCGCAAGGACTGCGCCGCGCTGATCCTCATGGCCGCCGAGAAAGCCACCTGGATGGCCGGTGAAGGCATCCAGATCTTTGGTGGCAACGGCTACATCAACGACTACCCGCTGGGTCGCCTGTGGCGCGACGCCAAGCTGTACGAGATCGGCGCGGGCACCAGCGAGATCCGCCGCATGCTGATCGGGCGGGAGTTGTTTGCCGAGACAATGTGATCACGTGGCGCCTGGCCCGCTCTCCACCTCATGGAAGCGGGTCAGGTCCACCACCCTGCCGCCATCGGGCAACTCACGCAACACATCGGCAAACCGAGCGTCAAACACGATGTCCTGCCAGCCATAGTCATGCACAGCGTGCACGGAGGCCGCCACGGTTTCGTCGTGCCCTGTGATCGAGACGGCGATCTGCGCCCGGCTGTTTTCCAGATCCTGGGCGCTCAAGCCATGCAGAGGGCTGTGCTCATCGATCTCGTGGATCAAAGTCCAGGTGAGGTTGAAGACCTGGGTACGCTCACGACGCAGCTTCAGATCATGGATGCGGAAATAGGGCTCACCCTCCTTGAGCCGCTCCACACGCACGATGGACATCATCGCGCTGACATCGACGATGCGGTTGTAGCGCTCATTGGCCATGCGCAACATCAGTACGCGCTGACCATCAAACTGACGGATCACCGCCTGCTGGCTGAACATGATGCGCGCCTTGGGCTTGGCAAAGCGCGCGAAGATCAGGCCTGTGGTCACAGCCAGGATGGCCATGCCCAGCATGATCTCCACCACCGCGATGACGTGCCCCGCTGTCGTGGCGGGTGACATCTCGCCATAGCCCACGGTAGCCAGTGTCTCGACGCTGAAGAAGAAGTGGTCCCAGAACACCCCTCGGCGGGCATTGGCCACACTGCCCGGCACCAGCCAGTAGGCCAGCGCAAAGCACAGGTTCAGGCTGAAGAACAGCAGCACCAGCAGGCCGAAGAACTGCGGCCAGCTGAGCGTGAGCACAAAGTGATAGGGGTCGAACAGACCGCGGGTCGGGTGGCCTTTGGCCAGCACCTGGGTCTGCCCGACGTGGACTGACCGGATGTGACCTTGTTTGTGGTGACTCATTGCTCCAGCCCTCTTTGCGCTCAAGTCCGTCTCACACGCACGACCTGCGCCTGAACCACGCCATTCTCACCGCATCAGCCCACACTCCGCCCATTCTTCCGCGCCTGCGATCGCGGCCATCATCGCCCCTGAGTACAACGCGACAGGATCCTGTCAGGGTTAAACACCCACACTGCATGAGGCACGGCTTTGTTCGTCTACTGCCCAAACGTGCAAAAGCCGGCCAAGACGGCCGGCTTTTTTTGCCGCCAGGGCCATGGCCCCGCTTGACTCAAACCGTTTGACGGCGGCGAACCCAGGCCATCAGCGACAGCCCCAAGCCCATCAAGGCATACGTGGCAGGCTCGGGCACCACGGTGACCGAGCGGATCACCGCATCACCCGCAATGGTGATGTTGTCGTGCTGGTTCACAGACGGCAGCGGCGCGCCGATCACAAAGATGGATTGCGAGTTGTAGTCATACGACTCGCTGAAAGCGCCTTTCAACACCTCGCCGGTGTGCGCCTGCAGGTAAGCCATGTACTCGGCAGGCGTCCACGCCTGTAACTCCTGGGCCGAAACCGGGTTGCCCATGGTCTGGAAACCGATGCCGCGCGAATAGGTCGTCGTGCCCGAAGACAAAGACCACAAAGTGAACGTCATGAAGTTGGCACTTTGCGAAACGGGCTGAGGCGAGTTCGTCGTCGCGCTGTCAGGCACATTGAGCATGTACCCGGCAAAACCCACATCGAACAAGGCCGATTGGCGATCCGGCGCCATGGCCAGCAACCCATCGGTATAAGGTGTCGCCGAGTTGGTCAAGAGGTTGAAATTGCCCGAGGCCGACATACCCGATTGATACGGCGCGCCTGGATCGGTCACCGTGAAAGGTGCCGCCGGGCTGATGACCCCTCCGTTCAGATCGAACGACAAGGTGTAAGTGAAGGTCTGGGGCTGGAAGCCCGCATCGGCCTGCTCGGTGTACACACCGCCAACCGTGCTGCCCACGCTTCGGGTCAGCGCGGTCACGTCCCAGGTGACTTCGACCACTTCGGCCTGAGCCGCTACGGCAGCCAGCGAAGACAGGGCAAAAACGACCAGTGATTGACGCGCGAACATGCTGTTCCTCCGTTGATTTTGTATCTGTGGAGATTAACAGCTCGCATCCATCTCAAGGTGGTATTCAAGCCCCACAGAGCCCCCATGATTAAGGGGCCAACTGCCTGCATTCGCTGTGTTCAGCCGACCTGACCGCGACGACATGCCGCGGCCATCAACGACAAGCCCAGGCCCATCAGCAGGCAAGTCGATGGCTCAGGTACAACGGTCACGGAGCGGATCACCACGTCACCAAGTATGGCCACATTGTCATGCAGCGCGGGCGGGAGTGGCGTCCCCCCGCCCAGGAATGCATAGGGTGACTGGGAGCTGAGGTCATACGACTCCTTGTAGGCGCCCACGAGCGTCTGCCCGACCAGCGACTGCCAGTGCGCCAAGAACTCATCGGGCGACCATGGCGTCAAGCTTGAGGCAGCAATCGGCGCGCCTTGCGTCGTCCACGATACGCTGCGGCCATACTGCTCATATCCGGCCGCACTTGACCAGAACAGCCCCGTGCTCAGGAATGCCTGTTGCGACACGGCCGCCGGTGCCACAGCAGTCGCCGTCTTGGGCACGAACAACAGGTAGCCCGCATACCCGGAATTCATTTGGTTGACCAATGACGCAGGCGCCGTCGTCACCAACGAAGCAGTAAAAGGTGATGGCGCGCTGCCCCTGCCAGAGAAGAACCCCGACTCGATGACGTTACGCTCGCTCAAAGACGGGGCACTCAGGGCACCGTCGATCTTCAGGTTAAAGCTTTCTGCGTAGCTGAACGTTGCCGGCAAAAAGCCCGTATCGTTGCTGACGGTATAAGTGCCGTTGACGACGTGCCCGATGGTCCGTGCATTGGCGGTCACATCCATGGTCACCATCACGGTTTGAGCGTGAGCGCACAGGCTAGACACCGCCACGACCAAAGCCACCCAACTTGGACGTATGTTCATCCTGTGCCCCCTGCCTCTGTACTACATGTGCCGGGGCAGCATACCAGTTCGGACTCCAGCCATGGGGCACTGAAAGCCCCCTCATTTGCGTGACGGCGAACCCGCCTCAGCGCAGATTGCCCGTGTGCCCCAGCGAGTACCGCCCCGGTTGCGGCCACACCACCAGGCCATGCGGCTCGGCGCCGACCTTGATCTGCTTGACCTCGCCGTTGCCGGTGTCAAAGCGGTAGACCACGTCATCGAAGCGGCCCGACAACCACAGCCACTTGCCGTCGGCGCTCACATTGCCCATGTCGGGGCTGCCGCCACCGGGCACGGGCCAGCGGGCGGTGATCTTGTCGGTGGCGAAGTCGATGACGGTCACGCTGCCGGGGCCCTTGCGGCCACCGTGGATCTTGTGCGAGCCGCGGTTGGCCACGTACAGGCTCTTGCCATCGCGGCTGGGATACAGCCCATGCGAGGCCACGCCCGCAGTGATGAAGCCGATCTCCTTGAGGGCCTCGCCATCGACGATGTGCACGCCATCGGCCTCCATATCTGCCACGTAGAAGCGCTTGCCGTCCGGCGAGATGCGGATGTCCTGCGGCATGCCCTTCTTGGATGTGCAGATCTCGGTGTCGGGCAGGCCCTGCGGCACGGGCTTGTCCTTCAGGCGCGTGGCCGGCATCTTGAGCTTGAGGTAACCCAGCACTTCGCGCTTGACCAGGTCGACCTTGGCCACGCTGCCCTCGAACTCGCAGGTGAAGATGGCATAGCGGCCATCGATGGAAAAATCCGCATGGTTGATGCCGCCGCACTTGGGCACGTCGATCGAGTACTGCATCGCCATGGTGTGCGGATCACGGAAGTCCAGGCGATGGCGGGCCTCGGCCACCACGATGGCGGACTTGCCATCGGGCGAGAAGTACATGTTGTAGGGGTCGTCCACGGCCACATTCTTGCCGGGCTTGCCGGTGCGCGGGTCCACCGGGGTGAGGCTGCCGGTGAGCTTGCGCTCGGCATTGTTGGCCACCCACAGGGTGCGCAGGTCCCATGAGGGGACGACGTGCTGCGGTGCATCACCCACCTTGAACTTGTCGACCACCTTCATCTTGGCCGGGTCGATCACGTAGACGTCGTGCGAGCGCAGATTGGGCACATAGATGCGCTCCAGATCCTCGCGCACGGCCGGCAGCATCTTGGCCGGGCCGTTGGTTTCGCTGTAGAGGTTGCGCGCGTCGACGACCGGCGGCATGCCAGGCACCGTGGTGACGGCAGCGGGGGCGGCGGAGGCCACTTGCGCAGCGGGTTGTTGGGCAGACACGCTGCGGTAAGCCAGCAAGGCGGACACGGCAGCGGCGGTGGCGGCCAGGGTCAGACCACCAGCCAGCATCTTGTTGTTCGAGGACATGCTCTCTCCAGGGACGGAAACGGGATCAACGCGCGCGCTGCGCCGCACGGATCGCTGTGGCGGATGATTCCACAATCTGCTGCACGCCGATCTGACCCAGATCAGCGCTGGCACGTCGTGGGTCGCCGGTGACGCCATTGTGCGCTCCCGGCTTGAAGCCCTGCGTCATGACCTCGGCCCGCACAAGGTGAGGATCGATGGCCAGGGTCAAGGCGGTGTCGGCCAGGCCCGCATGTGTACCGATCTCGGCCTCGCTGAAACCGCGTTGCTTGAGCGCGGCCACATAGTCCGTCTGGGTGACGCGGTAGTAGGCGGCCAGGGCCAGCACGCGGCAGGACGGGTCTTTGGCCCACGCCTTGTTGAGCTTGCTGGCCACGCGCTCCTCGCTCTTCTGGTAGCCGCCATGGTCACCCAGGAAGACCACGTCGCGAAAGCCGTGTTGCTTGAAGCTGCGGGCGGTGCCCTCGAGCACGGCCTCGAAGGCCGCGTCCGGGATCGAGATGGTGCCGGTAAAGCGCATGTGCGCCACAGGTGGCTGGATGCTGCCTTCGGGCACATAGGCCATCACCGGGGCCACCACGGCGTTGCCCAGGCGCAGGGCGATCTGGCCGGCCAGCGCACGGGCCCGCGCATTGTGTTTGCCCAGCACCATGTGGGGGCCGTTCTGTTCGGTCCCGCCGATGGGCACCAGCACGGTGGTGCTGCCGGCGGCCACGCGCGCCTGCAGCTCGGGCGAGGTCATGTCTTCGATGTAGGGGCTGGAGGCTGCCAGCGCGGGGGCATTCAGGGCCAGGCCGAGCACCAGGGCCATGGCCGCGCTCTGCCAGTTGGTTCGCGTTTTCATGCGCGCATCCTAAAACGGAAGCCGCCCGGGCAATGGCTGAAAAAGCTCAGGTTTACAACATCGGGCCACATCGGCAAGCCGAGGGGAGGTCAACTTATGGAGACAATGTCCACATGACAGACCGAAGCTACCACCATGGCAATCTGCGCGCCGCGCTCATTGAAGCAGGCCTGGCCGCGCTGGAGCACAGCGACGAGGGCCCGCTCAGCCTGCGTGCCATTGCGCGCGATGTGGGTGTGTCCGCCAACGCGGCCTACCGGCACTTTGCAGACAAGCAGGCCTTGCTGAGCGCCCTGGCAGCCGAGGGCTTTCGGCGCTTCACGCAGGCCCAGGCCGAGGCGCTGGCCGGCGCCAGCAACACCGGCGATGCGCGTTTGACGGCCGGCCGCGCCTACATCGGCTTTGCGCGCCAGCACCCCGCCCTCTTCAGGCTGATGTTCAGCCACTTCCTGTATGCGAGCCAGGACCCGGATCTTCAGCAGACCGCCAAGGCCTCGTTCGACGGGCTGCTGGCCTGGTCGGCCCAGGAGACCGGTACCGAGCCCCACAGCCCCGAGGCCCTGCGCCAGGCCGTGGCACGCTGGAGCATGGTCCATGGCCTGAGCCACCTGATCCTGGATGGCCAGCTGGCTTTCCTGGGCGAGCAGACCGACGCCCTCATCGAGCAGGTGCTGGGGCTGTATGCCTCGGCCGTACCCATCACGTCAAGCGCATCAAGCCCCCAGCGGTAAACCACCCACAAAGGCCTTGAGCTCGCCTGGGCCCATGGCCAGCCAGGTTTCATTGAGCGTCAAAGGCTCGGTGGCGATCACGGCCACACGGTCGCCTTCCTTGGCCATGTCGGCGAAATTGACGGCGACGTCCTGGTCCTGCAGGCGGGCCATGCCGAAAGGGTGCTGGCGCACCAGGTAGTGCAGCTTGGTCGAGCAATGGGCCCACAGGGCCTCACCCTGGCTGAGCATGAAGTTGAAGGTACCGTGCCGCGCCACCTGGGGCACCAGCTCGCGCAAGGTGGCCGTCAGCTCGTCTACGCTGGGCATGCTGGCGTGGCTCTTGGCCAGCTCCTGCATGAGCCAGCAAAAGGCCCGCTCGCTGTCGGTGTCGCCCACCGGGCGAAAGGCCGCGTGCAGCTTGGGATTGAAGTCCAGCAGGTTGCCGTTGTGCGCAAAGGCCCAGTAGTGGCCCCACAACTCGCGCACGAAGGGGTGGCAGTTTTCCAGCGCCACATGCCCTTGTGTGGCCTTGCGGATGTGGGCGATCACGTTGCGGCTCTGGATCGGGTAGCGCTTGATCAGCTCGGACACGGGCGACACGCTGGCAGCCTGATGGTCCACGAACAGGCGCAGGCCGCGCCCCTCGAAAAAGGCGATGCCAAAGCCATCGGCGTGCTCACAGGCCCGGGTGGCAAAGCCCGAGAAGCTGAAGACGATGTCGGTGGGGGTGTTGCAGTTCATGCCCAACAACTGGCACATGGTGGGGCACTCCTGAGAAAGTTCGGATCACGGCACACGATACCTCGCCATGGTAGCCCGCCGGGGCCGCCGCGTCAGGCCTCCAGCCTCAGGCCATCAAAGCGGTCTGGCTGCTGGACACCGCGGGCAGCCACAAGGTCATGGCCGTGCCCTTGCCCAACTCGCTGCGCGCGTCCAGCGAGCCCCCCATCAACTCCATCACTTCCTTGACGATGCTGACCCCCAGGCCGGTGCCAGGAATGTTGCCGGATTTGTCCGCGCGGAAGAAGCGCTCGCCCAGATGCGCCAGCTGATCGGCCGACATGCCCAGGCCGTGGTCCTGCACGCACACTCCGACCCACTGCCCGCCCGCTTCATCGACACGGCTGGGAAAGCTCACGTTGACGGCGCCCCCTTGCGGCGAATACTTGTAGGCGTTGGACAGGAGGTTCAGAAAGGCCTGGCACAGCTTCTGATGATCGGCGTTGACGTGGATGGCCGCGTCAGGCCTGCGCAACTCAGGCGGCTGGCGATCAGCGGGTGTTTTGAAATCCGCCACCACACCCGCAACCAGATCGAACAGATCAAGGTGCCGGCATTCGAAGTCCGCCCCGCGCTGGCTTTCGATGCGGGCCAGGTCCAGCAATTCGTTGATGATGGAGATCATCACCTCGCACTGGCGGTAGACCTTGCCCAGCAGGTCCTTCTGCTTCTCGGGCCTGAGCTCGCGCGTCATCATCAATTCGATGAAGCCGTAGATGCTGGCCATGGGCGTGCGCAGTTCATGCGCGGCCATCGACAGGAAGGCGCTCTTCATGCGGTCCACTTCGGCTTCATGCGTGACATCGCGCACCAGCAACAAGCGGGACACCGTGTCGCCATGGGCCTGGTAGAGGCTCAAGGCCAGCATGCGGCCCGCCGGCACCTTCAGCTGCAGAACCAGCGAATGTCGTGCCTGCCAGCTCAAGGATTCTTTCTCCACAGGCGCGTCCAGCAAGGTGTCGAGGCTGCTGAGCTCGGGCGGGTGCACGCACTGCGACAGCAACTGGCTCAGGAACTCCGCTTCATTGAGGCACAGCACCGACACGGCGCGCAGCCCCGTCAGCTGGCTGTAGGCTGCGCTGGCGTAATTGACCCGGCCATCCGCACCGAAGGACACGAAGCCGTCCGGGCTGAGGCTGAAGATCGCACTGAGTTGCTCGCTGTGCTTCTGGATGACCTCTTCGGCCTGATGGCGATCATGGATGTCCTGCAAGGACCCGGCCATGCGGATGGCACGCCCGCTTTCGTCAAAATAGGTCTTGCCCCGGCTGCGGACCCAGCGGTACTGGCCCGACTTGTGTCGAACCGGGAACACGACGTCCAGGGCCTTGCCTTTTTTGAGCGCCCCTTCGATGGCGGCAAACACCCCCGCGTGGTGATCCGGATGCAGGAACTGCCCGAACACATCGCGCCCCGCCGGAAACTCGTCGGGCCCGTAACCCAGCATGCGGTACAGCTGGGGAGACCACCACATCTTGTCCGCACGCACGTCGCGCCAGTCCCAAAGGCCATCACTGCCACCATCAATGGCCAGTTGATAGCGTTCAGCCATGTCCTGCAATTCCAGTTCGTTGCGCTTGGCACTCGTGATGTCGGTGCGGATGGAGAGGTACTTCTCGATGCCCCCATTCGCATCCTTCAAGGGCACGACCGTGGTCTTCAACCACAACAGCAAACCGTCCCGGGTACGGTCGCAGACGTCACCATTCCAGGGCTCGCCACGAGAGATGGTCTGCCACATCTCGGTCCAGAACTCCTGATTGTGGCGGCCTGAGTTGAGCACCTGGTGCTTGTGGCCGATCAGCTCTGCACGGCTGTAGCCAGTGACCAGGCAGAACGCCTCATTGACATCAAGGATGACACCGTTGGCATCGGCCACGGACATCAGGTTGAACCGGTTGAGCGTCCCCAGCAAGGTGGAGTTGTCACGCAGCGCCAACTCGGCGCGCTGCTTGGCCAGAGACAGATCGGCCGTCATGATTCTGGCCAGGCCTTCCGCACGCGCACGCCCCACCAGCAGCAGCCAGACGGCCACAGACATGGCCATGCTGAGCAAACAGCCCACCAGCGCAAACCACCATACCGCATGCGCCTGGAAGCGTTGTTCGAACTCCGGTGTGCTGCGCATGTGCAGCGTCAGGATATGGCCACCCACATCCAGTTGCCTATTTGATTCAAACCGAGCATGACCACGGCTTAGGGCCAGGCTGAATATCTGTTGGTCGACCACGAGGTCTTGGCCGTCATACACGGTCAGATCCAGCTGGCTGTCGACGGTATCACCTATATCGGCCAGAAACTCTTCGACCACGATGGGTGAGTACACCAGGCCGACCAGGTTGCGACGCCGGTCTTCGGGCGTGCTCACCTTGCTGGCCCACTTGAACACGGGCAGGATGTAGAGAAAGCCCGGCCGCTTCTGCCCATCCTGCACCAGGACAATGGACCCGGTCATCGCGTCATGTCCAGAATTCACGGCGCGCTCCGCGGTTTCGCGTCTGATCCGTTCTGCGCCGATGTCGTAGCCCCAGGCGGCCTCGTTGCCGGACAGCGGCTCGATGTACTTGATGACGTACAAATCGGCTGCGTTGCCCGTGCTGCGCACCGAAAAGCCCGGCGCCGCATCCCGACGCTCTGTCTCGACAAATGCATCAAGGTCGACACGATCGGTTCGCTGGATGAAACCAACACCACGGATCCCCTTCATGTCATTGAGCAGACGCCGAGAGGCCACCCAGATGCGGAAGGCGTCTCGCCTGACCACACCATCGTCGGCATGAATGTGCGCACGCAACGATTGGAAGGTATTGAGGACCCGCGTGAAGCGTTGTGCCACGCCGGCGTTCATCTTGTCGGTATACCGATCGAAATAGAGCGCGGCCTCCTGATCCGCATCCATCTTGATCCACATGCTGCCCATCACCGTGAGGAACAGCCCCAGCAACAAGATGCCGACGCTGCTGAACAGGCTGATGTGCCGGTGCGCCTCGGACAGCGCCATGTCGGCTGCGAACCAGCGCGCCTTGAGTGCTTGCAGCTGCTCGCGCCAGTTCATGTCGCTCTTGCGCTTGCCGCGTTCAGAAGAACTCGACGCCGTCGGCCTCGGCCGGCTTGGGCAGCTTCGCTGCAGGGCGGGCGTCGACCTGCGTACTCGATGAGGATGCAGCCGGCCTGCGCTCCGTGGCGCCGGCCGGCGGGGACATGGCCTGACCGGCCGCGCCCCCGGCGGTTTGAGCAGATTGGACACCCAGCTTGAAGGCGCTGAGCACATCGGACATCCTGTTGGCGTGCTCCATGAGCTCCACAGCAATGTTGCCCGAGGCCTCGGCCACCGCGATGTTCTGCTGGGTGACGCCGTCCAGTTCCTTGACGGATTGGGTGACCACCTCGATGCCACCCGCATGCTCGTGCGAGTCAGCGGACAACCTTTCAAACACCGACCCCACGCGGCGCACGGCGTCCACGATCTCTTCCATCGTGCTGCCCGTCATGTTCACCTGCTTGACGCCCGACTCCACCGTCTGCATCGAGGTGTTGATCAAGGTCTTGATTTCCTTGGCGGCTTCCGACGAACGCAAGGCCAGGCTGCGCACCTCGGCCGCCACAACGGCAAAACCCCGGCCTTGCTCGCCGGCTCTGGCGGCCTCGACCGCGGCATTGAGCGCCAGGATATTGGTCTGAAAGGCGATGCCATCGATCACCGAGATGATGTCGGTGATCTTGCCTGAGGACTGCGCGATGTCCTGCATCGTCGCCACCAGATGCTTGACCTGCTCGCCGCCGTCATTGGCCAGATCGGTGGCGCGCGCCGCCATGGCGCGGGCTTCGGTCGAGGCCTGGGCACTGGTTTGGACGATCACGTTGATCTGCTCCAGGCACATCGCCGCATCACGCAGGCCTGATGCCGTGCTGTAGGTACGGTCACTCAATTCGGTGCTGCCCTGGCTGAGCACGCCGGATGCGCGCTGCACGCCCTCAATCGCGTTCTGAACCTGCCTGATGGCATCGGCCATGCGCGCCTGAACATGCTTGAGACGCTTGCCCACCGTCGAATCGGCGCGCAAGACATCCAGGTTCAGGCGAATAGGGCCGTCAGACCCCATCGCATGGATCAGGAAGGCCAGCTCGAAGCGTTCGCGCTCGTTGAGTGCCTCACGCCGCGCCGTGTAGGCCATGTAGCCGTATTGCAGCGTCAGGATGCACACCGCCGCGATAGTGGCCGCGTGCCCGGGCTGATGAACCGACCACAGCAGGTGAAAGGCCAGCGCCGCCGCACCGGTGATCACCACCAGCTTCCAGTCGCGGTATTGCGGCAACAGGCAACCCAGCAAGATGACCCCGACATAGGACTCGGCCTGGGCTGCGCTGAGGTAGACATGAGAGCACGCGACACCAAAGGCCGCGAGCGTCAGCAGATAACGAGACCAGGTGGTGCCACCTGCCGCAAAAAACGCCCCGACGGCAAGCAGCATGGCTGCGCCGGCCAGACCACCAGCCAGGGGCAGCTGGTGCGTTTGATAGCCCAAACCTAGCGTCAACAGGGCGGCCAACGCGGTGGCCAGCAGCGTGACGCTGTCTGATCGACGCGGTGAGTGGCGGTTGGTCATGGAACTCGATTGACTCATGCTGCTGGTGTCCGAATAGCTTTCCCTGGCTATATCGGCCTTTGGTGCACTCACCTTGAGTCAGCCCCATCCGCTGCAGATGGGGCTCAGATGGTGCCCAGCACGGGCCCGCCTCCCCGTGCATGCGGCCCCGCCAGCCCGGGCTGTTTGAAGTCTGCACGCCCCCCGCCGCTGCCCTTGTTCAAAGTGGCCGGATCGCTGTAGAAAACGCTGCACAGCAAGAGCTCGTCGCTTACCTTCAGGATGCAGGCCGTCTTGGAGATCATCTCCAGCGTGTCCGCGTTGCAGGATTCGTACTCCACCAGTTCCTGATGGCTGTCTGCGGCGCGCCAAAGGGCTTCGCTCAGCAGGAAGCCATCCTTGGACGTGAGCATGGGCAAGGGCTTGCCCGCATCCAGCGGCAGGCAGGAGTGGAAGGCCTGCACCCCCTCGCGGTTCATGCCAAACACAAAGAGATCCCGGTCCACGAAGCCCGCGTTTGGATCGTGCAGCACAGGCACGGCGGCCTGCAAGCCCACGTCACGGATCAGGGCCGCGGCCTTGTCCAGCAATGCCTGAGCCTCGTCCACCCCACCATGCGCCAGCCGTATGCCTTTGACGGACTTGGCCAGGCTGGCTGCGCGGTCCAGCAGCTCCTGCGTCGCCAGGTTGGCGGTGTTCACCGTCTCCTGGTTCTCGCCGGTGATGCTGTCAAGGCCACACAGTGTCTGCTCCACCTGCTGCAGCATGCTGCTCTGGTGCACCGCATGCGCGTCCAGTGCCGACATGCCCGTGCCGACCCCCTTGAGCCCATCGGACAGCGTCGACAAGGTTCGGGTGATGTCGGACATGTGCCGCACGCCCGCGCCCACGTGCTGCGTGGACTGCTCGATCAGCTCGCTGATCTCTGCCACAGCTTGGGCACAGCGCCCGGCCAACTGGCGCACCTCGCCGGCCACCACGGCAAAACCCGTTCCGGCCTCACCGGCGCGCGCCGCCTCGACCGCGGCATTGAGCGCCAGCATATTGGTCTGGAAGGCGATGTCCTCGATCATGCCCACGATCTCGCGCATGCGCTGTGCGCCCTCCTCGATTTGCGACATCGTGGCCACCGCAGTCGGCATGGTCGCGCTGCGCTCCTCGGCCACCGCGCTCACTTGCGCCACCTGGTCCTCCAGCTGCTGGACGGTGGTGACACCCTGGTCCAGCACACGCTGGATGTGTCGCACGCTTTCGGTAGCCTGCATCACGCTGTGGAATTGCCGCTCGGTTCGTTGGGACAGCGCCATGGTCGCGGCACTCAGCCGCCTGGCCGCCATGGCCACCAGCACCGCATTGCCGCGGATGCTGGCCACCATGCGCGACAATCTGATCGTCATGCGGTTCACCCCCCGCCCGACATGGGCCAGCTCGTCTTGCCCATGCACATCCCGGGGGTCGGTCAGATCGCCATGGCTGACATCGTCAATCGTCTTGCTCACCGCCTTGACGGTGCCAATCAGCGCCGCATGCAGTGCCATCGTCAGGTAGATCATGAACAGGAAGAGCAACACCGTCACGGCGATGTAGCCCACCACCACAAGGCGCTGAAGGCGGGCACGCTCTCTCAGCACCAAATCCAGGCGCTCGCGCAAGGTGGCATGCAGCGATGCCGCCGCACTGATGACCCGGCTGCCGCGTGCCAGCTGGCTCGTGACATCCGTGTTCGGGGTGACCGTTGCCACCTGCACCAACAGGTCGCTCGCATGCGATTCCATCAAAGCTTGCGTGCCAGCCCAGCCGCTGGAAGCCGGCATGCCCGCACGCGTTGCTGCCCCCATCAGGAAATCAAAGTCGACCATGCGCCGGCGCAACGCATCGGCATGGTCCAGCACGACGCGGTCGTCGCCGGCAGCGTTGACACCGTCGTGGATGGCCAGCACGCCCTCCTCGTGCATGCGCGCAAAGCTGTCTGTCAACGGGATGTAGCGGTCGACCAGTGCCATCATCAGGTAAAAGGACGAGGCCTCCTTGTCCAGCAAGAGGGCCGTCGATTCCCCGGCGCGCAGCTGCAGTTGCTGCAAGGCGACCACCAGGTCCTTCGCAACCAGGACACCTGGATCACCCTGGCGCAAGGCGTCCAGGCTGCCCAGCTTCTGTCGAACGCCTTGCCAGAACTGCATCAAGGCCGGGTCATGGAGCGCGGCCAACTCCGTATCGAGCACGCGCACCAGCCGCTGGACCTCATCGAGCAGCTGCCCCATGGTCGACGGTGGTTGCCCGTTGTTGACCGCGCGCAGGCGCTGTTGCGCGCGAACGGCCTGCGTCAGATCAGCCAGGCGGGTGATGTCACCAACCAGCTGGACACCGTTCAACTGGCGCTCGCTCATGTGCAAGGCCTGCATCTGGTGCCGCGCAGCGTAGGTCATCATCAGCACGATGAAGGCGAAGGCCAGCCCGCCGATCATCGCGAACTTGCGCGTCATGCTCCAGCGGCGCATGAGGCGGATGCCCGGCATCAGCACCAGCCTGGCCAAGCTTTTTTGCGTTTCGGCGTTCATGCCCACCCTTTGCTTGTATGTCTTCGGTCAATCGGATCAGGCTGCATTCACCGCCGAACGGGCTGCGGCCATCAACCACGAGGGCAGGTCATCCAGGCTGACCACCTGCTGAACCCCGCCATGCTTGATGGCTTCTCTGGGCATGCCGAACACCACGCAACTGGCCTCGTCCTGGGCGGCGGTTTTCGCGCCAGCATTGAACATTTCACGCAGGCCGCGTGAACCGTCGTCGCCCATGCCCGTCATCACGACGCCAATGGCGTTGCGCCCGGCGCACTGCGCCACCGATTTGAGCAACACATCCGCATTGGGCCGATGGTGGTTGACCAACGGGCCATCGAAGACCTCGACCACATACTGCGCACCGCTGCGCTTGAGGCGCATGTGGCGCCCGCCCGGGGCAAACAGCACACGGCCATTGATGACACGATCGCCATCCTTGGCCTCCAGCACCTCCAGGTCACACAGGCCGTTGAGGCGCGCAGCCAGGCTGGCCGTGAAGTTGGGCGGCATGTGCTGCACGATGACCATGCCCGGCACGGTGCGGGGCAAGCGCGTGAGCACGGCCTCGATGGTCTGCACCCCCCCGGTCGAGATGGCCACGGCGATCACGCGGTCGGTGGTCTCGGCCATGGCTTCCTGCGGCCCGGGGGCCACCGCCATCGCACGGGCGGCGCCGGGCTTGGGGATGCCCGGCTGGGCACGCCTCAAGGCCGACATATTGGCCTTGGCAGCCGCACGCACGGCCGCAACGATGCCATTGCTGTCGTCTTCCAGAAAATCCTTCAGGCCCATCTTCGGCTTGGTCACAAAGCCCACCGCACCAGCGGCCATGGCCTGCATCGTGGTCTGCCCGCCCTTTTCCGTCAGCGTCGAGCACATGACCACGGGCGTGGGTCGCTCGGCCATCACCTGCTTGAGGAAGGTGATGCCATCCATGCGGGGCATCTCCACGTCCAGCACCAGCACATCCGGCCAGTTGCTCTTCATGCGCTGCATGGCAAACAAGGGGTCCGCCGCCGCACCGATGACGGTGACGCCGGCCTTGGTCAACAGATCGGACAGGTACTTGCGCACCACGGCCGAGTCGTCCACGATCATGACTTTGATCTCGCTCATGAGATCACCCTTTCAAGGCTGCGTGGGTCTTGCCACGTTTCAACACCACCTGGCCATTGCTCAGATCCATCATCACGTTGCGTGGCTCGCTGCCCCCGACGTCGACACACTGCAACTGAAAGCCATACTTGTCGATGAGCTCCCAGGCCTTCTCTGCATTGCGCTCGCCGATGTTGAACTTGATCTTGGCCTGATCGGGCATCGTGTCTGCACCGCCGTAGAGATGGACTTCGTAGTCCCGGGTGTGCGTGCCCGTCTTCTTGATCTCGCGCGCCAGCAACTCGACAGCCTCGTCACCAAATCGGCCGTCGAGCGTGCCGTCCGGCGTGCGCAGGCGCGTGGGCAGCAGGAAGTGGCACATGCCACCCATGTGCCGACGCGGGTTCCACAGCGTGATGGCGACGCACGAGCCCAGCAAGGTCTTCACGGTGGCACCGGTATGGCCGAAGTACCACTGACCGGGCAAAAGGAAAACCTGTTCGCCACGGTGATGTCGAAGTCGGGCTGGCCCCTTGCTGTCAAGTTCGAGCATACACAGCGGGCTTCACGCTGGTGAGGCCGGTGGGCAGGTTGCTGAGCGACTCCGAGTGCCCGGTGAACAGGTAGCCACCCGGCTTGATGAAGGGGGTGACCCGCCTGACGATGTCCAGCTTGGCATCGGGTTCGAAATAGATCAGCACATTGCGCAGAAAGACCACATCGAACTGGCCGAGGTCCGGCAGCGGCTGCATGAGGTTGGCCTGCTCGAAATGCACATTGGCGCGCAGCTCCTTGCTGACCAGCAATTGCCCCTCATAAGGGCCGGAGCCCTTCATGCAAAAGCGCTTGAGGTATTGCGGGCTGGTATTGCGGGCGCGCTCCATGGGGTAGAGGGCCTTGCGGGCCGCGTCCACCATGGCCGTAGACAGGTCGGTGCCCACGATCTTCCAGCCCTTGGGGCCGATCTTGTCGGCCAGCAGCATGGCGATGCTGTAGGCCTCTTCACCCGACGAGCTGGCCGCGCTCCACACTCGGAACTCCTGGCCCGGGCGACGGCGTGTCAGCAGGTCGGTCAGGAACTCGAAATGGGCGGGTTCACGAAAGAAGTAGGTCTCGTTGGTGGTCAACCTGTCCACCACCTTCACCAGCTCGGTCTCGTCGCCGCCCTTGATGACCTTCTCGACGTATTCGTCCAGGCTGTCCAGCCCCCGCTCGGAAGCGAGCTTTTGCAAGCGGCCGATGACCAGCTGCCGCTTGGCCGGCACCAGGCGGATACCGGACACCCGGTGAAACACCTCGGCCACCGTGTTGAAGGAGCGTTCAGACAGTTGCATGCGGCTTCATTTCCTGATGGCGCTCAGTGCGCCATGTGGCCGGCGATCAAGGTCGCCATGGATTCGCGCTCCAGAATGCGGTCCGCATCCAGGATCGACAGCAGGATGCCCTTGGCCTTGGCCATGCCCTGCAAGAACTCGCGCGGAATGCGGGTGCCCAGCGCCGGCACCGGCTCGATGTCCTGCTCGGCAATCTCCAGCACCTCGGACACACCGTCCACCAGCACGCCCACCACCAGCGGGCCATCCTGGTCCTGGTGGTCGGTCTCGACGATGACCACGCTGCTGCGCCGGCCAATGACCGCCGGCTCGGCACCAAAGCGTGCCTTGAGGTCGATCACGGGCACCACGGCGCCACGCAGGTTCATCACCCCGCGCACGAACTCGGGCGTCAAGGGCAGCGGCGTCATGCGCCCCACCTCCAGGATCTCGCGCACCATGTCGATGCCGACGGCATAAGTCTCCTTGCCAACGGCCAGGCAGAGGTACTGGCGGGCCGAGCTCAGGTTCACATCATTGGATGGGCTGATGCCATCCAGTACGGCGGGCAGGTTCATGTCCATGATCAGAAGTGGGCAAAGTGAGACTCATCCACCGCGGCCGAGCTGGCATGCGGTGAGGCGAGATGGGTGGCGAACGTGGTCGGCCTTGCGGGCGGGCTCACACGCTGCGGGTGCGGCGCAGCAGCCGGTCTGGCCACGCGTACGGAGTGAGATGGGTGAGACGCCGCATGGCCTTCCTTGAGCTTGAAATACGCCATCAGCTCCTGCAACTGCGTGGCCTGGGCAGAGAGCTCTTCCGATGTGGCTGACAGCTCTTCGGCGGCCGACGCATTTTGCTGCGTGGCCCCATTGAGGTGGTCCATCGCCCCCTTGATCTGTGCCACCCCATCGGATTGCTCGCCAGACGAGGCCGCGATCTCCTGCACCAGCTCGCTGGTCTTGTTGATCGAGGGCACCATCTGCTTGAGCAGCTCGCCGGCCTTCTCGGCCAGGTTCACGCTGGAGCCGGCCAGCTGGCCAATCTCCTGCGCGGCCACCTGGCTGCGCTCGGCCAGCTTGCGCACTTCGGCGGCCACCACGGCAAAACCTCGGCCATGCTCGCCGGCACGCGCCGCTTCGATGGCCGCATTGAGCGCCAGCAGATTGGTCTGGTAGGCGATGTCGTCGATGATGGAAATCTTCTGGGCGATCGCCTTCATGGCGTCCACCGTGCGGGTCACGGCCTCGCCACCATCCAGGGCCTCCTTGGCGGCCTTGGTGGCCATGCCATCGGTCACCATGGCGCTGTCGGCGTTCTGCTTGACGGACGCGGCCATCTCTTGCAGCGAGGCGCTGGTCTCCTCCACGCTGGCGGCTTGCGACGAAGCGGACTGCGACAAGGACTGCGAGGTCTCGGACACCTGGCTGGCGGCCGCGGTCAGCTGTTCGGCTGAGGCGCGCACCTCGACGATGGTCTTGCTGACCGTGTCGATCAGGTCATTGAACTTCTCGCCCATCAGGCGGAAGAAGGGCTCCTTGCCATCGAGTTCCATGCGGCGCGAGAAGTCGCCCTGCGTGGCCCCCTCGACCAGTTGCGTCACCTCGTGCTCGGCCAGCACTTCAGCGGTGCGGTCCTTCCATTCCACCACGGTACCCAGACGCTGCCCTGCTTCATCGCTGATGGGGTTGGCCGTCAGGGAGAAGTGCAGTGTGCCCACCTTGATCTGGGCCTTGTGCTCGTTCTTGAGGCTGCCCAGCAGGTTGCGCTGGTGAGCCGGGTTCTTGTGGAAGCTGTCAAAGTTGCTGCCCACCACGCGGTTGGCGGCAAACTGAGGCAGGCTCTTGCGCAGCTCGGCCTCGTTGCGACGCAGCATCACCATCACCGACTCGTTCGTGTAGACGATGTCGCCATTGGCGTCCGCGATCATCACATTGGTGGAGCAGCTGTCCAGTGCCTGCTTGACGCGGGCGTTCTCGGCGGCCAGCTTCTGCTCGCGCTCCTGCGCGGCCAGCACCTCGGTCAGGTCTTTCCATTCCACGACGGTGCCCAGGCGTGCGCCGTGCTCGCCCCGGATCGGGTTGACGGTCAGGTCAAAACGCCGGCCGCCAATGGCCAGGCGGGTGACATGGGTGGCCGCCAGGCGGTCCAGCATGCCGCGCTGGTGCGCCGGGTTCTTGTGGAAGGCATCGATGTTCGTGCCGATGACCGTCGCGGCGTCAAAGCGCGGCAGATCCTTGCGCAGATCGGCCTCGGCCACCTTGAGCATGGCCTTGAGTGCCCCGTTGGCGTACACGATGTTGTAGTCGGCATCGGCCACCATCACATTGGTGGTCGCCACATCCAGCGCCTGCTTGATGCGGGTGTTCTCGGCCAGGGCACGCTCTTCGCGCTCATTGCGGTCTCGCAAGCCTTGCTGCATGGCCTTGATGGCCCCCAGCAACTGCGCGGGCTCGTCCGATCCCTGCACCACGATGACGGCATCGAGCTGCCCATTCTTGACCGCATTGGCCGCTGCAATGGCGCGGCGAACGGGGTCGGTGACAGCGCGCATCACCGCGTAGCCAAAACCCAGCGCCAGCAGCAACAGGCTCAGCAGACCACTGCTCAGCATCCAGCGTGTCTGCGTGAGCCGCCCTTCGCGTTCAACCAGCAGGCGCTGCAGCACCAGCAGTGCCGGGTCCCTTGCCGCCTGGAGGGCGGCCGCATCTTGCGTCAGGCGCGCCGACAGTTGGCGCTGCTCATGGGCATCGACCTTGTCGCTGCCCGTCACCGCCTCGGCCTTGGCCAGCGTGGCGTGCAGTTGCGCCGTCAGCTTGCCGAGGTCCATGTCGGCCTTCAGCCCGGGATTGAAGCGGACCACCTTGCCGGCGATCGCTTCGATTTCATCGACGTGGGCCTGGGCGAAGTAGCGGTAGGCATAGGCCTTCCTGGCCATCAGGGCGCTGCCCTTGTCGGATGCCTGCAGCGCACCGTGGATGAACTGCATGCGGCTCAGGTAGTCCCCCACCTGCTGCATGATGTCCGTGGTCAGGTTGATCAGATAGTAGGTATCGCCATCCGGATCCAGGACCAGGCCACTCTTGTCCAGCGCCGCTGACATCAGGCTATTGACGCGCTCTGCCAGAGCGGTTTCCACCTGCTCCGAAGAACGACCACTCCGTTTCACTTCGGCTTGCAAGGTGGCATGGGCCACCCTGACCTTGGCCCACTCGGCACTCAGATCGAGCTGATCCCTGTGCGAGGCCAGCGCCTTGTCGATGGCGTCGATCTGTTCAGCCAACTTGCCCCAGGTGGCGCTGTGCTCGGGTCCGGACTCCTCCACCGCCCGGGCGTGGTTGATCGCATCGGTCAACGGCAACAAGGTCTTGACCGTGTCGGTGCCAACGATCTCCAGGCGCGTGCTCTGGATGCTGGCTTGCGTGCTGTGAAGGTACAGCCCGGTTGGCACGGCGCACAACACCGCCCCCATGCCGGCGAGCAGGCCAAACTTCTGCCACAGCATCATGCGGGAGAGAACGGATTTCATGGTGACGGTTCCTGGCGATCCGCTCAGAAGTGGGCGAAGTGGCTTTCATCCACACCGCTGTGTGCGCCGGGCTGCGCCATGGACGTGGTGTGGCGGTGCGGCGGGGGCGCCTGACGGGCACCAGCTCGGCCAAGGCCGGTTGCTGCGTGGCTGGACAGCGCATGCCCCCCGGCACGTGAACCTTGCTCTTCCTTGAGCTTGAAGTACGCCATCAGGTTCTGCAGTTCGGTGGCCTGGGCGGACAACTCTTCCGAGGTGGCCGACAGCTCTTCGGCCGCCGACGCATTCTGCTGCGTGGCCCCATTGAGGTGGTCCATCGCGCCGTTGATCTGGGCCACACCATCGGCCTGCTCGCCCGATGCCGCCGCAATCTCCTGCACCAGCTCGCTGGTCTTGTGGATCGAGGGCACCATCTGCTTGAGCAGCTCGCCAGCCTTCTCGGCCAGGTTCACGCTGGAGCCGGCCAGCTGGCCAATCTCCTGCGCGGCCACCTGGCTGCGCTCGGCCAGCTTGCGTACCTCGGCGGCCACCACGGCAAAACCGCGGCCATGCTCGCCGGCACGCGCCGCTTCAATGGCCGCATTGAGCGCCAGCAGGTTGGTCTGGTAGGCGATGTCGTCGATGATGGAAATCTTCTGGGCGATCGCCTTCATGGCGTCCACCGTGCGGGTCACGGCCTCGCCACCATCGATGGCCTCCTGGGCGGCCTTGGTGGCCATGCCGTCGGTCACCATGGCGCTGTCGGCGTTCTGCTTGACGGACGCGGCCATCTCCTGCAGCGAGGCGCTGGTCTCTTCCACGCTGGCGGCCTGCGAGGCAGCCGATTGCGACAGCGATTGCGAGGTCTCTGACACCTGGCCCGCGGCCGAGGTCAGCTGCTCTGCCGCCACGCGCACCTCGACGATGGTCTTGCTCACCGTGTCGATCAGCTCGTTGAACTTCTCGCCCATCAGGCGGAAGAAGGGCTCCTTGCCTTCGAGCACCATGCGCTGCGAGAAGTCGCCCTGCGTGGCGCCTTCCACCAGCGTGCTGATCTCGCCTTCGGCGGCCACTTCGGCCGTGCGGTCCTTCCACTCGACCACGGTGCCCAGACGGTTACCTTGATCGTCGTTGATCGGGTTGGCCGTCAGCGCGAAGGTCAGCTTCTCGACCTTGATCTGGGTCTTGTACTCGCTCTTGAGGCCGCCCAGCAGGTTGCGCTGGTGAGCCGGGTTCTTGTGGAAGCTGTCAAAGTTGCTGCCCACGATGCGGCTGGCATCAAACTGCGGCAGCGATTTGCGCAACTCGGCCTCGTTGCGGCGCATCATCGCCACCACCGAGGTGTTCGTGTAGACGATGTTGCCGTCGGCATCGGCAATCATCACATTGGTCGAGCAGGTGTCCAGCGCCTGCCTGACGCGCGCGTTCTCGGCGGCCAGCTTCTGCTCGCGCTCCAGCGCGGCCAGCTCATTGGTCATGTCCTTCCACTCAACCACCATGCCCAGGCGCTTGCCACCGTCGCCGTTGATCGGGTTGACAATCAGGTCGAACTTGCGGCCACCCAGGTTCAGGCGCGTCTTGTGGGTCTGGTTCAGGCGGTCCAGCATGCCGCGCTGGTGCGCCGGGTTCTTGTGGAACTCGTCGATGTTGGTGCCCAGCACCCGCGCGGCCTCAAAGCGGGGCAGGTCCTTGCGGATGTCGGCCTCGGCCACCTTGAGCATCTCGTTGAGCGAGGCGTTGGTGTAGATGATGTTGTAGTCGGCATCGGCCACCATCATGTTGGTGGCGGCCACATCCAGTGCCTGCTGGATACGGGCCGTGGCATCGGCACGCTTTTTGGTATCGGCAAACTCGAAGCCCAGGCGGGTCTGTACCCGCTTGAGCGAACGCATCATGGAGGCGGCCTGGTCATTGCCACTGGATTCGACGATGCCGTCGAAACTCCCCTGGCCATAACGTTCCAGGTGCGACTCGGCCGCCGTCAACAGCTTGTTGAGACGCGAGGACAGCGACACCCCCCCCACCAGCGTCAGCAGACCGGTGAGCACCGGTGCAGCCACCGTGGCCAGCCCCGGATGCAAGGCCGCGCACACCGCGCCCCCCGCCGTCAGTGCCGACAGGCCACCCAGCATGGCCACCTTGCTGCCGATGCCGGCGTTATGCCAGACATGACTGATCACGTTCAAACGCGCCAGCCCACCGGTGCGCACGCCCTGGCCTTCCACGATGGCCCAGCCTTGCGCCTTGCCCTCTTTGAACATCCTGTAGAGCGCATCGGCCGCTTCGACCTGCTCACGCGTGGGGCGTGTGCGCACAGACATATAGCCCGTCACCGAGTTGCCTTCCCGCACGGGCGTGGCGTTGGCCACCACCCAATAGTGATCGCCATTCTTGCGGCGGTTCTTGACCATGCCGGTCCAGGGCTTGCCCGCCTGCAGCGTCTTCCACAAATCGGCAAAGGCTTCTTCGGGCATGTCGGGGTGACGCACCAGGTTGTGCGGCTGCCCGATCAACTCGGCCTGCGTGAAGCCGCTGGCTTCCAGGAAGTCGTCGTTGATGTAGGTGATCTTGCCCTTGAGGTCCGTGCGGGAGACGATGGTCGCCCCGTCGCGGAGCACATACTCTTGCTGGGTGATGGGAAGGTTGGTGCGCATGGTGAGGTCCCTGTGTGCTGGCGGTGAGGATGGCGTTCGGAGGAGTGGCTTGGGGCGGGCGATCAGCTGTTGTGCTGAACCTGCTCGATGGGGCTGCTTGCGTACAAGCTGAAGGGTGTGCGCCCGCTGCCGCCCGGCCGGGTGGCTTCCACTGCATAGCTGACCAGGGCGGGCACATCCAGCACCAGGGCCACGTCGCCCGACCCGAGGATGGTCGAGCCCGCAATGGCGCGCAGGTGCCGAAAGAGGCTGCTCAGCGGTTTGATCACGGTCTGGTACTCGCCGTGCAATCTGTCGACGATCAAGCCGATCTGGGTGCTGCCATCGCGTGCCACGACCAGGCTGCGGCGCCCGTTGGGCACCGGCTGGACCTTGTGCAGCAAGGCCACGTCAAAGTAGGGCAGCACTTCGCCGCGCAGGTTGAAGTAGCCCACACCAGTCTCGGGGCTGTCCGCGCATTCAGGCGGCACCTCGATGCATTCCGAGACGATCTCCATGGGCAGGACGTAGTACGTGCCGCCCACGCTGGTGAGGAAGCCATCGATGATGGCCAGGGTCAGCGGCAATCGGATCTGGGTGGTGGTGCCCCGGCCCCATTCGCTGGCCAGCTGCATCTGGCCACGCAGGGACTCAATGCTGCGCTTGACCACGTCCATGCCCACGCCGCGACCCGAGATGTCGGTGACCTGATCCGCCGTCGAAAAGCCCGGGGCGCAGATCAGTTGGTCAACCTCATGGTCGGACATCTGTTGGTCGGCACGCACCAGGCCACGCTCGACGGCCTTCTTGAAGATGCGTTCGCGGTTGAGGCCGCGGCCGTCGTCGGTCACCTCGATCATGACCTGGCCACCTTCGTGGTAGGCATGCAGGGCGATCACGCCACGCTCGGGCTTGCCGGCGGCGATGCGCTCCTCGGTGGTTTCCAGGCCATGGTCCAGGCTGTTGCGCACCAGGTGCATCAGCGGGTCGGCGATCACCTCAACCATGGACTTGTCCAGCTCGGTGTCCGCGCCGGTGATCTGCAGGTCCACCTGCTTGCCCAGGGTCTTGCTCACATCGCGCACCACGCGGTGGAAGCGCGCAAAGGTCTCGCCGATGGGCACCATGCGCAGGGCCAGTGCGCCATCACGGGCAGACTCGACCAGGGTGCGGATGCGCAAGGCGGCCTCGGCAAAGGTGCTGGAGCCTTCTTGCTGGGCCACCAACTGGGCGCCCGAGCTGGCGATCACCAGCTCACCCACCAGGTCGATCAGGCGATCGAGCTTGTCGGCCTGCACACGCACAAAGCGGGTTTCTTCACCACGGCGGTCACGTTGCGCCTTGCGGCGGTCGCCCGGGTTGTGGCGGCGGTCCGCGGGCTGTGCCTCGCTCACTGCCTCGGCTTGGGCATCATCGATGTCCGCAGCCACGTCCACCACGGCCTTTGCCAGCGCGGACAGCGCGCTCGCCTGATGCGGTGTGTGTGCGGTGCTCAAGGGGTCGATGTGCAGTTCGCAATCGTCCGCTGCAAATTCGAAGACGCTGGCAATGGCCTCGCGGTCCCCAGTGGTTTCGTATTCGGCCTCAAAACCGATGTGGCAGTCTTCGGCATCCAGTGTCTGCAGATCGGGCACCTGCTCGGCCAGCACGCGCACCTTGCGCACCGTGCCTTGTGTGCCCAGATAGCGCAGGAAGGACACCGGGTCCAGGCCACTGCGCAGGGCATCGCGCCCGAACTGCACCCAGATGCGCCACAGGCCGCCGTCGTTGTCAGACCCGAGCGCAATCGGCGCTTCGGCCTCGGCGCTGGCCACCGCCCCGTCGCCGCCCAGCAGGGCGCGCAGGTCGGCACTCAACTCCTGGCTGAGCGCCTGAAGATCCGGGTCACCGGTGGCGGACTCGACATCACCCAGCAAGGCCTCGATCTGGTCGCGGCTGCTCAGCAGCAGCGCCATGGCTTCATCATTGAGCTGGTACTGGCCCGAGCGCACGGCCTCCAGCAAGGTCTCCACGTCGTGCGTGAACGCGACCACACGGTCGCAACCGAACAGGCCGGCCGTGCCCTTGATGGTGTGGGCCGCACGAAACGCCGAGTTCAGGATCTCCTGGTCATCCGGGTCGACATCCAGGCCCAGCAAGGACTCTTCGAACTGGCGCAGCATGTCGCGCGCCTCATCCAGAAAGCCTGCTCTGGCCGCCGCCAGGATCTCCTCGTCGCTGGGATCAATCTGGCTCATGACAAGGCCTCCTCGATCGACACCGGCTGCAGCGTCATGTCCAGGCCGTAGGCTTGCAGCAAGCCCTTGACGGCGGAACTGGGGTACACCAGGAGCAGCTCCTGACCCAACTGGGCCACGCTGCGCTGGGCTGACAACAACAACTGCAGGCCGGCGGTGTCCATGTCCGTGATGCCAGAGGCATCGAAGGCAACGATCCCGTCATTGACCAGCGCCAGCATGGCTTCCCGGTGCTGGGCAATGGCGTGGATCGTCCACTCACCTGTCAGGCAGGCCGTTGTGGTGTCGCTCATGGTGGCGTCCTTTGATCAGGCTCAGGCCGCGCACAGCTTGGCCACCGCATCCACCAGCTGCGAAGGCTGGAAGGGTTTGGTCACCCAGGCCCGCACGCCAGCCGCGCGCCCCTCGGCCTTCTTGGCCTCCTGGGACTCGGTGGTCAGCATGATCACGGGCGTGAACTTGTAGTTCGTGGTCTTGAGGTGCTTGACGAAGCTCAGGCCGTCCATGCGCGGCATGTTCACGTCACACACGATCAGGTTGAGCTTGCGCCCATCCAGCTTCGCGCACGCATCCATGCCGTCTACCGCCTCGACGACCTCGTAGCTCGCCTTTTGAAGGGCCATCTTGACCACCTGGCGGAAGCTGCCGGAGTCGTCGATGATGAGAATGGTCTTGCTCATGATGATGAGTCCCTTTAGAAAAACTCGACTGCGGTTTCCCGCTGGATGGAAGTGTTGCCATGGTGTTCTGAACGCTGCTCTTCCATCGTGTAGCTCTCGTCCAGCCTTGCCAGCCATTCGCCGGCTTGCGTCGCACTCAGATCACCACCCTGCTCCAACCATTGCGTCAGGCGATTGATGTCATCGGTCACACAGGTCAGCATCTGGCTGAGCCTGTCTTGCGTCTGAAAACTCATCAGCACGCTCTCGAACTCGGCAGAAACAGCGGCACCGGCCTCCTGCAGCTCGCGCGAGGATCGGTCCATGTCGCCCAGGCTCTGTAGCAGGCCGCTGATCACGGCACGGGCGTTGGCACCGGCTTCATCGCGCAAGGCTTCGTCGCTGCTGTCGTGCGTGGCGGCCTGGTTGCGCAGGGCCTGCAGCTCCAGGTCGACGGTATTGGTGCGCGACATCATCTTGTTGGCCGCGTCGCCGGACTGGGTTGCCAACTGGCGCACCTCCTGGGCCACCACCGCAAAGCCACTGCCGCGCTCACCGGCGCGGCTGGCTTCCACCGAGGCATTGAGCGCCACCATATTGGTGCGCCTGGCCAGTTGCTTGATCTGCAATGCGATCTGGCGCAGATCACTCATGGCCTCGCTGAGCATGTCCAGCTTGGCGTAGACCTGATCGCGTGCCGTGATGGCCTGTCGCAAGGGCTGGAGCATCTGCTCGACGGCCGCTTCATTGCGCTGCACGAGCTCATCGGCGCTGCAATGGCTCAACCTGTTCTGGCTGCCCTGCGTCATCTGGATGGCCTGGTCCAGGCGCTCCGAGATCGAGCCAAACGAAGCCAGGATGGCGCCCACGCTTTCTTCCGAGTGGTTGCGCGCGCTCTCGATCTGGCGCCGCCAGACAGGCAGCACCTCACCCACCAATGGCGCGCTCGAGGTCAACCTGGCGCCGCCATCCACCGGCGTGCGGGTCATGATCCGCATCAGGAGCAAGGTGACAAATGCGCCCAGCCCACCGCTCACCAGCGGGCTGAGATCCGTCCACGTTGCAGCTTGCGCCACCAGCATCACCAGGCAGGACGACACCACTGCAGGCGCCCAGCTGCCTTTTGGCAAGGCGACAGCAGACGCATCTTGCTGAGTCTGATCCGTGGGAGGGTTAGATGCCATGCTCACATACCGGGAAGAACTGCCTGGTTTAGAAATCGAGAGGTACTGCCGGTCTTCGACTCGCTGACCTCATTGTTGAGGGAACACCCCCGGGTCCATGCGTGCAATAAAGCCGGGATAGACGCGCATTTATCACTTGTTACCTGTTGCCCGACTCTCAACAATCCACCCTGCGGCCCGATATAGACACACCGCAAGCCTGCGAGGGGTCGTCCTCGCCCGTTCGTTCGCATCAGGAACCCGCCCATGTCGCACTCAAGCAAGCTGACGCCCCTGTGGGGGCTGCGCATGGCGCGCTGGCGCCGGAGTGAATGGCGGGCATCCTTGCAGGAGTACTTCCGCTACCACGGTGCGCTCGCCCCGTTGGTGCGCCTCATGCGGGATGTGGACTTTCGCTACAAGACCTTGCTGGTGGCCGCCGCCTTCGCCGTGCCGGCCGCCCTCGTCATCAGCACACAGCTGAGCGACCAATGGCAGCACTACCGCGATGCGCAATCGCATCGTCAAGGCTGGCTCTACATCCACCATGTGGACAAACTGGTCACCACGGTGATGCCCTTGCGCGCTGCGCTGGCGCACCCCCAGGACGGCCAGGACAAGGCTGCCGAAGAGGCCCTGGCTCGGGACATCGAGGCCAGCTACCTCGATTTGGCCGCCCTGCAAGATCAGATCGGCAACAGATTCGGCGCAGCCGAGGCCTGGCAAGCGCTGAGCGGCGCCTACGTCAAGCTCAACGAGCCCCCCTCTGGCCAGACCCGCGCCGCGATGTACAGCCAGTTCATTGCCCAGGCCAAAGCCTTGAGCAATGTCGTCAGCGATGGCGCGCAACTGGCCGTGAGCGCCAACCAGCACGTGCACCTGGTCAGCGAACTGGCCACCGAGCTGCTGCCCAACCTGGATGAGGCCCTCTACGATTTGCACAGCCAGCTGCATCTCTTGAGCACCCGCCCCGAACGGCATGCCGCTGCGGCGGAAGCCACGCTGCTGAGCGTCCACGAGTTACGCGAAACGCTCGATGGGGTCAAACAGCACGCCGCGCGCATCCGGACCCCGGCTGGGTCGGCCTGCGTCAGCGGCCATGAAGCCCTGTTCACCGATACCAGCCTGCTGGCCAAAGAGACGCGCGCCTTTGCGCTGGATGCCGCAGCCCCGCTCCACGAGGCCCAAGCGGCACAGACGACCCTGGCCTTGCACAAGCAGGTGCAGCAAATGCGCGAGACCTGCATGGCGCAACTCGATACCGCCTTGACGGCCGATGAAGCCCACATCCGCCAACGCCTCACCTGGCTGGGTGGCACGGCGATCTTCGGCGTGCTGCTGGCGGCCTACGCCATGACGGCGTTCTCGCGGGTGATGCGGGGCGGCATGCAGCTCATCCAGTCCGAGGTAGAGCGCATGGCGCGAGGTGATCTGACAGGCCGGGCACTGGCCCGCGGGGACGACGAAGTCGCCGACACGCTGCGCAGCCTGCGCGCGTCCTTGTCCCGCCTGGCTGACCTGTTCACGGTGGTCCGCCGCGGCGTGTCGTCGGTCTCGCACGCATCCGGCGACATCTCCATCGCCAGCGAAGACCTGTCGCAACGCATTCAGGACGCCACGGTGGCCATGGAAGGGCTGCAGCAGGGCATCGTCGCCACCCTGCAGTACCTGGAGGCCAACCAGCAGTGTGTCGCCGAAGCGGTAGACCGCGCCAAGGACGTCACCGCCGACGCCGGCCGCAGCCGCCGGGCCATGACCAACCTGGCGGGTGTGATCGACAAGCTGCAGGACCGCAGCCGCGAGATCGGCAAGATCGTCAGCCTGATCGACGGCATTGCCTTCCAGACCAACCTGCTGGCGCTCAACGCCTCGGTGGAAGCGGCCAAGGCCGGCGTCTCAGGCAAAGGCTTTGCCGTGGTGGCCAGCGAGGTGCGCGGCCTCGCACAACGCGTGTCTGACGCCGCCGCCCAGATCAGCAAGGTGGTGGGCGACTCCACCAACGAGATCGCGCAAGGCCAGGAAATCGCCAAAGGCACGGTCGAGGCCGTGCGCTCGACCGAGTCCAATGTCAAGGACATGGGACGCATCCTGGCCAAGCTGGCCAAGGTCACCGACGAAGGCCAGCGCAACGCCGAGCACATGACCACCACGCTGGCCTTGGTCAACGACAACTGCGACAAGACCAGCACCCTGGTCACCCAGGTGGCGCACGCCGCCAAGGTGTTGCGACGCCAGAGCCTGAAGCTGGCGGAACAGGCCTCCCGCTTCAAGCTGGGCTGACCAGCGCAGGGCGGATTTCCCGCCATGTGACACCCCCGACGGTGCGCCCTCCCCCGAGGGAAAGGCCTGATCCTGAGACCGGTGATAATCGCGCTGCTAACTAACGGCACCCTTATTTAACCAACCTTCAGCTTTCAGGAATCAGGCCATGGCCTCCATCAACAAAGTCATCCTCATCGGCAACCTGGGTCGCGACCCCGAAGTGCGCTACACCCCCAATGGCGCAGCCGTCTGTAATGTCTCCGTTGCCACCACGCGCAACTGGAAGGACAAGAACAGCGGCGACAAGGTTGAGGAAACCGAATGGCACCGCGTGGTGTTTTACGACCGCCTGGCAGAAATCGCCGGTGAATACCTGAAAAAGGGCCGCCCCGTGTACGTGGAAGGCCGCCTGAAGACCCGCAAGTGGCAGGACAAGGACGGCAAGGACAACTACACCACCGAAATCGTGGCCGAGCAGATGCAACTGCTGGGTGGCCGTGAAGGTGGCGGTGGTGGCGGCTACGGCGGTGGCAACCAGGGTGGTGGTGACGACTTCAATCAGGAAGCCCCGTCCGCACCGAGCCGCCCGGCTGCCCGCCCTGCCGCAGCCCAGCGCCCGGCTGCCCCAGCGCCTGCACCCAAGTCGTCTACCGGCTTTGATGACATGGATGATGACATTCCGTTCTGAGACCCACTGCGCGATGACCGGTTGACCCCGGCCTCCGACAAGCCCCCGCTGTGCAGGCCACACCGGGGGTTTTTTCCTGTCTGGGCAGCCGCCCAGCAGGCACCAGCCACCAACGCCTGTGCATTGCGTCACGCGGCAAATGCCTCCCCGTGAAACGGACCGCGTCAAGGTCTTGCGGATGAAGCCGAAAATATGTAAACCGCGTGCGCAAGAAGCGCAAGCACCGCATTGGCATGATCAATCTGGCTTCATCGACACCGCTGGCGCCCCCGACACCGTCCCCGCAAGGGCTGGACGTGGCGGCGCCCATGTCATCGAGCACGTTCGAAGCGGTGCAGCAGCAAGGCTTTCCCTTTTTGCGCTTTCCGCCATCCGTGGAGGCGCACTTCCAGTCCGACAAGGCGCCCGAGCAACTGGTGCAGATGCGCACCGGCGCGCTGATGTCCATCATCCTGTCCAGCGGCTTGCTGATGGCCGACTGGATGATGGTGCCCGACCGCTTCCGCGATGCCCTCACCTTGCGCCTGCTGGTTTTTGCGCCCTTGCTGGGTTTGGCCGCCGCGCTGTGGCACAAGGTGCGCCCAGCATGGCGTGAATGGGTTGGGCTGATCAAGGGCCTGGTGGCCGCCTGCATCATCATTTATCTGTGCATGAGCAGCACCGACGTGCTGGCGGCCCCCTATCTGGTCAGCCTGAGCCTGATCGCGCTGTTCAACGGCGGCGTCGAGCGCATCCGCTTCTGGCCGGCCCTGTTGATCGACCTGGTGGTCCTGGCCCTGTTTGCCTTGGCCGTGCTGAATCTCCCGCACCCCAACGTCCCGGTGATGACGGGCACGGCGCTGGTCATGGTCTCCACGATCGTGTTCACCCTGTATGGCAGCTACTGGCTGGAGCACGAAGAGCGCACCAACTGGTTGATGTTGCAGCACGAGCACCTGCTGCTTGAGAAGCTGGAAACCGGCAACCAGCGCCTGGACCAGCTCACCCGCTTCGACCCCTTGACCGAGATCGCCAACCGCCGCCACTTCGACGAGTTCCTTGCGCAGGTCTGGGCACGCGCCCGCCAGGACGGGCAGGACGTGGCCCTGCTCATGATGGACATCGACCACTTCAAGCTCTACAACGACCACTACGGCCACCCCGTGGGCGACGCCTGCCTCAAGGAGGTGGCCGCCACCATGAGCCGCCACCTGCGCAAGCCCGGTGACCTGCTGGCGCGCTTTGGGGGTGAAGAGTTCATCGCTGTCCTGAGCAAGACCTCCCTGCCCGAAGCCATGGCCGCTGCCGAGCGCGTGCGTGAGGCTGTCTGGCGCCTGCAACGCCCCCATGAAACCTCACCCGTCCAGCCCTGGGTCACCGTGAGCATCGGCGTGGCCTGCCTGCGCGCAGACGCCGATCAGGCCGACATCCCCAGCTTGTTGAAACAGGCTGACGACGCCCTCTACAAAGCCAAGTCCCGTGGTCGCAACCAGGCCTGCACGCTGCAGGAGGCGCCCCACTCGTGAGCACCTTCAGCCGCGCCCTGCCACCCGCACGCCGCACCGTGCAACCCACTGGCCACACCAGCCGGGAGGACGTGGCCGCCGCCACCGAGCAGTTTGACAAGACCCTGTCCTGGCTGCGCTTCCCCGCCGCGCTGGAGCACCAGTTCGTCAACGACAGCGCGGCCCGCAGGCTGCGCTATTTCCTGCTCAGCGGCTTGCTGTCGCTCTTCGTGTTCAACGGCTTTTTGCTGGTGGACTACCTCATGGCCCCCGACGTGTTCTGGCTGGCCGTGAAGATCAGAGTAGGCTTGTTCACCCCCTTTGCGGTCATCGCCCTGTTGAGCGTCTGGCTCAAGCGCCACAGCATGTCGCCCCAGACCTCCACCCTCGTGGGCGAGTGCCTGGTGCTGGTCAGTGGCTCATTCGCTGCGGCCTGCCTGGCCTACATCCTGTCCAACAGCCACGCGACCACCAGCCAGTACTACCACGTCGGCCTGATGGTGGTGATCATGTACGGCAACATGGTGCAGCGCCTGCGCTTCTGGTATGCCGTGGCTTTCTCGCTGACGGTGTACCTCATCCACATCGGCGGGGTGATGATGGTGCCGGCCTTCAACCCTCGGTTGAGTCTGCCCATGGCCATGCTCATCGGTGCGACCATGATCTTCACCTTGATGTCCAACTACGCGCTGGAGCGGGATGAGCGGCGCCAGTACCTGCTGTCGCTGCGCAGCAAGCACCTGCTGCAGGACCTGGGCGAGGTGCAGCAACGCCTGCAGCAGCTCTCGCGCATGGACACCCTCACCGGCCTGTTCAACCGCCGGCACTTTCAGCAATACCTGGAACAGACCTGGCAGCGCGCCCAGTACGATCAGGCGCCGGTGGCCGTGCTCATGCTGGACGTGGACCACTTCAAGCAATACAACGACCGTTATGGCCACCCTGTGGGCGACCAGTGCCTGATGCAGGTGGCCCATGCCATGCAGGACAGCCTGCGCCGCCCGGGCGATCTGGTGGCCCGCTATGGTGGCGAAGAGTTCATCGCCGTGCTGCCCGGCGCCGACAAGGACACAGCGCACCAGGCGGCCGAGCGCATCCGCGAAGCCATCATCAAGCTGGGCATCCGGCACGAGGCCTCTGCCACGGCGCCGGTGGTCACCACCAGCATCGGCGTGGTCAGCTGCCGCGCCCGCGAAGGCGTGCAGGAGCAGGACCTGATCGCCGCCGCGGACTCTGCGCTATACAAGGCCAAACAGGCCGGGCGCAACCAGGTGCTCTCGCTGTCCTTGTGATCAGATGGTGATCAGAGCGGCAGCTTGCCGGTCAGCGTCTGCCACCACATCACCCAGTCCCCCATCAGGCTGTAGAGCGGGTAGGTGAAGGTTGCGGGCTTGTTGTGCTCGAAGTGGAAGTGGCCCACCCAGGCAAAGCCATAGCCCAGCACCGGCAACAGCAAGAGCCCGGACCAGGTCTGCGTGACGATGGCCCAGATCAAGACCGTCAACACCAGCGTGGACCCGACCACGTGCAGGCGCCGGCAGGTCTGGTCCTGATGCTGCGAGAGGTAGAAAGGGTAGAAGGCGCTGAAGGACGCGTAGCGCTCCATATCGTGTCTCCGGGTAAGGCCAAGCTCAGGCCACAGCTTAAGCGCCAGACCTGATCGAAATCAAGGCTGGTCAACCCCTGCGCAACAAGGCTTCGACGATGGCCAGTGAATAGTGCCGGGCCACGGCGTCGATGAAGCGGGGGAAGTCGATGTGGGCGTCGTCATCGGCGCGGTCCGAGATCGTGCGGATCACGGCATAGGGCACGCCGAAGTCATGGCAGACCTGGGCCACGGCCGCCCCTTCCATCTCGACGGCCAGCGCGGCCGGCAAGGCTTGCGTCAAGGCGCGGCAGGTCTGCGCCGAGTGGATGAACTGGTCGCCGCTGATGATGAGGCCCTGGTGCACACGGGGCTGCGTCAGGCCCAGCGCCTCCAGATGCACATCGGCCAGCGCACCACCGGCCGCCAGCGAGGCGGGGCTGAGCACCTGCTCGACGGTGTCGCGCACCGCGGTGGTCAGCGTGGCAGGCGGCGACAAGGTGGCCAGCCCCAGGCCCGGCAACTCGAAACGCGGGAACAGGGGCGAGGCATCCATGTCGTGCTGGATCAGTGCATCGGCCACGACCACGTCGCCCACCCGCACGCCCTCGCCCAGGCCGCCGGCCACGCCCGTGAAGATGACCTGGTCCACCCCATAACTGCTCAAGAGCACCGTGGTGGTCGTGGCCGCGGCGACCTTGCCGATGCGTGACAGCACGGCCACCACCTCGCGGCCATGCAGATGGCCAACCCAGAATTCGCGCCCGGCCCGGCGCTCCATGCTTTCGTCGGGCATGACGTCAAGCAAGGCTTGCAACTCTTCGGGCATGGCGGCCATGATGCCGATGCGGCGGGTGGGCGTGTTCATGAGGCGATGGGGTGGTGATTGATGCGGCAAGGTGCCCATCATCAAGGCATTCAGCGGCGCTGGGCGCACCAGGCGACGCGCCCATGAAAAAACCACCCCGAGAGGTGGTTTGAAAAAGCCCGAAAGCACCAGCCGGATCCCTTCGTGGACAAGCCACCAGGAGCCTGGCTGTTCGATGCTGTCACCAGCGTCGAAATCATAAAATTTCCCTGAGCGGCGCCATGGATCGTGTTGTGTTTTCAGCGCACAATACATTGTATCGGTCATATTTGACGCTTTCGCGCAAAAGTGAAGTTTTTTCACCCATCAGATCGACCTGATTGTTGCCCCACATCACCATCATGGACGCAGACCTTGACAAGGATCACAGTGGCTTTCCTTCTGAGGAGAGCCCTTCCTGGGTCAGTGCCTGCCTGTCTGGCCTGCTGGAGCGCCATGGTGTACCGAGTCGGCACCAGGCCACCGAAATCGCGCAAATTTGCGCGATTTCGGTCAGCCAGGCACGCCGCAAGCTGCGCGGAGCCGTCTGGCTGTTCGACGAGGTCAGGGCCATCTGCCAGCACTTTGGCGAAAGCATCGACACGGCACTGTCCGCTGGTTTGCGGTCAGGCCTGCAGCCCCCCGCAACCGGCCACGCCAAACCGGTCACCACCTACCCGGCCACCCTGTTGATGGACGAGCAGCGCCTGCCCTGCGATATCGAACTCGGCCCCTTGTGCACCGAAGAGGCCGCATCGTCCTGCCAGGGCCTGGTGGCCTTCCACCATCCGCTGGAGGGTTGGCAGGTCACAGGCCAGGCCAGGTTGCAACAAGAAGCCTTCCGGGGGCCGCACTATGCCGTCGCGCAACTGCAATGGCGCAACCAGAGCGAGCAGGTGCGCGCGCGCATCGCCGTGCTGGACGATGACATCGGCTCGGCCGACGCGCTGACCGACTGGTTCAACGAAGTCGGCTACGACGCCCATGCCTACACCCGCTCGGAAGACCTGCTGGCGCAGCCCCTCACCGACCACGATGCCTTCGTCGTGGACCTGATCCTGGGGGGCGGCCAGACCTCGCAAGCCCTGGTCGAGCGCATCCGCCGCGAACAACCCGAGGCCCCCATCGTGCTGCTCACCGGGCAGTTGCGGGACGGCTCCGCCTCGGAAGCCACACTGGCCACCATCTTGCGCACCCAGGGCGTCACCTTCTTTGAAAAGCCCGTGCGCCCCGCTGTACTGACTGCTGCCATCCAGAGCAGCCTGGATCGGCTGCACCACCCGCATGGTTGACGCCACCTTGTCATCACAGCCGCCTGCGCGAGATGAAACGCGCATCGTCTTCTGGCTCTGCACCTTGGTGTGCATGGGTGCGGCCTACCTCTCCTTTCATGGCCTGACCAACCCCTGGGACCGCATCGGCGTGCCGATCATGTCGGCTTTGTATGGGCTGACTGCCTGGTGCTTGTGGCGGTTTCCCGAGCGCATGAACACCATCATCTTCACCGCGCTTGTGCCCACCAGCCTCTACATCCTGGGCGGCGTGTACATGGCGGCTCAGGACACCACCGCCACTGGTTTGTTCAAGCTGGCCTCGGGCTCACAGTTCATGCCCGTGTTCTACATCGGCGCCTTCGTGGCCCTCCAGCGTGGCGCCAACCTGATCTGCTGGCTGCACTACGCCGGGCTGCTGGGCCTGTACCTCTTTCAGTATGGCCTGGCACCCAGAAGCAGCTTGCCCCCCCAAGCGGCCATGAACGCCCACGTCTGGATGGTCCTGCTGGTCGCGCAGCCCGCCTGCATCGTGGCCCTGCACTACATCACGGCGCTCAAAGGGCGCTTGCGCGCCACCGAGCTGGCCTCGCATCAAAGCAAGGAACGTTTCCTGGCCATGCTCTCGCACGAGATCCGCAGCCCCCTGCAGGCCATGCTCGGCTCGATCGACTTGCTGGCGCTCAAGGCCCAGACCCCGCCCGAGCGGCGGGCCGTTGACCGCATCCGCACGGCGGCCTCCCAACTCGACACCCATCTGCGCGACGTCACCGAGTACACGCGGCTGGAGAACCCCGCCTGGCAATTGCAGACGGCCTCGGTCGACCTGCCCGCCCTGGCGCAAGAGGTCTGCGACACCTACCTGCCGCAAGCGCAAAGCAAGCGCCTGGACATCGTGTGCGAGTGGCCGCAGCAAGACGTACTGGCCTTGCACCATGTCTGGACCGATGGCGGCCGCGTCAGGCAGATCCTGTCCAACCTGATCACCAATGCACTCAAGTACACGGTCAGCGGGCGCATCACGGTGCGTGTCGGCTTGGACGACACCCACGACGCCACCGCACGCATCGAGGTCATCGACACCGGCATCGGCATCCCGCCGCCAGACCAGCAGCGCATCTTCGAGCCCTATGTGCGCCTGGATGACCAGCGTGCCGGCAACGTAGAGGGCTCCGGCCTGGGCCTGACCGTGGTCAAGCGCCTGGTCGAGCGCCTGGGTGGCGAAGTGAGCCTGCGCAGCGAGGTCGGCCAGGGCAGTTGCTTCTCGGTGAGCCTGCCGCTGAGCGCCTGATCTCGCCTGACCCCCATCAGGCCTGACAATCAAGGCCTTGTCTCAACCACTGCACGCCAACCCATCATGACCCAGCCCGTCCAGACGCTGCCGCTTGGCACCCCCCTGTCCCCCTCCGCCGCACGGGTCATGCTGCTGGGCGCGGGCGAGCTGGGCAAGGAAGTCCTCATCGCCTTGCAACGCCTGGGGGTCGAGACCATCGCCGTGGACCGTTATGAGCACGCGCCCGGCCAGCAGGTGGCCCACCACGCGCGCACCATCACCATGAGCGACCCGGCCCAATTGCGCGCCCTCATCGAAGCCGAGCGCCCCCATCTGGTCGTGCCCGAGATCGAGGCCATTGCCACGCCGGTGCTGGAAGAGCTGGAAGCCCAGGGCGTGGTGCGCGTCATCCCGACGGCCCGCGCCGCCCGCCTGACGATGGACCGCGAAGGCATCCGCCGCCTGGCCGCCGAGACCCTGGGCCTGCCCACCAGCCCCTATCGGTTCTGCGACTCGCTGGCCGAGTTGCAAGCCGCGATCGATGGCGAGAACGGGCCAGGCATCGGCTACCCCTGCATCGTCAAACCGGTGATGAGCTCATCGGGCAAAGGCCAGAGCAAGATCGACGGCCCGGCCGATGTCGACAAGGCCTGGGACTACGCCATGGCCGGTGGCCGCGTGAGCCATGGGCGCGTCATCGTCGAGGGCTTCATCGATTTCGACTACGAGATCACGCTGCTGACCGTGCGCGCAGCCGGCCAAGGTGCCACGCAAGGCCAGATCGCGACGTATTTCTGCGAACCCATCGGCCACCTGCAGGTCAGCGGTGACTATGTGGAGAGCTGGCAGCCCCACCCCATGAGCGCCCAGGCCCTGGCCAAGGCCCGCGAGATCGCCAAGGCCGTGACCGACAACCTCGGCGGCCAGGGCCTCTTCGGCGTCGAGTTGTTCGTCAAGGGCGACCAGGTCTGGTTCAGCGAAGTCAGCCCACGCCCGCACGACACCGGCCTGGTCACGCTGTCCACACAGGTGCAAAGCGAGTTTGAACTGCATGCGCGCGCCATCCTGGGCCTGCCGGTGGACACCCGCTTGCGCGCCCCTGGCGCTTCGGCCGTGATCTACGGCGGGGTGGACACGCAGGACGTCGTGTTCGACGGTGTGGCCGAGGCGCTGTCCGAGCCCGGCACCGACCTGCGCCTGTTCGGCAAGCCCGAGAGCTTCGTCAAACGCCGCATGGGCGTGGCCTTGGCCACCGATGCCACCGTGGATGCCGCCCGCCAGAAGGCCCGCACCGCCGCCGCCAAGGTCAAACCGCGCGCCGCGCGCTGATGCCCGCCGATTCGCACACCAGCTCGGTCAGCCCTTGATGTCCGCATCGGTGTCAGGCATCGGGTAGGGCAAACCGGGGTTGATCGCCCCGGCCTTGGTCACCAGCGCCGCCATGTCGACAATCTCGATCTCGGCGTAGTGCAAGGCCAGCACGCGTTCGCGCTCCAGCGCACGCAGCGACTTGTTGATCGTCTGGCGCGACACCCCCAGCATGCGCGCCAGGTACTCCTGCGGCAAGCGCACACGCCGGCGCACGCTGGGGTTGGTGGACTGCCCGAAATTCGTGGCCGAAAACAGCAGCCGCCGCGCCACCTGCTGCTCGATGGACAGCGAGGCATTGTCTTCAATGGCCGTGAGGATCAGGCGCAGCTTGGCGCAGGCCAGGCGCGCCAGATCACGCCAGTTCTCGGGGTGCTCGGCCAGCCACTCCATCAACAGCGGGCCGCTCACGACCATGACGGTGCTGTCGGTATCGGCGATCGCGTCCTGGCTGCGCGGCAGGCCATCGATCATCGAGACCTCGCCGAACCAGTGATAAGGCTCCACGTACATCGTCAAATGGTGCGAGCCATCCTTGGGGTTGATGGACCCCAGCTTCAAGGCCCCCGCCACCACGCAGCACAGGCTGTCTTGCGCCTCGCCGCGTGAAAAGAGGATCTCGCCCGGCCCGATGTGCCACAGGCGCGAACGCTCGACCAGGGCCTGCTGAAAAGGTGCAGGGCAACTGGCAAACCAGAGATGGGATTTGAGTGCTGGCAACAAAGTCAGCGGCGTGGATTCGGTTCGGCGCGCCATGGTTTCGTCAAACGGTAAATGGACTCAGTGTTTACCCGCAATACCCCGAAATGGTTAGATGAATTGCGTGTAATTGTCTAAGTTTTGACAATCTAAATGAGACAAACCTCATACGATCGGACCAGTATCTATGAAAAACCCTTAGTCCTATGAGCAATTCACAAGCTGTGCATCCCGGCGCCATCCTGCGTGCCAAGTTCATGGAACAACATGGCCTGTCGGCCAGCGGTCTGGCCATTCGCCTGCACGTACCGGCACCCCGTGTGAACGACATCGTGCGCGAACGCCGTGGCATCAGCCCCGACTCGGCCCTGCGTCTGGCCCGCTTCTTTGGCACCACGCCTCAGTACTGGATGGACCTGCAAACGGCCTACGACCTGCGCGTTGCAGAAGACCTGGCTGGCGAACAGATTCGCCGCGAAGTGGCCCCTGTGCCCGTCGCTGAAGCCCCCGTTCTGGCCGCCGCTGCCTGAACGCTTGAGAACAGGCTGCAGCCGCGCTCCACGAGCCTGCCTGCAGCCTGTCACGCGGCCTGACCCTGGGTAAACCGGTCAGCGCCGCGCAGCCAAGTCAACCAGAACTGGTTAGCCTTTATTGGAACGCCACCTCGGCGAAACTGCGCAGCTTACGGCTGTGCAATTGGCCAGCCATGTTGGCCCTTAAACGCTCAATGGCGCGCAAACCAATGCGCAGATGCTGGTCTACCCGCTCGCGGTAGAACTGGTTGGCCATGCCCGGCAGCTTCAACTCGCCGTGCAGCGGCTTGTCGCTCACGCACAGCAGCGTTCCGTAAGGCACACGGAAGCGGAAGCCGTTGGCCGCAATGGTCGCGCTCTCCATGTCCAGCGCCACCGCACGGCTCTGGCTGAAGCGGCGCTCGGGTTCACGCTGCGGCAGCAACTCCCAGTTGCGGTTGTCGGTCGACGCCACCGTGCCCGTGCGCATGATGCGCTTGAGCTCGTAGCCATGCAGCTGGGTCACGTCGGCCACCGCCCCTTCCAGCGCGAGCTGGATTTCGGCCAGCGGCGGGATGGGGACCCACAAAGGCAGATCCTCGTCGAGCACGTGGTCCTCACGGACATAACCGTGCGCGAGCACATAGTCCCCCAGTTGCTGCGTGTTGCGCAGGCCCGCACAGTGTCCCAGCATGATCCAGGCATGCGGACGCAAGACCGCGATGTGGTCGGTCGCCGTCTTGGCATTGGCCGGCCCCACCCCGATGTTGACCATGGTGATGCCACTGCGGTCCTTGCGGATCAGGTGGTAGGCGGGCATCTGCGGCAGGCGCGGCGGCACCGAACCCAGTGCATCCGCGGCCTCGACAGACTGCCCGACGCGCCGCGTGATCACGTTGCCCGGCTCGACAAAAGCGATGCAGTCGTCGTCGTCGCGCGGGTTCTTCGGGTCGGGCGCGCGGCGCATCAACTCGTGGCCCATGCGCACGAACTCGTCGATGTAGAACTGGTAGTTCGTGAACAGCACGAAGTTCTGGAAGTGCTCGGGCGAGGTGCCGGTGTAGTGGCGCAGGCGGTGCAGCGAGTAATCCACACGCGGTGCGGTGAACAAGGACAGCGGCCGGGGCGCGCCGCCGCGTGTCTCGTAGGTGCCATTGGCAATGCCGTCGTCCATCGATGCCAGGTCAGGCAAGTCGAAGCGATCGCGCAGCAGCAAGCGGCGCTCGGCCGACATGCTGCCTTCCAGGTGCTGGTGTTCGGCCAGGCTGAAGTGCACGGGGATCGGATCGGCCCCCAGGCCCACCTCGATGGACACGCCGTGATTGGCCAGCAGCAGGTCGAACTGGTCACGGTAATAGTCGGCGAACAGATCGGGGCGCGTCAGCGTGGTCTCGTAGGTGCCGGGCCCGGCCACAAAGCCATAGGACAAGCGGGAGTCCGCGCGGGCCACCGTGTCGGTGTGGATGCGCACAAAGGGGTACTTGGCGCGCACATGGCCCTTGAGCTTGTCGCCGGCCACAAAGCGCTGGAGCGCATCACGCAGGTAGGCAATTTGCGAGTCGTACAGGCGCGTCACGTGATCCAGCGCGGCCTGCGCGTTGTCGAATCGCTGGGTGGGGAACTTCGGGGCTGCCATCTAGGGATCCTGACCAACAGTCAACTTGCAGACCATTGTGCGCGCGGCCATCGGGCCTGGCGCAGCGAAATGCAAGGCTTGTGGCCCCTTGTCGTTCGCGGCCGACATCAGACCCGACATCTGCCCCAACAACAGGCAGGGCGATGCCTTGGCGCACGCTGGCGCGCTTTAAGATGGCTTGTTATTTCGACGCGGCCGCAGCCGCAGCACCCGGCGCTTCGGTCACGAAGGCGATGCGGTTGAGCCCCGCCTTCTGCAACACGCCGATCAGCTCGGCCACGCGCCCATAAGGCACGCCCTTGTCGGCACGCAGTTGCACCTCGGTGTCGCGGCGCCGCTTGGCCAGCTCGGCGGCCTGCCTGGCCACGGCCTCCAGCGAGCTGTCCTGATCGTCCAGGTGCACCGCGCCGTCGCCCGTCAAGGCCACGGCCAGCACCGTCTGGTTGTTCTGCGGCGCAGGCGGGGCATCCGCCTTGGGCAGATCCAGCTTGAGCTTGGACGTCATCAAGGGCGCGGTCAGCATGAAGATGACCAGCAGCACCAACATGACGTCGATCAGCGGCGTCATGTTGATCTCGCTCATGGGCTGGCTGCCCTGTGGTCGCTCCAGACGCCCGAATGCCATGGCCGTTCCTTACTTGCTTGCTCAGTCGCGGGCTTGCGCGCCCAGCAGGGCTTCGCGCAGGTCGTGGGCAAAGCCTTCCAGATCGGCCTCGCAGGCCGACACGTACTTGCCAAAGATGTTGTAGGCCAGCACGGCCGGGATGGCCACGGCCAGGCCGGCGGCGGTCATGATCAGCGCCTCGCCCACCGGGCCTGCCACCTTGTCCAGGCTGACCGAACCTTCGGTGGCGATGCCCATCATGGCGTGGTAGATGCCCCAGACGGTGCCAAACAGGCCCACGAAGGGCGACACGGCCCCCACCGAGGCCAGCAGCACCTGCCCCACCTGCAGGCGCGCCAGCACGCCATGCAGGCTGTCGCGCAGGCGGCGTGTCAATTGGGCCTCAGGCAAGGCGCGGGCCTCCAGCGTACCCGCAGTGGCCGGCTCGCTCACGGCATCCACCAGCGGCAGCAGCACGCCTTCGCGGTCCAGCCCCTGCAAGGTCTGACGGGCCGAGACCATGTCGGGCGACTGCCAGAAAGCCTGCACGCCCAGCGTGAGGTCACGGCGGGCCCGCTTGAGCAGCCAGCCCTTCCAGAAGATCACCACCCAGGCGCTGATCGACATCAGCAGCAGCATGATTGCCACCGCACGCCCGATCGCGTCACCCTGCTCCCAATACTGCGTCAAACCACCCATGCCGCGTCCTTGTTGGATTACTTCAGGCCCAGCACATCGTCCATGCCGAACAGGCCATGGGGTTGGTGCGACAGGAAACGCACGGCACGCAGGCTGCCCTGGGCATACGTGGCGCGGCTGGAGGACTTGTGCGTGATCTCGATGCGTTCGCCAATGCCGGCAAACAGCACGGTGTGGTCGCCCACGATGTCGCCACCACGCACGGTGGCAAAGCCGATGGTGCTGGGGTCGCGCTCGCCGGTCACGCCTTCGCGGCCGTAGACCGCGCATTCCTGCAGGTTGCGGCCCACGCCTTCGGCCACAATCTCGCCCATCTTCAGGGCGGTGCCGCTGGGCGCGTCCACCTTGTGGCGGTGGTGTGCTTCGATGATCTCGATGTCGTAGCCTTCCTTGAGCGCCTTGGCAGCCTGCTCCAGCAGCTTGAAGACCACGTTCACGCCCACGGCCATATTGGGCGACATCATGATGCTGATGTCACGTGCGGCGTCCTGGATCTCGGCCTTCTGGGCATCGGTGAAGCCGGTGGTGCCGATGATCATCTTGACGCCCAGTTCACGGCACACGCGCAGGTGTTCCATGGTGCCTTCAGGGCGGGTGAAGTCGATCAGGTAGCGCGCGTTCTTCAGGCCGGCACGCAGGTCGGCCGTGATGGCGACACCGCTGTTGGCGCCCAGAAAGGCCGTGGCATCGGCACCGACAGCAGGACTGGCTGCGATGTCCAGCGCGCCAGCGAGTTGGGCGTCAGCGGCGTTGTGCACGGCCTCGATCAACATGCGGCCCATGCGGCCGGAGGCACCGGCAATGGCAATCTGGTGGACGGGGCTGGCGTTGGCGGCGGTGCTCATGCAGTCAAATCTCGGTGAAGCAGTTGAATCTGGGGGAAATGCGGCTCGGGCTCAGCGCTTGCCGGCTTCCAGGGGCGGGTAGGCGCGCACAGCGCCTTGCGGCACGGTCTTGACCACGTCGCTCTTGGGCGGCACCGGCAAGGCGGCGATCTGCTCGGGCGTCAGGTTCTCCACGTCCTTGCCTTTGACAGGCTTGTCGATGGAGGCCACGAAATCGCGCTCGCTGGGCAGCGGCTCGGTGTCAAAACGCTCCACCGCATCGTTCTTGAAGAACACGCTGACACGGCGCTGCTGGTCGGCCACGCCCTGGCGGCGGATGGTGAAGACGTAGTCCCAGCGGTCGGTGTGGAAGGGGTCGGCCAGCAAGGGCGTGCCCAGGATTTCCTTGACCTGCATGCGGCCCAGGCCCGGCTGGATCTGCGCCATGATTTCCTGCGTGACCACATTGCCCTGCACCACGTCCACCTTGTAGGGCTCAAGCAGGCCGAACAGCGTCTCGGGCTTGCTCAGCGACAAATTGCTGCAGGCCGACAGCATGGCCACGGGGGCCAGCCAGAACAAAGCGCGGCGAAGGGGTTTCAGCGTCATGGATGAGCAGCTTGGTTGGTGCCCGGGGCAGGCGGGCGGAAAACAGGAATCAACCCGCGCAGCACGAATGCCACGCAGCGACAAGGCCCGACCATTTCACAGGTCTCGCCCATGTCGATATCATTGGGCATTCTAGCGGGGGCCGATCAAGGTTGCTCCGCAGCCGGAGCCTCCACCCATGACCCACGCAGAAGAACTCAAGAGCAGCGGGCTCAAAGCCACCCTGCCTCGCATCAAGATCCTGGAAGTTTTCCAGGCGGCCGCCCAGCGCCACATGACGGCCGAAGACGTCTACAAGGTCCTGCTCACCGAGGGCTCGGACATCGGCCTGGCCACGGTTTACCGTGTGTTGATGCAGTTTGAGCAGGCCGGCATCTTGTCGCGCAACCATTTCGAGGCGGGCAGCGAGGCCGGCAAGGCCGTGTTCGAGCTCAACGAGGGCAAGCACCACGACCACCTCGTGTGCGTGAACTGTGGCCGGGTGGAAGAGTTTTACGACGCGGAAATCGAACGTCGCCAGCAGGAAATCGCCAAGGAGCGCGGCTACAAGCTGCAGGACCACGCCCTGGCGCTGTACGTGATCTGCGAACGCGAGGGCTGCGCAGGCAAGGCCAGCGGCCGCTGAGGCGCAGCCCAAGTCAGCCCCAGGGGCAGCGCTTCAGTTGCCGCCCCGCTCCATCGCGCGCTGGTGGCGCTCGATGAATTCCTTGTAGGTGTCGATGCCGCGCAGTTGCAGCACGGTGTTGCGCACGGCGGCTTCGACCAGCACAGCCAGATTTCGGCCAGCGTCCACCGCGATCACCGCCTTGCGGATGGGCACACCCATCACTTCTTCGAACAGGGGCTCGTAAGGCAGGCGCTCGAACTCGCGCTCCATGGTTTCCTTGCGGACCAGGTGCACGATCAGCTTCAGGCGCATCTTGCGGCGCACCGCGGTTTCACCAAAGATGGCCTTGATGTCCAACAGGCCGATCCCGCGCACTTCCAGCAGGTTGAGCAGCAACTCGGGGCAGCGGCCCTCGATGGCCGTGCGCGAGACGCGGAACAGGTCCACGGCGTCATCGGCCACCAGGCCATGGCCACGCGAGATCAATTCCAGCCCGAGTTCGCTCTTGCCCAGGCCGGATTCACCCGTCAGCAGCACGCCCAGGCCCAGGATGTCCATGAACACGCCGTGGCGCGTGATGCGCTCGGCGAAATGCTGGGTGAGGTAGCTACGCAGCACGTCGATGACGTGGCCGGCCGGCTCCTGGGTGACGAACAGCGGGATGCCAGCTCGGCCACACATGGCCACCAGCTTGTCAGAGGGCGCCTGGGCGTCTGCCACCACCACCACGGGCGGCTCCAGCGTCACGATGCGCTGGATGCGGCGCTCCTGGTCCTCAGGAGTCGAGCCCGAGAAATAGGCGGCCTCGCGCCGGCCCACGATCTGGACGCGGTAAGGATGGATGTAATTGAGGTAGCCCACCAGATCGGCGGCGGACTGCGCGGTTTGAACGGCTTCTTCGTCGAAACGGCGCTCAGGGTGTGCGTGCCCGGCGATCCACTCCCAGCGCAAAGCCCCGCGGTTGGCTTCGAAAAGCGCTTCGGCACTGATGATGGCGAGATCTTTGACGCTCACGAGTGATCTGTTTGGTTAACGACAGGATCTCATGATGCCCCAGCCACGCCCGAAAAGACTAGGCTACCGACTTCAGCGGCTGCCAACGCTCGATCAAATCGTGAACCTGAGCCGCATCACCCTCGGTTTTGAGGCGTTCGCGCAACTCCCGGTCAGACAGCAACTCGGCGATTTCGGACAGGATTTCCAGGTGACGCTGGGTGGCCGCTTCGGGCACCAGCAGGAAGATCAGCAGGTTGACGGGCTCGTCGTCCGGCGCGTCAAAAGGAATGGGCTGGCTCAGGCGGATGACGGCGGCCAGCGGGTTCTTCAACCCCTTGATGCGGCCGTGCGGGATGGCCACGCCATGCCCCAGGCCGGTCGAACCCAGCCGCTCACGGGCAAACAGGTTGTCCGTCACGATGGCGCGGGCGATGGCGTGCTGATTCTCGAACAGCAGCCCAGCGTGCTCGAAGACCCGCTTCTTGCTGCTGGCGTCCACGTCCACCAGCACCTGGCTGGCGGGAAGGATGGCTGATAGTCGATTCATCTTGATTCAAGCAGGGGTGACGGCGAGCACCTTGACCCCGGCTACCGGGACGGATGAGGGGCGGATTATAGGGATAGCGTGACAGCGATGACTTATCACACCAA
>Ga0265327_10000621_pt1 | contig 58361 bp, 49 predicted proteins | sample 41621metaG_FD_202089 | JGI IMG/M metagenome (GOLD analysis project Ga0265327, IMG submission 202089) | Rhizosphere microbial communities from Carex aquatilis grown in University of Washington, Seatle, WA, United States - 4-16-21 metaG | ecosystem: Host-associated > Plants > Roots > Rhizosphere... | reverse complement strand
CAGGTTATGAGCCTGACGAGCTACCAGGCTGCTCCACCCTGCATCAAGGGAGGTGCATAAGTGCGCACGGCACCCCGGACTGTCAACGGGTTTTTCTGCCTCATTCGGGATCCCGTCTTCCTAGGGGCTTACCGGCTGCGGAATACCTATTTGCAAGCATCGCCGCGGGCGGCCTATCATCGGGGTTCTTCTCTCCCTCATGAAATCCGCCCTGACCATCAAACGCATCAATTTCGAGGGCCTCGACGCGATCGAGCTCCGCACCCCCGCCCTTCGCCTCGTCGCCATCACCGGCCGCGGGCCGCGCCTGGCCTTCTGGGGTCGGCCGAACGGAGAAAACCTCCTTTACTGGGCCCCGGGCAAACACCGCCGCGGCAACTGGGACCTGCTTGGCGGACACCGCCTGTGGGCGACCCGCCCGGGTGCCGACGAGGCTGAGGAAACCTACGCGGCCGACAACCTCCCCTGTGAGGTCGAGACGCACGCGCGCAGCTTCACGCTCACCGGCGGCATCGACCCCGTGCACCGCATCCAGCGCGGCTTCAAGGTCACGCTGCTCGAGGCCGACTGCATCGCCATCGACCACTTCGTGCGCAACGAAAGCGACATGCTCTGGAGCGGCGGCTTGTGGGCGCTCACCTGCACCAAGCCGGCCAAGGACGCGCGTTACCTGGTGCCGCTCGGTGACGGCTCCTCGTGGGACTCCGCCACCATCGTCGCCTTTCGCACCTGGGGCGGCGGTCACGGCGGCGTGGGCTTCGAGGACCCGCAGTTCCAGTTCACCAAGGATGCCTTCGTGCTGCATCCCTCCGGCCGGGAGAACAAGCGGATGCTCCGCACCGACGCGGGCATCGTCGCGCTGCACGACCCGGCGCAGAAACTCGTGTTCGCCAAGCAGGCCGAGTATCAGCCGGCGGGCAATTACCCGCTCGGCACCAACCTGGCCGTCTACGTCGGGCCCGACAATTTCATGGTTGAGATGGAGTCGATGGGGCCGACGGTCACGCTGAAGCCCGGCCAGGTCCTGGCCCACCGCGAGACCTGGGTGCTCTCCACGGCGAAGGCCGCGCCGACGACCGACGGGCTGCGCAACCTGTTCGCGTGAATTTAGGTGGAGGCGGGGTGCCCTCACCCCGCAAAGCGGACACCTCGAAGGCAGCGGGGTGAGGGCACCCCGCCTCCATTTTATCCAATCCGGCTCGCCCTGGCTTGCTTTGCCGTGCCGCCCGCCCGCGTCCTCACTGACTGCCCGTCCATCCACGTGGCGCCGATGAGCGTGGCGCGCGGGAAGGCCGGCACGCCGAATTCGTTGCGGTGAATCTGGCCGACCACCATGTCGACGGCGGCCTCGCCGACGGCGTCGTTGTGCTGGTTGAGGCCGGTGATCTCGGGATGGCTGGCGCGCCATTCGAGCTGGATCACGCCGACGTCCTGCGGGACGCGCCGACCGTGCTCCTTGAGCCAGGGGAACACGACATTGTAGAGCGAAAGCAGCACATCCGGCCGGTGGCGGTCGAGCCAGCGGTGGAAGATTTTCCGGTCGGTCCGCGCGGGCTGCACGTCGAGAAAAGCCGGCACGCGGCGCGCGGCCGGCAGGGCCTGCTGCGCCGTGAGCATCGCGCCGGAGAAGCGGCCCTCGACCAGCTGGTCGATGCGCTCCTCGACGACGAGCGCGGGACGCTGGTAGCCGAGGGCGAGTGCGCGCTCAAAGGCCTGGATGACAAGATCGTGGTGGTCGACGGAGCTGAACGAGAGCGCGGGGTTGCGGGTGCGGACGCCGGTGACGACGCAGGGCAGGGCGGCCCACACGGGCGCGAGTTCCGGCGGCAGCTGGTTGTGGTCCATCAGGCCGACGATGATGATGCCCTTGATGCCCCGCGTGCGCAGGATGCGGAGCCAGCTTTCCGCCCGCATCTTCGGGTCGTGCAGCCAGAAATGGTCGAAAGTGTAGCCGAGCTGCTGGCCGCGTCGCTCGCAGCCCGTGACGTAGGCGGGGATGGTGGCGTGGGTGCGGAAGGCCTTCGGGTCGCGGTGGGCGTTGACGAGCGCGAGCTTGGCCTGGAATCGCGTGGTGCGGCTCGCGCGCAGCTGCGCGATGAGGTGCGAAACGATCGCGTTGGGCTGGTAGCCGAGCTTGTCGGCCGCTTTGCGGATCACGTCGCGGGTCCGGGCCGGAATCGCGGGGTGGCCGCGCAGGGCCAGCGACACCGTGTTCTTCGAGTAGCCGACATAGTCGGCTATGACCTGCATGGTGACCGGAGGCATGGGTGGTGGCGCCATTGCAGACAGGTTTGCCCCACCGTCAAGGTTGCGCAGGCCGGGCCCGCGCGCCGCCGTCACTTCGCCGGCGTTTCGGGCCGGGTGCGCGACCGCCAGGCGAGGAAGAGCATGGCCGCGCCAAAGACGAACATACCCAAGCCCCAATACAGGTTGACGTTAATCCCGAGGGATTTCGCGTAGACGGCCGGATCGGTGAACAGGCCGTAGAGCGCGAGCATCGCGCCGAAGAGGGAGAAGATGAGGCCGATGGGGAGGCGGAGGTCGAAATTCATGGGGGTCGGTTCCTTGTTAGAAGAAGAAGATGTTGAGCGCTAGGGTGGCGGCGAGAACGACGCCGCCGAGGACGGCGGGCTTGAGATACCAGGCCTCGCCGTGCGTGACGGTCTTGGGTGTGAGCGAATAGACGAGGCCGGTGAGTTCGGCATCCGTCTTCGTGCGCTTGGTGAAAAGGGAGACCACAATGGTGACGCCGAAGCAGATCGACCAGGCCCAGATGGCGGTCCAGAAATTCTGCGCCATCTCGCTCGGGTAGGTGTGCATCGTCGCGCCGAGCCAGCCGCCCTTGATGCCGGCGACCGCGCCGGCGGGCAGGGTCACGCCGTGGTGCAGGGCCGCCGCGCCCGTGCCGATCAGCAGGCCGAAGAAGGCGCCGTGGCCGGTCGAGCGTTTCCAGAACATGCCGAGCAGGAAGGTGGCGAAGAGCGGCGCGTTCACGAAGGCGAACACGAGCTGGAGCAGGTCCATGATGTTGTTGAACCGCGACGCGAAGTAGGCCGCGCCCACGCTGACGAGGACGCCGAAGACCGTGGCCATGCGGCCCATCCAGAGGTAGTGTGCGTCGGATTTGTCCTTCGCGATGTAGCTCTGGTAGATGTCGTAGGTCCACACGGAGTTGAAGGCGGTGACGTTGCCGGCCATGCCTGACATGAACGAGGCCATGAGCGCGGTGAAGCCGAGGCCGAGCAGGCCGGACGGCAGGTAGTGGGCGAGCATGTTCGGGATGACCATGTTGTAGTCATAGGAACCGTCCTTCAGCGGCAGGAGGTCCGCATAGCCCTTCGACTGCACCAAGCCGATGGCGACCATGCCCGGCAGGATCACGAGGAAGGGGAACAGCATCTTCGGGAACGCGGCGATCAGCGGCGTCCGGCGCGCGGCGCTCATGGACTTGGCCGCCATGGCGCGCTGCACCACGAGGAAATCGGTGCACCAGTAGCCGAAGGAGAGGACGAAGCCCAGGCCCATCGCGAGGCCGAACCACTCGACACCCATCGGGTTGGCCTGCGCCGAACCCATGTGCTGCCACGACTGGGTCCAGGTGCCGGCGGCGAAGCCGTGCTCCGTGGCGACCGGGATGAGGCGCGTCTTCAGGCCTTCCCAGCCGCCGATGTCGCGCAGGCCGAGGTAGGCGAGCGGGGCGAAGCCGAACACGATCATGAAGAACTGCAGCACCTCGTTGTAGATCGCGGAGGTCAGGCCGCCGAGGAAGATGTAGACGAGGACGATCGCCGCCGAGATGGCGATGCTGGCGTTGAAGTCCCAGCCGAGCAGGACCTCGAGGAGCTTCGCGAGGGCATACAGGGAGATGCCGGACGAGAAAATGGTCATCACGGCGAAGGAGATCGCGTTGAAGCCGCGGGTCTTCTCGTCGAAGCGGAGCTTCAGGTATTCCGGCACGGAGCGGGCCTTGGAGCCGTAGTAGAACGGCATCATGAAAATGCCCAGGAACACCATGGCCGGGATCGCGCCGATCCAGTAGAAGTGGCTCGTCGCGATGCCGTATTTTGCGCCGGAGGCGGCCATGCCGATCACTTCCTGCGCGCCGAGGTTGGCGGAGAGGAACGCGAGGCCGGTGACCCACGCGGGGATGGATCGGCCCGACAGGAAAAAGTCGGTGCTCCCCTTCATGTGGCGCTTCAGGGCCCAGCCGATGCCGAGGACGAAGACAAAGTAGATGACAAGAATTGCGTAATCGATGCCGGCCAGGGAGAGCGAATGTGTCATGGGGTAAGGCCCGATGATGACAAAGACCCCGTGGTTCAGGCAAGGCTTGACGCGGCCCGTGCGGAAATTCGCCCGGTTTCGTGCACGGGGCTCGTCCGCTGGGGCGCCAAGTAGGGCCCTCAATTCCCAGCCGACCCGGAACTAATACCGCGCCGTCAGGCGGCCGCCACGCCGGCCATGAGTCGCATCAGCGCGGCCTCGCTGAAGTCGGCGCGGGCCACTTCGCCGGCTATGCATCCGTTGCGCATCACGAGGATCCGGCGGCACAGGCCGATCAGTTCGGGCAGCTCGGAGGAGACGACGAGCAGCGCCTTGCCCTCGCAGGCGAGCTCGTCGAGCAGCTGGTAGATCTCGGCCTTGGCGCCGACGTCCACGCCGCGCGTGGGCTCGTCGATCAGGAGGACGTCGCAGGAGCGTGCCAGCCACTTGGCGAGGGCGATCTTCTGCTGGTTGCCGCCGCTGAGGCCCGCGGTGATGGTCTCGAGCGAAGGGGCCTTCACGCGGAGACGCTTCGTGTAGCGCTCGGCCAGCGTGCGCTCGGCGGTGCGGCGGACCCAGCCGGCGGTTGTCAGGCCGGGCAGGGCGGCGAGGGAAGTGTTCTCGCGGCAATTTAGGCCGAGCACGAGGCCCTGGCGCTTGCGGTCCTCAGGGACGAGGCCGACCCCGGCGGCGAGTGCGGCGTCCCGCGAGCCGAGCGGGAGGGTGAGATTCTTGACCGTGACACTGCCGGTCGCGGCGGGGTCGAGGCCGAAGATGGCCTCGACCACCTCGCTGCGGCCGGCGCCGACGATGCCCGCCACGCCGACGATCTCGCCGGCGCGCACGCACAGGTCGATGCCGGAGAATTTCCGCGGGGAAGCCAGCCTGGCCACGCGCAGGCACTCGTCGCCCAGCGGACGGGCGAGGTGGTTGGGTGTGGCGATCAGCAGCTCGCGGCCGATCATCTGGGTGACCACGCGGTGCGGCGTGGTGACGGCGATGCTTTCGGTGGCGACGTGGCGGCCATCGCGCAGAACGGTGATATTGTCGCAGAGGGCGAAGAGCTCCTCGATCCGGTGCGAGACGTAGATGAGGGTGATGCCGCGCGACTTCAGTTCGCGCACGAGACGGAAGAGCTCGTGCGTCTCGGCGGCGGACAGGGAGCTGGAAGGCTCGTCCATCACGATGACCTTCGCCCCGGTGCCGACGGCCCCGGCGATCTGGACGAGCTGTTCCTTGCCGGTGGACAGCGTGCCGATGATGGCGTCGGGATCGACGTCGGCGCCGATGGTGGCGAGCATGGCCAAGGCGCGCGTTCGTAGCTCGGTGCGGTTCACGAAGCCGGCCCGGCGCGGGAGGTCGCCGAGGCAGAGGTTCTCTGCGACGGAGAGGTTCGGGCAGAAGGCGAGTTCCTGGTGCACCATGGCGATGCCGAGCTCGCGGGCGGCGAGCGGATTGGCCGGATGGATGACCTGGCCGTCCATCCGGATCTCGCCGCCGTCGGCGGTGTGCACGCCGGCGAGGATCTTGCCGAGCGTGCTCTTGCCCGCGCCGTTTTCGCCGATGAGGGCGTGGCAGGTGCCTCGCTCGATGCCGAAGCTCACCCCGTCAAGCGCGAGCACGCCGGGGAAGCGCTTGGTGATGGCGCTGAATTCCAGGAAGGCCATCAGCGGAAACGGTTGAAAGTTGAAGGTTGAAGGTTGAAAGACGGACTCCTGGCTTCGCGCGATGGACGCGCGGCGCGGACGAGCGGAGATTGGGTCCGGTCTTTCAACTTGAGTCTTTCAACTTTCAACCAACTAAGCGCGCGTCGCGCGCTCAGTTCGGCAGCCACTTCGCCCAGTTCTTGGAGAACGCGTCCACATTTTCCTTGGTCACCGGGATCAGGGCGCTGACCTCCTTCACGGCCGGCGGGTCCTTCTTGAGGACGATCTTCTCGATCAGCAGCTCGACGGTGCGGTGGCCCCATTCATAGCACTGTTGGGCGAGGAGGACGGGCACGTGGCCGCTGCGGATGTAGGCGAGTTGGGCCGGCAGGGCGTCGACGGAGACGCACTGCACGGTGCCGGGCTGCCACTTCAGGGCGTTTTCCGTGAAGAGCGGCCAGCCGCCGATGAGGGCCCAGCCGGTGATGTCGGGATTGGCCTGCATGACCTGCTCGATCTTGGCGGCGGCGTCCTGCGGGGTTTCCTTGTGATAATAGGTGTCGCGAATCGTGATGCCGGGATACTTGGCGGCTTCCTTCTTAACGCCCGCGACGCGCTTCTGGAGGTTCGGGGCGTTCGGGTTGCCGGCGAGGATGGCGACGACGCCCTTGCCCTTCATGACCTTGGCCAGCTCGGCCATCGTCTGGGCGCCGCATTGCTCGTCGTCGACGCCGTAGGTCACGAAGCGCTTCGAGGCGGGGGCGTCGGAGTCAAAGGTCGCGACCGGCACGCCGTTGTCGACGGCGGAGTTGATGGCGTCGGTGAGCTTGTTGGCGTCCGAGCAACTGACCGAGATACCCTCGGCGCCGGCAAGCACGAGCTGCTCGATGGCCTCGGCCTGCTTCTGGGCGTCCTCCTCGTTCGGGGTGCGCCAGTCGATCTTGATGTTCAGGCCCATCTTGGCGCTGAGTTCCTTGGCGGCGTCCTGGGCGCCGACGCGGGCGGCCTGGAAGACGGGGTTGCCCTGGGACTTGGCGACGAGGCCGATCGTGATGGTGCGCGGCGCGGCTGACGCGAGCACGGCGCCGGCCAGGGAAACGGCGAAGAGGGATAGGATTTTTTTCATGAGGTTGGGCGTGGTTAAGAAAAGGGAGGAATCAGGCCGATTTGGCGGTGAGGCGGCGCTTGGCGAGCCAGGTATTGAAATTGTCGAGGACCACGGCGGCGATGACGACGGTGCCGATGATGATCTGGCTGTAGTTCTGGTCGATGCCGAGGATGACGATACCGCTGCTGATCATCTGGATGATGAGCGCGCCGAGCACCACGCCGAGGGCGGAGCCGCGGCCACCGCTGAGGCTGGCGCCGCCGACGACGGCGGCGGCGATGACGTTGAGTTCGTAACCCTGGCCGTCACCCGAGGTGGCGGCGCCATAGTAGCCGAGCGAGAGCAGGGCGGCGATGCCGGCCGTGACGCCGGAGATGAGGTAGACGCCGAGCTTCACGCGCTCCACGCGGATGCCACTGAAGCGGGCTGCAAGCTCGTTGCCGCCGATCGCATAGACGCGACGCCCGGCCGCCAGACGGGCGAGAAAGATCCAGCCGGCCGCGAGCACGACCAACATCACGAGCATCGGCACGAGGCTGAGGCCGTCGCCGACCTCATAGCGCACCAGCTCGCGGAAGGCCGGGGGGAAGCCGCCGACAGACTGTCCCTTCGTGATCACGAACGCGATGCCGCGCAAGATGGCCATGCCGCCCAGCGTGATGATGAACGGGTGCACCCGGAGGGCGACGATGAGGCCGCCGGTGACCAAGCCGCAGAGCGCGGCGGTGCCGACGCAGGCGCCCATGCCGAGCAGGATCCCGCCCACGTCCATCGCGGGTGAAGTTGCGCCCACGCCCTCCGGGCCGTAGTGTCGCAGGGCGAGCGCGCCGAGGACGGAAGCGAGGGCGTAGATGGCGCCGACGGACAGGTCGATGCCGCCGGAGATGATGACGACCGCCATGCCGACGGCCATGATGGCGGTGAAGCTGGTGTCCTTGGCGAGTTGCGCGAGGTTCTGCGCGTTGAGAAACTTGTTCTTCTCGACGAAGGCCGGGGTGCGATCGCCGGTTTCATTGGTCGTGAAGACACGCTGGCGGCCGCCGCCGGGACCGCGCTCGAAGAGGGGAATCCGCACGCTGCCGCTGAAGACCGTGAGCAGCACCCCGAGGGCGAGGATGACCAGCAGCAGGCCGCTTTCTTGCAGGCGCAGGAGGGAGCGAAGTTGCGACATCATGGCGTGGGGCGATTCGGGGACAACCGCCCTAGACTGCACCGGCCAAGGCTTGTTTCGTCAACCATTACCGAGGGAAGCGGCGCGCCTTCCGGCGTGCCAAGTGTGTCATGTCGCCGCGGTGTCCCTCGAAAGAGGGATGAGGCCGGCGCCGGCCGGGATTATTTCTGACCGTAATAGGCGCCGGGGCCGTGCTTGCGCTTGAAATGCTTGTTGAGCAGCGCGGGCTCGATGGCCTTCAGCTTCGGTTCCAGCTGGAGCGACATCAGCGCCATGTGCGCGCAGCACTCGGCGGCGACCGCGACCTCGACGGCCTTGGCGACCGTCGGACCCCAGGTGAAGGGCGCGTGGCGGTTCACCAGGACGGCGGGGCAGTCGAGCGGGTCGAGCTGGGCGAAACGCTCGACGATGACGTTGCCCGTCTCCCACTCGTAGGCGCCGTCGCCGATCTCGGCGGCGGTCATCTTCCGGGTGACGGGAATCTCGCCATAAAAATAGTCCGCATGGGTCGTGCCGAAGATCGGCACGGCGCGGCCGGCCTGGGCGAAGGCCGTCGCGTGCGACGAGTGCGTGTGCACGATGCCGCCGACCGCCTTGAAGGCGAGATACAGCCGGCGATGCGTCGCCGTGTCGGAGGAGGGGTTGAGCTTTCCTTCCACCTTCTTGCCGTCGAGGTCGACGAGCACCATGTCGGCGGGCCGGAGGACGGCGTAGTCCACGCCGCTCGGCTTGATGGCGAAGATGCCTCGGGTGCGGTCGAGCGCGCTGGCGTTACCAAAGGTCAGGTTGATGAGCCCGTGCTTCGGCAGGAGCAGGTTGGCCTCGTAGGCCTCGCGTTTGAGTTCGGTCAGCATGACAATGGTGGAGTTAAACCACGAAGGACGCGAAGTTCACGAATGAAACGCAGTAATTGTTCTTCGTGGCCTTCGTGTCTTCGTGGTGAATCCAATCAGACCCGGAAGCCCTGGTTGAGGTGGTAGTAGACCTCGTTGTTGCGCAGGTCCTGCTTGAGCTGCGGCAGGGTGGTGTCGTCGTTGATGACGACCGTCTCGATGCCCGCGATGGTGGCGAAGTCCTCGAGCATCTCGGTTGTCACGCTGTAGCTGTAGCCCGTGTGGTGCGCGCCGCCGGCGTAGATCCACGCGGCGCAGGCGGTCTTGAAGTCCGGCTTGCACTCCCAGACGGCGCGGGCGACAGGGAGCTTGGGCAGCTTCGGCGGCTTGACGGCCGTGACCTCGTTCACGATCAGGCGGAAACGGTTGCCGAGGTCGACGAGCGAGGCGTTGAGGGCGTCGCCGGCCGGGGCGTCGAACACCATGCGCACCGGGTCCTCCTTGCCGCCGATGCCGAGCGGGTGGATCTCGATCGAGGGCTTGCCGGCGGCGATCGACGGGCAGATCTCGAGCATGTGGGCGCCGAGGACCTGGTGGCCTTTCGGCGACATGTGGTAAGTGTAGTCCTCCATGAAGGAGGTGCCGCCGGGCAGGCCGGCGTTCATGACCTTCATGAGGCGGACGAGCGCGGCGGTCTTCCAGTCGCCCTCGCCGCCGAAGCCGTAGCCCATGCCCATCAGGCGCTGCGAGGCCATGCCCGGCAGCTGACGCAGGCCGTGCAGGTCCTCGAAGGTGTCGGTGAAGCCCTTGTAGCCGCCCTCCTCGAGGAAGGCCGCCATGCCGAGCTCGAGGCGCGCGCTGTAGCGGAGCTCGGCGTGGCGCGCGCCGCCCCGGCGGAGCGGCTTGGCGACATTGTAGAGCTGCTCGTATTCGCCGCAGAGTTTCTCCACTGCCTGGCTGTCGATGCCGACGTCGGAGACCTTGGCGACGAGGTCGCCGATGCCGTGCGTGTTGACGGCGAAGCCGAACTTCATTTCGGTGGCGACCTTGTCGCCCTCGGTGACGGCGACCTGGCGCATGTTATCGCCGAAGCGGACGAACTTCGCGCCCTGCCAGTCGTGCCAGCCGCGGACGGCGCGCTGCCAGGCGCCGATGCGGGCGTGGACCTCGGGGTCGGACCAGTGGCCGACGACGACCTTGCGGCCGAGCCGCATGCGCGTGTGGATGAACCCCGCCTCGCGGTCGCCATGGGCGGCCTGGTTGAGGTTCATGAAATCCATGTCGATCGTGGCCCAGGGCAGGTCGCGGTTGAACTGCGTGTGCAGGTGGAGGAAAGGCTTCTTCAGGACGTTCAGGCCGCGGATCCACATCTTCGACGGCGAGAAGGTGTGCATCCAGAGGATGAGGCCGGCGCAGTTGGCGTCGTTGTTGGCCTCGAGCATCACGTTGGTGATCTCGTCGGGCGTCGTGAGGAGGGCCTTGAACCTCGTCTTGAGCGGCAGCTGTTTCGAGGCGGCGAGCGCCTCGGCGACCTTCTGCGCGTTGGCGGCGACCTGCTTGAGCGGGCCGGGGCCGTAGAGATGCTGCGAACCGCAGACGAACCAGATTTCGGGAGTGGCGAGGAGTTTCATGGGAGATGTTATTCGAACGACAGCACGACGACCGACTTGGCCGGGAGGACGACGGTGACCTGGCCGGCGGCGAGGCTGGCGCCCGAGAAAGGTTGCGGCTTCACCACGTCAGGCGCGGCGAAGGTGTTGCAGGCCTGCATGACCGGGGCGGTGAGCACGCGGCCGGAGACGGACGTGGCGTCGAGGCCGGTGAGCGTGCAGGCAACGGTGATGGCGGTGTTCGGGTTGGTGTTCACCAGCGAGAGGTGGACCTTACCGGCGGTGTCGCGCGAGGCGGCGGCGCTGACGGCCGGGATCTTACTCGTGCCGGCAACGTAGTCGGGCGTAGTCAGCGCGACGGGCAGGGAGGTCGCCCCTTGGTGGACCTTGAACATCTCGAAGACGTGGTAGGTCGGCGTGAGGACCATCTTGTCCTTGTCGGTGAGGATCATCGCCTGGAGCACGTTCACCATCTGGGCGATGTTCGCCATGCTCACGCGCTCGGCGTGGTTCTGGAAGAGGTGGAGGTTGAGGCCGGCGACGATGGCGTCGCGCAGGGAATTCTGCTGCTGGAGGAAGCCGGGGTTGCTGCCGGGCGTCGGGTCATACCAGGTGCCCCACTCGTCGACGACGAGGCCGACGCGCTTCTGCGGGTCGTATTTGTCCATGATGGCGGAGTGCTTCACGAGCAGTTCCTCCATGTGGAGCGTGTTCTGCAGCGTCGACATCCACTGGGTCTCGTCGAACTCGGTCGCCGAGCCCTTCTTCTGCCAGTTGCCGGTCGGGAGGGTGTAGTTGTGGAGCGAAAGGCCGTTCATCTGCTTCGCGGCGTTCGCCATCAGGGCCTCGGTCCAGGCGTAGTCGTTGCCGTTCGAGCCGCCGGCGACACGGTAGAGCTTGTTGCCGCCGTAGTTCTTGATGAACGTATTGTAGCGGCGGAACTCGTCCGCGTAATACTCGGGGCGCATGTTGCCGCCGCAGCCCCAGCTCTCGTTGCCGACGGCGACATACTTGACCTTCCACGGCTCGGCGCGGCCGTTGGCGCGGCGGAGATTGGCCATGGGGGAGCTGGCGTCGGAGGTCATGTATTCGACCCACTCCATCGCCTCCTGCACCGTGCCGCTGCCGACGTTGATGCAGACATAGGGCTCGGTGCCGATGAGCTCGCAGAAGTCGAGGAACTCGTGCGTGCCGAAGCTGTTGTTCTCCACGACGCCGCCCCAGTGGGTGTTGATCATGGACGGGCGCTTCTCGCGCGGGCCGATGCCGTCCTTCCAGTGGTATTCGTCGGCGAAGCAGCCGCCCGGCCAGCGGACGACAGGCACATGCAGGTTCCTCAGCGCGGCGATGACGTCGTTGCGCATGCCCCGGGTGTTCGGGATCGGCGAGTCGGGGCCGACCCAGATGCCGCCGTAGATGCAGGTGCCGAGGTGTTCGGCGAACTGGCCGTAGATGTTCTTGTTGATGACCGGACCTGGCTGGTCGGCGCGCAGCGTGAGCGAGGCAGCGGGTTCGGTGGCGCGGGCGAACAGCGCGGCGCCGAGAGCGACGGAGAGGAGGCCCAGATGACGGAGGACGGGGTATTTCATGGGGTGATCGGTAAAGTTACTTCTTCAGGGCGAGCAGGTCTTTCATGACCCGCGAGAGATCAGCGGATTTGTTCAGCCCTCCGAACGAGTCGTGCAACTGGCGGTAGAGCGCGTAAAGTTCGTCGTAGGTTTTCTGCGCGGCCGGCTTCGGCCGGTAGGCGACCTTCTTCAGGGAGGTCATCTTGCGCTGCGCGCTGGGGAAGTCCTTGTGCGCACCCGCCAGCACGGCGGCCGATACGGCGGAACCGAGCGCGCAGGCCTGGCTGGAGCCGGACACGAGCATCGTGCAGCCGGTGACGTCGGCATAAATCTGCATGAGCAGCGGGTTTTTTTCCGCGATGCCGCCGGCGCAGACGATGCGGTCGACGCGCACGCCGTATTCGCGGATGCGTTCGAGGATGGCGCGGGCGCCGAAGGCCGTGGCCTCGATGAGGGCGCGGTAGATCTCGGCCTGCGTCGTGTGCAGGGTGCAGCCGAGGATCAGGCCGGTGAGCAGCGGGTCGACGAGGATGGTGCGGTTGCCGTTCTGCCAGTCGAGGGCGAGCAGGCCGGCGGCGCCGGGCTGCTGCTTCGCGACTTCCTTGGTCAGACGCACATGGCGGGCGGCGTCGCCCTCGCAGACAATCTCGACCCACCACTTGAAGATGTCGCCGACGGCGGACTGGCCGGCCTCGATGCCGTAAAAGCCGGGCAGGATGGCCCCCGGCACGATGCCGCAGATGCCCGGGATGTCCGGCACGGGTTTGTCCGCGGAAACGACGCCGCAATCGCAGGTGGAGGTGCCGATGACCTTGACCAGGGTGCCCTCGGCGACGCCGCAGCCGATGGCACCGTAATGCACGTCGAACTCGCCGATCGCGATCGGGATGCCGGCGGGCAGGCCGAGTTTCTTCGCCCACTCGGCGCTGAGCGCGCCGGCTGACTCGGTGGCGTCGTAGGCGCGCTCATAGAGCCGGTCGCGCAGGTCGGCGAGAGCCGGGTCGAGCAGGGCGAGGAATTCCTTGTCGGGCAACCCGCCCCAGTCGGCGGAGTAGAGCGCCTTGTGGCCCGCGGCGCAGATGCCGCGCTTGACCAGCTTCGGGTCGGTGACGCCGGCGAGCACGGACGGCACCCAGTCGCAGAGCTCGACCCAGGAGTAGGCGGCCTGGAAGACGGCGGGCGCCACGGAGCGGCAGTGCCAGAGCTTCGACCAGAACCACTCGGAGGAATAGGTGTTGCCGCACTTGGCGATGAACTGCGGCCGGTGTTGGGCGGCCAGCTCGGTGATGCGCGCAGCCTCGCGATAGCTGGTGTGGTCCTTCCACAGCCAGCATTGCGCGTGGAGGTTCTTCTTCCACTTGGGGAAGAGGGCGAGCGGGACGTTGCGTTCGTCGACGGGGATCGGGCTGGAGCCGGTGGTGTCGACGCCGAGGCCGATCACCTTCGTGGCGTCGAAGCTGCGGGTCTTCCCTGCCTGGGCGAGGGCGGCGCGGACGCTTTTCTCCAGGCCGAAAAGGTAATCGCCGGGATGCTGGCGGGCCAGGTGGTGGTCGCGCGGGTCGAGCAGGATGCCCTCTGCGCCGCTGGGGTAGTTGACGGTGGCGCTGCCGAGTTCCGCGCCATCAGCGCAGCGGACGACGAGGGCGCGCACCGAGTTGGTGCCGTAGTCGATGCCAAGGGTATACATGAGGGTAGGGAGGAGGACTAGGATGCGCTCCGGGGAAAGAAAACCGTGCCGCTACTTTACCGTCATATTCCCGGGGAGCCACCCCCAAAAACAAAAAGGCGGAGTCCGCGAGGACCCCGCCCGGGATGCCTACCGACGGCGGATCACATATCCGGCCGCTTGAAGTCCTTGTGTCCTTCCTTCTGCATGGCGCCCATCTTCTGGACGATGGCCTGGGCGGCGGCGTTGTCGTTGGCCTTGAGCGCCGCGCCGAGCTTGGCGATCTGGGCGCCGAAATCCTTCATCTGCGCCTGATAGTCGGCGAGGAACTTGGCCTGGTCGGCGGCGGGCACGTCCGTCAGTCGGGCCGGCTTGAGGGTCGCGGCCTTGTCCGCGGCGGCGCCGATCGTGGCGACGAGCTCGAGCGAGGACGCGTTGCTGGCCGGGTCGGCGACCTGCTTCTTCAGCTTGCGCCAGGCGCCGTTCATCTTGTCCATCGTGTTGCCCAGCTCGGTTTCGGGTTCCTTGTGCTTGTGTTCCTGCGCGCGCCCGAGGGTGGGCGCCACGCAGCCGACAATCAGGGCGAGGGCGAGGGGGAGGAGACGTGATTTCATAATGAAGAGGACCGGGAGTTAGCTGAATTCCGGGCCGGTTGGCCAGTATCGATTCAGCTTCGGTCAGGACGCTGGCCAGGGTCCGGCTGTTACGCCGGCATGGCGGAATTTTACTGTAATATGGGCGGACCATTGCGAGTCTGCCGGGGTCTCCCTCGACTGAGTTTCCCGCCGGCGAATTGCGCTGGTCCCCCCATCCACCCCGATGAAAAATCCCCCTGTCCTGAAATTGCTCTGCGCCGGCCTCGCGGTCGCCGCCGCGGTGTTCGCCTCCGCCGCGGACAAGAAACCGCTCAAGGTCGGCTTTGCCCAGACCGGTGCCGAGAGCGCCTGGCGCACGGCCAATTCCGAATCGATGAAGTCCGAGGCCGTCGCCCGCGGTATTGAGCTCAAGTTCTCCGATGGCCAGGGCAAGCAGGAGAACCAGATCCGCGCCGTCCGCTCCTTCATCACCCAGCACGTCGACGCCATCGTGCTCGCGCCGCTCGTCGAGACGGGCTGGGACCCGGTCCTCCGGGAGGCCAAGCGCGCCGGCATCCCCGTGATCATCACCGACCGCACGATCCAGACTGCGGACGAGTCGCTCTACACCTGCTTCATCGGCTCCGACTTTTCCGAGGAGGGCCACATGGCCGCCGACTGGCTGGCGAAGAAGGTCAACGGCACCGGCCGCATCGTCGAGCTGCAGGGCACGCCGGGCTCCGCGCCGGCCAATGACCGCCGCAAGGCCTTTGCGGAGGGCATCGCCAAGTATCCCGGCCTGAAGATCATCGACTCGCAGAGCGGCGACTTTCGTCGCACGGGCGGCAAGGAGGTCATGGAGGCCTTCATCAAGAAACACGGCAGGGAAATCGACATCCTCTACGCGCACAATGACGACATGGCCCTCGGCGCCGTGCAGGCCATCGAGGAAGCCGGCCTCAAGCCGGGCAAGGACATCATCATCGTCTCCATCGACGCTGTGCGCGAGGGCGTGCAGGCCGTCGTGGACGGCAAGATCAACTGCGTCGTCGAGTGCAATCCGCTCTTCGGCCCGAAGGTCTACGACACCGTGACCAAGGTGCTCGCCGGCGGAAAGGTCGAGCGCAAGTCCTTCAACAAGGACGAGCTGTTCGACGCGACGAACGCGGCGGCGGTCATTGCCTCCCGCAAATACTGACGCCGGCAATGGCCGAACTGCTTGAGCTCCGCGGCATCGGGAAGTCCTTTCCCGGCGTCACGGCGCTCGCGGGCGTGGACTTCACGGTGCGCGCGGGCGAGATCCATGCGCTCCTCGGCGAGAACGGCGCGGGTAAGTCCACGCTGATCAAGGTCCTCACCGGGGTGCATCCGGCGGACACCGGCGAGATCCGCCTGGGTGGGCAGCTCATCCGCCCGGCCGCCCCAAAGGAGGCCGAGCAGCTCGGCATCAGCACGGTTTACCAAGAGGTGAACCTGGTGCCATCGCTCTCCGTGGCGGAGAATATCACGCTCGGCCGGCAGCCGGGGCGTTTCGGTTTTCTCAACTGGCGCGCCATCCGCCGCCGGGCGCGGGCCGCGCTGGCCCGCCTCGAGGTGGAGTGCGACGTCGACGCCGAGCTCGGCTCGCTGTCGGTCGCGCGGCAGCAGATGGTGGCGATCGCCCGCGCCCTCGACACGTCGGCCCGGCTGCTGGTGCTCGACGAGCCGACGGCCAGCCTGGATGAGAAGGAGGTCGCCGAGCTTTTCGCCGTCATGCGCCGGCTCAAGGCGGACGGGCTCGGCATCGTGTTCGTCACGCATTTCCTCGACCAGGTCTACGCGGTCACGGACCGGCTGACCGTGTTGCGCAACGGCCGGCTCGTCGGTGAATACGCGACCGCGGACCTGAGCCGGCTGCAGTTGGTCGGCCGGATGCTCGGCCGCGAGGTCAGCGCGGCGGACTTTACGCCCGGGGCGGTGGCGGCTCCGGTCGCGGCCGCGCAGCCGGTGCTCGCCGCGCGCGGGCTGGGCCGGCGCGGCGCGATCGCCCCGGTTGACCTGACCCTCCATCCCGGCGAGGTGGTCGGACTCGGCGGTTTGCTCGGTTCGGGCCGGACCGAAACCGCCCGCCTGCTCTTCGGCATCGATGCGGCGGACAGCGGGAGCATCACCTTCCGGGGAGCCCCGGCAAGCTGCGGCTCGCCGCGCGAGGCCGTGCGGCTGGGGCTGGCGTTTTGCTCCGAGGACCGGAAGGCGGAGGGCATTCTGCCGAACCTCTCCGTGCGGGAAAATCTGGTCTTCGCCCTGCAGGGCAAGCGCGGGGCCTGGCGCGCGCTGAGCCGCACCGAGCAGGCGCAGCTGTGCGAGCACTATATCAAGGCGCTGCGCATCAAGACCGCCGATGCCGAGACGCCGATCAGGAACCTCTCCGGCGGCAACCAGCAGAAGGTCCTGCTCGCGCGCTGGCTCGCGACGCAGCCGGCCGTGATCATCCTCGACGAGCCGACGCGCGGCATCGACATCGGCGCGAAGCAGGAGATCGAGCAGCTCATCGCCAAGCTGCGCGACGACGGGCTCGCGGTGCTGTTCATCTCGTCGGAGATCGACGAGGTCGTGCGCAACTGCTCGCGGGTGCTCGTGCTGCGCGAGCGCCGGCTGACGGGGGAGGTCGCCGGGGCGGAACTCAACTCGGAGCGGCTCATGCACATGATGGCCGGCACGCATGAATAGACCGGTTTCATTGTTCCTGTGGGAGGGGGCTTGCTCGCGGTTGGTGTGCGCACAAATCGCGAGCAAGCTCGCTCCCACGAAACGCGAGGCTTGCCCGTGAAAGCCAAGTCCCCCGTCTTCTGGCCGGTGCTCGGGCTTGCCGCCCTGGTGCTGCTCAATGCGGTCCACGATGTCGGCTTCCTGAAGATCAGTTTCCTCGAGGGCCACCTCTATGGCGTGCCGGTGGACATCCTGACGCAGGGCTCGCGCACGATGCTCGTGGCGCTGGGCATGACGCTGGTCATCGCCACCGGCGGCGTGGATCTCTCGGTCGGCTCGGTCGTCGCCATCGCCGGCGCCGTCTGTGCGGTGCTGCTGCAGGGCGGGCACTCGCTGGCGCTGACGCTCGCGGCCGCGCTTGGGGCCGGCCTGCTGGCCGGCTCGGTGAACGGCCTGTTGGTCGCGCGGCTCGGCGTGCAGCCGATAGTCGCGACGCTGATCCTCATGGTGGCGGGGCGCGGGCTCGCCCAGTTGATCGTCGACGGGCAGGTGATCATCATCAAGAGCACCGGCTTTGAGTTTCTCGCCAACGGCTTTCTGCTGGGCGTGCCGGTGGCGCCGCTGCTGGTCGGTGCGCTCTACGTCGCGACGCACTTCGCCCTGCGGCGCACGGCGCTCGGGCTTTTCATCGAGGCGGTCGGTGACAACGAGACGGCGAGCCGTTTCGCCGGGTTGGCGGCGGCGCGGATCAAGGCCTTCGCCTATGTGTTCTGCGGCGCCTGTGCCGGCCTGGCCGGGGTGCTGGCGGCGGCGAACATCCGGGCGGCCGACGCCTACCGCGCCGGCGAGAACATGGAGCTCGACGCCATCTTCGCCGTCGTGGTGGGCGGCACCGCGCTGGCGGGCGGGCGCTTCGTCATCCTCGGCACGGCGATCGGGGCGTTGTTGATCCAGACGCTGACGACCACGATGTATAACCTCGGGGTGCCGCCGGCGATCGCGCCGGTGCCGAAGGCGCTGCTGATCATCGGGGTCTCGCTGCTGCAGTCGGACAAGGTGGGGCGGTGGCTCGGCGGGCTGGTGGTGAAAAAGGCGGGCGCATGAAAGCCCTTGGCTCAGACTTGTTGCTGGAATGTAGGGCCGCCGCCGGTCGGCGCGCCGCTCCTAGTGCGAACAACGGCATGGCGGCAAGCGCCAGCCCTACAGTGGAGCCGCGATGAAGGTCTCCCGCCATCTCCCGCTCCTGGCCACCGGGGTGATCTTTGTCGCACTGTTCGCCACGGCGGCTCACTTCTACGACGGCTTTTTCTCGGCGCGGGTTTTCGTGAGCCTGTTGTCGGACAATGCCTTTCTGGGCATCGCGGCTGTCGGCATGACGCTGGTGATTTTCTCGGGCGGCATCGACCTGTCGGTCGGGGCGGTCATCGGTTTCACGTCGATCTTCACCGCGACGCTCATCGAGCAACGCCACGTCGCGCCGGGCCTGGCCTGGCTGCTGGCGCTGGGGGCGGGGGCGGGGCTGGGGGCGGGGATGGGCGCGCTGATTCACTTTTTCCGGTTGCCGCCCTTTCTGATCACGCTCGCGGGCATGTTTCTCGCGCGCGGCGCCGGATTTTGGATCAGCACGGAGTCGGTGGGCATCAGCCATGATCTTTACGGCCGGATTTCGGGGTATGAATGGGCGCTGGGACCGGTGGTATTGCCGGCGAACTCGCTCTTCCTTCTGGCGGTGATGTTCGCGGGCTGGGTCTTGGCGCACCACACGCGCTTCGGCCGGACCCTGCTGGCCATCGGCGGCAACGAGCAGTCCGCCCTGCTCATGGGGCTCCCGATTGGTCGGGCCAAGGTCGCGGTCTATGCGATCAACGGGTTCTGCGCCGCCTTGGCCGGCATCGTGGCCACGCTCTACACCGGCTCGGGCAACCCGAGCATGGGTCTCGGGCTGGAGTTGGACGCCATCGCGATCGTCGTGATGGGCGGAACCTTGCTCACCGGGGGGCGCGGCCATGTGCTCGGCACCCTGCTCGGGTTGCTGATTTTCGGGACGATCCAGGCCGCGATCCTGTTTGATGGACGCCTTAGTTCATGGTGGATGCGCATCGTGGTGGGGGCGTTGCTGCTGGGATTCATCCTGCTCCAGCGCTATTTCTTGCGGCGCAAGTAGGGTTTGGCCTGATGCCCGGCCGCGACTCGGACTGTCAAGTCTCCGGCGGCCATGACGCGCGGCGGGCCGGGCCTAACTTGGGCGGCCAACCTCCAACCACTCCGCCACTTGGTCCAGCCGGAAGGGACGCGTTCGCGCCCCGTTCGCCGGCGGCAAAGTGCCGGCCACCCCGGCTTGCGCCCCATGACCGCTCCGCTTCCGCCCCTGCGTGTCGCCCTCATCGGCGTTTCCGGCTACGGCCGCATCTACCTGCAGTTGGCCCGAGACCGACGGGATCACGGTGAGATCCGGATCACCGCCGCGACCATCATCAACCCGCACGAGGAGGCGGAGGCCGTCGCGGAGCTGCGCGCGCACGGCACGGAGATCTTTCCCGATTTCCGCGAGATGCTGCGCCGGCATGCCGGGCGGATCGACCTCTGCCTGATTCCGACCGGCATCCACTGGCATGCGCGCATGGCGATCGCCGCCCTCGAGGCGGGGGCGAACGTGCTGGTTGAAAAGCCGCTGGCGAGCTCGCTGATGGAGGTCGAGGAAATCCGGCGGGCCGAGGCGGCCACCGGCCGGTTTGTCGCGGTCGGTTTCCAGGACCTCTACGAGCCGGGCAGCCGGTGGCTGAAGGACGAGTTGGAGCGGGGGGTCATCGGCGAGGTCCAGTCGGTGCGTTTTCTCGGGGTCTGGCCGCGGTCCCAGGACTATTTTACGCGCAACGACTGGGCCGGCCGCCTGCACGTCGACGGGACGCCGGTCATGGATTCGCCGCTGAACAACGCCTTCGCGCATTTTGTGATGCTGAGCCTTTTCTTCGTCGGGGTCGACCCGGCCACTGCGGCCCCGGAAATCGAGAGTGCCGAGTTGCTGCGCGCGCATGCGATCGAAAGCTTCGACACGGCGGTGATCCGCCTGCGGACCGGCCGGGGCGTCCGCCTCTGGTTTGGCGTCAGCCATGCGTGCCGCGACCCGGTCAATCCCCGGATCGTGATCACCGGCAGCCACGGCCAAGCTTGCTGGCGCTACGAGGCGGAGGCGTGGTGGCGCACGAACCGCGGAGGCGCCGACCGTCACCCGGTGCAGGATATCACGGGCGCGCGACGCGCGCTGTTTCACGCGGTGCTGCAGAGGGTGCGCGATCAGGCCACGCCCATCTGCACCACCGAACTGGCCGGCCGACACACGGCGTTGATCGAATCCATCCACCGGGAGGCCGATATCGCCACGGTGCCCCCGGAGATGATCGCCTGGTTGGAGGCGGAGGGCGGGACGGCGCTGGTGCCGGACGTCAACGGCCTCGCCGATGCCCTGCGGCTCTCGTGCATGAGCGGACGGTCGCTCGCCGACACCGGTTTCACCTGCACCGGCGACTCCCGGACGCGGGCCGTGGCCGGCTGGCGGAGGCCGGCCTGACGACCGGGCGCGCACCCTGACGGACGCTCGCTCAAACTGTCCGAATCGGTGTCCGATTGAACCGCTCCGGCAGCGCCGTAGTCGTCAAACAATTGGAAAACCCCTCGAGCCGGCCCTGCGCCGGTTCTGCCCCGGACCATCAGCGATACGCCCCCTTTGCCGCGCCCCGGGAGCGCGGCTCGACCTAAACCGATCTACCTCAACCCATGACCACGCTACCTGGCTCCACCCCCAACCCTATCCGGCGCTTGCTTGCGCCGTTGCTTGTGCTCGTGCTGGCGCTGCCGGCCTTTGCGCAGGAAGCCACCCCGCCGAAAGACTCTTCCGCGGATACGAAACCCGAAAAAGCCGCCCCGGCCGAAGAAACCGTCCAGCTCTCGCCGTTCGAGGTCAGGGCCGAGAAAGAAGGCGGCTATTTCACGGCGAACACCCTGGCTGGAACGCGCCTCAACAACAACATCGCCGACCTGCCCGGTTCGATCACGGTGGTCACCAAGCAGCAGCTCGAGGACACGGCCTCGCTGAACATCAACGACGTCTTCCGCTACGAGGCGAACACCGAGGGCGCCAGCACCTACACCCCGATCACGTTGGTCCGCGGCAACGTGGCCGATGTGCTGGGCAACAACCCCGTCGTCTCGGGCAACCGCGTGCGCGGCCTGAACTCGGCCGACTTGGAAATGGACAATTTTTTCGCCCTGAGCCGCATTCCCTTCGACAGCTACAACACGCAGTCCCTGGAAATCGACCGCGGCCCGAACTCCATCCTCTATGGCACGGGCAGCCCGGCGGGCATCGTCAATCAGGAGCGCATCAAGGCCGAGCTCAACAAGGAGAGCGGGTCCGTGAGCTTCCAGGTCATGAACAATGGCGGCTATCGGGATACGGCCGGCCTGAACATTCCCCTCATCAAGGACAAGCTGTCGATCTACGTGGCCCAGGCCTACACCTCGGTGGGTTTCAAGCAGGAGCCGTCCTACGACATTTCGCGGCGGGAATATGCCGCGTTCACCCTGGTTCCCTTCAAGAACCACAAGACGAAGCTCACCGGCAGCTTCGAATATTACAACAACTCGGCCAACGATCCCAACCAGGTCACCCCGGTGGATTTCGTGACGACCTGGCGCCAGAGCGGCCAGCCGATGTATAACCCGATCAACAACATGGTCACCTACACGACCACGGGCCGGACCGTGGGGCCCTATGCGCTCGCCACCACGTCCCCCGATTACGCGGGCATCCTCCAGACGGCGCTGACCACCGCCACCTCGCCGTATTTTGTGCCGTCCCTGACCTACGCCGGCGCGCACTGGATCCAGTTTGTCGAAAGCGACAACACCGTCTCCGGCTTCTACAAGCAGCAGCAGACCGGCTTCAGCGTCGCGGGCTGGGTCCCGGCGACGCTCACGCCGGCGCAGGCGCGGGTGAACGAGGAGAAGATGACCTGGTCCACCAGCCTGCCGGTCCCGGCGGCTTACCAGACCTGGCAGGCGCCGAGTGTCACAAGCAAGAGCGTCTATGATTGGAGCTCGATCAACATCAATGCGATGTCGCTGGCCCAGACCAACGCCAAGACCTTCCACCTCGACCTCCAGCAGGAAATCCTGCCGAACCTGAACCTGGACGTCGGCTGGTTCCGCCAGGAGATGAAGCAGTTCACCGACCAGCCGGTGTCGCAGTCCAACGCCACCACGATCTACGTCGACACCAACTCGTATCTCCTGAACGGCGCGCCCAATCCGCACGCCGGCCAGCCGTTCATCGACGCCTACCAGAACGACGTGTTCCAGTCCCCGGAGACCAACAACAACATGCGCGCATCGCTGGCGTATGAGCTCGATCTCGCCAGCAAGGTGCCGAACTGGCTGAAATTTCTGGGCCATCACCGGTTCATGGCGGTCGTTTCCCAGCACGACGACGTGCAGAACAACCTGCGTTTCCGCGAGTCGATCGTCGCGGGCGATCCGAACTACCTGCCCACCACCGCCGCGTTCAATGCCGCCACCGGCTACGGCTTCGGCAACGCCAACAACGCCCTCGAACAATGGTTTTACCTGGGCAACTCCGGCACCGCGAACGGTTATGGCGTCTCCGCCCCGGGCACCAACTCCCGCCCGCCGATCAACGGCGTGAGCACCGGGACGATCTCCACCTATAACTACGCCACGGGCGTGTGGCAGACCAGCACGGTCGGCATGCAGTCCGTCCTCTATCCGACCGGCGGCCTCCAGCAGAATGTGCAGGACGAGAAGACCTACTTCTGGCAGAGCTTCTTCTTCGACGATCGTCTGGTCGGCACCCTCGGCATCAACCAAGCCAAGATCAAGAACCGCCAGAACGTGTTTCCCGCGACGAATCCCCTGCTGACGGAATACACGAACGGCTTCCCGAACACCCAAGCCTGGAAAAACTACGGACCGTGGACCTATAACAGCGGCCGCACCCGCACGACGGGCGCCGTCCTGCACCCGTTCAAGGACTGGAAGTCGATCGACTCGGCCGCGAACTCGGGCAACCTGTTCTACGGTTTCCTGCGGACCCTGAGCCTCACCTACAATGATTCCGGCAATTTCAATCCGCCGCCGGCCGCCTACACCGATTTCTTCGGCAACCCGCTTGGCAAGCCGATGGGCACGGAGAAGGACTACGGCATCGAGATCGCGACCCCGGACAACAAGTTCTTCCTGCGCGCCACGTGGTTCAAGACGACCAACCAGAACCAGCTCGTCAGCAACACATCCAACGCCCGGGCGCTCTACATCGACGCGGTCGAGCTGAAGAACTGGGCCACGGCCGTGGTGGAAGTGCGCAACGGCGAAAGCCCCAGCGACCCCAATTTCGGCAACACGAACGTCTACCCGATCACGTCGGCGATGCAGGACCAGATCGCCGCCATCACCGGCCTGCCGTATACCTTCGGCGGCAACGTGGGCCCCACCGGCCAGTTCATGAACCCCTACGAGACCCAGAACGGCATCGCCCGGGGCGCGGAATTGGAGCTCACCTACAACCCGACCCAGAACTGGAGAATGAAATTCTCCTGGGGCAAGCAGAAGACCATCCTGAGCGACATCGCCAACCAGGCTGCGACCTGGATCGCCTACCGCCAGCCCACCTGGCTGACCTACAAGGCGGCCGACCTGTCGGGCGTCTATACCAAGGCGAACGGCACGCAGATGTCGCTGTCCAACTTCTGGACCGGCTACGGCTATGACTCGAACATCTTCCAGGGTAATATCAACGGCTGGAACACCACCCAGGACTACTACAACATCGTCGTCGCTGGGCAGCTGGCCACCGACCGCGCGTTGAACAACACGCAGGCGACCAACCAGCGCCAATACACCTGGAGCTACGTCTCGACCTATGATTTCGATCGCGGCAAGCTCAAGGGCCTCACGGTTGGCGGCGCGGTCCGCTACCTCGGCGAAGCGGTCGCGGGTTACTACGGCGACACCACGAACCTGAACACGAGCGGCCTGATCTTCCAGCCGGACGTCAACAAGCCGATCATGGCTCCGGCCGAGTATCACCTGGACGCCTGGGTCGCCTACCAGTTCAAGATGCCGTGGTCCAACGGCCGGATCACCGGCCGGGTGCAGCTGAACGTCTCGGATCTGAACATCGGCGAACGCCTGCAGGCCGTCACGTTCAACTATGATGGTTCGCCGGCCGCTCAGCGCATCATCCAGGGGCGCACCTACTCGCTCAGCACCAAGTTCTCATTCTGAGTCACCCGCCGGGGCGGCACCTCCGCGGCCCCGGCGGTTCGGACGGGTTCCTGTCGTCCGCGCATTGCGCGGGCGACCATGGGCGCTGGGCCTGAGCGCCTTGGTTGCGAAACACACCCGGGCGGCGGCGTTGGTTTGCCGCGCCCCGTGCCGGGTCGCCTGAACCGGGCGTCAACCGGCGCCCTACGCCGATACACGGGCGACCGCGCCGCGGAGGGTGGGTCCCTCGACGAAACGCGCCGGAATCGTCGTGAGCGAAGGGTTAGCGGGGACGCCGAGTTCGTTGTGGAGCAGCTGGCCGATGACCAGTTCCGCCGCCCGCGCGCCGATCAGGCCGGGCTGGAAGTCGAGTCCCGCGCACGGCTCGCTGGCGCGCAGCATGTTCAGGCAGACGAAACCGTGGGTCTCCGGCACGGTGGCGCCGCAACTCCGCATCCACCCGATCGCCTCCGGGAAGTGCCCGAGCACGACATCGGGCTGGTATTGCCGGAACCACGCCTGGAACTCCCCGCGCGAGAGCATCGGCGTGCGCAGCACGGGCACCTCGGCGACGTCGGCCAGGCATCGCTGCATGGCGAGAAAGCCGCCTTCCCAACAGTATTCGAGGCGGGCGTCCTGCGCGATCTCGATGAAGAGTCCGGGTCGCCGGTAGCCGCGGCCGTGAAGTTCACGCAGCAACATCTGCATCGAGCGGTAGTGGTTCAGGCATACGCAATGCAACGGCGGGTGGTTGATGGAAAGATCCGCGTAGACCGCCGTGTAGCGCTCCCACCGCAGGCTCGACAGCTCGGGCATGACCGGGGAGGGCAGCAGCACGAGGCCCTGGATGTTTCGGGTGTGCAGGATGGTGTCGAGCCGGCCGACGCGCAGGCCGCCCGGTCCCAATTCGAAGCGTTCCATCTTGAAGCCCAGGGCGGCGGCCCGCTCGGCAATGCCCTTGAGCACGGCCTAGTTGTAGCGCTGCGCGTGGGCTCCCCGGTCGGTCTCCACGATCTCGAGTGCGGCCAGCACGCCATGGAAATGCTGGCCGCGCGAACGCCGCAGATGGGACATGACGGCACCGGTCAGGGGATTCGGCTCGTAGCCGGCGACCTCCGCCGCGGCACAGACGCGCCGGACGGTCTCGACGTTTACCCGGGGCGAACCACGGAGGGCGTCGGAGATGGTCGTGCGCGACAGGCCGAGAGTCTGGGCCAAGGTGCGCAGCGTGGCAGCCGGCTTGGCGGAAGAATCGGGAAGCAGATTCACGGGGGATAGGCGGTTCCTAGACAAAAATTCGGACAGATTGAGCCGCCTTCGGGGAGAGGATTTTGTTGGGATCGACCGCGTTGGCGGTGGGTCAATAAAATTATAACTAATTGATAAATATATAAAAACGGATCAATTGATCGGTCGTAAGTCTAAAGCCTAAGCAAGATTAGGGTTAGGCCCTAGAACTGGCTTCAAGGCTCGATCACCCTGCCCGTGGGCCTGTCGAAAAATGCTGGAATCGGACTTGCCAAGAGGGGTGGCGGCCTGTCTTTTCTTCCTTTCCCGTTCCTTAAACCAACAACCATCAACGACAGTTACGATCGCAAGGCGGCCCAGTTGGCCGACCTGTGTCTCGTTACGACATAGATCATATGAACATCACTCCCAAAGACCTCCTCGATGCCGGCGTCCACCTCGGTCACCAGACCAAGCGTTGGAACCCGCGCTCCAAGCCCTACGTCTTCGACCATCGCCAGGGCATCACGATCATCGATCTCGAGAAGACGCACGCCAACCTCGAGAAGGCCTGCAACTTCATCGAGCAGCTCGTCGCCGGCGGCGGTGACGTCCTCCTCGTCGGCACCAAGCGCCAGGCGCAGGAACTCGTCAAGGAAGCCGCAACCGCGACCGGCATGCCTTACGTGACGAACCGCTGGATGGGCGGCACGCTCACCAACTTCGAGACGATCAAGAAGTCCCTCACGAAGTTCAAGAAATACCAGACGCAGGACGCCAACGGCGAGCTCTCGAAGTTCTCCTCCAAGGAGGAGTCCGCCATCCGCCGCGAGATGGCCCGCATGGCCCGCAATTTTGACGGCATCGCCAACATCACCGGCCTCCCCGGCGCGATGTTCGTCGTCGACACCAGCTACGAGGAGATCGCGGTCGCCGAGGCGAAGCGCATGGGCATCCCCTCGATCGGCCTCGTGGATACGAATTCCGACCCGACCCAGCTCACCTACCCGATCCCGGGCAACGATGACGCGACGAAGTCCGTCCGCATCATCGTCGAGACCATCGTCGCCGCGATCACCGCCGGCCTCGCCCACCGCGAGACCCGCCGCACCGCCCGCGAGGACGCCAAGTCCGCTGCGAATACCGCCGCCGCCAACGCGACCGGCGAGGTCGACCTCGACAAGGTCGTCATCCCGGCGAACCTCAAGGGCCTGATCGAGGAAGAGAAGCCCGTCGCCGTCCCGGCCCGCAAGCGCACCGCCCGCGCCGGCGCCAGCAAGTCCGCCGTCAGCACCGACGAAGTTTAATTCCCAAAACCCACTTATTATGTCCGTAGTCACAGCCAGCATGGTCGCGGAGCTCCGCGAGAAAACCGGCGCCGGTATGCTTGAGTGCAAGAAGGCCCTCGATGAAGCCAAGGGCAGCATCGAGGAGGCCCAGACGATCCTCCGCAAGAAGCTCGGCGGCAAGATCGACAAGCTCTCCAGCCGCGCCACCAAGGAAGGCCTGGTCCATTCCTACATCCACGTCGGTGGCAAGGTCGGCGTCCTCGTCGAGGTCAACTGCGAGACCGACTTCGTCGGCAAGACGGATGCCTTCAAGGCGTTCTGCCAGGACCTCTGCCTGCAGATTGCCGCCGCCAACCCCAGCTTCGTGCGCCGCGAGGAAGTGCCCGAGGCCGACCTGGCCAAGGAGCGCGACATCGCCACTGCCCAGCTGGCCGGCAAGCCCGCCGCCGCCGTGCAGAAGATCGTCGAGGGCAAGCTCGACAAATACTACTCGCAGGTGTGCCTCCTCGACCAGCCCTTCGTGAAAAACCCGGAGAAGATGATCAAGGATATCCTCACCGAGAACATCGCGAAGCTGGGCGAGAACATGGTCATCCGCCGCTTCACGCGCTACCAGCTCGGCGCCTGAGCCGGCCGACAGCCCGATCTTTCAAGGCGCTCCCGCAACGGGGCGCCTTTTTTGTGCCTCCACCGCCCCGATCACACCCTCCGTATTGATCCGTGCGCTCCCGCGGCTAATGCCCGGGATCAGCGGCTTAATTTCCGGTGGCCGGGCCTTTATTACTGAGGGCTAGTGTGTATTAGTGGTGCCTCACCTATGAATGTCACCCACGGCCAGATCATCACCCGCGGCCTGACCAACCGCTGTCCCAACTGTGGCGGTCACCGGCTCTTCAAGGAAGGCACCCTGTTCGTGCTGAACGCGGGCTGCCCCGATTGCGGGCTGAAGTTCGAGAAGGACGACGGCTTTTATCTCGGCGCGATGTCCCTGAACTACGGCGTCACTCTCGTGGTGTGCCTCGTGCCGATCGCCCTGCTCTGGTATAACAAGGTGGTCGGCGACCGGTGGGCGGCGGGCCTGGCGATCGGCTGCGCCCTGGTCGTGCCGGCTTTGCTCTACCGGTCTTCCCGCAGCTGGCAGCTGATGCTGTATTATTCGTTCTTTCCCCAGCACCTGCCGGCCAACCGGCGGGAACTGGCCGCGGGGGAGGACGAAAACGTCTGATTTTACACGGCGGGGTGAATCCGCCGGCTTGGTAAATTTCGGCTTCCGTTTTCAGGGGGGCGGCCTACGTTCCCGCTCCTTGATCACGGAGAGGTGGCAGAGTGGTCGATCGCGCCGCACTCGAAATGCGGTGGGCCGAAAGGTCCCGGGGGTTCGAATCCCTCCCTCTCCGCCAGTTTTCCCCTCTGGGGACGGTTTGGGCGAGGCTAGGTTGCCAGTTGACGTGGCAACCTATGCATGTCCTCAACCACTTCGTTTACGATTGCGCGGTTCAAGAATCGCAGCGGCACCTCGTCCTGGCGTGTCTCCGGCTGGCTTCACGGCGTCCGGATTCGAAAGAACTTCAAGACCCGGGAAGAGGCGGCGGCCGAGAAAACGCTGCTGGATATCCGCTCCGTTCAGGCCGCCACTGGTCTTCGCGCGACCACGACCTTTCTGCCCGATGAGCAGTTGCGCGAAGCCGAAGCAGCCTTTCGACGCCTGCAGGATTGCCCTCGGTCGCTGACGTTCTACCTCGATTACGCGCTGATGAACTATCGGGAACCCACGACGCAAAAGCCCTTGGTCGAAGCCGTCGCGGAATACTCTGCCACTAAAGAACACGAGCATGAGCAGGACCTGCTTTCCGCGCCCCACCTGGAGAGACTGAAGCGCGACTTGGAGCGGCTGAAAAAGCACTTCCCGGGCACGACGGTAGCCGAGCTGACGGGCCCCCGGCTGCTGGAATATTTCGAGGCGGGTCGGTCGGGGCACAAGACCTTCAATAATCGCCGGGGTATCGTTTCGACTTTCCTGAAGCATGCCCTCCAGCGCGGCTGGATCGTCGCCAATCCATTGGCTACGATTCCCCCGCGCCGTATCCGGCGGCGGCGCGGTGGTGCTGTCACTTTCGACGCAACCCAGGCAGCGGAACTAATGGCGCACGTCGAGATGCAATACTCCGCTGCCGTGCCTTTCTTCGCGTTCTGCCTTTTTGCCGGCATCCGTCCTTGCTTGCGCACTGGCGAGATACTCCGACTCAAGCCCGAACACGTTAAGGTCGCTGACGGCTTCATCCGCATCGACGGCGAAGTCTCCAAGGTCCGCGAACCCCGCAACGTTACGATCCAGCCGAACCTCGCGGCTTGGCTGCGGCAGTATCCGTTGGAGAAATTTCCGATCATCCCGGTGAACCTCCAGCATATTCGCGAGAAAGTAGCTCTGAAGTTCCCGCTCGCGCACGACGTGATGCGGCACACGTTCATTTCGATGTTCGTCGCCAAGTTTCGCTCGCTCGGTGAGGCAGCGCTGCAGGCGGGTAACTCGGAGAGCATCATCCGCAAACATTACCTCGACCTGAAAACGACGACGGAAGCTGAGGCGTTTTTTGGCATCCAACCCCAACATGCCGTAGATTCCGGAGCAGGCTTGATCGCCCGGCCGGCACCAGCCGAGGCGCTCCGCGTCGCGGTCTAGGCCCTTCCGTTGACACGCCACGAAGGGCATGGAAACACCGCCTCTATATTCCACCGGAAATCAGTTCACGGATGTCCTCGGCCTCCGGTTGAGCGGGATATTTCCTGCTGGCAAGGAGCCGTCGGTGCGGACCCTGCGCGAATGGACGAAGCTACGGCGCATCCCGCATCACCGCGTCGGGCACTTCGTCTATTACGACCCCACCGAGGTCGCCATCCATATCCGCACCAAGCTGAAGGTGCCGGCACGTGGCTGACCACGGATCAGGCCGGCGTCGCCCGTTGGCTACATGCCCATCCTAGGCCCGTGGCCTTGCTTGGGCCTGACGTCGACGCTCGTTTGTATGTCTGACACAGGAAGGACCGGCTGACTGGGCTCCGGGACCATTTTCATCTGCCACTGGTAGGCCTTTCTGATGCGTTCGAGCGGAGATTCTGCGAATTCCGACGGCAGCAGGGAGCGTGGTGCGATGCGTTCTGCAATGAGAGTGCTGGCGATCTTCCTGTCTTGGAGCGTTCGGAACGCGCGGGAAAACACTTCGAGGGCTTGCTTCTCCTTGGTCGGGTCCGCGACCGCGCTCTGGTGGACATCACGTAGAAACTCCGGCACGCACCGCACGATCAGTTGCAGGTGAAGCCGGTCTTGGCGGGGCGAAGGCCCATCCTGCGGGATGTCCCGCACATTCATCGCTTTGGCTTTGAGCATCGCGATCGGGTCAAGCACGCGATAGGTCGCACCTTGGGATTTGATGTAGGCGGCCGATCCAAGGTCAGCCCGATCCAATCCATGCACCTTGTGGAGAATCTCAACGAGCAAGGGACGTCCGTCCGGACTCGTGCTGCGCAAGGCTCCCAGGCGGGAATCCATCCAGTTCTTGCTATCCCTTGGCTGAAACACCCAGCCGGGCACGCGCTTCAATTTCGGCAGGCCTTCTTCTGAAACGATGATGTCGAGATCCTTGCTGACCAAGTCGGGAGCGGGGACTTGCTTGGAGAGATAGTTGATCGCCCACAAATTGACCGCATGCCCGCCCACGACTGTGGGTGCGGACTCATGCTCGCACACCACTCGGAAATCGTGCGGTGTTGTCTGGGGCCGCGCGGGCGTCACTCAAAACGGACCCCGCCAAAGCCGACCAAGCGAGTCTTCTCGCCTTCCTTGATGCCCATCAACTGGCGGTTCCGGAGCGCGATCTCGGCGCCGCGACCTTGCTTGCGCAACTCTGCATCTTCTCGGCGAAACTGATCCTTCAGGGCAGCAATCTCCCGGTCGGCTTTCGTCAGATTAAGCCGTGAGAGTTTGTTGAGGATGTGCCGCACTTTCACGGTTGAGACCGTAGCGGGAGGCGCCGTTGGGTCAACTGCGGTTGCGAGTTGAGGGAACGCCGACGCGACAAATCCAACTTGTGCCAGGGTGGCCACATTGGTTGGGAGGTTGAGCTTGTGGGATTTAAGGAATTTCATGCGAGGAATGTTTACAACGTGGCTTGGAGCCGAATTGGCCCATCAGACCGGGTTGCGTTACCCAAGGCATCGTTGTCAACCAGCGGTCCCTTCTCGCTTAGTTCAACTCAAGATCGGTCGGTCGCGCTGACGTCTGGAGTGCCCTGGCCCTAAGCTCATCGACGAAATCAGTCAGGGAGCGTAGCTCTTGCAGTGCTAGTTGGGCGGCGGAGGGCGACCAGTGCAGCCATGCCCGACGATACGACGTTAGCCTCCGTTCTGCGGCCTTCAGGTCCCGCATCAGGCGAAACCCATCGCGCGAGACCGAAGATTGCTCGAACGCACTGGCGCGCATCGAGCCGGCCAGGTGCGACCGAATGTGCCGCCGCAGTTCGGCCGTGGTGAGCTTTTCCCGCTCGGCGAGTGTCAGCCAGTGCCTGATCGCGTCCGGTTCCGCAAAAGCCAACCCCACTTCGCAATGATGGGTCCAACTCAAAGTGTCATGGCGACATGACAGAGGGATCCGGCTGCAAACCATCTTCGCGTTGCGGAGGGTGCCGGCTTCAAGCCCGGCTTCATGGGCACAGGTGACAATTCGACCGCGATAGTGGACCTCGCCGTAGGCCAGCGCATCGCCCAACCAAGCGGTGAGCGTTTGCCTGGCACCAGTGGTTGTGCGCGTCAGGCGGGCGATTTGGGTCACCACTTCGCGCCACGCCTCAACCTCCAACTGCGGCGCCAACTCCAACCCCAGCCTGGACGCGCGGGCGAGCCCAGCGTGCGGGAGTGTCGCCACCAGGTCTTGCACCTCAGTTCGCATCGGTTCGCTGCATTGCCCTGCGGGGCAGGTTGAGCCGCTCCTGCATCGCTAGGACCTGCTTCCGGAAACCCTCGTGCGAGAGCCCGTGCTTGCGGGCGTAGTCCCGCAGAGTCAGCTGGTCGAACTCTGCCAAGCCGGTGGCATGAACAAGCACGTCCACGGCAAGATCTCGGTTATTTGCTCCGGCCAGCTCGTAGACCAGATCGCGGATGGCCTGCAGGGTGGCACGCTGCTCGGGCTTGGCCTCCAATCCGAGTTTGGCCCGCAGCTCTTCCAAGAGACCCATTTGGGCGCAGTCCTTGAGCAGATCCGCGACACTATCGTTACCCAATAACCGCGAAGCCGGCGCCGCGGCTCCGGGCCACGGGGTTTGCTCGCGTTCCAGTCGATTCATTCAGGGATTTCTTGGAAGGTAGTCGGATTGGAGAAAATTTCCAATCGCACCTGAACGGCACTCGATTCCGCCTGGTCGGGCACCCTTCGGCCAGCGGCCAGCGTCGAAAGCCGACGCGAAGAAGGGCCGCGCAGCTGACCCCGCTACGCGCGCCCACGGCAATCCAAACAACTCCCCAGCCGATTCCGGGCGATGGCCGGCTGGCCGTCGTGGCTCCCGTCGCGGCCGCGATACTCCGCGTGTAGTTTTTTATAGTGGCGATAAAGTGGTGGCTGAGTGGTGATGTAGTGTCCTTCCTAACGATTTTCGTTAGGGGTGGCGTGTCCCGAGTTTTATAGGTAGAAGGTGCGGCTGTTGCCGCCATAGTTTTTGTTGAAGCGGCGCATTGAGTGCGGTTTTTCGCACCATATGGCCTATCGTTTCTGGGCTCAGTAAAGGGTCCAGGTAACGGTGAGGCTGTAGGTCTAACTTAGGTGAGGGCGTGTATGCCAGTGGACCGCTGGTAACTTCGGTGAGCATCGGGCCGGTTGGTGAGGCCGATCGTGCCCGCCAATAACGTGCCCGCTACTAGGGCGTGTTTGAAAAATGGTGGAACTGAGCAAGCGCGGGCGCGTCAGAGGCAGAGCATGCTCTATCCAGATCGTTGGATGATTCCAGAGCCGCGTTGGGGGCGGCTAAAAAAATTGATCTGATCGCAGTCGCCGCGCGACTGCTGCAAAATGTCCCACTCGGGGTCGCCCGCGGCAAGACGACCGCTTGGTGCTCAGCGGCATACTCTTCACGTTGCGGACGGGTTGCCCCTGGCGAGACCTGCCTGAGTGCTTCGGCAAGTGGCCCACTGTGTATGGGCGATTCCGGCGATGGTGCCGTGAGGGACTGTTCCGTCGTTTGCTGGCCAAGCTGGCCCGCAAAGCCGCCGGCCGCCTCCGCCACTTGGACTATTCGCACATCAAGCTGCACCAGCATGGCGCCAATCCCGCGGGCGGCCAGGCCGCCCAGGCGATGGGCCGCACGAAAGGCGTCCTCAACAGCAAGCTTTCCGCCTTGGTCGACGCGCGCGGTCACGCGGTAGCCGTCAGCTTGGAATGTGGCCCCCGGCATGACCAGTATGCGGTGCTGTCGCTGCTGCCGCGCGCCCGTGATTGTAGGGTCGTGGCCGACAAAGGCTTCGATTCGGAGACTTTCCGCGGTCGCCTGGAGGCCAACCGCAGTCGGGCTTGTATCCCGCCGCGGTGAGATCGGCTCCAGCCGGCCCGCTACCACCGCGGCTACTACCGGCTGCGCCACCGCGTGGAGAACTTCTTCGGTCGCATCAAAGCGCACCGCCGGATCTCCACCCGTTACGACAAACTCGCCGAAACCTTCCTCGGCTTCGTCCACCTCGCGACTGCATTGGATTGGCTCGCTCATTGATTTTTCAAACACGCCCTAGCCTAAAAGAACAGGCGTGAAAGAGAAAGATCCGGCAAAACACAACTGAGCCATCGAGGCATTATCGCACAATCAAATGAACCCCCGCGCGCTCATCCGTTAATCCTATCAAAGGCGAGTCAAAGACTGGTATGATAACCAGCTTGGCTTCTTCTACAGCAACCCGTGGCTCGATGGTCAGTATATATTCTCCATCCGCGTCACCTGGTTTGATCGTTTCCGAAAATAAACCCTTCGCGTCGCCCGAAACTCCGGTCGGCTGCGCTTGTGTTATTTTCCTATTGAGCGTCAACCGAACGACTTTTGACGAAACCTCTCCCTTTCGCCAAAGTAAGATCCGCGGAGCGATGTTGAATGCCCGCTCGATAGTCGCGTTGAAATTGAGTTCCTGTATCCTCCCGTCATCGGTCTTAACAAATATCTGGTGCTTGGCCTCAACGCCGGGAAACTCTTTGGATATATACATTCGTATATTGATTTTCCCTTTCTCGCCCGGGCCGAAACTATCGGCCGACAGCTTGCCGGTCGTGCAACCACAATCGGTGTGGATATCGAGTATAGTGATTTTGTTTTGGCCGATGTTGGTCACCTCGCAGACCCAATCGATTGTGGTATCGTCAGATGGCACAGTGACATTTTTCCTAACCTCCGAATAGGACAGCTGCGCCGAGCAAATGTCCGGAAGCAATGCCAACAGGCACGAGGACACAAACCGCCCGAGGACCCTCCGGATATAGGTATTAAAAAATGACATCCACTCTCTCTCCGGAAAACAGCTGGAAAACATCGAACGGGAGCCAACGTTTACATTGTTCCGACCAGAAATAACGCACAATCACGGGGTAGGCCACCTGGTCAACGCTGGTGAACAATAGAATTTGAAATGTTGCCACCGTGATTTCCCGTTTGCGCGCTACGGCGGCGGCGATCGTGTCTTCACGGGCGAAATAGGTGGGGGTAGCATATATCCCCGCATGTTTTCCGTGCGACAGATGGCTGAAATAATTCTCGGTGGTCAGCTCTTGATATTCCGCCTCGCGGTAATTCCGCACGACGCAGCTCGTTTGGGCCGGGCTATACCCTTTGAAATAGCGATCTCCCGCCCCGTAGTGGGTGAAGTATAGCCAGAACGGTTCCAAAACCTGATCACCAGTTTGCGTTCCGGCGCCTTCGACTAACGAGAGGGAGTGGGCATCCCTGGCCACATTCTTCAGCGCCCAGTCGGCCAGATGCGGCCTGTCGCCGGATCCGGCCGAAATCAAGCGCATGAATTCGTCGAAATCCTTTGCTAGAAGCGTTTTGATGAACCCATTCATCTCCTCACGAAGCGCTGGCAGTCGAGCGTCATCATGGGTTAGCGCTGGGCCATCAACCTGTATCGTCACCTTTCCAACATCGAATTTCCCGATCGGTTCGCTGGGCAAAGCATACCACACTGATGTCACGGCTATTTTGGATTTTGGCGGCCGTGGAACAACCGAATTGGGCGATTGGGCCAAGATATAGCCTGGCAAAAATATCAACGAAAGGGCCACCGTCCTCCGAGCAAAATTCATAGTGTGTGTGATACGTTATAGCACCGCTTTTGTCGAGACCCCCGCCGACGATGCATCATCTGTCGGCTACTGCGACGATCGAAAAACGTTGTCCAGCAGTCTTGATAGCGTGGTGATTTTTTCCTACCGTGAAGGATGCATCCCGATAGGAAGCCTTTGGAAGCAAAACCTGGGACGCCCGCCGTTTCAGCATGCGTCCCAAGGTGCAATGCTCGACTGGTCAACTGCGTTAAGCTTCGCCTGGTTTCTTGGGCACCTCCCGGGGGGAAGTCCAAGAACCTTGCGCCTTGGCAAGCGCGAAGCTAGGTCGCATTGCCCGTGGTCAATCGCAAATTGATGTATGGGTAGCGCAGTTAACTTGGACGCATTCGCTACCCACGCCACAGGAGATGAGTGGACCGCCACCGCAGCCGTAATGGACGGAGCTGCAGTCGACGGCTTTAGCTTCGACTACAAACGCACCGAGGAATACAGTGCCCAAACACGCCAGCATGACCGCGGCAACCAAGCCTCGGCCAGAAACGGAGAATTTCAGATCATTGTTGTGTTTCATGTTCGTGAAGTTTTAACGTTCGTTTCTAACAGCACGCTATATAAGTTTTCATATAGTATGTCCGTCAACTATATTAATGCCTGTCGGTTCATGAGGACGGCGCAGCCGGCGCCTTGGCCTAAAACATAGGACCGATGACTATACGTCACAAGATCCTGCTTGGTGTGGCGCTGTGGTCAGTCGCTTTATCGGCCTTGGCCTCTGCGGCTGAATCCGCAATTGGCGATTCCTCCGAGACCGAGCATTGGGCTGCCCTGAAAGCCGTGCCGATTTCGGAAATCGAAACCCTACCGGTGGTGGTCGCTGGGACGCGGCTTCCTATCGACAAGGAGCAATCAGCCGGTCTGAAGTCCGAGTTCAGAAGGCTCGCCACGATATTTAGTGCCGTCACCTATTCGCAGTATATTAACGCTTTGGCCTACGATTCCCAGCGACTCAATCTATCGAACTACGGCCAGAAGCTGGTGAGCGAGTTCCTCGGGGCAGCCCATCCAGACCGGACGCGGGGTTCTGGCGATCCTTTGGTCGATTTCGAGGAATATTGGAACCTCTACGTGCGTGCCACAAATTTAAAGGCGCGCTTTAACGGGTTCTGTCCGGCGGAAAGCTCCGCGGAATTGGTCGATTACAGCGAGTCCGAATACGTCCTGCTTGAGACCCTGCCTTACCTCAAGCGTCTCGCGGACACGGAGGAGAACTTAGGCATACTTGCTAGCCACTCATTTGCAGAAAACGGAAATGAACTGGAAAGTCTAATAGCGCTCAAAAAGCCAATCACCGTGGCTGTATGTAAAGTCACATTGAAGACCAACCTTCGTGATCTTGCCTATCCCATAGTGATTCGATATTTCTGGTCACCGACTCGGCATCGATGGATCCAACACGATCTTTACCAACTGATGGGCGCGGCTCCCGTGCATCTTGTTTTATAGGTATGCGCGTATTACTCTGCCTTCTCACATTCCTTCTGGTCTCCATACGCAGTGATGGAGCCCCCCCTGTCGAGGATGCACCCAAGATTGAATTCCTCGGCGTGGCCTGTGATCCCGACTGTCGGTTTCTCTTTCGAGTGGATGGGGCCGAGACCGCTTGGGTCGTGCGCGGCGGAGTAGTTGCTCCCGGCCACAGGGTGATCGAATATTTTGAGGCCAAACGGAGCGGCGTGGTCCTAGATGCCGCGGGCCGGTTGCTTTATATTCCGCTCATCTCGAGCATGCATCCGGCGACGGCGACGAACAACCGGCCGACTCCGAAAAAACTGATCGTTGGCAGTTTATCTTTCTCCACAGGCCGGGGCCAAGATGAAGTCTTCGACGTCAAACTCGAGATTGGCACCACCAGCACCTTTCCCTTGGATCAAGGCCGTGTTTTTGTGATCACCCCAACCATGACTCCCGAAGGCAATGTCAAATACAGCAGCGAGGTGCAGGGAGATAACGACGCAAATTCATTCAAGAACCCGGATCTGATCGCACCGGAAGGGGAAGGATTCTCCCTTGTCGTCAATGACGTCGGCGTGAATTTCTCTAAAGGCGCCGGTGACAAAAAGTGACGGAATTCAGCAGCGGCTGATCCGTTGGATGCGCACCCTCCGTTCCCCCTGCGCTCGCTCCTGGCACACGTGAATCGCCTTCTAATGAATCGGCCTGAACGATGGCGCGTGACGCGCATGCTCGACGCCGCGGTTTTTGCCGCGGGGTTGGGACTGGCCCTCTGGCTTTCCCTGATGCGGGCCCACCCGCCTGGCTGCGGGAATTCCAGTGCGTGCGGCCGGGTGCTGTTGAGCAAGTTTTCAGAATTCTTGGGTCTGCCGCTAGCTTGGTGGGCGAGCGGAATTTGGGTTTGCGTGATCTTGCTCAAAGAGCAACGCCTTCGCGCCATACTGCTGGGATTGTTCGCCGCAGGTTCGTGTGTGCTACTCGGAATCCAAGTATTGTATATCCACGCCCTATGTCCGTATTGCCTGGCGCATGCGGCTCTTACTTGGCTCGCGTATTTTCGCCGGGACCACAAGCCCACTGCAGTCATCCTGCCTGCTGTCATAATGGGGGCTGTGGTATTCTGGCTGGGCTCCCAGCACCACCAAGGGCCAGACAAGCCAATCATGGCGGGAGCACTCCGGCAGGAATTTACCGAAGCAGCATTTTATTGGCTTGGTCCACGCACTTCAGAAAGTCCAGTGTTGGTCTTGGACCTGCGGTGCCAAGCCTGTGTAGAGATTCTCAGAAAGCTGGCCACGGGCTCTGCAGCTACCTCGCCCCCGCCAGGAATCATCTTTCAGACAAACGGCGACAACGATCTCACGGTCAGCTTTGTGACCGCCGTTCTCTCTCGCCAAGATGGCCCCCAAAACGGGTTCCCGAAAATTACAAAAAAGTTCTTGGACTGCTATGACGCCATCATGGCGGAACCTGAGAGCGGGCGGCAATCTGCGTCCTCCTTGCTGCTGCTGGAATCTGCATCTCTGATGCCTTTGTCCAAGGAACGGTTGCGCAGGCAGCGCATGCTTTTGGCCAAATCAGGGATAGCTTACACTCCGACTTATATCGATTCGGAAGGGAACATTAGGAGTGGAGCCGACTCCATCCGATGAACGGCCGGAGGCTATAAACTACACAGAGTGCGAGCCTCGGATTGATAGAATATCTAGGCTTGTATAAAATTCTGGAAGACAATGCAACTAAAGCACGGGAAAAGCGGCGCCGCCTAATATCAAATGCGCCGGGCCCGGTCCCTGACCAGCCCAAGGCGCTTACGGATGTTGAAGACTGTCGGAACAGAAACACGCAAGGTCTTGGCAATTTCTGCTGCCGTCTTTCCGGATCGCCACAGTTTATCTACTTTGCCACGGATAGAAGGAGTTATTACGGCACGCACACGCTTCTGTGTCTGTGAATCTACCGGCCTTGCCAGAGCGCCGGGCGCACGAGTTAGCTGTAGCGCCTCGATTAATTCGTCCATGGAATCGAAACCCATTCGGGTTGGCAGTTCGCGAAGTTTTTGGACGGTCGCACCTACCTCGCTTTCAAACTGGCTTAATGTTTTGGTATATTCGCGTATTTTTTCTAGCTTCTTGGTTGCCATGCTAATTTCAGGCAACTCGAGAAACTTGGCTAATTTCCCGGGTTGGCCCTGCCTGATATGTTAACTCCCCTTTCTGCGGCATGCATAGAGGGTATTTAAGCGTTTAAGCGACGAAGCTCATATTGCAAGTCGTGACTGCGTCCGAAAAGTGAGCCTCACAAGCCACCCAAGGCTCGGTGAAGACCAGCGTGCTCGGATCCAGTTGACCGAGAGAGTAGTGCAGTGCAGGCGGTGGCTTGTTTCTTTCCGCCGACTGACTTCCAAAATTGGAGTAAGCCAGGGGAAAATTTCTTGGACTATGACACCACCAGGATTTTTGCCCCAGCGTTCGGCCCGAAGGGAGCCACCAGCGAAGGGCGGCAGGAAGTGGAATCGAAAATATCCCCGATAAATTTCGTGACCGTCCAGATGCCGCCTACGCTCATTTTCCACGGAGACGCCGACGATATTGTGCCCCTTTACCAATCCAGGATTTTTGAGCAGAAGTGCCGGGATGTTGGCGCGCCGTTCAAGCTCGTGGTTAAGCCTAGCGCCGGCCATTGCGAAAAATTTGGCAATGTTATGAAAGAAATGGCCGAAAGCGCCGCATGGTTCGACGAGTATCTGCTAAGGAATTCAGCAAACTAATCGGAGTCGCGGCAACCGAGGCGAACAGGGTGCCGAGTCCCGGCAAGTTTTCGTTGCCACAAAGTTGCCACAAATCCTGTTTTTGGCTTCACGTCAGCGCTACTCGCTGTTTTGTTCTGCTCCTTCCTTTAGAGTGAAATTCAACCAAGTCCGCGGCAGCGCGCCACTTGGCCTCGCGAGCCGGCAACGGTTCGAATCCCTCCCTCTCCGCCATTTTACCCCCAGGAGGGTTGGCCTTCCGTGGCTTTGGCGAAGGAGGGCAGGCGCATTCGCTTGGCCCGTGCGCAGTAACTGTTGCCGTGATGGGTCCCGACTCCCGGCCGGCACGCATCCGTTGCATTTCTAAGGTTGCCGGACTGGCCCGGAATTTGCAGCGTCGAGGCCTGTTTCCTGGGGCCACATGAAAACATTCCGCGAGCTTTATTGCGAGCGCCACGGCGTCGCTTTCGACCGGTTCGAGCAACACCTGGTCTGGCGGTCGCTGCATTGGACCGCCCGGCCCTTTTTCTGGCTGCGGGGGCTCAATCAGGACTACTACTCGGCGGACTTCGAGTTTGTGCGCAGCGTGGGTGAATTGCGCAGCCGGCGGGAGTTCCGCAATGAGGCGGCGGAGTTCCATTATCACCCGGGCAACCGCGGCTTCCTCCGGACCGTGCTCCGCCTGCGGGTTTCGAGCCACCGCCTCCAGTCGATCTTCGAGCGCGAGATCAGCCAGGGGACGACGACCGCGCCGTTCTGAAGTGAGTCCCTAGCCGGGTCCTAATCGGCGGGCGCGACCGGATTGCCCCGCGAGCCTCGCAATTTGCGTTCCGACTGTGCGCCCTGTGGCATTGTGCGAGAGACGGGATGGGCATTTCACCGGTCGGGACAGCGGCCCGATGGCGGGAAAAAATATTCGCGAACAGGAACGCCCGCGATGGGTCGGGTTATTCAGACCATCCTTGTTGAACGCAAATTCATCCATTCCTGAGCCCGGCGTTGCAGCGCACGCGGCCGGTGTAAACCGCTTGATCCGGCGGATCTGTCTCTTGCGTGAGCAGGGATCGGTCGCCGAGGCGGCGCGTCTCGAGCGGGAGGACCTGACCATGGCTGTGCGCGGCCTGCGCGACGGTCCGGCCGGGGCGGGGTTCTCGGAAGACGCGGTGAGGGAAATGTATCTGCGGGAGGAGGCGCGAGCGGCGGACGCCTTGGCCCTGGCGGAATGTCTTGTGCCGCAGCTCCTGGCGCATTGGCCGTCACGGTCGGCTGCCGCGGCCGTTGGACCGGTTCCGCCATCCCTTCCTCCTGTCACGCGGGCGCCCGGCACGGGTTCGCCCGCTATTTCCGATCTGCTCGACGCCATGCTGGCGGCCGAGCGCACCAATCGTCGCCCGCCGGCCCGTGCCACGCGGGAGGCCTGAACCACCGACCACTAGAAAATGACAACCACTACCATTGAAAAGAAACCCGAAGCCGCCGTTCCTCGCCCGCAGGACCGTCCCGGCGACGCACCCCGCCGCGCTGGCGACCGCAAGCGCCTCCTCGTCGGCTTCGACCTGGGCACCAACGCCTCCTGCGTGCTGGTCGGCGCCGCCGACACCAAGGACATCACGGTCAGCAAGATCATCCCGACAGTCGTGGGCTACGCCCGCGACGGCTTGGTAGATGGTATCATCGCCAACAACGCCACGCTGCTGATCGGAGAGGAGGCGCTGAACCACCGGCTGCAGCTGAAGATGATCGCGCCGCTGGAGGACGGTATCATCGCCGATGTCCCGAGTGCGCGTGACTTCATCCGCCGCGTCCGAACGGTGATCGACCCGGCTGGCACCGCGGAAATTCGCGCCGTCATCGGCATGCCCGCCAATGCCGGTGAGGCGGCGCGCGAGGACATCCGGGCCTGCGCGGCCGGGGTGTTCGACCGCGTGCTGCTCATCCCCGAGCCGTTCCTCGCCGCCCTGGGCTTCCGTGATGATGCGCGGTTGGGCCATCCCAACTACGTCGACCCGGTCACCAACTCGCTGTTCGTCGACATCGGCGGCGGAACCAGCGACCTGTGCCTCATCCAGGGTTTCTTCCCGACGGCCGAGGACCAGATCAGCCTGCCGTTCGCCGGTGACGCGATCGACAAGATCATCGAGGACGAGCTCCAGCGCACCTACCCGAACAACGGCCTGTCCCGCGCGACCATCCGCCAGATCAAGGAGGAGCATTCCTACGTCGGCCCGGTGCGGAAGCCGCTCGACGTGAAGGTGCTGATCGGCGGCAAGAGCCACACGCTCGAACTGGGCGAGGTCATCGGCCGGGCCTGCAACCGGTTGTTGGAGAAAATCTATCAGGCGCTTACCACGCTGATCGCTCGCGCGTCTTCCGAGTCCGTGGCGCAACTGCTGCAGAACATCGTCGTCACGGGCGGCGGCAGCTGCATCCGCGGCTTCGACACGGTGCTGCAGCAGAAGCTGATGGATGACGGTTTCGAGGCGCCCAAGGTCCGGCTTGCCGGCCAGGACTACAAACGCTTCGTGGCGGTGGGCGCGCTCAAGGCCGCCCGCGCCGCCCGCGAGGACCAGTGGCAGCATCTTTTGAACTGAGTTAGTCGGGCAACCTGTGGTCACCAAGGCGCCCCGAGGAAAATCGGGGCGCCTTATTTCAGAAGGGTGCGATGCTGATTAGGATTCAGCTGGGGGAGCGGGCAAGGGAGTATTTTCAAACCCCGGGAGGGGACCACTAAAAAGATTCCGCCAGCGGCGGAATCTACTTTTACCGCTCTGGCTGATCGCCTCCGCTGTCAGGTTAAGAAGGCTGCTGATCGCAGCCCTTTCTGCCCGCGATTAGCGGCCCCCTGAACCCACCGCGCAGGCGATCAGCCGAAGCCGCCTCGCCGTAATTTCGCCGTTGGCGAAATCTTATTCGTGGTAGCCCTGCCTCGGTTTGGTCGGTTTGGCATGACCTTGGCGTCTCCGTTCCAGGGTTTGAAGACTCTCCCTTGCTCGCGAGGGGGGCGCCCAGTCGCGAGCAAGCTCGCGCCTACAAAGTCAGGCGGAAAGAAGGCGAGGCTGGTGGGCCTCGCCTTGCCTGGGTGGTCCCGGGTGCGGGATCAGTTCTTGAGCGACTTATCCGGCCACGCGGGCGGCGGCGGGAGCGTCTGACCCTGGGTCTTCAGCTCCTCGACGACGACCTCGATGGCCTTGTCGAGCTGCTGGTCCTCGCCCTTGAACTCCCGGGTCGGGTCGTTGTCGACGACGATGTCGGGGTCGACGCCATGGCCCTCGATGATCCAGCTCTTGCCGTCCTTGGCGTAGGGCGCGAACTCGGGCTTGTTGAGCGAGCCGCCGTCGGTGAAGGGCAGGGAGCCGCTGATGCCGACCACGCCGCCCCAGGAGCGCTTGCCGATGAGCTTGCCGAGACCGTGCTCGCGGAAGCGGTAGGGGAAGAGGTCGCCGTCGGACGCCGAGTATTCGTTCATCAGCGTGACCTTGGGCCCGAGCAGCATGCCGCCGGGGTTGGCGGTGGGCGGGCCGTTGCGGCGGACGTTGACCATCGCCAGCTCGCGGCGGAGGCGCTCGATGATCATGGGCGAGACGTTGCCGCCGCCGTTGCCGCGCACGTCGATGATGAGCGCCTGCCGCGTCAACTGCGGGTAGTAGCGGCGGACGAACTCGTTCAGGCCCTCCGGGCCCATGTCGGGGATGTGCAGGTAGCCGACCTTCCCGTCCGTCTTCTTCGCGACGTAGTCGATATTTCTCTGCACGAATTCCTCGTAATAGAGCGGGGCCTCGTCGCCGATCGGCACGATCGTGACGTCGCGGGCGCCCTCGTCGACGGGCTTCCCGTTCACCCGGAGGACGACCTGCTTGCCGACGGTGCCGATGAACGCGGAATAGAGATTGGACATCTCGCTGACCGGGCGGCCGTTGACGGCGAGGATGTAGTCGCCGGCGCTGACGTTGACGCCCAGCTCGGTGAGCGGGGAATGCGTCTTCGTCTGCCAGTTTTCACCCGGCAGGATCCGGTCGATGCGGTAGGCCCGGCTGGCCGGGTCGCGCGACACCTGGGCGCCGAGCAGGCCGGTCTTTATCTTCGGTGTGTCCGGGCGGTCGCCCGTGCCGACGTAGGAATGGCCGATATGCAGTTCGCCGATCATCTCCCCGATGAGGTAGGTGAGGTCGTTGCGTGTCGTGACGGTGGCGGCGAGGGCGCCGTATTTCTTGCGCATCGCTGGCCAGTCGACGCCGTGCATGTTGGGCGCGTAGAAGAAGTCGCGCATCTGGCGCCAGCTTTCGTCAAAGACCTGCATCCACTCCGCCTGATGGTCGAGGCGCATCTCGAGGCCGCTCAGGTCGAGCTTGGTCTCGGGCTTGAGCTCCAGCTTGCCGGTGGGCGTGTCGACGATCGAGTAGTCGTGGCCGCTGCGCACGAGCACCTTCTTGCCGTTGGCGCTGATCGTGAAGCGGTCGAAATTGCCGACCTCGGTCTCCTTGCGCTCCTTCAGGTCGTAGACGGCGACCACCGCGCGGCTGCGGCTGCCGCCGCCGAAACCCTCGCCGCCACCGCCGCCTGTCACCGGACCGCCGGGCACGCGGCGATAGTAGACCTTGTCGCCGATCATCGTGATTTCCGAGTAGTTCGAGGGCGGGATGGGCAGGCCGACGAGGCGCCCGGCCAGGCCGTCGATGTCGACCTTGACGGTCACGGCTTTCTTGGCGGCGGGTTTCTTGTCCTTGCCCTTCTCCTTTTCCGCGTCGGATTTCGCGTCGGCGTCCTTCTTGTCGGAAGCGTCGTCCTTGGCGATGGCGACCTCGTCGCTCTTGGGTGCGAAGGGCGACGGCGTGTCCTTGGCGAGGGCGACCATGTAGACGCGCTCCATGTTCTGGTAGGCGTGGTTCCACTCGGTGTCCGAATAGATCGGGTTGAAATCGCGCGCGGAGGCGAAGAGCAGCCATTTGCCGTCGTCGCTGAAGGTGGTCTGGCTGACGTCATACCAGCCGTCGGTGGCCGCGACGCTCTTGCCGTCGGCCACGCTGTAGAGCATGGCCGTGCCGGGCTTGGAGTTCGCCTCCAGGACCCAGACGATCCACTGCGAATCGGGCGACCAAGCGGTGTCGCTGATCGGCGCCGCGGGATTCTCGGCGACAAGCGTGACGGCCTTGGTCCCAACGTCCACATAGCGCAGCCGCTGCTTGCGGTCGCCCCAGAGCAGTTTCTTCGAATCGGGCGACCACATGAGGTTCGACGGGTAGGTGTCGTCATTTGTGGTGAGTTGAACGGCCGGGCCCTTGCCGTCCTGCGGGCGGACGTAGACCTCGAACTCGCCGCTGGCGTCGGAGAAGTAGGCGATGGACTTGCCGTCGGGCGACCAGACGGCGTTGCGCTCGTGCACGCCGTTCGTCTGCGTCAGGTTGCGGACCGCGCCGTCCTTGGCCGGGACGGTGAACACGTCGCCGCGGGCGACGACCGTCGCGCGGGCGCCGTCCGGGGCGAGATCGATGCCCTCGACGAACTTGCTGACGTTGACCAGCGCCGGACGGGCGGAGGCGAAGTCCTCGTGAACGGTGATCGGCACGACGGCGCACTTGCCGGTGGCGAGCTCATAACGCCAGACCTGGCCGGCCTGCTCGAACACGATGGCGCCGGGCCCGATCGACGGGAACTTCACGTCGAACTCGGTGAAGGTGGTGAGCTGCTTGGTCTGCTTCGTGGCCAGCTCATAGCTGAAGAGGTTGGCGCGGCCGGCCCGCTCGGAGACGAAGTAGATTTTCCCGTTCGGCGCCCACATGGGGAAGATGTCCTGCGCGGGGTTGTTGGTGATGTTCTCCGTCACTCCAGTCTTGAGGTCCATGACCCAGATGTCGTCGGCCATGCCGCCTTGGTAGCTCTTCCAGGTGCGAAATTCGCGGAAGACGCGGTTGTAGGCGATCTTGGTGTCGTCGGGCGAGTAGCTGATGAAGCCGCCGCGCGGGACGGGCAACTGCGCCGGCACGTCGCCGTCGAGGCCGACGGTGTAGAGTTCGCCGATGAAGGGGTTGAAGGAGCGCCAGCGGGAGCGGAAGACGACCTCGGTCGCGGTGTTGCGCCAGGTCATGACGATATTGTTCGGCCCCATGCGGTCCGCGAGGTCGTCGCGGTCGAGCGTGGCGGAGACCGTGAGGCGTTTCGGCGTGCCGCCCTGGGCGGACATCACGTAAACCTCGGTGTTGCCGTCGTATTGGGCGGTGAAGGCGAGCTGCTTGCCGTCGGCCGAGTAGCGCGGGAAGATCGCATAGCCCGGTCCGTCGGTCAGGCGCCGGGCGGTGCCGCCGGCGGCGGGCACCGCGTAAAGCTGGCCGGCGTAGGAGAAGGTGATTTCCGCGCCGTTGGTGGCGGGGAACCGGAGGAGACGGGTCGCGGACTCGTCGGTTTTCTGGGCGAACAGGCTGCCGGCGCAGAGAGCGAGGGGCAGCAGCGTGCGGAAGTATTTCAGCATGCCGCCGACGCTAGGTGGCGAGGGCGGCGGTGCAACCCCGGAGGAGCGGATGACGGCTTTGCCGACTGTTGGAGGGCCCAGCTCCGGCCGGGCTGCGGCCGACCGGGAGGTCGGCCCTCCACCTTATCAGACCGACTCAAGCAGCTTGTAGAGGCGGGCGACCATCGGGGTCGCGTCCTCGAGCATGCCGGCCGAAATGAGGGCGTTGTCGAGGATCTGCTCGGCGACGAGCTTCGCCTTCTCCGGCGCGGCGGTGTGCGTCTCGAAGAGGCGCTTCATGACGGCGGAGCGGGGATTGATCTCGAGGTTCACCTTCTGCGGCATGTCGGCGCCGTCCTTGTTCATGGCCTTCATCATGCGGCGCATGTGGGCGGACATGAACTTGTCGGCGTTGATCGCGAGGGCGGGGGAATCGACGAGACGGTCGCTGGCCTTCACCTCGCCGACGCGCTCGCCGAGCGATTCCTTGAGCCAGGTCGTGAGGGTCTTCGTGTCGGCCTCGCTGAGCGAGCCCTCGGCCTTCGGGATGTCGGCGAGCTTCACGTCGCCGTGGTCGGCGGCAATGAGCTTCTTGCCATCGAACTCGCGGACGTTGTTCATCACGTATTCGTCGACGGGTTCGTAGCAGAAGAGCACCTCGAGGTTGCGGGCCTTGAAGGCCTCGAGATACGGGCCGCTCTCGATCGTGGCGCGGTTGGCGCCGACGAGGTAATAGATCTCCTTCTGGTCGGCGCCCATGCGCGAGACGTAGTCCGCCAGCGAGGTGTTCTTGGTCTTGTCGGTGAGCGACGACTCGAAGCGGAGCAGCTTCATCAGCTGGTCCTTGTGGCCGAAGTCGAGGGCCGCGCCCTCCTTCAGGAAGATACCGAACTCGGCATAGAATTTGGTGAAGGCCTCGGGGCGCTGGGTGGCCTCCTCGTCGAGGAACTTGAGGAAGCGCTTTGTGATGACCTTGTTCAGCTTCTCGATGAGCGAGCGGTCCTGCATCGTTTCGCGCGAGATGTTCAGCGGAAGGTCCTCGCTGTCGACCACGCCCTTGAGGAAGCGCAGCCACTCGGGGAGGAGGTCCTTCGGCGCGGCGTCGATGAGCACCTTGCGGCAGTAGAGCGAGACGGAAGGCTCGAGGCGGTTCATGCCCAGGCGCTCGGTGTTCTCCTGCGGGACGAAAAGCAGGGCGTTGATCGCGAGCGGGGCGTCGGCGCTGAAGTGCAGGCGCAGCATCGGGTCCTCGTAGGCGTGGGCCTGGAACTTGTAGAATTCGTTGTATTCCTCGTCCTTGATCTCGTTCTTCGAGCGGAGCCAGAGGGCCGTGACGGTGTTGATGTGCTTGCCGTTCAGGTTGACCGGGAAGGAAACGAAGGAGCTGTAGCGCTCGAGGATTTCCTTGATGCGGCCCTCCGTCGCGTATTCGCCGCACTCGTCCTTGAGCTCGATGACGATCTTCGTGCCGCGGGACAGGTCGGCGGCCTCCTCGATCTCGTAGCTGCCGCCGCCGTCGCTCGACCAGACGTGGCCGGGCTCGCCGGCCTTCCAGGAGCGGGAGTAGACCTTGACGGTCTTGGCCACCATGAAGGCGGAGTAGAAGCCCACGCCGAACTGGCCGATGAGGTTGGTGTTCTTGGCGCCGCCTTCGCCGAGGGCCTTGAGGAAGGCCTTGGAGCCCGAGTGGGCGATGGTGCCGAGGTTCTCGATGAGCTCGGCTTGGGTCATGCCGATGCCGTGGTCCTGGATCGTGAGGGTCTTGGCCTTGTCGTCGGTGGTGAGGTTGATCTCGAGCTTGGCGTCGGCGTCGACGATGTCCTTCTCGGTCAGCTGGGTGTGGCGGAGCTTCTCGAGGGCGTCGGAGGCGTTGGACACCAGCTCACGGACGAAGATTTCCTTCTCCGTGTAGAGGGAATGGATGACGATATCGAGCAGCTGCTTGATCTCGGCCTGGAACTCGAATTTTTGCGGAGTGGTGGTGGACATGATGGGAGGGAAGTTACGGAAAGATAGAGGGCGGGAACCTACCGGATGGTGGGCAAAAATCAAGTGGCGGCACAGGGAATTCCACTGGGGTGAAACCCGGTGTCCCGTGCGGCGGATTTTAGTGGAGGGCCTAGCTCAAGCCGTCGCCAAGACTATGGCTCGCAGGCCGTCGGGGCCGCGGCCGATCTGGAGATCGGCCCTCCATCGCGGGGGCAGCGCCCTATTTTATCCGGATCTCGACCAGTTCGGGCTTCTTTCCCTCGCGGGTCTGGACGAGGACCTCGAACTCCTTGGCGTCCCGGCCGTAGCCGCTCGACTGGTTGTTGATATACTGGCGATAGGCCTTGCCCTCGACCCGGTAGCGGCCGGTCCAACCCGGCACCGGCTCGGGGTCCTCGAGGTAGATGTCCGAGCCGACCACCGCGCCGATGTTCGAGAGCGGATCGTCCCGGTATTTGAAATAGGCCTTGGCCCGCTCCTCGGCGAACTTGGCGACGTCGGCCGGGACGGCCTCGGCCTTGGCGGCGGTCTGGGCTGCGGCCTTGACGTTGAGGTCGCGGCTGGCGGCGCGGGCGGCCTGGACCTCTTCCTCGGCCATGCGCTGCCGGCGTTCGGCCGTCTCGGCGGCCTTCTTCCTATCCGCGGCCTCCTGTTGTTTCTCGGCCTCCTGGTCCTCCTTGGAGAGCACGGGGGTCAGTTCCTTTAGGCGCGCGGCAACATCGTCGGGCAGCAACACGGTGCGCACGCTGATCAGGTCCTTGTTGACGAGCAGCATCACGGTGCCGGCGGAAGTGTTCAGGCTCCGGACGGCCGCATCGGTGAAGAGCATGCCGTCCTTGAGGCGGAGTTCCTTGTAGGTCAGGTTGACATCAACGACCGCAGCCGTGGCAGCCACGGCCAGCAGTCCGGCGAAGGGGAGGAGGATTCGGCGGAGCATGTCACGAAACGTAGCTGTCACGGGGCATTTCGCAAGAGCCGGAACCCGGCAGCTTTGACTGCGGATTGCACGGATGCCCACGGATCGGGCCAAGGGTTTTTAACCACTAATGGCCACTAATGCGTCACTAATCATTAGTGGCCAATTAGTGTGAATTTGTGGTGCCAAAGCATTGGTCGCTGCACCTCCTCAAGGCGTGAAGGCCTGCAGCGGCACCAGTCGCACCGGGCCAATGAGGCCGGAGGGCTGGAGCGGCCAGCCGGCGGCGTCGAAGGGCTTGTAGAAGATGTTCACGAAGTTGATCTCGTGGAATTTTTTCCACTCCACCTTGCGCCGGTCGAGGTCGCGGATGCGGTTGGCGGCGAGGTTGGTGACCTCGAGGGCGAGGATGTTTTTGCCGGGCTTGAGGTAAGCGCCGATCCTGGTCCGCATGGGCAGCGACCAGACGAGGTCGGTTTCGGTTCCGTTCACGAAAACGCGGGCCGTCTCGCGCACGTCGCCGAGCTCGAGCAGCCAGTCGTCGGCCTTCACGCCCTCGGGCAGGGTGAACTCGGTCTCGTAGCGCGCGGTGCCGGCGAAGCGCTCCCACTCGCCGCCCCGGGCGGTCCAGGAGCCGGAGCCGGACTGGCTGAACGCGGGCGGCAGTTCAGGTCCGTCGCGGAGGGCGTTTACGCGCCAAGGGCCGTCCAGAATGACGGCATCGCCCGTCGGTCGCTTGTAGGCCCAAAGAGGCCTGGCGGGTTCGTTGCCGTGGGACGTGAAAAGAAAAACCGATTCTCCCGGCTGGAGCTGGAGATACGCTTCCGTTCGATCTTCCGTGACGCGGGAGGCGGCGCGCCCGATGGCGCCTGATCGCGGGTCGAGGATAACCATCGAGGTCGGCAGCAGGCCATAGGGTGACTGCCGCAGGTCAACCCAGCCGTCGACGGTCTGAGCGCTTTGATTCACGAGAAAATAGAGAAACCCTTCATTCCAGTCGCGACGGATCAGGCTGATGCCTTTGTCGGCCAGCGGCTCGCGCCAGTGCTGCAGGTGCTTCTCGATTGCCTCGAGGGGTGCCACGGCAAATTGGCCGAGACCGATGCGGGCAACGCGCAGGTCAGGCACGGCGGTGTTCACGAACTTGAGGGAGGCGAGTTCCGCCCGGAACTCGGCCCGGCGTTCGTCCAACCGGCCCCAGCCTGGGACGTCGGCGGGGAGCGCGTCTTCAAAAAAAACCGCCGTTCCGGCGTGCGCGAGTGCGAGCAGGTGACGCAGGGTGTCTACGGACATGTGGGTCGTCTTCGGCACCAGCATCATGCGGTAGGCGTGGCCGGGTGTCCTAATCATCCCGGATTCGGTGCGGGCCAGGGCCAGCTGCGCGTCGGAGATCAGGTCGTAGCTGTAGCCCTTCGCCGTGAGGGATTCCATCAGCTTGCCGGTGGCCGACTCTTCGAGCCACCTGGCGTGGACGGTGAGTTGGATCATTTGGCCCTCGGCGTTGTGCCAGAGGTCGTCGGCCGGCCAGTAGACGAGGAGGTCGTTGTCGGGTTGGCCGGCCTGGAGCAGCGACTGGCAGCGCGCGATGTAGGCGTTGAGGCCATCGCCTAGGTCGCGCCAGAGCGGGTTGCGGGTGTTCAGTTGCGACGAGGCGTAGAAGAGCCAGCCCGGCCACGGGGCGTCCTCGGGCGAGTAGGCGTTGCCGTGGTAATAGATATGGTTGATGCCGGCGAGGAACAGGGCGTCGAGCTCCGGCTTCATCTCGGAGGGCGACTCATGGAAGTGCTCGCGCAGCCAGGTGAAGGTCTCGGACGACGCGAGTGGTTTGCCCATCACGTGCGCGGCTGACGAGGCGAAGTGGTGGATGATCGGGGGATGGCCGGGATTGCCGATCTCGGCGGCCTCGCGGCGGAAGCCGGGGATGGGAAAGGGGATCGAGCCGAAGATTTCCGTCTCGGGGACGTCGGCGGCGCCGTAGAGGTCGAGGAGGTTGCCGGGCGAGCCGTGCGCTTGCTCGCGGGCGGTCTGGCCGAGCGAATGGGCCCAGGCTACCCAGGTGTTGACGTAGTCGAGGTGCAGGGCGCCGAGGGTCGTGCGATAGTCGGCCTTGATGCGGGCGACGGTGTCGGGATCGCCCTGACCGCTCAGCTCGGCGGCGTGGTCGCGGATGTCGTAACCGTGCAGGGCGAGGAATTTGTCCGGCACCTCGTTGGCCCACGTGGCCTGGTATTCGAAGGAGTCGTGGAACTGGCTGTTGATTGTGCCGGCCGGCAGCGTGGCCAGTGCCTTCGTGAACGGCTCGAGGTAGTGCGTCATCGCTGTCGTCGAGTAGGGATTGAGCACGAGCCCTTCGCCGCCGGGGGCGGAGCGCTTCACTTTGAAGTTCGTCGGGACGGGTGCGATCTTGCCATCGGGGCCGAAGGCGAGTTTCAGTTCGGCATCCGCCGGTGTGATCTGCGAGCCGCCGAAGGGCCAGCCGGTGCCGGTGGCCATGTCCACGCCTAGCCCGAGCCGCTTGGCCTCGGTTCCGACGAAGGCGAGCATCTCCATGTATTTCGGCGAGAGGAACGGGATGAAGCGGTCCTCATAGCCCTTGGCGCCGTAGATCGGCGTGATCTCCACGCCACCGAAGCCGGCGGCGGCGATGGCCTCGAGTTCGCGCGTGAGGTTGGGTTTGTCGACCGCGGAGCCGAGCCACCACCAGCGAGTCCAGGGCTTGTTCTCGCGCGTCGGTCTCGGCCAGGCGTTGTCGGGCGAAGGAGCGGGAGCGTCGGCGGCACGCAACGCGCCGGAGGAAAGGAGACCGGCCAGCAGGACAAGCAGGACACGCGTGGTTTTCATGGGGGTCAAACCAGTCAGTCGAAATGCCGGGGTGCGGCAACAGCCCAATTGCCGGACAGTCAAAGGGTCGGATTAATCGCGGAAACGAGGAAGGGCGAAAGCGCTGAAAAGACAGGGATCGATTCCGTCCCTCCGCTCTTCCGCGTTTCCGCGATTCGTTTGGTTCACCCTCCGAGATACGCCGCCTTCAGCTCCGGGTTGGCGCGTAGCTCCTTGGAGGCGCCCTGCATCACGATGCGGCCGGTCTCGAGGACGTAGGCGTCGTGCGAAATCTCCAACGCAAGTTTGGCGTTCTGCTCGACGAGCAGGATGGTCGTCCCGTGGTCGCGGTTGATCTCCACGATCTTCTCAAAAATCGTGCTGATCAGCTTGGGCGCGATGCCGAGCGAGGGTTCGTCGAGCATGAGCAGCGTCGGGTCGCCCATGAGCGCACGGCCGATGGCCAGCATCTGCTGCTCGCCGCCGGAGAGCGTGCCCGCGGACTGGGTCAGGCGCTCCTTCAGCCGGGGGAAGATGCTGAACACGTAGTCGCGGTTCCGGGCGACGCGGGCCGGGTCCTTCTGCAGGTAGGCGCCCATCGCAAGGTTCTCGTCGATGGTGAGGTTGGCGAAGATCATGCGGCCCTCGGGCACGTGACAGAGGCCGCGGGCGACGATCTGGTGCGGCGGGAGCTTCGTGATGTCGGCGCCCTTGAAGCTGACGCTGCCGGACTTCGCGCGCAGGAGGCCGGAGAGGGTGCGCAGCGTGGTGGTCTTGCCCGCGCCGTTGGCGCCGATGAGCGTGACGATCCGCCCCGCCTCGATGGTGAACGACACGCCGCTGAGCGCGCTGATGGCGCCGTAGGATACGCAGAGGTCTTTGACTTCGAGCATTTGAGTTAACCCCTAATCCACACTAATGGGGCACTAATCAGGGTCATCGATTCCTGTAGGTCGGGCTTTATGCCCGACAGGCAGCGTCCGCGTGTCGGGCATAAAGCCCGCCCTACAAAAGACCGGGCCTTTGCAAACCTAGCTAGTGAGGGTTTAGTGGCCATTAATGGTGAGACAAAGACGTGGTGTGATCCTCGCCGAGGTAGGCCTCGATGACCTTCGGGTCGGCTTGGATGGCGGCGGGCGCGCCCTCGGCGATCTTCACGCCGTAGTCGAGGACGGCGATGCGCTCGCAACAGCCCATGACGACCTTCATCGAGTGCTCAACCAGCAGCACGGACAGCTTGAACTCGCGCTTCACGTGCTGGATGAGCCGGACCAGCTCGATCTTCTCGGCGGGGTTCATGCCGGCGGCGGGCTCATCGAGGAGCAGCAGCTTCGGCTTGGTGGCGAGGCAGCGGACGATCTCGAGCCGGCGCTGCTCGCCGTAGGGGAGGCTCTTCGCCGGCGCGTCGCGGAAGCGGCGGAGGTTGAAGATGTCGAGCAGCTCCTCGGCGCGCTTCGTGATCGCGGACTCGTCGGCCCGGAAGGCGGCGAAGCGGATCAGCGACTGCACGGGCGAGGTCCCGCGGTGGAGGTTGCAGGCGGCGCGGACGTTGTCGAAGACGCTCAGGCTGCCGAAGAGACGGATGTTCTGGAAGGTTCGCGCCACGCCGAGGCCGGCGATCTCGTAGGGCTTGAGGCCGGCAAGGGGCCGGCCTTGGAAGCTGATCGCACCCTCGGTCGGCTGATAGACGCCCGTCATCAGGTTGAAGACCGTGGTCTTGCCCGCGCCGTTCGGACCGATGATGCCGACGAGCTGGTCGTCCCCGATGGTGAAATCCACCGCGCTGACGGCCGTCAGGCCGCCGAAGCGGATGGTCACTTTGTCGAGTTTGAGGAGGTCGGCCATCAGGGTTTCGCCTTGCCGAGCTTGAAGTTGAACAGGCCCTGCGGCCGGGCGAGCATGAGCACGATCAGCAGGAACGAGTAGAGGATCATCCGGTATTCGGCCACGGGGCGGAGCACCTCGGGCAGGAGCGTGAGGAGGATGGCGGCGAGGATGACGCCGACGGTGTTGCCCATGCCGCCGAGGATGACCATGACGACGATCTCGATGGAGCGGTTGAAGTCGAAGCCGCCAGGCGAGATCGTCTGCTTGAAGTGGCCGTAGAGCCCGCCCGCCACGCCGGCGAAGAACGCGCCGACGACGAAGGCCACGATCTTGTAGCGCGTGGTGTTGAGGCCGATGGCCTCGGCGGCGATCTCGTCGTCCTTGGTGGCGATGAAACCGCGCCCGTAGGTCGAATGCACCAGGCAATGCACGGTGAAGACGGTCAGCGCGCCGAAGGCCAGCACCCAGAACGCCGTCGTGTAGGCCGGGATGCCGTTGAGGCCGAGCGCGCCGCCGAGCGGCTCGTAGTTCTGGAAGATCACACGGATGATCTCGCCGAAGCCGAGCGTCACGATGGCGAGGTAGTCGCCCTTCAGCCGGAGCGACGGCATGCCGACGAGCAGGCCGGCGAAGGCCGCGCTGAGTCCGCCCGCGAGCAGGGCGGCGAAGAACAGCGAATTCTGCTGCCAGACTGCGCCCCCGTCCTCACCCAGAAGCTTCGGGCCGAGGAGCATCGTCACGGCGGCGGAGAGATACGCGCCGACCGACATGAAGCCCGCGTGGCCGAGGGAGAACTGGCCGGTGTAGCCGTTCACCAGGTTCAGGCTGACGGCGAGGATGATGTTGATGCCGATGCCGATCGCGACGTCGAGGTAGTAGGGATCGAAGTGATCCGAGAACGCCGAGAGGCCCGCGGCGGCCGCGACGGCGAGGATGAGGGCAAGGAGCGGGCGCGGCATGTCAGACCTTCTCCTTGGTGAAGCTGCCGAGCAGGCCCGCCGGGCGGAAGAGCAGGACGAGGATCAGCAGCGCGAAGGCGATGGCGTCCTTGTAGGTCGACCAGTCCTTGCTGCCATTGACGAAGGTCTCGACGACGCCGAGCAGCAGACCGCCGAGCGCGGCGCCGGGAATGTTGCCGATGCCGCCGAGCACGGCGGCGACGAAGGCCTTGAGGCCCGGCAAGACGCCCATCAACGGATCGATCGACGGATAGTTGAGCGCGTAGAGAATGCCGCCGGCGGCCGCCATCGCCGAGCCAAGGGCGAAGGTGAACGAGATGACGACGTCGATGTCGATGCCGACCAGCGAGGCGGCCTTGGGATTCTGCGAGACGGCGCGCATGGCCGTGCCAATCTTCGTGCCCATGACGATGAACCGCAGCGCGTAGAGCAGGATGAGCGTCACCCCGATCACGACCAGCTGGTTGCTCGAGACGTAGATGCCGTGGAGGACGAACGTCGTCGCGGGAAACAGCTCAGGGAAGGGTCGCGGCGTGGCCCCGAAGAAGAACTGCCCCAGGTTCTGCAGCAGGAGCGAGACGCCGATCGCAGTGATGAGAACATTCAGGGTTGGCGCGCCACGCAACGGCCGGTAGGCGAGACGCTCGATGACCACGCCGAGCGCGGCGCAGACTGCCATGGCGCCCGCCAGGGCCGCCAAGCCGCCCCAGATCGTGTGCTCCGGGACAAGCTTGCCGATGTAGTAGCCGACATAGGCGCCGACCATGAAGACGTCGCTGTGCGCGAAGTTGATGAACCGCAGCACACCGTAGACCATGGTGTAGCCCAGCGCGATCAGCGCGAAGATCGCGCCGAGTGAAATGCCGTTTAGAAGTTGCTGCAGGAATTCCGTCACGGGGCGACTGATTCGACGTAGACGAATTTTCCGTCCTTCACCGTGAAGATGACGGCCGACTTCGAGGCGTTGCGCTGGGCGTCGATCGTGATCCGGCCGGTCACGCCGGCGAAGTCCTTCGTTGTGGCGAGGGCATCGCGGAGCTTGTGGCCCTCGGTTGAGCCGGCGCGGCGGAGGGCGTCGGCGACCAGCATCACGGCGTCGTAGCCCAGCGAGGTGCCGGTGTCGGGCGTCGTGCCCCAGCGTTGCCGGAAGCGCTGCACGAAGCCCTGCACGGCCGGGTCCTTCGATTCCGGCGAGAAGTGGGCGGAGAAGTAGCCGCCCTCGACGGCCTTGCCGCCGATCTCGAGCAGGGCGGGGGAGTCCCACGTGTCGCCGCCGAAGATCGGCACGGTCAGACCGAGCTCGCGGGCCTGTTTGCAGATCAGCGCCGACTCGGAATAGTCGCCGGTCGCGAAGATGGCGTCGGGGCCGGCCGCCTTGATGGCGGTGAGCTGGGCTCGGAAATCCTTGTCGCCATCGGCGTATTTCTGTTCCGCCACGATGGCTCCGCCCGCGGTGGAGAAGTCCGTGCGGAAATACTTCGCGAGGCCGACACTGTAGGCGTTGCCGGAAGAGACGAGCAGGCCGACGCGGCGGACCTTGAGGGTGTTGGCGGCGAACTTGGCGAGGACGGTCCCCTGGAAGGGATCGATGAAGCAGGCGCGGAAGATGTAGCTGCCCGCCTCGGTGATGCGCGGGTTGGTGCCCACGGCCGAGACCATCGGCACGCCGGCGGACTGGCAGAGCGGCGCGGCCTCCAGGGCGGCGGTGGAGCCCGTTTCGCTCAGGACGGCGGTGACCTTGTCGCGAGTGATGAGTTTCTTGACGGAAGTCGCGGCCTCGCCCTGCAGGGAACGGGTGTCCTCGGTGACGAGTTCCAGTTTGTGGCCGAGCACGCCGCCCGCGGCGTTGAGCTCCTCGACGGCGAAGACCGCGCCGCGGTGGTTGGTCTGGCCGAAGGAGGCCTGCTTGCCCGTGAGGGAGGCGACTTCGCCGAGCTTGATCGTGTCCTCGGCGGCGAGATTCAGCGCGAGCAGGAAGGCGAGGCAGGTGGCGGGAAGCAGGCGCATGAGCTGGCGGTTGAGAGTTGAGGGATGAGAGTTGAGAGCCTGATGCAGGCCGCCAGCAGATTCGGCACAGCCCGGCCCCGGTTTTGAGCTTCCGGGTATGGAAACTCTCAACCCTCAACACTCAACTCTCAACTGCGCCGGGGCTGCCCGGCGCCACGTCACGGCGCCACTGAGGTCAGGAACTGGTATTTCCCGTTCTTGATTGTGAGGATGACGGCGGACTTGGAGGCGTTGCGCTTGGCGTCCATGGTGATGTGGCCGGTGACGGCCGGGAAGTCCTTGGTGGCGGCAAGGGCGTCGCGGATCTTCTTCGGATCCGTGCTGCCGGCGCGGGTGATGGCGTCGGCCAGGACCATGGCGGAGTCGTAGCCGAGCGCGGCCCAGGCGTCCGGAATGACCCCCCAGCGGACCTGGTAGCGCTGGTTGAAGTTCTGGACTTCCGGGCTGGGGTTCTCGGGCGAGTAGTGGGCGCAGAGGTAGGTGCCCTCCATGGCGGCGCCGCCGATCTCGAGGAGGGGCGGGGCGTCCCAGCCGTCGCCGCCGAAGATCGGGACGTCCAGACCGAGCTCGCGGGCCTGTTTGCAGATGAGCGCGGCCTCGGTGTAATAGCCGGAGGCGAAGATGGCGTCGGCCCCGGCGTTTTTGACGGCGGTCAGCTGGGCGCGGAAGTCCTTGTCGCCCTCGGAGTATTTCTGCTCGGCGGCCACCTCCCCGCCGCCGGCGAGGAAGCTCTCCTTGAAGACCTTCGTCATGCCGACGCTGTAGGCGTTGGAGGCGGAGGTGAGGATGGCGACATGGCGGGCCTTGAGGGTGTTGGCGGCGAACTTGGCGAGGACCTTGCCCTCGAAGGAGTCGACGAAGCAGACGCGGAAGATGTAGTCGCCGACCTCGGTCACCTTGCTGTTGACCGACGCGGAGGAGACCATCGGGAGCCGGGCGTTCTGGATGACGGGCGCAGCTTCGAGTGACCGGATGGACGCGACCTCGCCGAGGAGGGCGACGACATGGTCGCGGGTGATGAGCTTCTTCACGACCGTAGCGGACTCGCCCTGCTTCGACTGGTTGTCCTCGGTGATGAGCTCGAGTTTCCGGCCGAGGACGCCGCCGCGGGCGTTCAGCTCGGCGATGGCGAGGACGATGCCCTTGTGGGAGGTGTCGCCGTAGGCGGCCTCCTTGCCGGTGAGCGAGGCGTATTCGCCGATCTTGATGGTTTCCTGGGCGAAGGCGGAGGCGCTCAGCAGGAGGCCGCACGCGAGGGAGGGGAGGAGGCGTGGCATGGGGATGATTTTCGCGGGAGCCAAGCGGAGGCCCCGGGCGGTTTCAACCTGCAACTGGCCCGCCCGCGGCGGAACGCGGCCCTACGGCTGCACGGCCTCGACGAATTTGAACTGCCCGTCCTTCACCACGATGATCATGGCGGGCTTCGAGGCGTTGCGCTTCTCGTCGATGGTGATGTTGCCGGTCACGCCGGGGAAATCCTTGGTCTCGGCGATCGCGTTGCGGAGCGCGGCGCTGTCGGTGGTGCCGGCGCGGCGCATGGCATCGAAGAGCAGGATGCCGGCCTCGTAGCCGAGCGTCGTGGTGGCGTTGGGGGTCTCGCCGTTCCAGCGGGCCCGGTAGCGCTGCACGAAGCCCTGCATGGCGGGGGTCGGCGTCTCGGCCGAGGCGTGCGTGGAATAATAGACGCCCTCGACCGCCTTGCCGCCGATGGCGACGAGGTCGGGCCCTTCCCAGGCGTCGCCGCCGAAGAGCGGACCGGTGAAGCCCAGCGCGCGCGCCTGGATGCAGATGAGCGCGCCCTCGGTGTAGTTGCCGGAGTGGAGGATCGCCTCGGCGCCCGCGGCCTTGGCGGCGGTCACCTGGGCGCGGAAGTCCTTGTCGCCCTCGTTGTGCTTCTGCTCGGCGACGATCGT
>Ga0265327_10000620_pt1 | contig 58447 bp, 52 predicted proteins | sample 41621metaG_FD_202089 | JGI IMG/M metagenome (GOLD analysis project Ga0265327, IMG submission 202089) | Rhizosphere microbial communities from Carex aquatilis grown in University of Washington, Seatle, WA, United States - 4-16-21 metaG | ecosystem: Host-associated > Plants > Roots > Rhizosphere... | reverse complement strand
ACCGAGACGATCACGGAAATCAGCGGCATCACCACCAGCATCGCCTCGGCGGTCGAGCAGCAGGGTGCGGCCACCGAGGAGATCTCCCGCAGCACCCAGGAAGCGGCGATCGGAACCCGCGAAGTTTCGGTCAATGTCGAGGGCGTCAGCGACGGCGCGCAGGAAACCCAGGGTGCCGCCACTCAGGTTCTCAATTCCGCCGCCAGCCTCGGCCGGCAGGCCCAGAGCCTGCGGCAGGAGGTCGGTGCCTTCTTCGCCGACATCCGCGCCGCATAAATCAGACTCGGGCTCTCAGATCTTCACCCAATCGCCGCGCACCATTCCGAACAGGATGTGATCCTGCCACCGGCCTTCGATGCGGAGGTATTCGCGGGCGCGGCCTTCCTCCTGGAAGCCGGTTTTGAGCAGGAGCCCCCGGCTCGGCTTGTTGTGCGGCAGGCAGGCGGCTTCGAGCCGGTGGAGTTGCAGGCGGACGAAAGAGAAGTCGAGCATGACCTTGAGCGCCTCGGTCATGTAGCCGTATCGGGCGTGCCGCGCGCCGATCCAATAGCCGATGCTGGCGGTCTCGGCGACGCCTCGGCGGACATTGGACAGGCCGATGCCGCCGATCAGGGCATTGTCCGCCTTCCTGAAGACAAAGAAGGTGTAGGCCTGATCCGCCGCCCAATCCTCCGCATGCCGGGCCCAGCGGCGCCGGAAGGCGTCGCGGCTCAGCGCATCCGAAGGCCAAGTGGGCTCCCAGGGCGTCAGGAAATAGCGGGACTCGGCCCGCACCGCCGCCCAGGCCGCCCAATCGCGCCGTTCCGGAGGACGCAGGTAAATCCGGTCGCCATCGAGGCGCGCCATCGGGCCGCCGAAGCCGAAGAACCGCGAGAAGGAGGACATATCCGAAGTCAATCCGCCTTATCCCGGAAACCGGCCCAAAAGCTCGGTGAAACCCTCCACCCGCTCGATCGGCCCCAGGACGGCGAAGGTCGGCTGCGCGGTGAAGAGCCCCTTCGCCACGCGAATGACGGCTTCGTTGTCCACCGCCTCGATCCGCTCCACGATCTCGGCGACATCGAATAATTCGCCATAGACCAGGAGATGCTGCGCCAGTTGCTCGCAGCGGGTGGAGGTGCTTTCGAGGGCCATCAGCATCCCGGCCTTGAGCTGGGCGCGGGCGCGCTTGAGCTCGGCCTCATCGAGCCCTTCCGCCATCTTGACGATCTCTTCGCAGAGCACCGGGATGAGCTCCGCGACCGATTCCTCGCCGGTGCCGGCATAGATCCCGAACAGCCCGCCGTCGCTATAGCCATGGGCGAAGGAATAGATGCTGTAGACGAGCCCGCGCTTCTCGCGGATTTCCTGGAAGAGCCGGGACGACATGCCGCCACCCATCGCCGTCGACAGCACCGACGCGGCATAGTGGTCGGGGTCGAGATAGGGGATGCCGGGGAAGCCCAGAACGATATGGACCTGCTCCAGATCGCGGTTCTCACGCATCTCGCCGCCGACATAGCGGGCGGTTTCCATCGGGATCTCGCTGCTCTGCTTCAGCCCGGAAAAAAGCCGTTCCGCCAGGGCGACCAGGGCGTCGTGATCGACATTGCCCGCCGCCGACAGCACCATCCGCTCGGCGGAATAATTCTCATGCAGGTAGTTGGCGACGGTATCGCGGGAGATGCTTTCGATGATCTCCGGGCGGCCCAGCACCGGACGGCCCATCGGCTGGTTGGGATAGGCCCGTTCCTGGAAGAAATCGAAGATGATGTCGTCGGGCGTGTCGTTCGCCTGCCCGATCTCCTGGAGGATCACGGTGCGCTCGCGGTCGAGTTCAGCCGGATCGAAGACCGAATTCTGGAGGATGTCGGCGAGGATATCGACGGCGAGCCCTACATCCTCCTTCAGCACCTTGGCGTAATAGGCGGTATGCTCACGCGAGGTATAGGCGTTGAGATGCCCGCCCACCGCCTCGATTTCCTCGGCGATGGCGGCGGCGGAGCGGCGCTTCGTGCCCTTGAATGCCATGTGTTCGAGAAGATGGGCGACGCCGTTGATGGCCTCGGGCTCATGCCTTGTGCCGACATCGACCCAGACGCCGACCGATACGGTCTCGACCGCGTCCATATGGCCGCTGACGATGCGGAAGCCGTTGGGGAGGGTGGTAAGCCTTATGCTCATCACACCACCTTCCGGGCGTTGGCGCGGATGAAGGCCTTCACCGTGGCGAGGTCGTTCGGCAGCACGGTGATCCGCTCCGGCCGCTCCATGAGGTCGGCAAGGCCGGGCGGCAAGGCGGGGCGGATTCCGGTTTCCTCCTCGACCGCATCGGGGAATTTTGCTGGATGGGCGCAGGCGAGCGCCACCATCGGCACCGCCGGATCGCCGTCCGGACCGTCACGTTCGGCGCGGGCGGCGGCGACGCTGACGGCGGTATGAGGGTCGAGAAGCTCGCCGCTCTCCTTCCAGGTCCGGGCGATCGATGCCCGGGTTTGGGTGTCGTCGACGCGGTGGCTCTTGAAGGCGTGCCGCGCCGCCTGCCATTCGGTTTCCGTGACGGGCAGCCGCCCGGTGGCGCGGAAGGCCTGAAGCGCTGCCGCCGTGGCGGCGCCGTCGCGGGATTTCAGCTCGAAGAAGAATCGCTCGAAATTGCTCGACACTTGGATATCCATGCTGGGGCTGAGGCTGGCTTCGACGCCGCCGATGATCATTTCGCCGGTTTCAACGAACCGGGCCAGGATATCGTTGCGATTGGTGCCGATGACAAGCCGCTCGATCGGCAATCCCATCCGCCGCGCCATATGGGCGGCAAAGATATTGCCGAAATTCCCGGTAGGCACGGAGAAGGCGACCGGTCGGTGCGGCGCGCCGAGCGCCAGCCCGGCGGCGAAGTAATAGACGATCTGGGCCATGATCCGCGCCCAGTTGATCGAATTGACCGCCGAGAGGTTCAAATCTTCGCGCATCCCGGCATCGGCGAACATCGCCTTGACCATGTCCTGGCAGTCGTCGAAATTGCCCTCGATGGCGATGGCGTGGACATTGGCGGATTGCACCGTCGTCATCTGGCGCCGCTGCACCGCAGAAGGCCGGCCATGCGGGTAGAGGATGAAGACGTCGAGCGCGTCGCGGTCCCGGCAGGCTTCGATCGCCGCCGACCCGGTATCGCCCGAGGTCGCGCCGACGATGGTGAGCCGCTTCTTCCGCTGCGCCAGCACGTGATCGAAGAGCCGCCCCACCATCTGCAACGGATAGTCCTTGAAGGCGAGCGTCGGCCCGTGGAACAACTCCAACAGCCAGAGCCCGGAATCGAGCTGCTTCAGCGGCGCCACCGCCGCATGGGTGAAGCCCTGATAGGTATCCCGCGTGATCTTCCGCACGATATCCGGCTCAAACCCCTCGCCGAGGAAGGGCTGGATGATCCGCGCCGCCAGCTCCGCATAGGAGAGCCCGGATAGCGAAGCGATCTCCGCCGCCGAAAGCACCGGGACGGTCTCGGGCACATAAAGCCCTCCGTCTCCCGCGAGTCCGGCGAGAAGAACCTCCTCGAAGGTATGACGGTGAGGCGCCGCATTGGCGTCGCGAGTGCTCAGATAGCGCAAGGAAAAGTTCCAATTATAAACATTGGCCGAAACCTATCCCCGCAAGGCCCGCGCTGCAACAGCGGGAATCACACATGTGGCGATGGGGCCCCTCTCCCGCTTGCGGGAGAGGGAGGGGCCCGCCGCCGTCGGCGGTGGGAGGGTGAGGGCTGGCGCCGTCATCCTGATGCCGCAAGCATCTGAATTCACGGGTAAATCCCCTCACCCTCCCGCTGCGCGGGCCCCTCCCTCTCCCGCAAGCGGGCGAGGGGTTGATGTGACTCCCGCCACATCCCGGTTGACGCGCCGCCCCTGGCCCGGCAAGGTGCGCTCGACCTTGGAAGCTGGCCGAATCGCCGGGGTTCGGCCCTTATGAATAAGCGAATTCTTGAAGCCGATATGAGCAGCCACGACACCCCTTCCTCTTCCGTCAGCCCCACCTCACCCTTGCCCGCTCCCAAGCGCCAGGATCTCCGCGACATGGCCAATGCGCTGCGGGCGCTGGCCATGGATGCGGTGGAGCAGGCGAAATCGGGGCATCCGGGGATGCCGATGGGCATGGCCGATGTGGCGACGGTCCTGTTTCAGCAATTCCTCAAATTCGATCCCGCCGATCCCGCTTGGCCCGACCGCGACCGCTTCGTGCTGTCGGCGGGGCATGGGTCGATGCTGCTCTATGGGCTGCTGCATTTGACCGGCTATGCCGATATGACGCTCGATGAGCTGAAACGGTTCCGCCAGATCGGCAGCCGGGCGGCGGGGCATCCGGAATACGGGCTTGCCAAGGGTATCGAGACCACCACCGGGCCGCTCGGCCAGGGCCTCGCCAACGCCGTCGGCATGGCGATCGCGGAACGGATGGCGGCGGCGCGGTTCGGCGCCGGGCTCGTCGATCACTATACCTACGCGATCGCGGGCGATGGCTGCCTGATGGAAGGGATCAGCCATGAGGCGATCTCGCTCGCGGGGCATCTGAAGCTTTCGAAGCTCGTGCTGCTCTGGGACGACAATTCGATTTCGATCGACGGGCCGACCAGCCTCTCCGTCTCCGACAACCAGTTGAAGCGCTTCGAGGCTTGCGGCTGGGCCACGGAGGCCATCGACGGCCACGACACCGACGCCATCGCCGCGGCACTCACCCGCGCCAAGACGAGCGACCGGCCCTCGCTGATCGCCTGCCGCACCACGATCGGTTTCGGCGCGCCGACCAGGGCCGGCACCGCTTCGGCCCATGGCTCGCCGCTGGGCGCCAAGGAGATCGAAGGCGCCAGGGCACGGCTCGGCTGGCCGTATCCGCCTTTCGTGATCCCGGAGCCGATCCGCGCCGATTGGCTCGCCGCTGGCAAGCGCAGCGCCGCTGACGCCGCCGTCTGGCGGGACCGCCTGGGCGCGCTTCCCGAAGAAACGCGCTCCGAATTTCAGAGATGCGTCGCCGGGCGGCTGCCCGCCGGCTTCGCTCCGGCTATGGAGGCCCTCCGCGCGGAATTCGCCACGACGGCGCCGAAGCTGGCGACAAGGCAATCCTCGGGGCTGGTTCTCGACGCTCTCGCGGCGGTGATGCCGGAGCTGACGGGCGGTTCCGCCGATCTCAGCCCCTCCAACAACACCAAGGCCAAGGGGCAGAAGCCCATTACGCCGGATGATTTCTCCGGCAGCTATCTCCATTGGGGCGTGCGCGAGCATGCCATGGGTGCCGCCATGAATGGGCTGGCCCTGCATGGCGGGTTCATTCCCTATGGCGGCACTTTCCTGGTCTTCACCGATTATTGCCGGCCCGCGATCCGCCTCTCGGCCCTGATGAAACAGCGCGTCGTCTATGTGATGACCCATGATTCGATCGGCCTCGGCGAGGACGGGCCGACGCATCAGCCGATCGAGCATCTTGCAAGCCTGCGGGCGATTCCCAATCTCCTGGTGTTCCGCCCGGCGGACAGCGTCGAGACGGCGGAAAGCTGGGAAGTGGCATTGACCCGTGACGACGCCCCCTCGGTCCTGGCGCTGAGCCGGCAGGCGCTCCCGGCCTTGCGGACGGAGAAGCCCGCCGAGAACCTCACGGCCAAGGGCGGCTATGTCTTGGCCGAAGCGGATGGCACCCGCGCGGTGACGCTGCTCGCCACCGGCTCCGAGGTGTCGCTGGCGATGGAGGCGCGGGCGGAACTTGGCAAACGCGGCATCGCCGCCGCCGTGGTATCGCTCCCCTGCTGGGCGCTGTTCGACGCGCAGAATGCCGCCTATCGCCGCTCGGTCCTGGGGACGGCACCCCGAATCGCGATCGAGGCGGCGTCACCTTTCGGCTGGGAGCGTTATACCGGTGAGAATGGCCGGATCATCGGCATCCCGAGCTTCGGCGAATCGGCTCCCGCCGAAACGCTTTATGCGCATTTCGGGATCACGGCGGACAAGGTCGTCGAGGCCGCGCTGGAACTGACGGCACACGAATAGACGCCATATGAATTAGCGCCATTGATTTAGACGGAGGCGGGAAAGCAAGACATGACGGTTCGAGTTGCAATCAACGGATTCGGGCGTATCGGCCGGCTGGTGCTGCGCGCCGCTGTCGAGGCGAGCAATAGCGATGTGGAGATCGTCGCGATCAACGATCTGGGGTCGGTCGAGGCGAACGCCCATCTTTTCAAATATGACAGCGTCCATGGCCGCTTTCGGGGTGAGATCACCCATGGCGAGAACTGGATGGATGCGGGCCGCGGCCGGATCGCCGTCAGCAAGGAGCGCGATCCCGAAAAGCTGCCCTGGCAGGATCTCAAGGTCGATGTCGCGCTGGAATGCACCGGTATCTTCACCAAGCGTGAGGCGGCGGCCAAGCTTCTTTCCACCGGCGCCCGCAAGGTGCTCATCTCGGCTCCGGGCGAGAATGCGGATTTCACCCTGGTCCTCGGCGTCAACCAGGATGGGCTGAAGGCCGAGCATCAGGTGGTCTCCAACGCCTCCTGCACGACGAATTGCCTGGCGCCGGTCGCCTATGTCCTCAACCAGGGCATCGGCATCGAACACGGCTTCATGACCACGATCCATTCCTATACCGGCGATCAGACCACGATCGACACGCTGCACAAGGATTTGCGCCGCGCCCGTGCTGCCGCCCTCTCCATGATCCCGACCTCGACCGGGGCGGCGAAGGCGGTGGGGCTGGTTCTGCCGGAGCTTAAGGGCAAGCTGGACGGCACCGCGATCCGGGTGCCGACGCCGAATGTGTCGCTGGTCGATCTGACCTTCAGCGCCAGCCGCGACACCTCGGTCGAGGAAATCAACGCGCTGATGACCGAGGCCGCCGCGAGCGCGCGGTTCAAGGGCATCCTCGGCGTCAATCGCGAGCCGCTGGTCTCGATCGATTTCAACCATGATTCGCGCAGTTCGGTCTTCGATGTGACCCAGACCGTGGTCATGGGCAAGCGCCTCGCCCGGATCCTGACCTGGTACGACAATGAATGGGGCTTCTCGAACCGCATGGTCGAAGCGGCCTCGCTGTTCGGGAAGCTCTAGATTCAGGCTTCGGTCGCCATCATCCGCAGCCTCGCCGAGGCGCGGGCCGCCCTGAAAGCGGCCCCGCCCGGCGGGGAAGTAATCCTGCAAAGCGCCGAGGGAGCCGCATACTATGCCGGCCCCGCCTGGTTCAAGGCCCTGACCGGCATCGCCGCCAAGGAATTCCCGGAGGTAGCCCAGAAACCCGTCATCGATTGCGGCGGCGATCCGGGGCTCGTTCTGGCCGCGATCCGCCAGGGCTTCCGCCATATCCGCTTTTCGGGACCGGAGGAGACGGCGGCACGGCTCGGCGATATCGCCCGGCAGAGCGGGGCTGAATTGCTGCTTACGCCCACATCTGCTATATCCCCCCAATCGCGATAAGGAGATACGATCCGCCATGTCGATCACACAGCCGGTCAAAAAGATCCTGGATTTCTACGAAAGCGACAATCCGGGGACCAAGGCCAATCTTGCGCGCATCCTGATGCAAGGCAGGCTGGGCGGAACCGGGAAGCTCGTGATCCTGCCGGTGGATCAGGGATTCGAGCACGGCCCCGCGCGGAGCTTCGCCCCGAACCCGGCGGGCTATGACCCGCATTACCATTTCCAGCTGGCGATCGATGCCGGGCTTTCGGCCTATGCGGCGCCGCTCGGCTTCATCGAGGCGGGTGCGGCCACCTTTGCCGGGCAGATCCCGACGATCCTCAAGGTGAACAGCGCCAATAGCCTGGCGCGCGCCAAGGACAACCCGTCGCAGGCGGTCACGGGCAGCGTCAAGGACGCGCTCCGGCTCGGCTGCTCGGCGATCGGCTTCACCATCTATCCCGGCTCCGACGTCGTCTATGAGATGATGGAGGAAATCGCCGAAATGAGCCGCGAGGCCAAGGCCCACGGCCTTGCCGTGGTGATCTGGTCCTATCCGCGCGGCGGCGACCTCACGAAGCCGGGGGAGACCGGGATCGATATCTGCGCCTATGCCGCTCATATCGCGGCCCTGCTCGGCGCCCATATCATCAAGGTCAAGCTGCCGACCGACCATCTTGAACTCGACGCCGCGAAGAAGGTCTATGAGAAGCAGAAGATCGACATCGGCAGCGCCGAGGCGCGCATCCGCCATGTCGTCCAATCCTGCTTCGACGGGCGCCGCATCGTCGTCTTCTCCGGCGGCGAGGCCAAGGATATCGAAAGCATCACCGCCGACGCCAAAGCCATCCGCGACGGCGGGGCCAACGGCTCGATCATCGGGCGCAACACCTTCCAGCGTCCGCGCGGCGAGGCGCTCCAGCTTCTCGACCGGATCGTCCGCGTGTATCTCGGCGAGGAATGAGCGATTCAGAGAACGAAAGAAGCTGCCGGCTCTATCTGGTAACGCCGACGGTACTTGATCCGGAGGCTTTCGCGGATGTGCTGGCCCAGGCGCTGGACGCGGGCGATGTCGCCTGCGTTCAGCTTCGGCTGAAGGATCTGGATGATGACGCGGTCCGGCGTGCCATCGACCGGCTGCGTCCGGTGGTGCAGGAGCGGGATGTCGCCTTCATCCTGAACGACCGCCCGGATCTTGCCGCCGGGACCGGCTGCGACGGTGTCCATATCGGGCAGCAGGACGCCCCCTATGCCGAAGCGCGGCGCCTTATGGGGCCTGACGGCATCGTCGGCGTCACCTGCCACGACAGCCGCCACCTCGCCATGGATGCCGCTGAAGCGGGGGCCGATTACGTCGCCTTCGGCGCCTTCTATCCGACCACGACGAAGCCTTCGCCTTACCGGCCCGAACCGGAGCTTCTGGTCTGGTGGAGCCAGATCATGACAACCCCCTGCGTTGCCATCGGCGGCATCACCCCCGCCAATTGCGCGCCGCTGGTTGCCGCCGGCGCCGATTTCATCGCCGCGGTCACCGGTGTCTGGGACTACAGCCAAGGCCCCGCCGCCGCAGTGCGGGCGTATAATCAGGCGATCGAAGCGGCTTACAATACTGGCGGCTGAAAATGGCGACCCTTCTCTGTCATCCCGACGACCATCGGAAGGAGGGATCTCTGCGTGACGAATCGTGACAGGATCGGCACCGATGGAGCGGCGACAGATCCCTCGCTGAAGCTCGGGATGACACGGGTTAATAATTGACGGTTTTGGTATTACTTCGCCTTGCTGCGGCCGCCGACGAAGACTTCGCAGCTCGTCGTTCCCGAATTGCGGAAGTAATAGACCTCATTGGGCTTGGCCTGGTGTTTGGGATCGTAGAGATTCTGGCCGCGCCCGGTGGCGATGTCGAGAATGCCGGCGCCCTTGTCACCGTTGAAACGAGCGACGAAATGGCCGAGGGCGATCGGGGTGAAGCGGGTGAGGGAGCAGGCTCTCGCCAGCAAATTATCCCGCACGCCCACTTCCCAATAGGGCTTGTCGGTCTCGATGAGCACCTGCTCTCTCGCCAGCGCGGGGCTGGCGAGGAGCAGGGTTCCGATAAGCGTGGATAAGGTTCTGGTGGACATCAGGGCTTATGGTCTGTCTCAGGGTTGCGGTCTCGGGGTGTCCTTGGTCCGCGCCGGGAGGATCGGGAACTCGATCCGGGGCTGTTCGCCGGTCAGCGTGCCAAGGAAGGCGGCGATGGACTTGACCTCGTCATCGGAGAACTGCACGCCGAGCTGGGTCGTCCCCATGACCGTGACCGCCTGCTCCAGCGTCCAGACCTGGGCGCTATGGAAATAGGGGGCGCGGAGGGCGACGTTGCGCAGCGGGGCCACGCGGAAGACGAATTCGTCGCCAGCCGCCTTGGTCACATTGGCGCGGCCCTTATCCTCGGGCGGGAGGATTTCCGGGAAGGGCTTCTGGGCGACGCCGAAGGGGTGGTAGCTGTTGCCGCCGATATTGACGCCGTTGTGGCAGGTGGCACAGCCCTTGTCGATGAAGAGGCGCAGACCCTGCTTCTCCACCGTATTCAGCGCGACCTCATTGCCTTCGAGGAACTGGTCGAAGCGGGCGGCGGGGGTGATCAGCGTCGCTTCGAAGGCTTCGACCGCCTTGGCGAAATTGTCGAAGCTTACCGGCGTTTCGTCGCCCGGGAAGGCGCGGCGGAATTCGGTGACATATTCGGGCATGCTGGCCAGCGTCTGGACCAGCTGTGCCGGCGAATTGGCCATCTCGCCGGCGGCTTGGACCGGCCCCTTGGCCTGGGCCTTCAGATCCTCGGCGCGGCCGTCCCAGAACTGGGCGATGTTGAAGACGGCGTTCAGGACGCTGGGCGCGCGGCGCGGGCCCTTCTGCCAGGCATGACCGATCGAAACCGGGCCGGCATCGACGCCGCCGAGCCCGAGATCATGGCAGCTATTGCAGCTGATGGCGGCGCTCTTGGACAGACGCGGATCGAAGAACAGCTGCTTGCCGAGTTCGATCTTGTCATGGGTGACCGCATTGTCCTTCACCGCCGGTACGACGGAGGGGATCGGCTTGAACAATGCGTTGGCATCCTGGCGCAGATCGCTGGCGTGGGCCGCGACCGGTGCGGTCAGCGCGACGCCGATGGCCAAGGTACCGATAGTGTGGGCAAGCATCCGCTTCATCAGGTTCTCCTCCGGCGTTATTATTCTGGATGTTCTGTTCTGGGCATTTTGCCGGGTTGCATATAGCGCAAAAGTCACCACGGAGTAATGACAATTCGCCGAGTAATTAGAACAAACCGAGCCCCTTGAGGCTGGCATGGCGGCCCCTGCCGATGATGATGTGGTCGTGCAGCGTCATGCCGAGCATCGCCGCGGCTTCGGCAACCTGACGGGTGGTTTCGATATCGGCGGTGGAGGGGGCCGGATCGCCCGAAGGGTGGTTGTGGACCATGATGATCGCGGAGGCGCCGACTTCCAGCGCCCGCTTCATCACCTCGCGGACATAGACCGGCGCATGGTCGATGGTGCCGCGCTGATGCCGTTCGGCGGAAATCACCGCGTTCTTCCGGTCGAGGAACAGCAGATGGAATTCCTCGATCGTGGAATGGGCGAGCGAGGCGCTGCAATAATCGACGACCTTCTGCCAGGAATCGAGGACCGGGCGGGTCAGGAATTCCGCCTTCAGCAGCCTGAGCCCGGCCTCGCGGGTGGCGAGCAGCATGGCGGCGGTAGACTCGCCCATGCCCCCGATCCGGACAAGCCGGTCTTTTTCGGCGGTCAGCACGGCGCCGAAGCTGCCGAAATGCTCGATCAGCCTTTTGGCGAGCGGCTTTACGTCGCTGCGCGCGATTGACCCGAAAAGCAGGTATTCGAGCAGTTCGTAATCCGCGAGGGACGCGGCACCGGAGGACAGGAGACGCTCGCGCAGGCGTTGCCGATGCTGATGATAATGCGGTTTTGCCGAAAACTTTTCAGGCGGGTCGTCCAAGCTTGCACCCGGCGATGAGGGCTCTTGCGGATATAGCTCCGGCTTGTCCGATCCTGGCGTATAGGGCGACATCGCACCGGGGCCCGGCACATAGGGGGCCGGGAAATAAAGCTCGGCCTGATGATCGGCGAGGCTGGGTGCCTTGGGGCTCCCAGGTGCCTCGGATTCGGGTGTGCCGGGCTCGGTCGGTTTCATCGAAGCCCGTCAAGCAGGGTCAGGATAGGGCGGGTAATGCATGCCGGCGGGAGACAGTGTAAAAATCTCGCAGCCGGTGGCGGTGACGCCGATGGTGTGCTCGAACTGGGCGGAAAGCGAGCGGTCCTTGGTCACGGCGGTCCAGCCGTCGCTCAGAACCTTCACCTCGTGGCGGCCGGCATTGATCATCGGCTCGATGGTGAAGAACATGCCCTCGCGCATCACCGGGCCATCCGTCGCCTTCCCGTAATGCAGGACGGAGGGGGCCTCGTGAAAGATGCGTCCGACCCCGTGGCCGCAGAAATCGCGGACCACGCTGAAGCGATGCGATTCCGCGTGGTGCTGGATGGCGGCGCCGATGACGCCCAGGGGCAGGCCCGGCTTTACCGCCGCGATGCCGAGCATCATCGCCTCATAGGTGACCTCGACCAGCCGCCGCGCCTTCACCGGAATACGCTCGCCGACGAAATACATGCGGCTGGTATCGCCGTGCCAGCCGTCGAGGATCGGGGTCACGTCGATATTGACGATATCGCCCTCGTCGAGCTTGCGGTCGCCCGGAATGCCGTGACAGACGACATGGTTGATCGAGGTGCAGATCGAACGCGGGAAACCGCGATAGTTGAGCGGCGCCGGTATCGCGCCGTGATCGACGATGAAGCCGTGGCACAACCGGTCGATCGCATCCGTCGTCACCCCGGGCTTGACGTGGGGGGTGATGAAATCGAGGGTTTCGGCGGCAAGGCGCCCGGCCTTGCGCATGGCTTCGAAATCGGCGGCATTATGAATCCTGATGCCGCTGTCTTCACGTCTTGCTTGTTCGGCAAGCCGCTTCCGGTTCATCTCCTGCATCCAACACTCTCGCGTGATAAACTGTTCCGCCGTAGAATAGCGCATGAGCCATGAAAAAGCCGTCACCGCTTGCGTCGTCGTCATCGGGAACGAGATTCTTTCCGGGCGGACCCAAGACGCCAATCTGTCCTATCTGGCACTCGCCCTCAATAGCGTCGGCGTGCGGGTGCGGGAGGCGCGGGTCATTCCCGACGATCCCGATACGATTATCGCCACGGTGAATGAGGTCCGGGCCAAATTCGACTATGTCTTCACCACCGGGGGCATCGGCCCGACCCATGACGACATCACCTCCTTATGCATCGCCCGCGCTTTCGGGGTTCCGCTGATCCTCCACCCGGAGGCCAAAGCCCTTCTGGAGATGCATTACCGGCAAGGCGAACTCAACGAGGCGCGGCTGCGGATGGCGCATGTGCCGGAAGGCGCCGAATTGCTCTTGAACCCGGTTTCGCGGGCGCCCGGCTTCCGCATCGGAAACGTCTTCGTCCTGCCCGGCGTGCCGCTGGTCATGCAGGCGATCTTCGACGGCTTCAAGCACATTTTGGCCGGCGGCAAGACGGTGCTGTCCCGCTCGATTACCTGCGCGCTTCTCGAAGGGCGGATCGCCGCCGATCTTGGGACGATCCAGGACGGCTACCCTTGCGTGGAGATCGGCTCCTATCCGTTTTTCGGGCAGGGCGCCTATGGCACGTGCCTCGTCCTCCGCACCACGGACCAGGCGCTTCTCGATGCGGCGGCTGCGGAAGTCCGGGCCATGATCCGCAAGCATGGCGGCGAGCCCTCTCCTGAAAATACCGGTGCTTAGGGGGCCATGCTTTAAGGGGGTTGACGGCGCGAGAGCCTTCCGGTCTCTTGGGCGCCGCGCTGGCTTATATGTGGACGTGGCGAAACCGGTAGACGCAGCAGACTTAAAATCTGTTTCTCATAACTGAGAGTGCGGGTTCGAGTCCCGCCGTCCGCACCAGCGGCTTCGAGGGGGGCGTTCTTGCCGAGGTGAAAGACCTGATTCAACCTGGAATGCGCACCTGAATCGGCTGCAGGCAATCTCCGGTCGATTTTTTGCCTGATTCCGCTAACAGAAGCGCAGGATTTTAGCTATTCTGTCGCAGTCCGATCGTGGATGGATTGCCCAAAGGCGGAATGGCGCATGCGGCATTTCCGGATTCATGGTGTAAGGGCCGCCGTTGAATGGCTCAGCCGGCATTATACGAGATATCATAGTCTGGTTGCCTGGCCGGCTTTCCTGCTTGTCCTGGTTTTGGGCGGCGCTGGCGGCGCGGCGGTCATCTTGCGGGCCACGCTGGCCGCCATCCCTTTGGCAGGCTTGGTACAGCCCGATTTCACGCCGCGCCTTTCGTCCCTGACGCCGGTCTCATGGCTTGGGAATTTTGCCGAGGACGGGATAAGCGAGGGGTCAAGCGGCGGGGAGGGCGCCGGGACGGTGGTGTTGCTCATTCCCCCCGTGGCGCCGGATCTTCTCCTGGCTGACAATGCGGAGCTGGATGCCGCTTCGGTTTCCCAGTGGCTGTTTCTGCGATTGCGGGGCGAAAGCGTTCCGCTGTCTCGGAGAGCCGGCATGCGGCAGGTGGAATGTCTGGCGCTCGCCGCCTGGACCGAAGCCCGGGGCGAAGAGGTGCGCGGGCGCCGGGCCGTCATCTGGACCATCATCAACCGGACTATCGCGCTGCGGCACCAGGGTCAGGCCGTCCTGCCTTGCGACGTGGTGCTGTCGCCGGCCCAGTATCAGGGGCTGGACGATGCGAAGCGGAATTGGCTGCGGCGGCCCGGAGAATCCTTCCGGCTCATCGACGCCAATCTTCCTGTCCGGACCGAAATTGCTTCTGCCGATATCACTTCTCTGGCCGATCTTCGCCAAGACGCGCGGCGGATTTTCGCGGGGGAGGACACGCATGACGTGACGGACGGAGCCACCCACTTCGCCGCGGAAGAAAGCGCCACCCGGTTGCAGCGGATTCCAGGTCACTGGCTGCACGATTTCCGCCGTACCGCAATCATCGGGCGGCACGCCTTCTATGCGCAACGCTAGCGGCGCCCGGAGCGAATCAGGGCAGCCTCACATATATGTGCTTTCGCCCGCATTGCCGATTTTCGCGTTTTCTGATAGAACTGTTGCGCGATTATAGGATGCCGGTCCGTATACCCGCAGGGTGGAGCACATTTTTATGACGGGCATTGCCTCCGATACCACGACACAGATAGCCACGCTGCCGATTTCCGTCATCCAGGGCTTGAGCCCGGCGGTGCTTGGCAGTCTTTCGGCTTCGCAGGTCGCGGCGTTTACCGGCGATCAGGTCGGCGCCATGACGGCGACGCAGGTGGCGGGATTCTCGGCGGGGGGAATTGGTGCCCTCGCCACCTCGGCGATCAGCATATTGAGTGCGACACAACTCGCCGCCCTGTCGCCGACGCAGATCAAGGGCATGAATTCGACCGGGCTTGGCCTGCTCGATCCGGCGACGCAGCTCGGTGCGCTGACCTCGACGGATATCGGCGTGCTCCTGGCGACGCAGCTTTCGGGCCTCGTCTCGGCCCAGCTGACCGCGCTGACGGTGACGCAGGTCGGCGGCTTGACCGCAACGCAGCTCGGCTCGCTGTCGAGCGCACTGGTGTCGGGCGGGCTGACGCAGACGCAGCTCGGCGCCTTGACGGTCACGCAGATGCTGGGCCTGAGTTCGACCGATATCGGCGTCCTCAGCCCGGCGCAGCTCGGCGGGTTCATCCCGTCGGAGATCGGGGCGCTGACCGCGACCCAGATCGCCGGTCTCACCACGGGCGAAATTTCCGCTTTCACGGTAACGCAAATCAGCGGCTTCAGCGCGACGCAGCTTGGCAAGCTGACGACGGCGCAGATCAGCGAGGTGCTGACGACCGCGCAGATCATCAGCCTGACCACGACGCAAATGCTCGGCCTGACGACGGTGCAGATCAATTCCTTCGGTCCGGACCAGCTCGGGGCCTTGACGAGCGATCAGCTCGGCGGGTTGAGCACGACGCAGATCAAGGAGCTGGCCACGGGGCAGCTCGGTGCTCTGACGGCGACGCAGTTCGGAGGACTTGGTCCGACGCAGCTCGGCGGCCTGACCTCGACGGAGATCATGGCGCTGACCTCGACGGAGATCGGCGCGCTGACGCTGACGCAGCTCACCGGCCTGAGTGCCGCGCAGTTCGGTTTGCTGACCACGGCCGAATATACGGAGCTGACCACGACGGTGATCGGCGCACTGACGGTGACGCAGGCCAAGGGGCTGAGTTCGGCGGGGCTCGGGTCGCTCGATCCGGTGGCGCAACTCGGCAGCCTGACGGCGACGCAGCTTGCCGTCCTGCTCCCGTCGCAGCTTCTCGGATTGACCTCGGCGGAAATCGCGGCTCTGACGGTGACGCAGCTCGGCGGCTTGACCGCCGCCGGGCTCGGGGGGCTGACCACGCAGCAGATCGGCGGTGTCCTGACGGCGACGCAGCTCGGCGTCCTGACGGCGACGCAGCTGAAAGGCCTGACGGCGACGCAACTCGTTGCACTGACCTCGGTGGCGCTCGACGGTCTGACGGCGACGCAGCTTGGCGGGTTGAGCACGACGCAGATCCGGGGCCTGACCTCGGACGAAATCGGTTCCTTCACCGCGACGCAGATCGCGGGATTGAGTGCTACCGAGATCGGTGCTTTTACCACGACGCAGATCACCGGCCTGACCCCGGACGAGATCGCCGGATTGACGGTGACGGAGATCAAGGGGTTGACGGCGACGCAAATTGCCTCGCTGTCGAGCGCGCAGATCGGCAATGTGCTGACGGCAACGCAGCTCGGCGTTTTGACGGTCACGCAGATGCGGAGCCTGAGTTCAACCGATGTCGGCGTCCTCACCGCCGGGCAGCTTGGCGGCTTCAGCGCCACGGAGATCGGCTGGCTGACCGCGACGCAGCTTGGCGGCTTGAGTTCGGACGCACTCGGCGGTCTGACGGCGACGCAGATCAATGGGTTGACGGCAACGCAGATCGGCTCGCTGTCGAGCGCCTTGGTGTCGGGCGGGCTGACGCAGACGCAGCTCGGTGCCTTGACGGTCACGCAGATGCTGGGCCTGAGTTCGACCGATATCGGCGTCCTTAGCCCGGCGCAGCTCGGCGGGTTCATCCCGTCGGAGATCGGGGCTTTGACCTCGACCCAGATCGCCGGCCTCACCACGGGCGAAATTTCCGCCTTCACGGTGACGCAGCTCGGCGGTTTCAGCGCGACGCAGCTTGGCAAGCTGACGACGGCGCAGATCAGCGGGGTGCTGACGACCGCGCAGATCATAAGCCTGACCACGACCCAATTGCTCGGCCTGACGGCGACGGACCTCAATTCCTTCGGTCCGGACCAGTTCGGGGCCTTGACGACCGGTCAAATCGGCGGGCTGACCCCGGCGCAGATCAAGGGGCTGACCACGGGGCAGCTCGGTGCTCTGACGGCGACGCAGTTCGGAGGGCTTGGCCCGACGCAGCTCGGCGGCCTGACCTCGACGGAGATCATGGCGCTGACCCCGACGGAGATCGGCGCGCTGACGCTGACGCAGCTCGGCGGCCTGAGTGCCGCGCAGTTCGGTTTGATGACATCGACCGAATATACGGAGCTGACCACGACGGCGATCGGCGGCCTGACGGTGACGCAGGCCAAGGGGCTGAGTGCCACCGGGCTTGGGGCGCTCGATCCGGTGCTCCAACTCGGCAGCCTGACCGCGACCGAGCTTGCCGCTCTGGTTCCGGCGCAGCTTCTGGGATTGACCTCGGCGGAAATCGGGGCGCTGACGGTGACGCAGCTCGCCGGCTTGAGTGCGGCCGGGTTCGGGGCGCTGACCACACAGCTGATCACCGGCGGTCTGACGGCGACGCAGCTCGGCACCCTGACGGTGACGCAGATAAAAGGCATGACGGCGACGCAACTCGCTGTAGTGACCCCGGCGGCGCTTGGCGGTCTCACGGCGACGCAGCTCGGCTGGTTCGGCACGGCGCAGATCCGGGGCTTGACCTCGGGCGAAATCGGTTCCTTCACCGCGACGCAGATCGCGGGATTGGGCTCGACCAATATCGGCGCGCTGACGGTGACGCAGCTCAGCGGACTGACCACGACCGAGATCGCCGGATTGACGGTGACGGAGATCGCTGGGTTGACGGCGACGCAACTTGCCTCGCTGTCGAGCGCGCAGATCGGCAATGTGCTGACGGCAACACAGGTCGGCGTTTTGACGGTCACGCAAATGCGGGGCCTGAATTCGACCGATATCGGCGTCCTCACCACAGCGCAGCTTGGCGGCTTCAGCGCCACGGAGATCGGCTGGCTGAGCATGACGCAGCTTGCCGGGATGAGCACGGCCGGACTCGGCGGTCTGACGGCGACGCAGATCAACGGATTGACGGCGACGCAGCTCGGCTCGCTGTCGAGCGCACAGATAGCGGGCGTGCTGACCCAGACGCAGCTCGGCGCCTTGACGGCGACGCAGATGCAGGCACTGAGTTCCACCGATATCAATGCCTTGAGCGGGGCGCAGTTCAATGGAATGGCGCCGGCGACGCTTGGTCTCCTGACGGTGACGCAGATCCGGGGGCTGACCTCGGCGAATCTCGGCTCCATGACGGTGACGCAGCTCGGCGGCTTGACGGTGACGGAAATCGGGGGACTTACGTCGCTCCAGATCACCAGCGTGCTGACGACGACGCAACTCGCCGCCTTGACGGTGACGCAGGTTCCGGGGCTGAGCGTCGCGGTTCTGGGGGCGCTGGATGCCACTCAGCTCGGGGGGCTGACGGCGACGCAGTTCGGCGCGCTCGCCGCGACGCAGGTCAGAGGCTTGTCCTCGGGGCTCATCGGCCTTCTGACGACGGATCAGCTCGGCGGCATGACCTCGACCATGATCGGGGTTCTGACTTTGCCGCAGCTCGACATTCTGAGCACGACGGATCTTGCGGCCCTGACGGTGACGCAGCTCGGCGGGCTGTCGGCGAACCAGTTGAACCAGCTGACTCCGGCGCAGATCGGCAGCGTATTGAGTTCGATCCAGCTTGGCACCCTGACGGTGACGCAGGTCAAGGGGCTGAATACCAACCAGATCGGCGTTATCGACGCGACGCAGCTCGGCGGCCTGAGTTCAACGGTGCTGGGTGTCTTGAGCGCGTTGCAGATCCGGGCGCTGACCTCAACGGATATCGCCGTGCTGACGACGACGCAACTCGGCGGCTTGACCCAGACGCAGGTCGCGGCACTGACCCCGGCGCAGATCACCGATGTGCTGACGACGACGCAGCTCCTCGCCTTGAACAAAGCGCAGATCGCGGGGCTTTCGGTAAGCGCCCTCGATCCGCAGACGCAGCTTGGCGTGCTCACGGCGACGCAGCTCGGCAATTTGGGCGCGGTTCAGATCCGGGGCCTGACCACGACGGAGCTGGTGGCCTTGACGGCGACGCAGCTCGGCGGGTTCTCGGCGACGCAACTTTCCTATTTCGCTTCCGCCGAGTCCGGGGCGCTGACGGTGACGCAGCTTGACGGGCTGACGGTAACGCAACTCGGCGGCTGGACCTGGCTGCAGTTCAGCGGATTGGCCGATTCCAGTGTTGCCGCGCTGACGGTGACGCAGCTCGGAAGCCTGACGGCGACGCAGATTCAGGGTCTGTCCACCGGCGGTATCGCCGGGCTGACATCGACGCAGTTCGGCATCTGGAACAAAACGCAGATCGGGGGCATGCTTCCGGCGCAAATCAGCGGGCTGACGACGACGGAAGTGGCGGCATTGACCACGACGCAGCTTGCGGGGCTCACTTATGCGGAGCTAGGCGCGCTGACGGCGACGCAGATCGGGAGCGTCCTGACCAGGACGCAGCTCGCCTATCTCACCACGACGCAAATCGTGGGGCTGACCGCCTCGGCGATCCAGGCGCTCGACATGACCCAGCTCGGCGGTCTCAGCGTCACGGAGATCGGTGTTCTGACGGCGACGCAGCTTCTGGGCCTGACCACGACCGGGATCGCCGCCTTGACGGCAACGCAGTTTGCCGCCTGGAATTCGACGCAAATCAGGGCGCTGCTGCCCGCGCAGATCGACGTTCTCAGCACGACCGAAATCGGCGGCATGACGACGACACAGCTCGGCATCCTGACACCGGGGCAGCTTGCGGCCATGACTTCCACGCAGGTTTCCGGCGTGTGGTCGCAGACGCAGCTCCGCGCCCTGAGCACGACGCAAATCCAGGCCCTGGGAGGCATCAATCTCGCGGCTTTGACGACGACGCAATTCGCGGGGCTGACCTCGACCCAAATCGGCGGCCTGTCCGTGGCCGAGCTTGCGGCGGTGACCTCGACGGAGATGGCGGTGCTGACCACCACCCAGATCCGCGCGCTGACGGTGACCGAGATCGGGAATCTTACCCCCACGCAATTCGCGAGCGTGCTTTCGACGACCCAGATCAATGCCTTGACCTGGACCCAGGTGCAGGGCCTCGCCAGTAGCCAGATCGGGGCATTCGATCCGGTGACGCAGCTCGGCGCCCTGACATCGACGCAAATCGGCGCTCTGCAGGTTTTCCAAATCCCAGGCTTCAGCTCGACCGAATTGGCGGCTCTGACCACGACGCAATTCGGCGCCCTGACTTCGACCTCGATCGGGATGTTGAATTCGATACAGATCGAGGGACTGACGACGACAAGACTGGCGGCGCTGACGACGACTCAGGTCGGAGGGCTGACGGGGGCGGAGCTTGGCGCGATCGATCCCGCGACTCAGCTCGCCGGGCTGACGGTGACGGAACTCAACCTGTTGAACGTCGCCCAGGTCCGGGGGCTGACCTCGACGGCGGTGGGAACGCTGACGATGACGCAGTTCAGCGCCTTGACCTCCACCGCCGTAAGCTACCTGCTGCCGGTCCAGGTCACCGGGCTGTCGTGGACCGAATTGACCTCTCTGACCACGACGCAATTCCTGGTGCTGAAGGGCTGGGAGCTTGGCATGCTCGATCCGGTGGCGCAACTCGGCGCCCTCACGGTGACCGAGATCAACGTCATGACGTCGACGCAGTTCGCCGGCATCACATCCACCCAACTCGGTGCCCTGACGACGACGCAGCTCGATGCGCTGACGGTGACGAATATCGGTGGCTTAACGACGACGCAGCTCGCCGGAATCCTGCCGGGACAAATGGCGGCGTTGACCCGGACACAGTTCAACGCCCTGACGGTGACCAGTCTGGGCTTGCTGGCGCCGACGCAGTTCAACGGCCTGACCACGACGGAGCTGGCGGCGCTGACCGTGACCCAGATGCCGAGCTTCACCAGCACGCAGCTCGGCGCGCTCGACCCGGCGACGCAGCTCGGCGCCCTGACCACGACGCAGATCCAGGCCATCGATCCGCTGACCCAATTGAATGGCCTGACCCCGACGCAGCTCGGCGCCTTGACGCTGACTCAGTTCGGCGGGCTGACGAGCGTGCAGCTCGGCGCGCTGTTGGCCGGGCAGATCGCGGGGCTGACCCCGGCGGAACTGACGGCGCTGACCCTGACGCAGCTCAGCGGGCTGACGAGCACGGAGATCGGCCTGCTCGACCCGGCGACGCAGATCGGCGCGCTGACGGTGACGCAGTTCGGCAAATTGTCGCCGACGCAGCTTTCCGGCCTGACCAGCGCCCAGATCGGGGCCATCGACGCGGTGGGACAGCTTGGCGGACTGACCCGGACGGAGATCGGCCTTCTGACCTCGACGCAGATTTCGGGCCTGAGCAATGCGGAAATCGCCGCCCTCGATTCGGTCACGCAGCTGGGCGGGTTGTCCTCGACCGATATCTCCGCCCTGTCTCCGGCGCAGTTCGCGGGCTTCGCCTATAATCAGCTCAGCGCCCTGACGGTGACGCAGCTCGGCGGGTTGACGAGCGCGCAACTCGGCGGCCTCGATCCGGCAACGCAGCTCAGCGCCTTTTCAGCGGGGCAGCTCGCCGCATTGTCGACGGCGCAGCTTAGCGGCTTGACGCCGGCGCAGCTCGGCGCGCTCGATCCGGCGACTCAGCTCGGCGGCTTGACCTCGACGCAGCTTCATAGCCTGACGACGCTGCAGATCGTGGCGTTGACTTCCGCCGAAATCATCGCCTTGACCACGACGCAGCTCGGCGGCTTGACGGCGGGCGACATCGCGGCATTCGCCTCGGCCCAGATCAGCGGCATCCTGACCGCGACCCAGCTCGGCAGCCTCTCGCAGGTTCAGATCGCGGCGCTGACTTTGACCGATATCGGTGTGCTGACGACGCGGCAATTCGGGGGGCTGACCTCGACCGAACTGGGCTGGCTGACGCCGGGCGAGACCGGAAGCCTGACCTCGGCCGATATGGCCGTGCTGACGGTGACGCAGATCGGTGGGCTGAAAGTCGGCTCCCTGACCACGGATGCGCTGTCGGGCTTAAGTGCTACGAACTGGAGTTCGCTCAGCACCAACCAAATGCGGGCGCTCACGCCGTTACAGCTGGGGGCTCTGTCGGCGACGGCGTTCGGTGCCTGGACCACGACGGAGATCGGGGCGTTGACCGCCGCCGAGATCACCTCGCTGACGACGGGGGAGATCGGGTGGCTCACGACGACGCAGACCGGTGGCCTGCTCACCACCGAAATCGCGCAGCTTCTGGCGGGGCAGGTCACTGCCCTGAGCACGGACAATCTGGCGGCCATGACCTCGACGCAGTTCGGCGCGCTGACCACCGGGGCGATCCAGGCATTGAGCACGACTCAGCTGGTGGTGATGTCGACTGCGGACATGGCGGCACTCGGCGCGCGTTTCCTATTGGCCGACCCGTTCACGGCGACGCAGTTGACCGCCTTGCGGGCCGATCCCGTGCAGGGTCTGTATCTGACGGCGCTCGGTTGGTAAGCTTCGGTTCGAAAAGCGTAATCGGGCTGGCGCCCGCCGGAGAGACGGCCTATACCGATTTTCTGTCCCGCCCGGTCGAGAGGTAGTTCCTTGTCCGCATCAGCCAAGCGCGGCGTTGTCATCCTGCTTTGTGCCGCGGCGATCCTGGCGGCGGCGCTTCTCCATGGCCGACGGCCCGGCGTGATCTCCGGCGTCGTTCCGGTTGCCGTCCAGATCGGCGGTCCCTTCACGCTCATCGATCAGAACGGCCTGACGCGGACCGATGGCGAGTTCCGGGGCAAGCTGATGCTGGTCTATTTCGGCTATACGCAATGCCAGGAGATTTGCACGACGGAACTGCAGTCGATCGCGGCGGCGCTCGATCAATTGGGTGAGCGGCAGAAGGAGGTTCAGCCTCTCTTCATCACCGTCGATCCCGTCAACGACACGCCGGAGCTGCTCAAAGCCTTCGCCGCCAATTTCTCGCCCCGGCTCCTGGCCCTGGGCGGAAGCGAGGCGCAGGTTACGGCGGCGGAGCAGGCCTATCGGGTCTATGCGGCGAAGGTGCGGCGATCGGACGGCTCCTTTGCCATCGATCATTCCTCCTTCATCTTCCTGATGGGGCGGGACGGAAAATTTCTTGCGCAGTTCGGGATGAACGTACCCCCCGAGGGCATCGCGCAGGCCATCGCCAAGCTTCTTTGAGTAGGGGCCTCGTCATCGCCGCCCCGGCTTCGGGCAGCGGCAAGACCCTGATCGTCATGGGCTTGGCGCGCGCCCTCACCCGGCGGGGCTTGACCGTGCGCGTGGCCAAATCCGGCCCGGATTTCATCGATCCCGGCTTTCATGCGGCGGCGGCGGGTGCTGCCGCCATCAATCTCGACGCCTGGGCGATGCGGCGGGAGACCCTTCTATCCCTGGCGGCGGGAATGGAGGCGGAGGCCGATATCGTCCTCTGCGAAGGCGCCATGGGGCTCTTCGATGGGGCGGGGCCGGGCGGCGAGGCGGGCTCGACCGCGGAGTTGGCGCTGCTGACCGGCTGGCCGGTGGTGCTGGCCATCGATGTGCGCGGGCAATCGGCCTCGGTCGCGGCCTTGGCGCGCGGCTTTGCCGGCCATCGCCCGGACTTGCCGCTCGCCGGGCTGATCCTCAACCGGGCCGGCGGGACGGGGCATCAAGCGGTGCTGAGGGAGGCGCTGGGGCGGGCGCTTCCAGACCTGCCGATCCTCGGCATGATCCAGCGCCGCGCCGATCTCGTCCTCCCCGAACGGCATCTCGGCCTCGTGCAGGCGGCGGAGCATGACGATCTCGAAGCCCTGATCGGGCGCGCCGCCGACGCCATGGAGGAGGGGATCGACATTCCACGCCTGCTTGCGCTTGCAAGTCCCGGATTGTCATGCCCCGCTCCGGTCTCCCCGCCGGTTCCGCCTTTGGGGCAGCGCATCGCCATCGCTCACGATACCGCCTTCGCTTTCGCCTATCCGGCGATGCTGGCGGGGTGGCGGGCGGCGGGGGCGGCGCTATCCTTCTTCTCGCCGCTTGCCGACGAGGCGCCGGAGCCTGAGGCCGATGCGGTGTTCCTGCCGGGCGGCTATCCGGAACTGCATGCGGGAACCCTCGCCGCCGCCGCAAATTTCAAGAAGGGCCTCGGCCTGTCGGCTTCATGCGGGGCCGCGATCTATGGGGAGTGCGGCGGCTATATGGTTCTGGGCGAGGGGGTGATCGATGCCGAGGGGCGGCGCCATGAAATGGCGGGGCTGCTGCCGCTGGTCACGAGCTTTGCGGAACGGCGGCTGCATCTGGGCTATCGGGAGGTAAGGCTGGCGGCGGCGGCGCCGCTCGGCGCCGAGGGCAGCCGATTTCGCGGCCATGAGTTCCATTATTCGCGTATTGTCGCCGAAGGGCCAAGCCCGAGCCTCTTTCAAGCCACCGATGCGCGGGGCGGGGAGATCGGCCGCATGGGGCTGGTCCGGGGGCGCGTCATGGGCTCATTCCTGCATCTGATCGACCGGAGAGACTGATACGTGGCGGTGGCGGCGCAGCGCGTAACCCTAACGCTTCCCACCGGGAATCTCTCGGTGCTGGTCCGGCGCAGTGTCCGTGCCCGGCGCGTGGCCCTCAAGATCGATCCGGATGTGGGCGGCGTGGCGCTGATCCTGCCGGAGCGGGTGCCGCTATCGGTCGGGCTCGATTTCCTGAAGTCACGGGCCGATTGGGTGGCCTCCCGCTATCAAGCCCTGCCGCCGCAGATCCCTTTTTCCGATGGGGAGGTGATCCCGGTGCTGGGCGTGCCGCATCGCATCCGCCATCTCGATATCGGCCGGCAGGGCCGGAATGCGGTGATCGCCATCGTCGAAGACGAGATCCGGGTCGCGGGCCAGACGCCGCATGTGGCGCGGCGGGTGCGCGATCATCTGACCGAACTGGCGCGCCAGGAGCTTGTCTGCCGTGCCCGCGCGCATGCCGCCGTGGTCGGGCGGGAGATCGGGCGGATCACCATCCGCGACACGCGCAGCCGCTGGGGCAGCTGTGCCGCTTCCGGCAATCTGTCCTTTTCCTGGCGTCTCGTGTTCGCGCCGCTGCCCGTGCTCGACTATGTGGCGGCGCATGAGGTGGCGCATCTCGTCCACATGAATCACGGCGCTGAATTCTGGCGCGTGGTCGCAAGGCTGACGCCGGGCTGGCAGACCCATCGCAACTGGCTCCGCGCCAACCGCGCCGTGCTGATGCGTTATGGCTGAGATTATTTGGTAAGAGCCCCCACCGCCATCCCGGCGGCACCGCCGACCAAGGCGCCGACCAGCGGACCGCCGGTCATCAGGCCGATTACCGCACCGCCGGCGGCACCGATGGCGCCGCCGCTCAGGGCTCGCTGCTGCTGCCGGTTCATGTGCTCGCAGCCGGAAAGAAGAAGGGCGCCAAGGATGACGCCAGGGATCACGATCGAAATTTTTCGGGTCATTTTTGCCTCTGTCGAAGGTGCGGGCCGTTCTGAACGCTCGAAGTCTTGAACGCATGACGGGCAATCTTGATCCCGATCGCTAACGGGGAGGTTGTGTCAAATTTTGCGCCTCCCCGCGCGCCCTTACGATCCGTTCAGCCGCTTGCTACATATAGAGTGCCCAGAAGATGACCTTCTTGATCTGGTTCTCGGGCAAGTAGCAGTAGGGGTTCTTCTCGTTGGTGCTGCCTCCGTGACAATCGTCGATGCCCATTTCCGGCGCGTATTTGTAGCCGGCTACCTTCATGCACTGCGTGATGTAGTTAAGCTCGGCACCCCGTGAGACCTTGCCGGGGACCGGAGTTTGCCCGGCATCCTGCACGGCGGCGACACTCTGCGCGCCCTGCTCGCATTGAGCAATCTGCTCCTTCTGCTCGCCGATGCAACCGCTCAGCGCAAGGGCGCCAGCAAGAACAACGGCATAGGATATCGAGTTGCCAAGCTTCTTGCTCTTGAAGCGGGAAGTCATATTCGTCCTCCTGACAGATGGTAATGATAATCGTTCGTATCGAGGCAGAAACGATGCTATTCCAGCGGGATACGATCGTTTTAATGTTGCTATTCAGCAGCCACTATATCTGCCTGTTCTGTTACTAAGTTTGTAACGAGACTGTAATGCTGCAATAAGTACGACTACGTATGATAAAAATATCGCGTATTCAGGATTTTTGCCCGCACCCTGGGTGCGGGTCTTGAAACCATAGGTGCCCTTATAGGGCCGCTATGGACGGGGCAGGCGGCGGAGGAGAAACCAGATCCCCGGTAGGGCGCAGGCGGTCGCCAGCAGGAAGAACGGGATCCAGCCGAGCTGATCGACCAGGAAGCCCGAGGGCGAGGCAAGTATCCGCGTCGGCACCGCCGCCAGCGAGGAGAGAAGCGCGTATTGGGTCGCGGTGAAGGCGGCGCTGCACAAGCCGGACATGTAGGCCACGAAGGCGGCCGAGCCCATGCCGTCGGTGAAGTTCTCGATGAAGATCAGCCCCGCCAGCCAGAAGCGGTCATGTCCCGCCGCCGCCAGCGCCACATACATGAGATTGGAGATCATTTGCAGGATGCCGCCCAGCAGCAACGCCCGGAACAGCCCGAACCTTGCCACCATGGCCCCGCCCAGCCCCACCCCGGCCAGGGTCGCGCCGAAGCCGACGAGCTTGGCGATGCTCGCCACCTCGCCCTTCGAGAAGCCGAGTTCGTTGTAGAAGGGATTGGCCATCGCTCCGGCCAGCGCCACCCCGAATTTATAGAGAATGACGAAGGCGATGATCGAGAAGATGCCCTTCCGGCGCAGGATGTCGGCGAAGGGTTCGATCACCGCCGCGCGCAGCCAGCCCTTGCCGAGGCGGATAGCCTCCTGGCCGGTCCGCGGTTCGGGCGCCATGGCGGCACCTGCGGTTCCGACTAGCATCAGCCCCGCCATAAGCGCATAGGCGGTGGCCCAGCTCGAAAGCTCGGCGGCCCAGAGCGCCCCGGCGGTCCCCGCGAGCATGCCAAAGCGATAGCCCCATTGCGTTGCCGCGACACCGGCCCCCTGCTCCTCGGGACGAAGCAATTCGATGCGGAAGGCGTCGATGACGATATCCTGGCTCGCCGAGAGGAAGGCGACCAGCACCGCCAGCAGCGCCGTGTCGGTCAGCGCCGTCGCGGGATCGCTTCGTCCCAGCAGGAAGATCGCGCCCATCAGCGCGAATTGCAGCATTATCGCCCATCCCCGCCGCCGCCCCAGCCACCGGGTCAGGACCGGGACCGGAAGCTGGTCGATGAGCGGCGACCACAGGAATTTATAATTGTAGAAAAACCCCGCCAGCACGAAGAGCCCGATCGAACTCCGCGACACCCCAGACTCGGACAGCCAGAAGGACAAGGTGGCGAAGGTCAGCGGCAGCGGCAAGCCGCTCCCGAACCCCATCAGCAGAACCGCCAAAAGGCGCCGTTGCCGGTAGACCGAAAGTGCTGTCAGAAATCGTGCCACTACTAGCGGTGTCTCAATTTGGAGTTTCTCCTGGGAATCGTTGATCTCGATCAGCGTGGGTCATCGACGAAAACCGCGCTGCGATGGCCGGTCAAATCGATTTCGAGATGCACCTTGCGGGCCACAAGCGCCGGCACGCGGGTACGGTGCGGGCCTGCGGTGAAGGCCACAATGCCGGCTTGGGCGAACCGCTTCAGCGTGCGGGACAGGCTTGCCTCTTTTCGTCCCGTCAGAACAGCAAGCTCATGCACGGAAGCGGGCTTATGGCGGTCGATGGCGTCAAGCACGGCAAGATTGCCGGGCGAGAGTAGTTTCACCATGGCCTCGGCGGAGACCTGCTCGGCCGCTGCCTGCCGTGCCGTCGCCTCGCTGTCGAACCACTTTTTCGGCTCGGCATCCACCTGCGCAGGATCACACACGACGCGCTTTGTCCACGCGGCAAACTCACCGAGTGAGCCGACTTTATAGGTCGTGCTGGATGTCTTTTTCATCGAGCGTCCTCCTTACTTCGCGCCAGAAATCGTCAAGCAATTGCGTGACCGTCGAAAAAGTATAGGGGCGGCCATGGTCCTTTTCCGTGCGGTGCCAGTGGTCATAGGCAACCCGCTTGCGTTTGTACCGGTTGCCCTTCTCATCGACGCCATGCGCGTTGTCGAACCGAACCCAAGGCAATCCGCCCGCCTTCGGGCGCAGCACAAGGGCATAGCTGATGCCATGGGGGCGCTCCGCCGTACTATCCGTGCGCCGGGCGGAAATTTCGACGACCACCCCTGGAGCCATCTCGAATTCAGCCCCATCGAGGGTGAGCAGCACCTCAAGCTCGTTATCGCTCATGACACAACATAACATGTTATGTTGATATTGTGAATTAAGACACCGCCCCACCATTCCCCTCGTTGACGCCAAGGGCGGCAGGCCGTTATCTACCCGGAAATCCGCTCATCAGCGCTAAGGAAATGGCGATGCCCGCATACCGCTCCCGTACTTCGACGCATGGCCGCAACATGTCCGGCGCCCGTGGCCTGTGGCGCGCGACCGGAATGAAGGATGAGGATTTCGGCAAGCCGATCATCGCCATCGCCAATTCCTTCACGCAATTCGTGCCGGGCCATGTCCATCTGAAGGATCTGGGGCAATTGGTCGCCGCCGAGATCGAGCGTTCGGGCGGCGTTGCCAAGGAATTCAACACCATCGCCATCGATGACGGCATCGCCATGGGCCATGGCGGGATGCTCTATTCGCTGCCGAGCCGCGACCTTATCGCCGATTCGGTTGAATACATGGTGAACGCCCATTGCGCCGACGCGCTGGTCTGCATCTCCAATTGCGACAAGATCACGCCTGGCATGCTGATGGCGAGCCTCCGGCTCAACATCCCCACCGTCTTCGTGTCCGGCGGGCCGATGGAGGCCGGGAAGGTCGAGATCAAGGGCAAGATCCATGCGATCGACCTGATCGACGCCATGATCAAGGGCGGCGACAAATCGGTGTCGGATGAGGAGGCCCTGGCCTATGAGCGCGCGAGCTGCCCGACCTGCGGCTCGTGTTCCGGGATGTTCACCGCCAATTCGATGAACTGCCTGACCGAGGCGCTGGGCTTGAGCCTGCCCGGCAACGGCACCATCGTTGCCACCCATGCCGACCGGAAGGAGCTTTTCCTGGAAGCGGGGCGGCGGATCGTCGATCTCGCCCGCCGCTGGTACGAACAGGACGACGCCACCGCCCTGCCGCGCGGCATCGCCAGCTTCGAGGCCTTCGAAAATGCGATGTCGCTCGATATCGCCATGGGCGGCTCCACCAACACCGTGCTGCACCTCCTGGCGGCGGCGAGCGAGGCCGGGATCGCCTTCACCATGGCGGATATCGACCGCCTGTCCAGGAAGGTGCCCTGCCTCTGCAAGGTGGCGCCCAGCGCCGCCGATGTGCATCTCGAAGACGTGCACCGCGCCGGCGGCATCCCCGGCATCCTGGGCCAGCTCGACCGTGCCGGCCTCCTCCATGCCGATTGCCCGACCGTGCATGCGCCGAGCCTTGCGGCGGCGCTGGCGAAATGGGATGTGAGCCGGAGCGGCGATCCCGAAACGCAGCGCTTCTTCCGCGCGGCGCCGGGCGGGCGGCGCAACATCGTCGCCTTCAGCCAGGACGCCCGCTACGAGACGCTGGACCTTGACCGCGCCTCCGGCGTGATCCGCGATGCCGAGCATGCCTTCTCAAAAGATGGCGGGCTGGCGGTGCTGTTCGGCAACATCGCCCTCGACGGCTGCATCGTGAAGACCGCCGGGGTGGATGCCGGCAATCTGACTTTCTCCGGCCCGGCGGTGATCTGCGAGAGCCAGGATGAGGCCGTCGAGAAGATCCAAGGCGGCGTGGTCAAGGCCGGCGATGTGGTGATCGTCCGCTATGAAGGCCCCAAGGGCGGCCCCGGCATGCAGGAGATGCTCTATCCGACCAGCTTCCTGAAAAGCATGGGGCTCGGCAAATCCTGCGCCCTCATCACCGACGGTCGCTTCTCCGGCGGAACCTCCGGCCTCTCGATCGGCCACGCCTCCCCCGAAGCCGCCGACCAGGGCGCCATCGCCCTGATCGAGCCCGGCGACCTCATCGACATCGACATCCCCAACCGCTCGATCGCGGTGCGGCTATCGGATGCGGAACTGGCCGCAAGGCGCCAAGCGATGGAAGCCCTGGGTACACGAGCCTGGAAACCCGCCACCCGCGAACGCCACGTCTCCCCGGCGCTCCGCGCCTACGCCGCGATGACGACGAGCGCCGCCAAGGGTGCCGTGCGGGATGTGGGGAAACTGGAGGGGTAGGGGGATGGGTGAATGGTGAATCACAAATGCCGAAGCCGCCCGAAAAGCCCCCCATTAAGGGGGTGGGCTTCTTGTGCGTGGGTCGCGTCCCACCTGATCGCCCTCGGCACAGGGTTTAGAACTATTCCAGGATTGCTTGACAGAAACGCCGTTTCGGAGCATATAGCGCCGCACTGCCCGGCTTCGGAAAAATTCCGATCGGGAGAGACGAACATAGCCAAGGAGGACCCATGTCCCTGAAAGATTCGAAGACCGAGGGAAATCTCAAGGCCGCGTTTGCGGGCGAGAGCCAGGCCAATCGCCGCTATCTGTATTTTGCGCAGAAGGCCGACGTCGAAGGCTACAACGACGTTTCCACGGTGTTCCGCTCGACCGCCGAGGGTGAGACCGGTCATGCGCATGGCCATCTCGAATACCTCGAGGAGACGGGCGATCCGGCGACGGGCCTGCCGATCGGTTCGACCTCGGACAATCTGAAGGCGGCCATTGCCGGCGAGACCCACGAATACACGGACATGTATCCGGGCTTCTCGCGTACCGCGCGTGAAGAAGGCTTCGCGGAGATCGCCGACTGGTTCGAGACTCTCGCCAAGGCCGAGAAGTCCCATGCCGGCCGCTTCCAGAAGGCGCTCGACTCGCTCGTTTGATAAGCGGCGCCTAATTCGCGGCGAGTGGTTTTCGGTGCGGGGGCGGGATATCGCCCCCGCATTCGTTTTACGGTATCGTTTCAGGACCAACCATAAAAAACAGGAGACATCCGTTGAGAGAAGGCAGCCTCGAAGCCCCGACGCGGCATCCGCTCGATTGGACGAATCCGGATTTCTACGACCGCGAAAAGATCGACGCGGAGATGCATCGCGTCCTCGACATCTGTCACGGCTGCCGGCGCTGCTTCAATCTCTGCGATTCCTTTCCGCGCCTCTTCGACCTGATCGACAGCTCGGAGACGGAGGAGCTCGATGGGGTGGCGGTGTCCGACTATAAGAAGGTCGTCGATGCCTGCACGCTCTGTGACCTCTGCTATATGACGAAATGCCCCTATGTGCCGCCGCATGAATTCAATGTGGACTTTCCGCACCTCATGCTGCGCTACCGCGCGGCGGAGTTGAAGGCGGGCCGGGTTTCCAGGATCGAGATGGCCCTGACCGAGACCGACCGCAACGGCAAGATCGGGGCGGCGCTGGCACCGCTGGCGAATTGGGCGACGGATACCGGCAATCATACGGCCCGCGTGGTCCTCGAAAAGGTGGTGGGGGTCGACCGGCATGCGGCCCTGCCGAAATATCACGGCAAGAGTTTCACCCTGCGCGCTCGCCGCGAGGTGCCGGAAGTGAACCGGGAAGCGCCGGCTTTCGGGCGCAAGGCGGTCCTCTATGCCACCTGCTTCGTCAACTACAACAATCCAGGCATCGGCACCGCCGCCCGCGCCGTGCTCGCCCGCAACGGGGTCGAGACCGATGTGGCCTATCCCGGCTGCTGCGGCATGCCGCAATTGGAACATGGCGATATCGAAGCGGTGGCGGACAAGGCCCGCAAGGTGGCGGGTGAGCTGAAATCCTGGATCGACGCGGGCTACGATGTCATAGCCCTCATTCCGTCCTGCGCCTTGATGCTGAAATCCGAATGGCGGCTGATCCTCCCCGACGATCCGGATGTGAAGCGTCTGGCGGAGGCGACCTTCGACATCAGCGAATATGTCGTCGATATCGCGCGCAAGGAAGGGCTGGCTCCGGGCTTGACGCCGCTTGCCGGGGGCATCACGCTGCACCTCGCCTGCCATGCACGCGCCCAGAATATGGGGCAGAAGGCGGCGGAGATGCTGCGCCTCCTGCCGGAAACCCGGACCTCGGTGATCGAGCGCTGTTCCGGGCATGGCGGCTCCTGGGGCGTGCTGAAGGAGAATTTCGAGACGGCGATCAAGGTGGGCCAGCCGGTAGCGCGTCAGGCCGCCAAGGCCGGCCAGGCCATTCTCTCCTCCGAATGCCCGCTCGCCGGCGCGCATATCGTGCAGGGGATGGATCGCCTGGACGACCAGGCGGCGCATGCAAAGGAATCCATTCACCCGATCGAGCTTTTCGCCCGCGCCTATGGCTTGGGCGTGGATCCGGCGGTAGAGGAGGCAAAGTGATGGCGGCAAAGCGGGAGCTAACGCGCGCGGACATCGTTCCGCTCGACATCTATGTGCCGGAGCGCCGGGCAAGGCGGGAGGCCGTGGCGCTGATCAAGAAGCCGCGCCGCCTCGAGGTCGGCCCCTTCGCCACCTTCTTCTTCGAGAATGCCGCCACGATGCTGCATCAGATCCAGGAGATGCTCTATATCGAGAAGGGCGGGGAGGCGCAGATCGAGGATGAACTCGCCGCCTATAATCCGCTGGTCCCGCAGGGGAGCGAACTGGTGGCGACGGTGATGTTCGAAATCGACGATCCCGACCGGCGCAATACGATCCTTTCGGGGCTGGGCGGGGTCGAGAACCATTTCATCGTCACCCTTGGCGGCGAAACCATCCGCGGCATCCCCGATGCCGGAAGGGAGAACACCCGGGCGGACGACAACAAGGCTTCCTCGGTTCAGTTCGTGCATTTCCCCTTCACCGAAGGGCAGAAGGCCAAATTCAAGGAGCCGGGCACCCAGATCCTGATCGGCGTCGATCATCCCCAATACGGCCACCTTGCCCTGTTGCCCGAGGCCTCCCGTCAGGCGCTTGCCGAGGATTTCGACTGAAGGAACGTCGCTAAACCAAGCCGGTGTGTCCTTCCCATTTGCGACTTGAGTGCGCATATACCAGCGGATAATATCTTGGGGTATGCCTCATGGGAGGTTCCGCGTCATGCAGCCGAAAAATACCAGCATCATCATCGGAGCTCATTTTGAGAAATTCATTGCCCGACAGATTCAGGAGGGCCGCTACGGCTCGACCAGCGAGACCATCCGTGCGGGTTTGCGGTTGCTCGAAGAGCACGAGCTAAAGGTCGTCGCCTTGCGGGAGGCCCTCATAGAAGGCGAGAAAAGCGGCAGGGCCAGTTACTCGTTGAAAAGCCTTCTGGATGAGATTGACCAAGAAACTTCCTGTTAATGACGGGGTTTGTCCTCACCAATGAGGCGATGTCCGACCTTAAATCCATCGGTATCTACACCCAGAATACATGGGGAAGGCAACAAAGAGACCGCTATTTAACCGCGCTTGATCGAGGATTCTATGTTCTAGCCGCGGATCATCGGAGCGGGCGTGATTGCGGGGATATACGCGATGGATACCGAAAGTATAAAGTAGGAAAGCACTTTATTTTCTACAGAGAGATCGATGAGACTCTTGTCGAGATCGTGCGCGTCCTTCATGAACGAATGGACATTGAAGCGCAGTTTCCAAAGCCAAATCCGGTGACTGCCCAGTGACTCGCGGATACCGTCTCGGGATGCCGGCCTACTCCACCACCTCTTCGGGGAAGACGCCCCAGACTTCGTCGCGGCGCAGCCAGCCATTGGCGCCGAGCGCATCCACCCGGCACCATTCCTGCCGGCATTCGAGCAACTTGGCGACGACGCCCGGCTCGATCCGGGCGATGGGGCCCGAATCGCCGCGGGGCTTGGAGCGGAGCACGCGGATCTGGCCGCGGATCAGGACGGTGCGCTTGCCGGTGAGCATGTGCTCCTGCACCCAGCCTTCGGTCCCGTCGGCATCGCGGATCTGGCGCCAGTTTTCGAATTCGGCGATAATCTCGACAGGCAGGTCGCGGCGGGTGAAGACCCATTCGACGGGATAGCGCGTGCCGGGCCCGGTCCGCAGATTGACCTTGTCCGAGTGCAAGGCCACAAAGCGCGGCACCGGAAGGTTTTTTTCGGCGGCGGACGCAGGCGTGATAAATGCAGGCGTGATTCGAGGCGCCGCCCCGGCGGAAAGCCCCAGGGCGGCAAGCATGGCCAGCACCGTCGGGAGACAATGCCGACGAGAACGTTTAAGACGCGACGAATCCACGAATCCTCTGTATCCTTAGGCGGTTCGTGGGTCAAGAACGGCCTGCGGTCACCTAAGTCTGTACGCCAAGAGGGAGCGTTGAGGGATCATGCCGAATAAGAGGCCGCTCGTCGTCGTTACGCGCAAATTGCCGGATGCAATCGAAACGCGCATGACGGAGCTTTTCGACACGCGCCTCAATCAGGACGACACGCCCATGACGGCGGCGCAGCTCATTGCCGCGGTCAAGGATGCCGATGTCCTGGTGCCGACGATCACCGATCGGATCGACGCGTCGATCCTGGCCCAGGCCGGGGACCAGCTCCGCCTCATCGCTTCTTTCGGGACGGGCGTCGATCACATCGATCTGGCGACGGCGCGTCAGCGCGGCATCACCGTCACCAATACGCCGGGCGTCCTGACCGAGGATACCGCCGACATGACCATGGCGCTGATCCTCGCCGTGTCGCGCCGTCTGGTCGAGGGTGAGCGGCTGGTACGGGAAGGGCTGTGGCGGGGGTGGGGGCCGACCTCCATGCTCGGGCACCGGATCTGGGGCAAGCGGCTCGGCATCATCGGCATGGGCCGGATCGGTCAGGCATTGGCGCGGAGAGCCAAGGGTTTCGGCCTTTCCGTCCATTACCACAACCGCCGCCGGGTGGATGCCGAGACCGAGGCCGAATTGGGGGCGACCTATTGGGAGAGCCTCGATCAGATGCTGGCCAATATGGATGTGATCTCGATCAATTGCCCGCACACGCCGGCGACCTATCACCTGCTGTCGGCGCGGCGGCTGAAGCTCCTGCGCCCGCATTCGATCGTCGTCAACACGGCGCGTGGCGAGGTCATCGACGAGAACGCCCTGGTGCGGATGCTGACCGCCAAGGAAATCGCCGCCGCCGGCCTCGACGTCTATGAGCAGGAGCCGGCGATCAACCCGAAGCTCCTCCGGCTCGACAATGTCGTGCTGCTGCCGCATATGGGCTCGGCCACGATCGAGGCCCGCCTCGATATGGGCGAAAAGGTGATCATCAACATCAAGACCTTCGTCGACGGCCACCGCCCGCCGGATCGGGTGCTGGAAGCGATGCTGTAGGGCTTTACGTTCCCCGTGGTTTAGGGCCCCGCTTACGCGGGGCCAGGGGGCGGTCGAATTCCTGCTCCAGGCTCTCGATCCATTCGGGCGATCCGATGGGCCGGCCCGTGGTCTCGGACAGCCGGAGCGCGGCGAAGTCGGCATCCTCGTCGAATTCCTCGCGGAGAAAGGCATCGAACGGCCCAACCAGATCCAGGGCCGGGGCGACGGTGACGACGCCGTCATCACGCCCCTCCCGATGCGCCCGCACGCTCGACCAGGGCCAGTCCTCGGCGCTCTCGACCAGATGCGCGCGCACCGGGTTGAGCGAGACATAGCGGATGGCGGCAATCAGATGCTCCTCATCCATCGCCACCGAGCCGAACCGCGCCTGCCACAAATGTCCGGTCCAGCTATTGCGCGCATTGACGTGACGGGTATAGCGCCGATGCAAATCGCCGAACGTCCGGCGCAGCCCATCCAAATCCCATGGCGTCACGATGACGTGGACATGGTTCGGCATCAGGCAATACGCCCAAATCTCCGCCCCGGCCCTATCCGCCGCTTCTCCCAGCAAATCCCGATAAAGCCGATAGTCGGCATCCGAGAAAAAAGTCGTCTCCCGCCGATTGCCACGCTGGGTTACGTGGTGCGGGATGCCGGGAACAACCAATCGTGCGATGCGAGCCATGCCGAAGTGTCGCATACCGTGGGAGGAAAGTAAACTGTCGCCGGAATTCCATCCGTATGTTTGGATCGGACAATAATGAACTAGAAAGCAATGGATATTGTGCAGCGATATTATCTATGCTTGTCTCGACAGAGTTATAATGAATATCCATCAGGCTATACGCCTGTCCCCTGGAAATATTAGTATTTAGAAGACTTATTAGATTGTCAGCAGAACTCTCTGTTGGATTTTTTGCTTCGCTCTCGATAGCCGCCCATTGCGAGGCCGTGATAATGCCTGCGGAAATTAAATCATTTTCTGCTGAATTTATGTTAGCGGTAATGTTGTATCCAAACCCAATATTTAATTGGTATTGTCCGCTGGCGTTTTTGTCGACATAGAAATCATTGCCGCCGCTACCTGTGTATAGGGCGTTATTTTCGAACTTTGCGGTAAGGGTATCTCTAGCGCTTATGTAGGTATGGTCTTGTGAAATATTAGAAGATGTCATGGTTTTTCTCCAAAGAAACAGCCTAATGCCGCCTGAGTTCGAGGTAACACATGTCTGCGATGTCGCCGGAATTAAGGTCAGAATAGACCAATATTCTGTTCAAAATATTATCAGAAATCCTTCCATCAATCCGAGAACGAGCCGCGACGAAAGTCTTTATTTTATACATTATGAGGCGCTGAATGGCCGGAGACCTCAGACCTGGTGGCCTGGATTCCATTTTTGTATTTATTTTCTCCCTCAGATCCATTGCCTCCCACCGGGCTTCCCTCTCGAAAAAGCCAGGATATTTCGTTAGAGGATAACTATGTGAACCTTTATGTGAGGATGGGCCGCCTTCACGAAAATTAACCCAAGTTTCGACTGAATTAAATAATATCTTGTGCAAATCAACGCTAACATCACGCCTGTAGGGGGGGGGCGCCGGGGCGCATGACAGCAAGGAATGTTCCGACAGTTTCAAAGTGGCCAGTCCCGATCCCCTCATCCTCCAATACAACAGTTCGACTGCTTCCATCGTTGTAAATATCAATCGACTGGAGTACCTGGTGACCTCCATATGGGCCTTCGTTGATCAAAAATTTAGGACCATCACCACGTAGCTCCTTTGCAAATTGATCTTCGATGAATCCGAGACGCTCATCATCTCTATCGTTAAGATGGGCGTTATAAAAAGACAGGAGTGGCCGGCAGAGATGATCATCTTCGCTCATGACGAGTTCGTACCGGATCGTATCCGCCTTTTTGGGTTTTGCCTCCGAAGCCGCAGGCGCAAAACTCACGAGCGCCGCGACCAAAAACCCGATTGCCCGCAATCCAACCACCTTGACCTCACCGCTCATGCCCGCTCTCCCAGTTATGCCACTCGAACCACATCCTCATCGATTTCCGGCAGCAAGGATGCTGCCCACCCCAAAACCAAAAATTGAACTCACAAAATTGTGATAACACATCTGAACACACGCAATCGAATCCTTTTTGTTCAAAGCTACGCTCCCCAGCTTATTGCGTCTGTCCAGGGCAGCCCCTCGGGCATGCCGGGGCCTTGCCCAAGCCGGTAACCCCTCATCTCTCCCTTAAACTCTCATGCCCATAGCGCAGCAGCGGCGACAGCACATATTCGATCACCCTTCGCGATCCGGTCTTGATCTCGACCGTCACCGCCATGCCGGGGCCGAGATCGACGAGGCGGTCCTCGACCGGCATCTGCGTCTGGTCGAGCGAGATGCGGGCGATATAGACCAGTTCCGGGCCGGCGGGCTTGGCGCCGGGATCGGCGGGAGCGCCGCCCGGCTTCGGCCGGGCCATCGAATCCTGGGAGAGGGTTATGACCTTGCCGTGCAGGAGGCCGTATTTCGTAAAATTGAACGTATCGATCTTGACCGCGACCTCCTGGCCCTCATGGACGAAGCCGATATCCTGGTTCTCCACCACGGCCTCGATTTCGAGACGGCTTTCCGCCGGCACGATGACCATGAGCGGCTGCGCCGGGGTGACGACGCCGCCGATGGTGTTCGCCTGAAGCTGAAGCCGGGTGCGCTCGCGGGCTGTCGCCGTAAATTACATTGCCTACTCGCCGATCCAGGGACGACAGCAATTTCAAACTGACCCACCACCGAAATTCCCACGGGTTCCAAATTCAACGGCGACTCGGCTACACTCCGTCGCACTTCGTTTTTCCAAGCTGGCGGCTCCCCCTCATGGCATTACTGCGTTCGGTGACGACGGTCGGCGGCTACACCCTGATCAGCCGGGTGCTGGGGTTCGTCCGGGATGTCCTGACGGCGGCCTATCTGGGGGCGGGGGCGGGAGCCGATGCCTTTTTCATCGCGCAGCGCCTGCCGAACCTCTTCCGCTCGCTTTTCGCCGAGGGGGCTTTCAATGCCGCTTTCGTGCCGCTCTTCGCCGGCATGATCGCCGCCGAGGGGCGGGAGCGCGCCAAGGAATTCGCGGAGGAGGTGCTGGCGGTGCTGCTGGCCGCACTCTTCGTCTTTGTGCTGTTGGGCGAGGCGACGATGCCCTGGTCGCTGCAGATCATCGCGCCGGGCTTTGCCGCGAGCCCGGAGAAATACGCGCTCACGGTGGCGCTGACGCGCATCACCTTTCCCTATCTGCTCTTCATATCGCTGGTCTCGCTTCAGGGCGGGATCCTGAATTCGGTCGATCGCTTCGCCGCCGCCGCCGCGACGCCGGTCTTGCTGAACCTCTTCATGATCGCGGCGCTGGGGGTTTCGAATTACTGGCCGGGCGGTGTGGCCAACGCCCTGGCCTGGGGGGTGATGCTGGCCGGGCTGGCGCAGTTCCTGTGGCTGATGGTGTCCTGCGCCAAGGCCGGCATGGCGCTGTCCCTGCCGTGGCCGCGCTTGACGGAGGAGGTCCGGCGGCTCTTGAAGCTGATGGGGCCGGGGGTGTTCGGGGCGGGGGTGACGCAGGTCAATCTGCTGGTCTCGACCGCACTCGCCTCGCTTTTGCCGACGGGAGCGGTTTCCTATCTCTATTACGCGGACCGGCTCAATCAATTGCCGCTCGGCGTGGTCGGCATCGCCGTCGGCACCGCCATCCTGCCGCCGCTGTCGCGGCAGATCCGCGCGGATGATTTCGAAGGCGCGCTCGACACCCAGAACCGGGGGATCGAGCTGGCGCTGCTCCTGACCTTGCCGGCGGCGATCGCACTGGCCATCGCCGCCGAGCCGATCCTCGCCATTTTCGAGCGCGGCCAGTTCGGCCTGACCGAGCTGCGCGAAACGGCCCCGGCGCTTGCCGCCTATGCCTTGGGCCTGCCGGCCTTCGTTTTGATCAAGGTGCTGGTCCCGGCCTTTTTCGCCCGGCAGGATACGGCAACCCCGGTCAAGATCGCGGCGCTGGCCATGGCGGTCAATCTCGGCTTGACCGTCGTGCTGATGTTGCCGCTGCGCCATGTCGGCATCGCCTTCGCACTTTCCGCCGCGGGGTGGGTGAATGCGGGGGCGCTCGCCTTCGTTCTGCACCGGCGCCGGTATTTCTCCATCGATGCGCGGGCCAGGCACAGCCTGCCCCGCATCGCCGCCGCCGCCATCGGCATGGGGGCGGTGGTATTCGTCACCGAAAAACTGGCGGCTCCCGCCTTCGCCGGGGATCAGATGATCCGTCTGGCGGCGCTTGCCGGCCTTATCTTCCTGGGGCTGGCCGTCTATGCGGCGCTGGCGTTGCTGCTCGGCGTCGCCGATGTGGGCGCGCTGAAGCGCCGGTTCAGTCGTGTGAAAGCTTGACCGGCCAAGCGGGGCGGGCAATAACTTCCGACCCTTCCGATCGGTTATAAGAAAACATTGCATCATGAGTCGTATTTTCTCGGGCGTGCAGCCTACCGGCAATCTTCATCTCGGCAATTATCTGGGCGCGATCCGCAACTGGGTACAGCTTCAGCGCGGCTATGAATGCATCTTCTGCATCGTCGATCTGCATGCGATCACCGTGCCGCAGGATCCGGCGGAGCTGCGCCGCCACACGCGCGAGGTGACGGCGGCCTATATCGCCTCCGGGATCGATCCCGATCATTGCATCATCTTCAACCAGAGCGCCGTCTCCGCCCATACGGAGCTGTCTTGGATCCTGTCCTGCATGACGCCCCTGGGCTGGCTCAACCGGATGACGCAGTTCAAGGACAAGGCCGGCAAGCACCGGGAGGAAGCGGGGCTCGGCCTCTATGCGTATCCGGTGCTGATGGCGGCGGATATCCTGGCCTATAAGGCGACCCATGTTCCGGTCGGCGAGGACCAGAAGCAGCATCTCGAATTGTCGCGGGATATCGCCGGGGCCTTCAACCGCCGCTATGAGACCGAATTCTTCCCGCTGCCCGAGCCGCAGATTCTGGGCGAAGCCACCAGGGTCATGAGCCTGCGCGACGGGACCAAGAAGATGTCGAAATCCGATATCTCCGAATATTCCCGCATCAACATGACCGACGACGCCGACACTATCGCCCTCAAGATCCGCAAGGCCAAGACCGATCCCGAACCCCTGCCGGGGGATGCGGCGGGGCTGGAGGCACGGCCGGAAGCGGCCAATCTCCTCGGCATCTACGCGGCGCTGAGCGGGATCACGCGGGACGAGGCGCTGATCCGCTTCGGCGGCCAGAATTTCTCGGCCTTCAAGGTGGAGCTGTCCGATCTCGCCGCTGAAAGCCTGGGCCGGATCGGGGGCGAGATGCGGCGGCTCATGGACGATCCCGCCTATATCGACGGCATCCTCCGCCGGGGCGCCGAGCGCGCCGGCAATATCGCCCAGCCGATCCTGCGCGAGGTCTACGACATCGTCGGCATGCTGAGGCCGTAACCCCGAGGCCGCAACGCTGAGGCCGCAACCGGGGGGACGCCGCTTGAAATGCCGGCCCCCGCTGCCAAGCTACAGATTAACGAAGCGACAGACTGAAAAGAGAACGCCTCTTGCGGAGTAATGAGGACATGTTCATCGAGACCGAGACGACCCCCAATCCGGCGACCCTGAAATTCCTGCCCGGCCGCACCGTCATGGCTCAAGGAACGGCGAATTTCACCGATTCCGATTCTGCCGGACGCTCCGCCTTGGCGCAGCGGCTCTTCGCCCTGCCCGATGTCACCGGCGTGTTCCTCGGCGCGGATTTCGTGACCGTGACCAAAAGCGCTTCGGCGGATTGGTATCAGCTGAAGACGGAAATTCTGGGGCTCCTGGTGCAGTTCTTCACCAGCGGCCTTCCGGTGATCGAGGAAACCGCGGTCACCACGGAGGCCGGCGCGGAGGAGGATGAAATTGTCGGGCGGATCCGGGAACTCCTGGAAACGCGGGTCCGTCCGGCGGTGGCGCAGGATGGCGGCGACATCGTCTTTCACGAGTTCAGCGGCGGTGTCGTCTATCTGCACATGCAGGGCGCCTGCTCTGGCTGCCCGAGTTCGACCGCCACGCTCAAGGCCGGCATCGAAAATCTGCTGCGCCACTACATCCCCGAGGTTCAGGAGGTGCGGGCCGTTTAGGCCCTCATCCCGCTCAGGCCATCATCCTTTTAGGAAGGGCGGTGTCGCTCAAAAGCGGATGGCGGCGCGGGTCGAAAAGCTGGTAGTGCCACCATTCCTTGGAATAGAAATCCCACCCCGCCGCCGACATGATGCCGAGGAGAAGAAAGCGGTTGCGCTGCGCTTCCACGGGAATTTCGGTATTGGCGTGATGGGAGCGCGGGGTGAAGGCATCGAAGCCCGTGCCCATGTCGAGTTCGTTTCCGGCGCCGTCGAGCCCCGCGCCGTCGAGCAAGGTGAGATCGATCGCCGCTCCGCGCGAATGCGGCGAGCCGCGGCGGGGATCGGCGAGGAATTCCGGGTCCGGGCGCGCTTCCCAGAGCAGCCACTGCGCCTCTTCCGGACGAAAGGCGTCGAAGATCTTGACCCGGAGGCCAAGCCTGCCGGCAAGATCGACCGTCCGGACGAGCAGTGCCGCCGCTTCGGCATGGAGGTAGCAGATCGGTGCCGTATAGACCGGCTTGCCGGTGATGTTGGCGGAAGTCGCGTAGGCGAGATCGATTTCGACCCCGTGGCTTTCCCGCGTGATCTCGATGAGGGACATGGCGCAATTTAGTACGAAGAATTGGGATTTGCATGAATATTCTTGCCTTTGACACTTCCGGTGCCGCCTGTTCAGCGGCGGTGCTGCGCCGAGGCGAGGTTGTGGCGCACCGGTTCGTGGCCATGGAGCGAGGACATGCGGAGGCGCTATTGCCGATGATCAGGGATGTCATGGCCGAGGCCGGGCTGGACTGGAGCGGGCTTTCAAGGATCGCCGTGACCACCGGCCCCGGCGCCTTCACCGGTATCCGCATCGGCCTTGCGGCGGCGAGGGGGCTGGCGCTCGCGTCTTCGCTCCCGCTTTACGGCGTCTCCACTTTCGAGGCGGTGGCTTCGGCTTGCGGCATCGAAGGGGCCGGCCCGCTGCTGGTTGCGCTCGAAAGCCGGCGTGAGGCGGTCTTCGTTCAGCTTTTCAGGCCCGATGGCGAAAGCCCGCCCGCTTCGGTCATGCCGGAAGAACTGGCGGGTTTCGTGCCGCCCGGTCCATTCCGTCTCTGCGGCGACGGGGCGGAGCGGGCAGCGGCGTCCCTGCGATTTGGGGGACGGAATGACTTCATAATGGCCGGAGCGGCACCGCCGGATGCGGCTGAAGTGGGCCGGGTGGCGCTGCGGGCGGGTTTGCCGGAGCCAGGGGGGCCGCGTCCCCTCTATCTGCGCGCGCCCGACGTTTCCTTTCCCGCCGCAATATGACGGCGAAGTTCCTGATCCGGCCGCTCTGGCGTGAGGCCGCGGCACTGGTGGCGGCTCTGCACGAAGCCTGTTTCCCGGGAGAGAGCTGGGACGAAAAAGCCGTGGACTCGATCCTTGGAATGCCGGGGGCTTTCGGTGTGCTCGCGGTCGATGCGGAACGAGAGGAGCCGCTCGGCTTTGCCTTGGCGCTCGATTTGCCCGAGGAATGCGACGTGGTTTCCCTGGGCGTGCTTCCCGAAAACCGGCGGCAGGGAATAGGCCGGGTGCTTCTGGCGCAAGTGGTCGCGGCGGCGGAAGCGAAGCCAAACGGTGTCGTGCTCGAAGTCGCCGAGGATAATAGCGCGGCCCGGCGCCTTTACGCCGCATCCGGGTTTGCGCCGGTCGGAAGAAGAAAAGAATATTACCGCCGGCCGGGTCAGCCTTCGGCCACGGCCCTGGTCCTGCGGCGGGCGGGCAAGGTGCCGGTGGGCTGACCTTTTCAAATATAGGCTTGGAAATACAGGCGGGGCACAGTCACTTTCTCGGTGGGCACTTTCTCGGCGGAATGGCCCGAAAGCTTCGGGGAATGTATTGCTTTGGCCGGCGAATGAAACTATATCGAGGAAACGCGATCAAGTGCCGGGCCTAAGAGAAAGCGAACACTATGAGTGAGAATTCAAACGCGGGCGATCTTCTTTCCCTGACGACGGAGATCGTTGCCGCGCATGTATCCAACAACACCGTTTCCGTGGCGGATCTGCCGCTGCTGATCAATCAGGTGTATCTGTCGCTATCGAATATCGGGACGGTTCCGGTCGTGGTTAACGAGCGGCCCCAGCCTGCCGTCAACGTCAAGAAGTCCGTGCATCCCGACTACATCATCTGTCTCGAAGACGGGAAGAAGCTGAAGATGCTGAAGCGGCATCTGAAGACCGCCTATGACATGACGCCCGAGGACTATCGCGAACGCTGGAACCTGCCGCCGGAATATCCGATGGTGGCCCCGAACTACGCCAAGCAGCGCAGCCGGCTCGCCAAGGAAATCGGCCTCGGCACCCGCGCCCGCAAGCCTTGAGGATCTGACTTAAAGAGTCTGTCCGAAAATGAATCGTTTAATATCAATGCACGATAGAAATTTCGTCATGGCCGGGCTTGACCCGGCCATCCATGGGACCGCCGGATTCCGCGGTCGCCGCGTGGATACCCGGCACAAGGCCGGGCATGACGGTGTCGCATAAAGCATTGAACGGGCACACTTCGTTTTCGGACGGACTCTGACGCCGCAATTTGTCGTCTGTCGTCTTAAATAACGGGGCATCCCGCATAAATATCGAGATAGCGTGTCTGTCCCGATAACGAGGTGCCCCAATGGCCCCCTCCGCCTATTTTTCCGAATCCTATGCCCAAGCCCGGGAGAAATTCCGGGCTGCCGCCGCATCTGCCGGTGCCACGATCGCCACGCATCCACATCCGGAGCGAGGCCCGAAGGGCGAGGCGCTCTCGGTCGATGTGGCGCGGCTGGGGCCTCCGGGCGCCACGCGTCGGCTGGTGACGATCTCGGCGACGCATGGGGTCGAAGGCTTCTGCGGCTCGGCGATCCAGGCGGGATGGTTCGAGAGTGGGCTGGCCAAAATGCTGCCGCCGGATACCGCCCTTCTGGCCGTCCATGCCATCAACCCGCATGGCTTCGCCTGGTTGCGGCGGGTCACCGAGGGCAATGTCGATCTCAACCGGAATTTTATCGATTTCAGCCGTGAGCCTCCGGCGAACCCGGCCTATGACGAACTCGCGGAAGCGATCTGTCCCGTGGAATGGACGGAGGAAAGCCGGGCACGGACCGGGGCGCAGCTCTACGCCTACCGGGAAAGCCACGGTGCCGCCGCCTTGCAGAAAGCCATTACCGGCGGGCAGTTCCAGCATAAGGACGGGGTCTTCTATGGCGGGCGCGAAGCCGGCTGGTCCAGGCGGACGCTCCTGGCGATTCTGGGCGATGAATTAGTCGGGGTCCGGGATGCCGCCATCGTCGATTTCCATACCGGGCTCGGCCCCTATGGCTATGGCGAGGCGATCGTCTCCCATCGTCCGGGCAGTGCCGGCCTTGCCCGCGCCGAGGCGTGGTATGGCGACCGGGTGACCTCGGCCGCCCTCGGTTCCTCGACTTCCTCCGACCTTGCCGGCGATTGTCTCGTTGGGATCGAGGAAGCATTTCCGGCGGTGAATCAGACCGCGATTACGCTGGAATTCGGGACTGTGCCGCTGGAGGAGGTCTTCGAGGTATTGCGCGCCGACAATTGGCTCCATCATCATGGCACGCTTGACAGTGCGGCCGGGCGTGCCATCAAGGAGCAAATCCGCGCCGCCTTCTATTGCGGCGGCGCGGATTGGAAAACCATGCTGTTCGAGCAGGGCGCCGAAATCCAGCGGCAGGCGCTGATGGGGCTTGCGGGTTGAACGGGGCCGGCTAAACGGGGCCGGCTGAAAGAAAAGAGGAGAGTTACGAGTATGCGGGAGAATGCGGGGACTTGGCGGATTTTCGTGACCGCGCCCGATGAGGCTGCGGCCGATATCGCCGCCCAGATCCTGGGCTCCCAAGCGGAGGCGGTCAGCGCTTTCGAGGTCAGCCCCGGCGGGGAGTGGAAGGTCGAGGGCTTTACCGGCACGCCCCCCGACCGGCAAGCGCTTGAAGCGCTGGCGGCGGTGGCGGCGCTCGGTTTTCCGGGATGCGCGGATTTCCTCGCTGGCATCGAAGCCGAACGCCTGCCCGACGAGGATTGGGTGGCGCTCAATCAGGCGAGCTTCCCGCCGCTGCGCATGGGGCGCTATTTCGTCCACGGTTCCCATCACGAACAGGTGCCCGCCGGGGCGATCGGCCTTAGGATCGATGCGGCGGCGGCTTTCGGCACCGGCGAGCATGCGACGACCAGGGGGTGCCTGCTGGCGCTCGACCGGCTTTCGCGGCAGCGGCGCTTCCGCCGCGTGCTCGATATGGGTACCGGAACCGCGATCCTCGCCATGGGTGCGGCGCGGAGCTGGGCAAAGCCGGTTCTGGCCTGCGATATCGATGCCGGATCGTTGCGCGTCGCCGCCGAGAATCTGCGCGGCAACGGGCTGGCGCGGTTCGTCCGCCTCGAACATAGCGACGGCTATCAGAGCCGCCTTGTCGCCGGGCGGGCGCCGTTCGATCTCATCGTCGCCAATATCCTGGCGCGGCCATTGATGCGGATGGCGCCGGATCTAGCCCGGCATCTGGCTCCCGATGGCGTCGTGGTGCTGTCCGGCCTGCTGCTTTGGCAGATCAGGGCCGTACTGGCGGCCCATCATGCCCAGGGGTTGACGCTTCGCCGGCTGATCGCGATCAATGGCTGGGGCACGCTCATCCTCTCACGCGGGGACCATGCGCGCGGCTTGGTGGGGAAGATCCATTGAGCGACGTGATCACATCGGAGTTGAGCGACAGGATTACAGCGGAGCGGCTTGCTCACCTTCGCGCGGAATTGCGGCGGCGCGGGGTCGATGGCTTCATCGTGCCGCGCACCGACGAGCATCAGGGCGAATACGTGCCGGCACGGGCGCAGCGTCTGGCCTGGCTCACGGGCTTCACCGGCTCCGCCGGACAGGCGATCGTGCTGGATGGCTGCGCCGTACTTTTCACCGATGGCCGCTATACGCTCCAGGCGGCGGCTGAAACCGACGCCACCCTGTTCGAGCTGTGCCATTCGTCCCACACGCCCGCGACGGAGTGGCTCGCCTCGAAACTTAAGGCGGGTGCGGTCCTCGGCTACGACCCCTGGCTGCATACGCCGGGGGAGATCGAGCGGCTTTCCGCCGGTCTTGCCCGGAAAGGGGTGGTGCTCCGCTCCCTCGACAGCAATCCGATCGATGCCGTGTGGCCGGATCAGCCGCCACCGCCGCTCGCCCCCGTAGTCCCGCATGAGGACCGCTTCACCGGCAAGCCTTCCGCCGAAAAGCGCCGGGAGATCGCGGCCAAGCTGGCCGAGGCGGGCGCCGGCGCCCTGGTGCTCTCGGTCCCGGATTCGATCGCGTGGCTGCTCAATATCCGGGGCGGCGATGTCGAGCATACGCCGCTGCCGCTGTCCTTCGCGATTCTGACCGCGGATGCGCGGGTCAAGCTCTTCGTCGATCCGCGCAAGCCGGTGCCGGAACTGGGCGCGCATCTTGGCGAGGAAGTGACGGTGCTTCCGCCCGATGCGCTGATCCCGGCGCTGAAAAGCCTCGGGGCTGAAGGAATACGCGTGCAGGCCGATCCCGCCTCCGCGCCAGCGGCGGTGTTCGAGCTGCTGAAGGCGGCGGGCGCCGCCATCCTCAAGGAAACCGATCCCTGCCAGCTCCCCAAGGCGGTCAAGAACGAGGCCGAGCTTGCGGGGATGCGGGCGGCGCATCTTCGCGACGGCGTGGCGCTGACCCGCTTCCTCGCCTTCATCGCGGCGGAAGGGCCGACAGGCCGTCTCGGCGAGATCGAAGCCGCCGATAAGGCCGAAGCCTTCCGCCGGGAAGGGGCGTATTTCCGCGATCTGAGCTTCCCCACGATTTCCGGCGCCGGGGCCAATGCCGCGATCGTGCATTACCGCGCTTCCCCCGCGACCGAAAAGAAACTCACGGCGGGGCAGTTCTATCTCGTGGATTCGGGCGCCCAATATCTCGACGGCACCACCGATGTGACCCGGACGGTGGCGCTGGGGCCAGTGAGCGAGGGGATGCGGGATCGCTTCACCCGCGTCCTCAAGGGGCATATCGCCATTGCCTCGTGCCGCTTCCCTGCCGGGACCACGGGGCAGCAGCTCGATTGCCTGGCCCGGCTCGCCTTATGGCAGGCGGGGCTCGATTACGACCACGGCACCGGCCATGGCGTCGGCGCCTATCTCAGCGTCCATGAGGGGCCGCAGCGCATCTCCAAGGCTTCGGGCGCCAATGCGGCACCGCTCCAGCCGGGAATGATCCTCTCTAACGAGCCCGGCTATTACAAGGCGGAGGATTTCGGCATCCGCATCGAGAACCTGCTCGCCGTCATCCCCGCCAAGCTGCCGGGGGACGAGCGGGAGATGCTCGGCTTCGAGACGCTGACGCTGGCGCCGATCGACCGCGCGGCGATCCTGGCGCCGCTCCTGACCGGGGAGGAGAAGGCTTGGCTCGACGCCTATCACGAAAGAGTGTTCCGGCTACTCTCCCCGCTGCTCGACGCGGCGACCGTGGATTGGCTCAGAGCGGCAACTGCGCCCATCGGCGCGTGACCTCACAGCGGCGGATCGATTACCTGCCGCAGTCTCTGGGCGGCGGTCAGGGCGAATTGCAGGGTGACGGCGCGGCGGCGCGAGGCGGCAAGCGGCGTCTTCCCGCTTTCCCGCAGGATCAGGGCGCCGAAGCGGTCGGCAACGATGAGCCCGCATTCTTCGGGGATGATTTCGCGCGGGAAATCCGGGCCGATGCCGAAATAGAGCGCGTCGCAATAGTCCCGGTATTCCGGCCATTTCCGGTCGGCGCGGAAATCGGCGAGCGAGGATTTGACCTCGACGATCGCGATTTCGCCACGGCGGTCCAAGGCCAGAAGATCGGCTCTACGGCCATTGGCGAGGCTGAATTCGGTCAGGCTCGCATGGCCGAACTGCTCGAACATGCGGGCGATGCTGCGGGCAATGAAGATGGCGGGAGCCTCGGACAAGGCCGGCATCGGCATCATGGAGAATTGTTCACTATACCCGAGGGACGGTTGCATGCACCCTAGCCTCAGGCACGGGTGAAAGGGAAGAGATGACGGCACAAAACGGTGGAACCTTGCGCGAGGCATGGGCGCTTGCCCGCCCCTATTGGTTTTCGGAGGAGCGCTGGACCGCACGCCTCCTGCTCGCGGCGATCATCGGCATGAGCCTCGGGCTCGTTGGGATCAATGTCCGGCTGAACTATTGGCGCGCCGATTTCTACAACGCGCTCCAGAACTATGACGAGAGCGGCTTCTTCTCGCAGATCGCGCTGTTCACGGTTTTGGCCGGCATCTCCGTCGCCGTCGGGGTCTATCAGGTCTATTTGCAGCGGATGCTGGAGATCAAGTGGCGGCGCTGGATGACCGGGGTCTATCTGAAGGAGTGGCTCGGCAACCAGACCTATTACCGGCTGCAACTCGGGGGTGATACCACCGACAACCCGGATCAGCGCATCGCCGACGATCTCGACATGTTCCCAGCGCATACCCTGAACCTGACGCTCGGGCTTTTGACCAATATCGTGCAGGCGGTTTCCTTCTCCATGATCCTGTGGAGCCTGTCGGGGCCGCTGACCATTCCGCTCGGGAGCTTGGGCGCCGTTCAGATACCGGGCTACATGTTCTGGGCGGCGATCCTCTACACCCTCATTGGGACCGGGATCGCCATCCGCCTCGGACGGCCCCTGGTCGGGCTCAATTTCGACCAGCAGCGTTTCGAGGCCGATCTCCGCTACAGCCTCGTCCGCCTGCGCGAGAATTCCGAGAGTGTCGCCTTCTATCGCGGCGAGGCGCGGGAATTCACGGTATTCTGGAACCGTTTTGGCCGGGCTTTCTCCAATTTCTGGGAGATCATGCGCAGGAAGCGGCTGCTCGGCTTCTTCATCGGCGGCTACAGCCAAGCCGCCTATATCTTTCCCTATCTCATCATCGTCCCCCGTTTCTTCGCGGAGAAGCTGCAACTCGGCGTCATTCAGCAGACCGCCGGTTCCTTCATCGAGCTTCAGGATTCGCTCTCCTATCTGATCGATTCCTATCCCGAGATCGCTTCCTGGCAGTCCGAGGTCTCCCGGCTTTCCGCCTTCCGCGCGCAGGTGGCGAAGATCGAGGCGGCTCCCCATCCCATCGAAATCCGCCATGAGGGCGAAGGCATCGCCGTCGAAGGGCTTGAAATCAGCCTTCCCGACGGGAAAATCCTGGCGAGCGGCCTGGGTTTCGAGGTGGCGCCGGGGCAGGCGCTTCTGGTCACGGGTCCGACCGGAACCGGCAAGAGCACGCTCCTGCGGGCGCTCGCGGGGATTTGGCCTTATGGGCGGGGCGCGGTCCGGCTCGGGGATGGTCCGGTCTTTTTCCTGCCGCAACGGCCCTATATCCCGCTCGGCACTCTGCGTCACGCCCTGGCCTATCCGGGAGAGGAAGCGCGCTTCGATTCGGAACGCCTGGCGGCGGTGCTGGAGCAGGCCGGGCTCGGCCACCTTACCCCCGATCTCGACAAGGCCGATCTCTGGGCGCAGCGCCTTTCCATCGGCGAGCAGCAGCGTCTGGCCTTTGCCCGCGTGTTCCTGGCCGAACCGGCGATACTCTTCCTCGACGAGGCGAGTTCGGCCCTGGACGAGGCCGGCGAGGCGCATCTCTACCAGCTTCTCCGGGGGATGCCGCATCGCCCCAGCATCGTCAGCGTCGGCCACCGCGCCAGCCTGCGCCGGTTTCACGACGTGGTCTTCGATCTCGCCTCCAGCCAGGATAAGGTGACGGCATGAAAACGGCTCTCATTCTACGCCATGTTGCTTTCGAGGATCTGGGCAGCTTCGCCCCGGTGCTGGAGCGCCATGGCTACCGGATCGAATATCATGAGGCCGGGCTTGAGGATTTTTCCGCCATCGATCCAGCTTCGCCCGCTCTCCTGATCGTGCTGGGCGGGCCGATCGGCGTCTATGACGAGGCGGACTATCCTTTCCTCAAACATGAGATCCGCCTCCTGGAGCAGCGCCTCGCGGCGGGTCTGCCGGTGCTCGGCATCTGCCTCGGCGCACAATTGATGGCAAGGGCGCTTGGTGCCAGGGTCTATCCCGGCGGCTGCAAGGAAATCGGCTGGTCGCCGCTCACCCTGACCGAGGCCGGGCGCCGATCCAGCTTGGCGGCACTGGCCCCGGAGGCAACGCAGGTGCTGCATTGGCATGGCGACACCTTCGATTTACCGCCAACCGCCACGCTCCTCGCCTCCACCCCGCTTTTCCCGCATCAGGCATTCAGCCTGGGCCGGCACGCGCTCGCCCTGCAATTCCATCCGGAGGTGACGGCGCCGGGGTTGGAGCGCTGGTATATCGGCCATGCCGGCGAAATCGCCGCTACTCCCGGCATCAGCGTCGGCGCATTGCGCGAAGCTTCCGCGATAGAGGCGCCGATCCTGGAACGGCAGGGGGCGAAGATGCTGGAGGGATGGCTGGCGGGGTTGGGGTGATTTTGCGGGTGAGTGTTCAATCCGCGTGCGCGCTATCGCTGATGCGGGTTGCCCTTACCGCAGGATAGCATAACGGACGGGCGCGGCGGCGGGGCGCCGGTGGTGGGATTTCTCATAAAATCCGATATGCGACAACCAGTTGCGTGAAGGGAAGTAGGCAATATGCCAGCAAAAGTGTCGGTGTGATACGATCTGTGTTATGTAGGTTAGGCGCGCCACCTGGCGCGAAGTGAAATTTGCGCCGGAGAAAATTCGATGCCTTGGGATGACGGGCTCAATCGTAATTCGCCAGCTTTTTACATTGCTGCTGATCCCTCGGAATGTATCCGAGTTGTAGCCGGGCCAGGTACAGGCAAGTCGTTCGCGTTAAAACGGCGTGTCGCGCGCCTTCTTGAGCAAGGGGCGGCACCACGGCGCATACTTCCGGTAACGTTCACCAACGTGGCTGCGGAGGACCTGCAGCGGGAGATGTGTCAGATCGGCGTTGCTGGCTGTGAGGACATCCGAGGCTCGACGCTGCACGCTCTTGGGATGAAAATTCTCGGTCGACAAAACGTCCTTGAGGCGACAGGACGGGTTTCCCGCCCGCTTAACCGGTTCGAGATGCAGCCTCTGCTTTACGATCTGTCCGCGACATTTGGGGACAAGAGGAAGCGCGAGACAAGGATTCGTGCCTATGAGGCCGCATGGGCACGACTTCAACACGAAGAGCCAGGTTACGCCGCTGATCTTGAGGACCAAAACTTTGAACACGCCCTTCTGGATTGGCTACGGTTCCATGAGGGCATGCTTATCGGAGAGATTATCCCACAGCTTTACCAGTACCTTCGGGACAATCCCGCAGCACCTGAACGGCAACTATACGACCATATTCTTGTTGATGAATATCAAGACCTAAATCGAGCGGAGCAGGCTGTTGTGGACCTGCTAAGGGGAAGCGCGCAACTGTGCATAGTTGGTGATGACGATCAGTCGCTTTACAGCTTCAAATTTGCCCACCCGGCTGGAATTCGCACGTTTCCCGACTCTCATGAAGGCACAACCGGTCACGAGATGCTTGAGTGTCGTCGATGCCCAGAGCGGATCGTCGCAATGGCGAACGCCTTGATTAGCAATAACCATGACCGGGAACGCAGGGAAATAGTCCCCGTTGCAGCTAACGGGGCCGGCGACGTGGAGATTATGCAGTTCGAGACGCTGGCCAGAGAAGCGGCCGGAATTGCCGATTTTATCCGCGACCAGATAGAAAATCATGGTCGTCGGCCAGAAGACATCCTCGTGTTGGCGCAGCGCCGATCCATAGGAAACCCGATCCACGATGCGCTTGTGAGGCAAGGCGTGCCGAGCAAGTCGTATTATCAGGAGGGCGAACTCGACAACATCGCAGCTCAGGAGCGCATGGCACTCTTTAAGCTGTTCATCAACAACGAAGACAGGATTGCGCTTCGCTGGCTTCTTGGCTTTGAAAGTAATGATTTCCGAACCTCTGCCTATACCCGCCTACGCGCCCATTGTGAGCAGGTCCGGATTACGCCCTGGGAAGCCATGTCCCAGCTTGAGTCTGGCGCGCTCCGTATCCCCCATACCACCAACCTTGTGAGACGATTCCAGAACATTCGTGCAGCACTTGACGAATTGCGCGGGAATGATTTGGCAACCTTCGTGGCTCGCTGGCTTCCCGATAATATCGAAGGGATCGATTCGTTCCGTGCTCTTGTGCTCGATCTGGTAACGGCGGTCGCTACGCCAGAAGACTTACTCTCCACGTTGATCGAGACCATCTCCACTCCCGATATCCCGCCCGATGTTACACAGGTCAGAATTATGAGCTTACACAAAAGCAAAGGGCTTAGTTCACCCGTGGTTGTCATCGCCGGCTGCGTTGAAGGGCTTTTGCCGGCTGCCCCTGATTCAGACATGACGCGGGCCGAACAGCAGGCGAACCAAGAAGAACAGCGTCGACTCTTCGATGTGGGTCTCACGCGTGTAAAATCAGATCCGGCAACAAATCGGCCCGGTGCCCTGCTTCTCACGTACAGTCGGACGATGACGCTTGCCGATGCAATGCAATCGGGCATTACTCCCGCGCGAACCGCCTACGGCAATGCGTTTCTGCACGCCAGCCGCTTCATTCGCGAGTTGGGGCCGGCGGCACCGCAACCCCGTGCAGGCTGACCGTGGTCTTGAGCGGAACCAGACTATCCGAATCCAGACGTGCGTTTCATAATTCAAAAATTCCGCACCAAAACCGGGGCATTGAAATCATTTGGATTTTCCGGTGCATAAATCAGGTGCGTAAGTCGCGCATGAAATTGGACGTGTGACGGCTAATACCATCGGCTGAAAATTCCGACCCATCCCTGTCATCCCGACGACCATCGGAAGGAGGGATCTCTTGCCGTGACGTGTTGCCCCAGGATCGGCACCAGTGGAGCGGCAACAGATCCCTCGCAAGGGCTCGGGATGACAAGTCAATATTTTCGGTCGTCGGTATTACTTCATACGTAACTGCCATCACCCCCACCCATACCCTCCCCCTCGATGGGGGAGGGTTTGGGTGGGGGTGATGGTTCCGCAATTCCTTGGCGATTGCCTTGTGCGCGCTCTATTGGATCTGCCGGTGTTCGTTGCTTCAGCGTTCGTTTTCACCACCATGGATGCGGCGAGATCACCCCCACCCAACCCTCCCCCATCGAGGGGGAGGACTTTTACGGAATAGCTGGGCAGCCACAATAAAAAATCATTCCAAGGCGGGCTTGTTGCGGTTTTCACGCAAATCGCTAAAAAGGCGCCTTGGTCGAGGATGCCGGCCCATGGTGTGGCCGGGTTGGAGTGCGGGAATGGCTGACGAGTTCGAAGTTCAGGACGAGAAGAAGGACAATCAATTCCGCCAGGCGCGGCTCGAAAAGCTCGATGCCCTGAAGGCGCTCGGCGTGGAGCCTTATCCGCATCGCTTCGCCCGCAACGCCATGGCGGCGGAGCTGGAGCAGAAGCATGCCGGGCTGGCGCCGGGCGAGCTGACGGAGGAGCGGGTCACCATCGCCGGCCGTATCCGCGCCAATCGCAACAGCGGCATGTTCATCGATCTCCACGATGCCTCGGGCAAGATCCAGATCTTCAGCCACAAGGATTTCCTCGACGAGCAGGGGCTGGCGGTGGTCAAGCTCCTCGATCTCGGCGACCAGATCGGGGTCGAGGGCATCATCCGCCGCACGCCGCGCGGCGAGCTGACCGTCAACGCGGCCAAGGTCACGGTGCTGGCCAAGGCGCTGTTGCCGCTGCCGGAGAAATTCCACGGCCTGACCGATGTCGAGACCCGCTATCGTCAGCGCTATCTCGACCTCATCATGAATCCGGAAAGCCGCGACCGGTTGCGCAAACGCAGCAAGATCATCGCCGCCATCCGGAAATTCCTGAACGAGCAGAACTATCTCGAAGTCGAGACGCCGATGCTGCACAGCATCGCCGGCGGCGCCTCGGCGAAGCCTTTCATCACCCATCACAACGCGCTCGACATCCAGCTTCACCTCCGGATCGCGCCGGAGCTGCATCTGAAGCGGCTTATCGCCGGGGGGCTCGCCGACAAGGTGTTCGAGATCAACCGCTGCTTCCGCAATGAAGGGCTGTCGCCGCGCCATAATCCGGAATTCACCTCGATCGAGCTTTACGAAGCCTTCGCCGATTATCAGGACATGATCTATCTGGCCGAGGCGCTGGTATCGATCGCCGCCATTGCCGCCGTCGGCGAGACCAGGGTTCAGTTCGGCGGCAACACCATCGACCTTACCCCGCCCTGGCCCCGGAAATCGATGGCGGGGCTGGTGCTGGAAAAGACCGGGATCGATTTCCTGGCGATCAAGACGGCGCCCGAGGCTCTGGCGGCGGCGCGCTCGCGCGGGATCGAGATCGCCCCGGACGCGCTCTGGGGCCACGCGCTCGAAGCCGTGTTCGCGCATGAGGTCGAGGCCGAGCTGATCCAGCCCGTCCACATCATCGATTTCCCCCGCGATATCTCGCCGCTGGCGAAGTCGCACCGCAACGGCGACCCCAGGCTGGTCGAGCGGTTCGAGACCTATATGAACGGCTGGGAAATCGCCAACGCCTTTTCCGAGCTGACCAACCCGCTCGATCAGCGCGACCGCTTCGAGGCGCAGATGCGCGAGCGCGAGCGCGGCGACGAGGAAGCGCAGATGCTGGACGAGGATTTCGTCACGGCGCTCGAATACGGCATGCCGCCGACCGGCGGTCTCGGCATCGGCATCGACCGGCTGGTCATGATCCTCACCGACAGCCCGACGATCCGCGATGTTATCGCCTTTCCGACGATGCGGCCGAAGGGATAAACCTACGTCTGCGTGCGGGGTACCGCTGGATGTTCATTGTCAACGATGTTAATAAAATCCAGACGGCGCATAATAGGCCGAGAGGACGGGCGTGCGAGCAGGCGAGCGAGGGAGCCGTGAGCGCAGATGAAAGGACCGACTCGGGCGATGCTGCCCGAGGTGACGGCGTCCGGAGCCTCGCTTCGGTGGATCTCTTCGCCTGTCTGGACGAGAGCGAGCGTCTGGCGCTTGAGCAGAAATGCACATGGCAGCGCTGGGCGCCCGGACAGCAGATCATCGACCGCGAGACCATGTCGAACGAGGTCTATTTCCTGATCCAGGGCTCGGCGCGGGTGATCGATTACAGCGATAGCGGCAGCCGCGAGATCGTTTTCGACGAAATCGGCCCCGGCGGCTATTTCGGCGAGCTTGCCGCCATCGACGGCCAGCCGCGTTCGACCAACATCATCGCCAAGGGCGAGACCCTGACGGCTTCGCTGAGCGCGCCCACCTTCATCGACCTGCTGTTCCAGCGCCGCGAGGTCGGCCTTGCCTTGCTGTTGAGGCTTACCGAGGTGATCCGGGTATCCAATGGCCGGATCATGGATCTGAGCACGCTCGGCGCCCAAAACCGCATCTATGCGGAGCTTCTCCGTCTCGCCAAGACCGGGGGCAAGCAGCCGCGCAATACGGCGATCATCAAGCCCATCCCGGTTCACGCCGACATCGCCGCCCGCGTCAGCACCACCCGCGAGACCGTGACCCGGGTTCTGGGCGATCTGCATCACCGCGGCGTCATCGGGCGGGAGCAGGATGCGATCAACATCCTCGACATCGAACGCCTTATCCAAATGGTCCATCGCTTCAAGGACTGATGGTGCCAGACCAGATGGGGCGAGACCATATGGGGCCAGGCCAAATGGAACCCGGCCCATTTCTGTCGAGCCGGGCGGTGCCGGAACGGCCGGCGCCCGTCGTCGATACAGACTTCCGCGATTTGCCGGGAAGCTTGGACACCAAGCCCCGCCTCAAGCTCTACGCCGTGCTGGCCGCGTTTCTGCTCTATCTCCTGCTGCTGCTCGCGATCATTCTGTTGTGGCTGGAAGAGCCGCCCGCGCCGCCGCCGGCACCGATCCCGGTCAAGATCGTCCAGCAGGAGCCGCCGAAGCCCCAGCCCCCGAAATCCGTACCGAAGCCGCCGGCACCCGAAACGCCTCCGCAACCGGAGCGGCCTTTGACCGAATCGGGACCGGAGAAGAAAACCACCGCGCCCGCTCCGGCGAAAAAAGCGGAAGAGGAGAAGCCGCGAGACGCCGCTCCGGCTGAAAAGGAGGCGCCGAGCGAAGGCAAACCAGCACCGGCTCCCCTGGCGGAAACCAAGAATGTAGAGCACAGCCCGTTTTCGGCGGCAAAGCCCGCGCCGCCCCATCCGGCAAAACCGGAGCCGCCCAAGCCCACTTCCCGCCCGACCCTTTCAAAGACGCCGGTCCATCCCGAATTCCGGGTGACCGGTCCGAAGGAGGAGACCGGGGATCCCTATATGAACGAGCTGCGCGACGAGATCGAGAAATACCGCGCCTACCCGCCGCTCGCCCGCTCGCTTGGGCTTCAGGGAATCGCGACCTATCGTCTCGTCATCGACCCCTTGGGGCGGATCATGTCGGTCAATCTGGTTGAATCCTCGGGTGCCGATATCCTCGACCGCGCCGGGCGCGACATGATCCTGGCACCGGGAAAATTCCCGCCACCCCCGGTTTCACGCGAGGTCGGCGCCGTAATTCTGCTGGTCCGCCTGCCGCTTTATCCGGATTAGGGCATTTCCCTACCGAGCGGCCTTCCGGTCCAGCAATTCTAATTTTGCCCCGTCATTCGGCAATGGGCTGGACAGCCGTGGTGCGTCCTTCGAGACGCCGCCAAGAGGCGGCTCCTCAGGATGAGGCTTCGAGACGGCCCTCAAGGGGGCCTCCTCAGGATGAGGAACTTCCGTAATGCCATCAGCGATGGCCCTCATCCTGAGGAGCGGCCCTTGGGCCGCGTCTCGAAGGACGCGGGATGCTTTTGCAGCGAGGACGGGCGCTGGCATTGGCCAAAATGAGAATTGCTGATTCCGTATCGACGCTTCGCCGGGATCATGCGGCCTCGACGCTTGCGAGGAACTCGCCGACCTGCCCGGTCAATTCCGCCGCATCGGCGGAGAGAGCACCGGCGGCACCGAGCACCAGGGTCGCCGCCACCCCGGTTTCGGCGGCGGCCTGCTTGACCCCGCCGATATTGCTCGTCACCTCCTGCGTCCCCTTGGCGGCTTCCTGCACATTGCGGGCGATTTCATCGGTAGCGCTACCTTGCTCCTCGACCGCCGAGGCAACAGCGATGGCGATCTGGCTGATCTCCTCGATCGTCCCGGCGATCGACTGAATGGCCGCGATGGCCGAATCGGTCGCTTCCTGGATCTGCGACACTTGGTCCGCAATCTCTTTCGTTGCCTGCGATGTCTGTTTGGCAAGGCTCTTGACCTCGCCCGCGACAACGGCAAAACCGGCACCGGCATCGCCGGCGCGCACGGCTTCGATCGTGGCGTTAAGGGCCAGCAGATTGGTTCGTCCAGCGATCGCGTCGATCAGATCGACGACATCGCCGATCTTCTGTGCGCCGAGAGCCAAGCCTTGCACGATCGCGTCGGTGTCTCGGGCTTCATCAACGGCTTTCCTGGCAATCCTGGTCGATGTCGCCACCTGACGGCTGATCTCCGCGATCGACTCCGACAATTGCTCCGCCGCCGAGGCCACGGTATGCACATTCACGGATGCCTGCTCGGCGGCAGCGGCCACGATGACCGAATGCTCATCGGCGAAGGTCGCCGTCGATGACATCGATTGCGCCATCCCCTTCAAAACGACCGCCGAATCCGACAGCTTGTGCACCAGTTGCCTGACCTTGACCTCGAATGCCTGGGTTAGTTCGGTCCGGCGGTGGGCGCGCGCGCGCTCTTCGATAATCGCCGCCTGATAGACGGAGATCGCCAAATCCATATCCAGCATCACCGCCGCGTTCACGGCCCGGATGACGGCCTTCAGCCTTTTCGGACGGAGCCGATAGTGTTTCAAGGCTATTTTCGACAGCCGGTTGAGGACATAGCTATAGCCGCCGATATACCAGCGTGGTTCCAGGCCGAACCGGTAGTGGATCTGCCCGATCTTCTGAATGCTGGTGAAATAGTCATCGTCGAAGCGGCCGGAGAACAACCTCTCCCAATGCGCGGACTGAGCACCTTTGAGGCGCGGCGCATTGTCTCCGACCTTCTGCGCCAACTGCGGCACGGAACCGACGTGACTGTAGAAGCCGTCAAGAATGGCCGGCAAGTGAGGCTCCACAACCTTCCAGAATTTTCTTAGATGCTCCCCCG